>Ga0180432_10002212_pt1 | contig 29536 bp, 16 predicted proteins | sample SS_ome_10_FD_132414 | JGI IMG/M metagenome (GOLD analysis project Ga0180432, IMG submission 132414) | Hypersaline lake sediment archaeal communities from the Salton Sea, California, USA - SS_1_MS_2 metaG | ecosystem: Environmental > Aquatic > Non-marine Saline and Alkaline > Hypersaline >...
AGATATACTTTCATCGTACTGCCAAAAAACAAGAATTTTAACCGATTCCGCCTTCCTGTCAAACAATTTTACCGCAAAAATGCAAATATTTGTTCTGCGAGTCGGCAATACCGTTGGCTGCTGGCAAAGCAATGCAGTCGAAATCAGTAGTCAATGGTAAAGAACTAAGAGCAACCCATTGAGTTTCCGCAGTTGAAGCACTTGTAGCAGGTGCCGTTTCGTACGGTGATTGAGCCGCAGATGTCGCATGCCGGGGCGTCGGTCGGGAAATGTGCGAACTGGCTGTTGAACTGCTCCATAAGCCGGGCCTCGGCCTGAGTGCCGCCTGATTCATCGACGACGCCGGCGCCGACCAGAGCGCCGATTCGGTTGGCCAGATCCGCGAACCTGCTTTTCGGCTCGGTCGATTCCTTTTTGGCGTTCTGCTCGGCAGGCGAGGTTTTCTTTCCCTCGCGTGTTACTACTTTCGCCTCGGCGATCTTCTGTGCAAGGTCTTTGGTTTTTTCGACCAGCTTCTTTGCCGTGGTTGTGTTCTTGTTCTCGGCTGCGCCCGCGTTGGCGCCTCTGTTAGGCGTGTTCTTCTCGGCGTAGCCCGGTATGAACTGACAACCCATCCAGCAGAATATATAGTCGATCAGGCTCTTGGCGAACGGAATATCTCTGTTCGAGGTCATGCCGGACGGCTCGAACCGTGCGTGGCGGAACTTGTCGACCAGGGTAATCAAAGGCACGCCGTACTGCAACGCCATCGACGTACATGTTCCGATAACATCCATGAGGCCCCCGACGGTGCTGCCCTCCTTGGCCATGGTGATAAACAGCTCACCAGGCTGGCCATCCTCATATAGCCCCACCGTCAGGTAACCCTCATGCGTTGATACGGAAAATTTATGTGTTATGCTCTGGCGCGTGTCCGGCAGCCGACGTCTGAACGGCCGGGAGGGAGCGGGCGCCTCGGCAGAAGCCTTGGCTTTGCCGTCCTTATGTTTTTTCGTCGAAACAGGCTGTAGCTTCTTCGAGCCATCGCGGTAGATAGCAACGGCCTTGAGTCCGAGCTTCCAGCCTTCCATGTAAGCCGCGGCAATATTCTCAGTCGTGCTTTCTTTGGGCATATTGATCGTCTTGCTGATAGCGCCGGAGATAAACGGCTGAACGGCAGCCATCATTTTCAGATGCGCCGTATAGTCGATAAATCTTTTGCCGTTTCGAGGCTTGAAAGCACAGTCGAAGACCTGCAGGTGGTCTGGATTGAATTTTTCAGCCCCTTCGATAGTCTCGTTCTCGTCTATATGGTCACAAATAGCCTTGATATCGTCGGCGCTGTAGCCAAGCCTTTCGAGAGCCATCGGGACGGTCTTGTTGACCAGCTTGAGCATTCCACCGCCGGCCAGAAGTTTGTATTTTACCAGCGCTATGTCGGGCTCGATCCCCGTTGTATCACAATCCATCAAAAAGCCGATCGTCCCCGTCGGCGCCAGGACCGTTGCCTGGGCATTTCGATAGCCCGCCTTCGTACCGGCGTCAAGAGCCTGATCCCACGAATCCCTGGCCGCGTTACGCAGATATTCCGGGCAGTGGGCTTCGGGAAGATCGCAGGCGTGCTGGCGGTGCATGTTAATAACCTTTAGCATCTGTTCGGAATTCTTGCCGAACTCCTCAAACGGCTTGTTCACCGAAGCCAGCTCTGCACTGGCCGCATAGGCCGAACCGGTCATAACAGCACTGATAGCCCCGGCGATCGCTCTGGCCTGGTCGGAGTCGTACGGCAGCGCCAGGCTCATTATCAAAGAACCCAGATTTGCATAGCCCAGGCCGAGCGGACGGAAAATGTGGCTGTTCAGCGCGACCGCTTCGTCGGGATAGCTGCCGTTATCGACTAAAATCTCCTGAGCGATTATGAACACCCTGATCGCCTTTTTGAAACCTTCGACGTCGAACGTGCCGTCAGTTTTACGGAATTTCATCAGGTTCAGAGACGCCAGGTTACAAGCCGAATCGTCGATAAACATATACTCGCTGCACGGATTCGAGGCATTGATCGGGCCGGAGTTCGGGCAACTGTGCCAGCGATTGATGGTGCTGTCATACTGCACGCCCGGATCGCCGCATAGCCTCGTCCCCTCTGCGATCAGCTCCATAAGCTCCCGTGCCGAGTGCTCACCGATGTTCTGGCCCGTTGTAACAGCATAGGTAGTCCACTTTCCATCCTTCTCTACCGCTTCCATAAACTCATCGGTCACGCGAACCGAGAGATTGGAATTCTGGAACATGACGCTGTTGTAAGCCTGGTTGTTGTAATCGCCGTCGTAACCGGCCTCGATGAGCGCCCAGGCTTTCTTCTCTTCCTCGGTCTTGCAGGTGATGAATTCCTTGATATCAGGATGGGTGACCTTCAACGACTGCATCTTCGCTGCCCGGCGGGTTTTGCCGCCCGACTTTATCACCGCCGCAATCTGATCGTAGACCCTCATGAAACTCAAAGGTCCCGAGGGCTTGCCGCCGCCGGAGAGTTTCTCTTTGCTGCTTCTCAGTGTTGATAAGTCGGTTCCCGTTCCCGATCCGTGCTTGAACAGCATGGCCTCGCTGGTCGCCAGTCGCATGATATCTTTCATCGAGTCCTGCACCGACTGGATGAAACACGCCGATGCCTGTGGGTACTCATAACTGCTCTCACAGGCGACGGCCTTGTTGCTCTGCGGATCCCAGCGGAAGTTGTGCCCGCTGCCGGTGACATTATAAACATCGAAAAGACCCACGTTAAACCAGACGGGCGAGTTGAACGCCCCGTACTGATTGACACAGAGCCAGGTCAGCTCGTTGTAGAAATTCTCGGCATCTTCATGGCTTGCGAAATAGCCGTCTCTATTGCCTCTGGCCGCGATCGCCTTGCAGACACGATGCACGAGTTGCTTAACCGAATTCTCTCGCTGGCCCGACTCGATATCACCGTAGAAGTACTTGCTGGCCACGACTTTGGTCGCCAACTGGCTCCATGAAGACGGAACCTCAATGTCGTCCTGCTCGAAGATAGCCTGGCCGTCATCGCCGGCAATCTTTGCCGAACGGAGTTCCCATTCAAGCTGATCGAACGGGTGTACGCCGGGTGTCGAGAAGAACTGCTCTATCTTCAAACCCACAGAATCGGAGGCTTTCACAGGTGTTTCCGGTTGCGGCTGCTCAGCAGCGAAAGGGTTCTCAATATCGAACTCAAAAGACATTTATACGCCTCCATGCGAAAACAACATAACCACAATATATAGAAAAACCGACCGGGAGCTGCGCCAGATATAGTGGTAAAGCTCGTAAAACAGGTATCGGCAGATTACTGCTAAATCGATGAGGTGTAAAGTCCAAAATGTGATTTTTTTGATTCAATTTGTTCGCGTTTTTTCTTAATCCTTGTAGTTACTGAATCTATGGAAGAAAAAAAAATCCCGCCCGCCGAACTTCTAACAACTCCCGCAAACACTTTTGATATTAGTTACCATCTCTATGTAAGAACTTACCTATATCAGGAGAAACTTCATGAAAATTGTAAGACTTTTTACAGCCACGATCTGCCTGACTTTTTTAGCATCAATAGCTTAAGTCCAGGGCAAATCCGAAATCACTTTTCCCTGCCTTGATAGTAACAGTCCGGCGTGATGACGAAATTCCTTCCGATAATAACGAGATGATCGAAGATGATTTCACTTTCAGCAACGGCTTCTTTCTCATATCTGTCTATGTAGATTTGCGCGAGGGCGAAGTGTGGGAAATCTCACAAGCCAACTTCTCCGGCGACGGCACAACTTTCCGGTTTACCGACATCCCTTGTTACGATTCGCCCATGCTGATTACCGACAGGAACAATATCGTCCTGCGGCGTCAGCCCGGCCTGTAAAAAAGCCTTGGGCAAGCCACGGCGTATTACTACAATATGCCCATGAAGTCAGAAAAAGGACAGAATCATTATGACCGGATTCGTGAGAAGATAAAGACCTTTTCGACCGGGCCTGGGCTTTATTTCATGAAGGACTCCGCCGACAAAGTCCTCTACATCGGCAAGGCGAAAAATCTGCGTTCCCGTGCAGCCAGCTACTTTCAACGGAGCACCGACCTGGTCGCTACGCGCGGGCCGATGATCGCCGAGATGATCGGCAAGGTCGCAACCGTCGATTTTCTGGAGACGCCTAACGAGGTCGAGGCTCTTTTGTCCGAAGCGCGCCTGATCAAGGACATTCGGCCTCCGTACAATAGCGATCTGGTCGATAGCAAGACGTTTCCATATCTCGAGATCACGACCGGCGATGACTTCCCGGGCATCTACATTACCAGAAAGCCCAGGCCGCACGGCAGCAGGCTTTTCGGACCTTTTGCCGGCGCCAGAGACCTGAGGGATGTTCTGGTCGTGTTGCAGAAGATATTTAAGTTCAGAACCTGCAAGCTCGACATCAACAAGGACGACCCAAGGCGAAGATTCTTCCGGCCGTGTCTTTTGTATAGCATCAAACAATGCACTGGCCCCTGCGGAGCGAAGATCGGCAGGAACGAGTATAAAAAGATCATCACGGACCTTTTAAGGTTTCTGCGGTCAAAGCGATCCACTGTTCTGCGGCGACTTAAACAGCAAATGGCTGAGGCTTCCGAGGCGCTTGAATACGAGAAGGCGGCGATGTTTCGCGACCGAATCCGGCTGATCGAGAGGCTCGACCGGCGGGGCAGCCCGGAAGAGCACGTCCAGCCGGAAGTCTTTGCCGCCGATCCGACAGAGGCGCTCGTAAAATTGCGAGAGTTGCTCGGGACATCCGAGCCGATCAGGATCATCGAGGGGATCGACATCGCCAACATCGCCGGCGCGGAAGCCGTCGGCTCTCTGGTCAAGTTCATCGACGGCAGGCCCTTCAAAAGCGGCTACCGTAGATTCAGGATCAAGACCGTTACAGGAATCGACGACTACGCCATGATCGCCGAGGTGATCAGTCGCAGATACAAATACGCCCTGCGGGGCGAAGAGTTGTGGCCGGACCTCGTCCTTATCGATGGCGGTCTCGGACACCTCAGGGCCGCCGAAAAGGCATTCGCACAACTGAAAGCCGCCCCGGTCAGAATCGCCTCAATCGCAAAGAAAGAAGAGGATATATATCTTCAGGACAGCAGCAAGCCGTTGAGGCTGTCGGCCCACTCACCCGCGCGAAAGCTGCTCCAGTACGTCCGGGACGAGGCCCATCGCTTCGCACAGCATTACCACCACATACTGCGAAGCAAGAAGATGTTCAGCGACAAAGGCTGACTTTGTTCGCATGCCGAAGCCGTCGCTCGGCATCTTGACGCTCTCGAATCACAACTCTTCCCGCAGCGCCGCTGCCAGTCCCATCATGATGCAGACCTGCACCTGGGAGAGTAAGTCAGCCGGATTCCGGATCGGCCCGCACTCGAAGGCCTGACAGACGTGCGCCACTTGAATCCCGCCTCGACGCCGGGCTTGAGCACCTGAAGGAGCTGACCGGTCTGCGAAGGCTGGACCTCAGGTTCAACGCGGTCATGGATGTCGGGGCCGACGAACCAAAGAAGGCGTTGCCGAACTGCAGGATTTATCGTTGAACTCTGTTCAGTTCTTCTGCCCATTTTGCCGGAGTTTGCTATCAAGCATGAGTCTGTTATGAAACTGGAACGCGAAGGAAATCGTCATCTGGTAAATATATGGCCGGCTGATCACAATACATCTCCGGAGAATTGGTGAAATCCTCCCATGAGAGATCAGAAACCGCAAGCAATCGTATCTCTTGCCCAGTTTTGATATGCTATGAATGTAACAAATTGGGACTTCGATCCATCCGATGAGGAGACCGTTGCCTCAGGCACCTCATGCGTTTGCTTCGCCGGTGGAGTTACCTGCGACGCGGCCGCATCGGCGGCTTCCGGCACGACCGGTGAATACGCGAGGTCCGGGGCCGACGTTAACGCCAGTACCACTGTTTCGGCCAGTTCTTCTTCAAATCAGTCGATGCGTTGGCATTGAAGTCTGCGTTAATCCTTCGACTACGCTCAGGACGCCGTCTGCGGTTTCTGGATCTGGTATTTACGCTAAAGGTGTGGTTCTCCAGTTTCCTATGCCGTCCCACCAGTGTGTTATGTGGTCTACGACGTCGGCTTTGGGGCTTTCTTTCCGGCAGAGGTTTATCGCCATGTTGTGAAGCTCTTTCATGCACGTCAGGCCGCCGGTTCGCCATGCGTCGACGCCTATGCCGACCGCTTCACGTTCGGCGAGTTCGATGTCGGCCTGCTCGTCGGTCAACAGCCGGGCCAGGGCCTCAGCCTGCGGGTGCAGGGCTTCGTGCCAGCCGCGGCGTGCCGAATCCTCCTTTGCAAGCGCCCGGGCCAGCAGGTTCTCGCGATCTCTCTGCCTCTGTTCTTTAAGGGCTTTGTTCTTGGCGAGCCGCCGAACGCGATGTTTTTGACTTGCCGGAAGCAGTAATTCGGCGAGTCCGAGAGCGGGATCCACGACAACCCAGACAAAAAAGGTCACTCCCAAAGTCCCCATCGCGATTCCTGTCAGGAATCGAGCGACGCTCGCCACGCCTATCATTCCGAGAAAGCCCGCAAGCGAGCCGAGCAGCGGGGCGGTGACGTAAAAGCCGGCGTAGTACCTCGTGCTTGTCAGCGGGTGCTCGACCTGGACGTTCTGGCTGCTGCTGATTCCTCTGAAGATCGCGAACAGATACAGACTTACCAGCACCAAAAGGATCAGGACGCCGTGTCCCGACAGCGAGAATACGACCAACCAGTTAGCGCCTGCCTGGCGCAGAGCCAGGATCAGGATATAGCCGACGCACAGAATGAACCACACCGTGCTGGCAATGTGGACCAGTTTCAATTCATCCCGCTGCTTCATCAGCGGCATCACCTTCCTTCCCTTGATTTTACGCCACGTCGGCCAAGACGTGGTTAAGCGGAAAGCCCCTTAAAAACCCATAGCACCGGCGCCGGCGGGCGTTGCTTCGGGCCGGGACACTATGTAGTAGCCGGAAAATGCCCTGGCAACGGGGCGGATAACCTCTTCTATCTTCATTGCCGCGGCAGCCAAAATTGTCGGCGGGACATATATCACATCGCCTTCCTGCAGCAGGACGTCCGTGTGGGCCTCGCCGTGAGCGGCCATACGGTCGAAGTTGACCTCAAATATTTTGGCTTTTACGTTCTTGTCATGTGAAGGCCGGATCACCTGGATGCGTTCTACCCAGGCCAATACCGTGGGACTTCCGGCAAGTGCTATAGCGCCCATGACCGTATCGCGTCCGGAGTACACCTGGGCGCCGGGAGCGGCCACCTGACCGAAGACGTAGATGCGCTTGCTTCTAAAGCCGACCACACGAACGTCAATCGGATACTCCCCTTCAATCTGATAGAGTTCAAGAACTTTCGCCCGCAGGATGTTTGCGACCTGTGCGGGTGTCTTGCCGGCCGCGTCTATCTCACCTATAGCTTCAAAGCTCACCTTGCCATCCGGCCGGATCTGCTGAGTCTGCAGGTTGATTTCCGGCACGTTCGTGCAGTGAACTTCAATATCATCCGGGGGCTCGAGAATGTATGTGTCGGCGGATACGTCCACCTTCTGCGGCATCATGAACGCCTTTATATTTTCGGGATCAGACGAAAAACAGCCGCCGAGGCCGACAGCAACCACCAACAACATCGTCCCCGTCAAGACTCTTGAGTACAGCATTGTGACCTTCCTTTCTATTTGTGGCATTGGATTTCCTGACTACATCTGCCCTTTGGACACATCAGGACTATTATCGGCATATGTGTCAGCAGGATCAACTCGATACTTGCACAAAAAGCAAAAAAACTGTGGCTATTTTGCTCTCGGGAAAGCCTGCCAAACAGAACAAACGGACCGGGATGCGCCAATACGTCAAAACAAACCGACGCTTTTTGAACAAGTCCGAAAATGTGCCGGCTCTTGCGTCATTGTCCTCCCTATTCCAACAAACATTACGGCAACTCTTGTTGTTGCTAATCGCTGTCTTTTGTTTCTGCTGAGCGATCAGAGAGACGGTCTCCGCCGGAAAGGATACATGTCTGTCCGAAAGACCTGCTCTGTGCTATTATTTGTACATTGAATTTGTCTACTTATCGGCTGCGGTTCCGGCTGTTTTTTCGTGTTTCTTTGCGGTTTGTCACCACTGCTTCCGACGGAGACTATGCGACTCAAGGACAATTCCCTTGACTTTGTACTCCCACTTTAGTACCATAAGGTAATCATGGCTTGTGGTGATTAATGGGAGAGAGTTGATGAGTCCCTGGGTTGGAATTTCAGGTGTGATCTCTGTGGTGTTATTGGGCGTTTGTCTCGGCAGACTCTTCTCGCGCCTGCAGAAAACGTACTGGCTGCTGGGTTGTTTTGTGCCGTTCGTGCTGCTCATGATGCTCGTTGCGACGCGGTTTAATAATGGTCTGCACTTTACGGCGCCTTTCTCGTGGATCGCAGTGGGGCGTGTCAGATTCATCACCCTGTCGTTCGCCGTCTCTCTGGGGCTGACCGTGCCGTTGTCGCGCCTGCCGTATAAATGGGAAAAGCTGATCGTATGCCTGCTGATGGCGGGTTTTGTCGTTTGGTTCTCGGTTCTGCCGCTTCTCGGGCCGACTTTGGTCAGGGACCGGCTGTCGAATCTCACGACGAAGTTTGACACAGCCGGTGTTTGCCGGCAGACGACGGACTACACATGCGGCCCGGCCGCCGCGGTAACGGCCCTTGGAAGGCTCGGACTTGCCGCCGAGGAGGGTGAACTCGCCGTGCTCTCTTATTCGAGCCCGATTACTGGAACGCTGCCGGAATGCCTCTACTCTGCTCTTAAGAGTCGCTATAGCGCCGACGGCCTCAGGTGCCAATACCGTCACTTCGATTCGGTCGATCAACTGAGAAACGCAGGAGTCATATTAGCAGTGGTCAAGGAAGCGTTCATGACGGACCATTGCCTGGCCGTTCTAAATGTCACTGACGATGCAGTCACCGTCGCCGACCCTGCCACGGGCAAGCGGCTGATGCCGCACAGTCAATTCAAGAAAATCTGGCGCTTCTCCGGAATCGTCCTCCAACGAGACTCCGTACAAAGCATCTAATTGAGATTGCACGAGTTTCATACTAACTTGTGATGTCGGAATTGCCCTTTAAATTGTCATTCCCGCGAGGAGGCTTGTTGCTATACTTGAGATTGCTTCGTCGTTTCACTCCTCGCAATGACAAAAGGGCGTCATTGCGAGCGATTCGCAGAATCGCGCGGCAATCTCAGGCTTTACAATAAGTCTTTGGCAACAGGCCCGAAGGTGAGAGTCCGGCAACCGGTAGGGTGCCCTGAATGAATGCCGTTAATGATCCTGTTTGATCCTGTATATCCTGTCTAAAGCTGTTTTCTACTCGATGCGTCTTCGGTAGAGCCGTGTCTGGAGGGCGTGTTTCCATTCCGTCCAGTTTGAATCGCTTACCTCCGTGTTGATTGCCTCGGTTACCTGGCTCACCTTTGCGTCGAGGTCGTCGATACAGTTGACCAGGAAGGCCTCCGGGGTCGCGGGCAGCTTGGGCGAGCCGAATTCATACGCCCCGTGATGTGACAGGATAATGTGGCCCAGCATGTCCAGAACTTCCTGATCGATTTGCACGCCTCCGGCTCTCAGGGCGGCGGCTTTCTCGTTGATCATCAGCAGGGTCTTGGCGATGTGCCCGATCAGTTGGCCCGAATCAGTGTACGAAAATGCCATGTCGTAGGCGAGTTCATCCGTCTTGCCGATATCGTGAAGAAATACTCCGGCGAGAACCAGGTCGGTCTGCATGAACGGGTAAAACGGTAATACAGCAACCGCCACTCGAAGTATGTTGTGCGTGTGCTCCAACAAGCCGCCGATGCAGGCGTGATGCAGTTTCATTGCGGCCGGCGCGTTGCAGAATTTCTCCATAAGCTCGGTATCGGCCAGGAACTCCTCGACAATGGCCTTCAACTGCGGATTTTCTACCCGGCCTACAGTTTCCTTGACTTCTTTGAACATCTTATCGACGTCTTTTTCCGTTTTCGCAAGGAAATCGTCGATTTGCACTTTGTCGGCATCCACGACGCTGACGTTGTTAACGATGATCTGCAGGTTGTTCTGGTAAAGCTCGCTGCGGCCCTGGACGTGTACGAAGCCGGGCTTGGGCAGCGCCTTGTATACCGTCTCCGTCGCCTGCCACATTCGCCCATTCAACTGCCCCGTGCGATCGGAAAGGAACATTGCTATATAAAGATCGCCGCGGGATGTGCTTCTCAGGATCGGATTGCTGACAATGTAGATATCATCGATAGCCTCTCCGGGTCCGATCTGGTTGACAAATTTATGCGGCATTGCGATCTCCCTTGCTTTCGTAACGGGCCTTAGTTTTTCTATTGATAGCGACAGGGACAGACTTTATCATAAGTCGAGGAATTCATCAAGTACGCCTTTTATCGACAGGAGAAACAAATGTTATCTCGAAAATGTCACTACCACCTTATAACAAAGGAATTTGCGGGCATACATCCTCAACCGGGTGGCAGCCTCAAAGCCGCAGGCTTTGGGGATGGTGGGAGAAACCATCCCCAAGCGCCGCAAGGCATCCCTAAGGGACTGCCGCTTGAGGCTGCCACCCTTGGGCACAAATGTACAAATCTATCTGTTAGGAAGTACTACTTCGCCGGAGACGGCTTGAAGGCTGTTAATCTCAGGCAGCCGTTGTTTCTTTCGTTTGCACTTTTCTTTCTCACGTCTGCCGCCGCGATGGCGCAGGACTTCGTGCCTTTTGTGATTCCCGCCAGGCCGAATCTCGAATCGCCGATAGCAATCAGCACTTTCGAGCCTATCGGCACCGATGATGAGAGTTTGCGAGCTATTGATGGTCATTTTTACCGTAGTGGCCGGCGTATTCGCATTTGGGGCGTCAATCTGTCTTTCGGAGCGAATATGCCAACGCACGCCGATGCTCCTTATGTGGCGGCCCGTCTGGCGGCGGCGGGAGTGAACAGCATCAGATGCCATCACATGGATACATCCCGCTGGCCTCGCGGGCTGTGGAATTCCAGAGACGGCAAAACAATCGAGCCGGAGGCTCTCGACCGGCTGGATTTCTTCATCAATGAGTTGGCCCGCCGCGGCATCTGCGTCAACATCAATCTCCACGTGGGCAGAGCGCACAGCGAGTACCTCGGCTTGCCCGAGGCGAATCGTAAGTACGACAAAATCAACAACTTATTTACGCCAGAGCTGATCGAGGCTCAAAAAGACTTTGCCCGGCAATTGCTGGGCCGCGTCAATCCTTATCGCAAGGTTCGCTACGCCGACGATCCGGCCGTGGCGTTCGTCGAGATCACCAATGAGAACAGCTTCTTTATGTGGAGCAGCGAAGAAACGCTGCGAACTCTTCCGCCGTACTATGCGGGCATTCTCAAGAAGAAATACAACGCCTGGCTCCGGCAGAAGTACGGCTCCGACGAGAAACTCCGCAAGGCATGGTCTGTTGGCGCCGAGTCGCTTGGCGCAAATATTCTCGACAATGGCAACCTGAAAGAATTCCCTCCGAGCATCCGGACTCCCAGTGGCTGGCAGCTTGAGCAGCATGGCGAGTGCAGAGCTTCTGTTTCCATCCGGCGGTATCAGTCCCGCGATGCACTGCGCTTCGAGATCAGCAGGGCGGATCCGACCGAGTGGCACCTTCAGTTCACGCAAAACGATCTGGCTCTAAAAGCGGGGCGGTATTATACGGCTATTTTCGATGCGGCAAGTGAAAGACCGAGAAAAATAAGTTGCGGCGTGAGTCAGGCGCACGAGCCGTGGGCAAATCTTGGCTTATCCCGGCACGCGGATCTGACACAACAGTGGAAGACGTTTCGTTTCGGATTTATCGCCAAAGACGATGATGAGAACTCACGCCTGAGTTTCGCATTCGGCGGCAGCGATGTGCCGTTCTATCTTGCAAACGTTCAGCTTCGTCCGGGCGGCAGGGTAGGGCTGGCCAGGAATGAATCCACGCGGGACGGCAGTGTGGCGCTTTACGCCGACAATGAAGGCCCGCAGCGGGCAATAGACAGAATGCGCTTCCTTGCCGAGACGGAGAAGAGCTATTTCGACGATATGCGCAGCTTCATCAGGAACGATCTCGGATGCAAGGCCCTCGTGACCGGAACGATAGTCTTTGGTCCGCTGGGATTGTACGCTCAGAGCGATATGGATTTCATCGATGCACACGCCTACTGGCAGCATCCACGCTTTCCCGGCAGGCCCTGGGATCAGGGCAACTGGCTCGTAGACCAAAAGCCTATGGTGGATTATCCCGAGCAGTCGCCGCTGTCTCGACTGGCCGCTCGGCGCCTGGAAGGCAAGCCTTATACCGTCAGCGAGTACAATCACCCGGCTCCGCTGGATTCGCAGGCCGAGTGCGTTCCAATGATCGCCTCGTTCGGTGCTCTCCAGGATTGGGACGGAATCTGGCTGTACACATATTCGCACGGCTCGGATGACTGGTACCGTGAGTCAATGAACAGCTTTTTCGATATAGACAGCAATCCCGCCAAGTGGGGCTTTATGCGGGCGGGGACGGCCATTTTCCGGGATGCAGCGATCAAGCCATTCGGCGGACGTTTGGTCATTTCTTTGGGAAAAAGCCGGGATATCCTCACTGATTTGGCTAAACAGCATTTGGAGTGTGATCGGGACATGTGGGATGTTGTCTCTGAGACTTCGGGTCCGCCGGAGCGAACGGAACTGAACTGGCGGATTCATTTGTCAATCCCTGGCAAGGCCGAGACGGCCTCGCGACTCAAGGGCGGGACGCCCTCGCCACGGCTTACGTGGTCGGTTGATAATGGCAAGGGAGTCTATATGGCGGCTGGGGGCGCCGGTGTGCTGGCAGGCCACGCGGGTAAGTTATCTCAGAACTCGGACGGGTATGCACGCATCCGCAGCCCTGAATATGCGGTTATAACGGCTACACCGCTGGATGGCGTGTCCTGGCCCCGGAGTAACAAGATTCTTATCACGGTGTGCGGACGATGCGAGAACACCGGCATGGAATTCTCCGGGGATCGTCGAACCGTCGGCCGCCAGTGGGGCGGAGCGCCAGTGCGGATAGAGACTGTCGAGGGTACTGTGATGATTCCGGTTGGACGGTGGAGTTGTCGGGCTTTAAGACCGGATGGGACGGTCAAGATGGATGTGCCCGTTCGGACGGCCGGTGAGGTCAACTACGTAGATATGTCACCCAAGTACGGGACAATGTGGTATCTACTGACGAGACAGTAGGGTGGGGCTTGCCCCACCAAAGGCCTCGCGGTGGGGCAAGCCCCACCCTGCGAGCTATAGGAGAAGCTCTATGTCTAAAACGCTCAGATTTGGTTCGATAGCCCTTTTACTTTTGGCCGCCACAATGACAGCAGCGTTCAACGGGCACATCGTTACCCAGGGGCCCTTGACGTTGAAAATAGGTGACATCAACGACGTGACAGAACTCGACACGCCGCGGCAGGTGGAAGTCTCTCTTGTCAATAAAGGTCGATCCATCCTGGAGGTTAAGCTGCGGATGACCGATCTTGTGGACGAATGGTATGCGGTTGGCCGGTCGGAAACGAATGTCAAAGTCGCGCCGGGCAACGAGGTAAAAGCGGTATTCAGGATAGCGGCGGCCGAGGGTGCGTGTTCTGCGCTTTATCCCGTTCATATTTATGCTAATTTTCGCCATCAAGATCAGGATATGACAGCGCACGCAGTCCAGATTTTCAAATCTAATTTTATCCGATCCACTGAGTCGGCCGGGAAGCCATCGGAGATGCCTGTGAATGTGGTTCCGTCCAATGGAAATTTATCTCTCAGCAGGCTGAAGACTCAGCGAGTTGCCTGGAGATTCTACGATAAGCCTCTTGTTTATATGCCGGTGGGTTGGCAGGGGGCCTCTAACGAATCGTCAGCTACTCTATCCTTTGGCCCGGTTTCTCGCGGCGCAACAAGACACTCCATAACGATGCATCCCCCCTGGAGGCCCGGCGGCGGGACAATCTTCATTGAGTATTTTCTCGATCTTCCGAACGTCACTCCAATCAAATTGTTATTCGCCAACGCCATCCGCGACCTTAACGAGAATGAACCGGCCAGCGACGGCGTGACTTTTCGCGTATGGGCCGGTGATGAGAAGCTTTTCGAACGCCACACCGACAGCAAGAAATGGGTGGACGCAGAAGTTGACCTGAGCAGGTTCGCCGGTACAAAAATCCTGCTGCGGTTGGAAAGCCATCCGGGGCCTAAGCGCAACACCGTCTGCGATGCATCGTATTGGGGCGAGCCTGTCATCGTTGCCGGCAGAGTTCCCAAAACACTTTCCGGATCCCAAAAGGAGAAATTTCGCGAGCAAGCTCGGAACCTGGTCAAAACCGGTAAAGGGCAAGGTTTTCTCTTTTCGCTCGATGGAGATTATCGCGCGGCTTTAGTGCCGTGTAGACAAGGAATCATAAATCCGGTCCTGGCGATCGGCAATCGAGAAAAGTGTATTGTCTTCGATGGTTTGAAAATTGACGTTCTGGGTCGCCGGATAGACGACGGGGCTTATGGAAACAGCGGGCACGTTGTTGAATCCTGGGATAGTGACTCCGGGTCGCTCGAAGTCAGGCAGCCCTTGCAACTTGGCGATGACAAGTTCGATTTGACGATGCGCATATGGTCTGAGAGCAGTGGCCTTCGGATTGAAGTTGCCTGCCCGAAGCGAATTACGGATTTCACTATCGGATCGGCGGACCGGAAGGCGCCGCGCGTCTATTACGGCCACGGCTATTGCATCGAAGAACCAAAGGCTTTCAGAGCAAGCTTCGGTGGGCATAATCTCTCGACCAGCCACGTCGGCTTCGATTTCGATGAGGGGCTGTCGCTTCTTGTCGCCAGCGACAATCCGCCGGATTATTTGGAGGTTGATCCGGCCGAAAAAATATATTCGCTTCACACGCATCTTGATGCAACTATGACACTCGTGCCGAGTGTTGATGGAGCTTTTGACTGCGCGCGAAAGTACCGGCCGTTGTATGATAAGAAGGCCTCACCGGGATTCAAACAGAAAGCAGGGCGTTTCGTTTTCGACATCTGGGGCGGACGCTATGCCGAGATTGCCGAGACGATGAAGCGCATGGTCGCCTACGACCTGACCGACTCGCTGCTGACGGTCCACGTCTGGCAGCGATGGGGCTACGATTATCGCCTGCCGGATATCTACCCGCCGCAGCCTCAACTCGGCACTATTGAAGATATGCTGAGGATTTCGAAGGTTTGTGCCGAGCACGATATCCCGTGGGGATTGCACGATAACTATATCGACTTCTATCCCGATGCGGCCGATTACAGCTACGACCACATTTGCTTTACCGAGCAGGGCGAGCCGGTCAAGGCCTGGATCAACAGGGGCCGCGACGCCCAGAGCTATCGCTGGCGGCCGGACCGTATAATGCCGTTCGTAAAGCGCAATATGAAACTGATAAAACCGAATCTCAAACCGACACACTATTTTATCGACGTCTTCACGTCGCTGCCGTGTTTCGATTTCTATGACAAGCAGGGCAATTTTCACTCGATGCTCGAAACGCGAAAAAGCTGGGGCGAAGCCTTTGCCTGGATACGCCGTTATCTTGGCGATAATGCCCCCATGACGTCGGAGGCCGGGCACGACCAGCTTACCGGGTACATAAGCGGCTCGGATTGCCAGCACCTGCAGATCGTATCCGACCCGAAAAGATTCTGTATAAAAATCGATTGTAAGGACTGGGAACGCGTGCCGTGGTTCGACGCCGTGCTGCACGATAAATTCAGCCTCCACGGCGTGGGTTATTCAGGTCGTTACGAAGGCGGACGGGAGCGATTCGACAGCGGTATCGAGAGCGACGATTATGTCAGCGCGGAAATCCTTGAAGGTCATGCATTGATGATCGACCGCCGGGCGTTCGGACGCGGCGCCGTCAGAAAATATTGGCTCGCGCAGGATTTTATCCGGAGCATCGCCTCTGACGAGATCGAAGACGTGGAATTTGTGAATGGTGCCATACACAGACAGATCATATCGTGGAAATCCGGCGCGAAGGTGTATGTCAATCGCGGCAACAGAGACTGGAGGGTATCCGGGAAAACCCTGCCGAAATACGGATACCACGCAAAGAACGGCAAGATCGAGTCCGGCATCGAGAGGATTGACGGAGTAATTGTCGAGCAATCAAGCGGGCTGTCCGGCCTGTATGTCAACGCCCGGGGATTCAACAAAGACGGCAACAATCGCATCCGTGGTGATGGTCGCTGGAATTCTCAGCGGACTTTGATCGATTTCGGCCCCGTTGTAACTAACGGTGCATTTCGATGTAAGCGCAGCGACGGAAAGATTCTTGTTACGCCATTACCTGATATTAACTCATTCACTATTGAGGTTCGCTTGAACAAATTGCCATTGGATGATCCCATAAAGATAAAATCTGTGACGGCGGTCGATGAAAAGGGTGAAAAAATTCGAAACGTTCAATTCAAGGGCAAGGCCGATACCGTAAGATTCGAGACGCGGAGCGGAGAGTTCGCATACCTCTTGCAATGAAAGGAAGGCTGAAAAATGTACAAGAAATTATTTCTCATCATAACGTTAGTGCTGGTGTCGCTGTCTTTTGCGGAACAGTCGGAACCATTTGTTCTCTTTGATTTTTCCGGCAGTTTCGACGTTGATTCGGTTCTTACAAGCGACGCCGAAGTAACCCACACGCGGTCGGGCGCGCTGCATGTAGAGACAGGTCACGAAAATAAATGGCCGGGAATCACGCTGAAAGCGCCAAAGGGAAAATGGGACCTGTCGCGATTCGAGTATGTATCCCTGGACGTGAAAAACGTTTCAGACGAATCTGTCACGGTTTACTGCAGGGTGGACAATCCGGGCGCCGACGGCAGGAAGAATTGTGTCACCGGCAACATTAAGTTGTCCGGCCGTCAAAAAGAAACATTGACTGTTCGATTGCTGCCGACTCCGTGGAGGCTTACCGAGCCTCTCGAGTTGATCGGAATGCGCGGGAATCCGACCTATTCCGACAAGCTTGATCCTTCGAATGTGACCCAGTTGCTTGTCTTTGTCAGTTCTCCGAAGAGCGATCATGTGTTCGAGATAGAGAACATTCGCGCCGGCGGCCGCGTGGAAGTTCTCGATGCGAAGACTTTCCTGCCGTTCATAGACGAGTTCGGCCAGTTCATCCACAGAGACTGGCCGGGCAAGACTCATTCACTCGAAGAGTTAAAAGCACACGGCAAGTCTGAAAATATGGATATTGCGGCGAATCCCGGCCCGGACGACCGTAACCAGTACGGCGGCTGGACCGCCGGGCCTAAACTGAAGGCTACGGATTTCTTCCGTGCCGAAAAGTATAAGGGTAAATGGTGGCTCGTCGATCCCGAAGGCCGGCTGTTCTGGTCGCACGGCATCGACTGTGTCCATGCTAACACGGCCACGCCCATCACCGACCGCGAAAACTACTTCACATGGCTTCCTGAAAAGGATTCTCCTTTCGCTGAGTTTTACGGCTGGGGTTCGTGGGGGCCGCACGGATACTACAAGGGTAAAACCTATCGCAGTTACGATATGTTCCGCGCCAATCTCATCCGCAAATATGGCAAAAACTACAGCGGCATATTCAATCACAATACTCACCGCCGTCTGAAAAGCTGGGGTCTCAATACTATCGCCAACTGGTCCGACAGCAAGATTTTTCTGATGCGACGAACCGCTTACACCGACAATGCAAGCTTTGACTCGCCGCGAATCGAAGGCTCGACCGGGTATTGGGGTAAGTTCTACGACGTCTTCGATCCGGCTTTCAGCAGCAACCTCATTAAACGCTTGGAGAGAGCTAAGACTACCTCCGCCAACGATCCCTGGTGCATCGGCTATTTCGTCCACAACGAAATCGCCTGGGGCGATGAGCTTTCCCTTGCCCTTGCGGCGTTGGCTTCCCCGGCCGATCAGCCCGCCAAAAAAGTATTCCTTTCAGATCTCAAGGCCAAATACAAAACAATCGATAAGCTCAACGCCGCCTGGCAGAGCGAATATAAAAGCTGGGACGATCTGCTCAAAAGAACCGACAGGCCCGACAGGAAAAAGGCTTACGACGATCTTGCCGGCTTTTACGATAAGATCGCCGATACTTACTTCAAGACCATACACGATGAATTGGAAAAAGTTGCCCCGAATCAGCTCTATTTCGGTTGCCGCTTTGCCTGGGTCAACGACCGCGCCGCCCGTGCCGCCGCTAAATACTGCGACGTTGTATGTTATAACAAATATTCCTACAGCGTTGCCGATCATCGCCTGCCCGACAACATCGACAAGCCGATCATCGTCGGCGAGTTCCACTTCGGAGCGCTCGATCGAGGTATGTTCCATACCGGATTGAGAAAAACCGTCAACCAGCAGGATCGCGCTGAAAAGTACCGCAGCTACGTGCGAGGAGCGCTGAGAAATCCTTACATAGTCGGAACGCACTGGTTCCAGTACAAAGACCAGGCCACAACCGGCCGCGGCGACGGCGAGAATTATCAGATCGGATTCGTCGATATTTGCGACAAGCCGTACCCGGAGATTATTAAGGCCGGCCGCGATGTGGGATACAATCTATATGAATACAGGCTTGATACAGTATACTAAAGAAACTATCTCGAAACCACACCGTGTCTTGTCATTGCGAGCGCAGCGAAGCAATCTCCATCTCCTGAGATTGAGATTGCTTCGTCGCTCGCCCCTCAGGGGCGAGCTCCTCGCAATGACATTCACTGTTTTGAGTTAGTTTTTTGAGATATAGTGGGACAATTTGGTAAAACTGACGAAAGTTTTCTTACAGGAGAAAAATTAGCATGGATCGACGGGAATACCTCAAGATGATGGGCCTCGGACTGGCGTCTTTGGCAATACCGGGATGTGCAAGCATCGGTGATCGAGTTTCGGGCAAACGTCCCCCCAATATCGTTCTGATCGTATCCGATGATCAGGGTTACAACGACCTGGGCTGTTACGGCGGAGAGGAAATCAAGACCCCGAATCTGGACCGGATGGCCTCGGACGGGGTGCGGCTTACGAGCTTCTACGTCACCTGGCCCGCCTGTACGCCTTCGCGGGGCAGCCTGCTCACGGGTCGTTATCCGCAGCGCAACGGCACGTACGATATGTTCCGCAACGACAAGGTGGATAACGATTATCTTTACGGCCCCGAAGAATATGCCGTATCATGGGAGATGATCGGCGGCATGGACGAGCGTGAGGTCTTAATCCCGCGCATTCTCAAAAAGGCGGGCTACGTAAGCGGCATCTTCGGCAAGTGGGATCTCGGGCAGTTGCAGCGCTTTTTACCTCTCCAGAGGGGCTTCGACGAGTTTTACGGATACACCAACACCGGCATCGACTACTGGACGCACGAGCGCTACGGCGTGCCGTCGATGTATCGCAATAACAAACCGACGACCGAGGATAAAGGCACTTATGCAACCGATCTGTTCCGACGGGAGGCGTTGAATTTCATCGAAAAGAACAAGGATCGTCCATTCTTCTGTTACCTTCCGTTCAACGCTCCGCACGGAGCCTCCAATCTCCAACGTCCGCGCCCCGGCGTGCAGGCGCCGCTGGATTATGTCCGCAAGCATTACGGAGAATATGACCCGGAAGATAGACGCAGAGCAAGTCGAATGCGTTACATGGGAGCCGTAACGTACATGGATGAGGCGATAGGACAGGTCATGGACTTGCTGTCTAAGCACGGCCTTGAGGACAACACGATCGTCATATTCTTCTCCGACAACGGCGGCGGCGGCGGTTCCGACAATACCCCGCTCAGGGGCGGCAAGAGCCGGATGTTCGAGGGTGGACTCCGCGTGCCCTGCATCGTTCAATGGCCCGGTGTCATTCCTGCCGGAACTGTCTGCGATCAGTTCCTCAGCTCCATGGAAATTTTGCCGATGGTGTGCAAAGCCGCAGGAGCGAAACCGCCTCGCGGCGTCGTCCTGGACGGCTTCGACATGACCGGTGTGCTGACGGGAGAGCGGGAATCCCGCCGCAGAGACATGTTCTGGCAGCGCCGAGCCGACAAAGCGGCCAGAGTCGGCAATATCAAGTGGATCGAATCCTCTCGCGGCTCCGGATTATTCGACCTGTCTAAAGACATCGGCGAGCAGCACGATCTGTCGAAAGAAAAACCCGAGCTGCTCGCAAAGCTCAAGTCACGTTTCCAGGCCTGGAAGAAACAAATGGACCAAGCCGAACCTCGAAGACCGTTTAAGGACTTCTAAGAGAAATGAATATGGTATCCCCTGATAACCTTGATAGTACCCCGAGAAAAGGCCATCGCATCCTCGGTATCGACATGGCCCGGTCCTTCGCTATCTTCTTCATGGTCATCGAGAACTACAAGAACGCCATGGAAGCCCATGACGACGGACCCGGTTGGCTGGTGTGGTTCTTCACGTGCATGGAGGGCCGGGCGGCGCCGACCTTTGTGACGATCATGGGCGTGGGCCTCGTGCTCCTGGCGCAGAAGGCCCTGCAATCGGGCGATTCGGCGCTCAGGCGGGATAGCAAATCGCGCATCATCAAGCGAGGCGTGTTCCTCGTCGTGCTGGGCGTCCTCAACTACCAAATCTGGCCGGGGGACATTCTCCACTTCTACGGCTTCTACATGGCCTTGTGTGCCCTGTTCCTCTTCAGGCCCTCATGGACGCCCCTGGCCGGCGTCGCGGCAGTGATGATCGTTGCCTATATTATCAACCATGCCTTCGACTCCGGGATCGGATGGGAAAACGGGCACATATGGTACAACGGGTACTTGACACCCCGCGGCTTCATCCGCAACACCTTCCTGAACGGTTACCACCCGGTCTTCCCGTGGACCGCCTATGCGCTGGTCGGTATGTGGCTTGCCCGGCGGCCGATATTCGAGAGCGAGGAGCGGCGCCGGTACCTCTTCATCTTCATTCCCATCACCCTTCTGTTCGAATTCGCGATGGGCTTCCCCAGGTTCGTAGACTTCCTCCGCGATCCGGAGACTGGCGTAGCTCTGGTGGACGGAACTCTGGGACTTCTGGCGATGCGATCCGGTGTGCTGATCATGGTGGCACGTCAGTTGGTCGCAATCTCAGCGATCCTCGTGTGCCTCGAATTAGCGGACCGGTTTCGGACATCACGCATCATCGAAACACTAGCCACCACCGGTCGCATGTCCCTCACCCACTACCTCGCACACACGCTGCTCGTTTTGGGGCCCATGTACCTGTTGGGGGTATTGCAGCAGAGCCGAATGACCTCGTTCCTCATGTCGTGTGGCTTCTTTGCTGCCGCGGTCACGTTCTCGGTAATCTACTCGAGGCGGTTCAAACTGGGGCCTTTGGAGGCCCTCATGCGCCACATCGCTGGGTAAGGATACTTGTCGTGCACCCTACATCTTTGCTTGACGAAAAAGCGACTTTTTTATACAATCTCTGTATACTTGAACATCACCTTTAGTCTTAATGAGGTACGATATGCCGATGAAATTGCAGTTTCTTGGTGCCGCACAGAATGTTACGGGTTCCCGGCATCTTCTTCACGTCAATGGCGCAAAAATTCTTGTTGATTGCGGGCTGTATCAGGAGCGGCAGTTCCGAGAGCGGAACTGGCTCCCTTTTATAGTGGATCCCAAGACGATAGATGCCGTTTTCCTGACTCATGCGCACCTGGATCATTGCGGCCTGCTGCCGAAGCTGGTTAGAGAGGGATTCAGGGGCAGGATATACTGTACCGCCGCGACCGCGGAAATCGCCCGGATCATATTGCTGGACTCGGCGAAGATTCAGGAAGAAGATGCCCGGTACAAGGCCAAACGGCATAAAAAAGAGGGCCGAAAGGGGCGTTTTCCGGAGCAGCCGCTTTATACTACGGCCGATGTGGAGGCCTGTTTCCCGCACTTTTCGCCCGTCAGGTACAAACAGATTGTTAAGCTTGGAGAGGGTATCGAGGTAAGCTTTCATGATGCCGGCCACGTTCTCGGTTCCTCGATCATAAAAGTCAGAGCAACCGAAAGCGGCAACAGGAGAACAATCCTGTTTTCGGGCGACATAGGCCGGCCGGACAGGCCCATCGTGCACGATCCGGAATTGATTGCAGAGGCGGACTATATCCTCGTCGAATCGACGTATGGCGACCGCGTGCACCAGGGCTCGGAAGATACCGGCAGGGCGATTGCCGAGGTGGTAAACTCGACGAGAGAAACCGGCGGCAACATAATTGTGCCGAGCTTCGCGCTGGAGCGGGCGCAGGAGCTTCTATATTACATAAACGAATTGTTGCTGTCCAAAGCCATAGAGCCATTGAAAGTCTTTCTGGACAGCCCGATGGCGGCGCGAATAACGAAGGTTTTTCAGAAGCATCGCGAGCTGTTCGACGAAGAGATGACCGACCACGTGGAGAGCAACGAGTCTCCTTTCAAATTCCCCGGGCTCAATATAGTCGGTACGAGCGATGAGTCCAAAGCGCTTAACCACATGAAGGGCACGAAAATGATAATCGCCGGCTCCGGAATGTGCACCGGCGGCAGGGTCAAACACCACCTGGCAAACAACATCTCCAACGCTCACAACACAATAATGTTCGTTGGCTACCAGGCTTTCGGCACGTTAGGCAGGCGAATTGTCGAAGGCGAAAAGGAAGTTCGTATTCTCGGTCAAAAATACCGTGTCAAAGCTCGCGTGGCGAGAATTAACGGCTTCTCGGCGCATGCAGACAAAGAGGAACTCTTAACGTGGTTGCAGGGTTTGCAGAAACCGCCGAGAAAGGTGTTTGTCGTGCACGGCGAGGCCGAAAGCGCGACTCAGTTTGGTGAGTATCTCAGGCAAGAGACCGGCTGGCAGGTGGCCGTGCCGGAATACCAGGATGAAATTGTCCTCGATTAGCATTTCAGACGGCGTTTGATTTGTAAACACTTGCTCTTGGCAAGTGATAAAGACAGACGGGGAGCCGATCATGACGAAGTCCTACTGCAACGCAGCCCTGGCGATTCTGTTGTTGACGGCATTTTCTGTAATTGCTGCCGCTGAAGAGTCACCGGCTGTCAATCGCAGTCAAATCGAGGCGGACTGGCTGCGGCAGGATCAAATTCGCACCGCGCCGCCGATTTCAAGCAGGGTAAAAGTCGCGCCCGAGCAGGATGCGATTGGGGCCATCGACGGCGTCAGAAACGGCAAGTGGGGATTCCACACCGAGAACGAGTTGAATCCCTGGTGGCAGATCGATTTGGGACGAGCTATCCGGCTGGACCGTCTGGAAATTTACAACCGCTGCGATATTGCAGAACGTGCTTCGCGGCTTGCGGTTCTGGTCTCGGACGATGCCGGAAGCTTTAGAGAAGTCTACCGGCATAACGGCACGGTATTCTTCGGTCATACGGACAAAAAACCGTTAATTGTGAAACTCAACGACACGAATGCTCGCTTCGTACGTCTTCAATTGCCTGACAAGAGCTACTTTCATCTGGACGAGGTCGAAATTTACCCGACAGACGGCAAGAGTAATATTGCCCCAGGCAGGAAAGCCACTCAGAGTAGTGTAAGTCAGTGGTCGGTCGCCCACCGGGTTGCAGCGGCGCGCCCGCTATATCCGACGGCCAGGGTTCTAAAGAGGGGACTGCTGTTGGCCGAGAATTTACGGCGCGCCGGTGTGAAGGTTGGTGCTTATGAAAGGACGTTGCGGGATGTTACCCGACAATTGAAATTACTCACCGAAGATACCTCAATCAACACGCGTCGGAAGCTCTATTTCCAGGCCCGCTGGGCTGTGAGAGAAATGGCGCTGTCCAATCCGCTGCTGGATTTTGACCGGATCGTGTTTACCAAACGAGTTCCGCCGGCCTTTCCTCACATGTCGGATCAATATTACGGCTGGTGGTCGAGGCCCGGCGGCGGCATCTATATTCTCGAAGGATTCAAGGGAGATTCTCCGCGCGTTCGGCGCCTGACCGAAGATTTCCCGCCGGGCAGTTTCCTGCGCCCGGACCTCTCTTACGATGGGAAGAAAATACTGTTTGCCTACTGCAGATTCTACCCGGAGACGCACAAGATGCAAAAGGCCGACAAAAGCAAGCTCCCGGAGGATGTCTTCTACAAGCTCTACGAGATGAACGCAGACGGCAGCGGCTGCCGGAAGCTGATCCGCGGCAAATACGATGACTTCGACGGCCGATATCTTCCTGATGGTGACATCGTATTTCTTTCTACACGCAAGGGCCAGTCGGTTCAGTGCAGCCGGGCGAACACGGCGGCAACGATGAACTCGGATTTTCCCGACAGCTATGTCCGCTGCGGCGGCGATAACTGGCGTCCCGTGCCGGTCTTTACGCTGCACAGGATTGATGGTAACGGGACAAACATCCGGCCCATTTCGGCATTTGAGAACTTCGAGTGGACACCGTCTGTTGCGGCCGACGGAAGGATACTCTATGCAAGGTGGGATTACATCGATCGATTCAACGGCCCGTTCATGAGCCTTTGGTCGACAAATCCTACGGGTACGAATCCACAGTTGGTTTACGGCAACTTTACTACCAAGCCACAATGCGTGTTCGAGGCCCGGCCAATTCCCGATTCACAGAAGCTCGTTTTTACCGCCGCTGCACACCATTCGAATATGGGCGGCTCATTGGTGCTGCTGGATCGAACTCGCGGGACGGAATATGACAAGCCGCTAACAAGGCTGACGCCGGATGTGTGCTTTCCCGAAACCGAGGGCTGGCCGAGGCACTATTACGCCAATCCTTACCCGCTGAGCGAGGAGTATTTCCTTGTTGCCTGGAGCGACAAGCCGTTGCCCGGTCACACGTTCCTGCCCGGCGATGAGCTTAATCCCGTCAATCCGCTGGGTATATATCTCTATGATGCGTTCGGCAATCTCGAACTGTTGCATCGTGATCCGAACATCGCAAGCATGTATCCAATTCCGGTGCGGCCGCGCAGGAAGGCCCCGGCGCATCCGAGGATGGTCGACTGGGCCGGCTCGCAGGAAGGGCGTTTCTTCGTTCAGGATGTCTACGCCGGGTTGAGCGGCATCAAACGAGGTTTTGTAAAGCGCCTGAGGATAGTAGGCGTGCCGCCGAAAACACAGCCCCATATGAACTCTCCCAAACTGGGCGTCTCGAAAGAGGATCCCGGCAAGTTCGTTCTCGGAACGATCCCTGTTGAAAGCGACGGATCGGCCTATTTTCGTGCTCCATCAGGCGTTTCTGTTTTCTTCCAGGCAATCGGCCGGGATGGCCTGGCCGTTCAGACGATGCGAAGCCTGACCTACGTTCAGCCGGGCCAGACGCTGTCCTGTGTCGGTTGCCATGAATCGCGCGAATTGTCGCCGATTGCAGGCGGCAGGCCGATGGCCGCCAGGCGGGAACCATCCAGGATTACTCCCGGTCCCGAGGGTTCCTGGCCGCTGCGTTTTGACCGTCTGGTACAGCCCGTACTGGATAACTTGTGTGTTTCGTGTCACAAATCGGACGGCGATGATGAAAAAGCTGCTCGCTTTGCTCTGACGGCTGACCAATCCTACCAGAACCTGATGTCGTTTGCCGACAAGGATCTGGAGAAACTTGCCTTTGAGCGAGATTACTCCATTGCTGGAGATTGTGTTGCCGAAGAAAGCAGACTGCTTGCGCTGCTCACCGAAGAGGATGGGCATGAGGGAGTGCAGTTGGATGCTGATAGTTTTAATCGCCTGGTAACGTGGATGGATGTCTACGCACAAAAGCTGGGTTCCTTCAGCCCGGAGCAGGAACGGAGATTGTACGCGCTGCGCCGGAAAATGCGGCCCTTGCTGGCAGAATAAATGAGGAAAAAAATATGCTACTTTCCAGAATGAATAGACGCAAGTTTCTTGGTGTACTGGGTGGAGGCCTGACCACTGCAGCATTATCAAAAGGTGCTCTTGTTACCGAAGAAAAATCTTCCACAGGCTCAGAAATAAGAAGAGAATTTGCCAGAGGATGGCGCAATCCGTCGCGCGAGTTTTCCCAGGCGCCGTTTTGGTTCTGGAATGACAGGCTGACGGAAGACGAGATCATCAGACAAATGGGCGATTTTCGAGCGCACGGTGTGTATGGATTCGTGATTCATCCGCGGGCGGGCCTGCCGCGAAGTATCGGCTGGATGAGCGAAAACATGATTCGTTTCATGCGAGTGGCCATCGAGGAGGCAGTCAAGCAGGACATGTGGGTAGTGCTTTACGATGAGGGCATGTATCCAAGCGGCTCATCGAGCGGGCAGGTAGTAGCTGAGAATCCCGCATTCAGGACCCGTGGTATGTTTGCAGTAGACATCGACGCCGACGGCGAGCCGGAGTTGGCCGAAGGTCAGAATCTGGTGGCGGTTGTCAAACGCAGGAAAGCCGGCCATCGAATTGCCGTGATCGACAGAGCGATGCGGCCCGGCAGATCCGTCATTCGCGGTCTCCATTTCATCGAGGACGATCCACCGCGGCGGGACAATCATAAGGAAGTCCCGGAGAATAAGCCGCCGGCAGGGGATATCCTCAATCCCGACGCTGTGGATTGCTTTATCAAGCTCGTGTACCAGCGGTATTTCGATGAATTCGGCGAGCACTTCGTAAAGACGATACCTGCCGTCTTTACTGATGAGCCTTCAATGCTTGCAAAGAGCGCCGAGCGCGGAGCGGTCCCGGGCACGACCGGAATTCTCGATCACGTCAATTCTAAGCTCGGATATGATTTCACGCCGCATCTGCCGGCTCTCTGGTACAAAGATGAGCCGGATGCCGAGCGGTATCGGCGGGATTACCATCGGGCTTTACAGGCGAGACTTGAAGAGACTTTCTACCGGCCAATCTCCGAATGGTGTCAATCGCACGGAATTGCTCTTACGGGCCATCCGGCAGCGCCGGACGATATCGGTCATCTGAGGTACTTTCACATTCCCGGACAGGATATTGTCTGGAGGTACATCGAGCCGGGAAAGCCGTCCGCCCTGGAGGGGGCCCAGTCCACGCAGGCCAAGTGCGCTTCCTCGGCGATGATTCATCTCGGCAGGCGCCGCAACTCGAACGAATTCTGCGGCGCGTACGGACATAATTTCACCTTCGAGGAGATGAAATGGCTCACAAACTGGCTCATCGTCCGCGGATGCAACATGCTTTATCCGCACGCCTTCTATTATTCCGTTCGGGGGCCGCGAATCGATGAACGGCCGCCCGACGTCGGTCCGAACAGCCCCTGGTGGGACTCGTATAAGCCGTATGCCGATTCATGCAGCAGGTTGTGCTGGCTCAATACTGACAGTAAGCACGTTTGCTCACTTGCGATTCTCGGCCGAAACGACTATCTCCCCTGGCGTGCAGCGAAAGTGTGTTTCCAGCACCAGCGCGATTTCAACTACATTGAGGCAAGACACCTCTGGGAAGATGCAAGGGTGACACCGGACGGCATTTACATCGCCGGTATGCAGTACCGGGCCTTGATCGTTGAAGATGATCCGCCCTTCAAAGCCAAGCCTGCTTTGAAGATGTTGGAGAATGCAGGTCGGCTCATAAGATGGCGAGACCAAATGAGCGAATCCGATCTGATTGAGCGAATCGACACGTTAGTGCCCCTCGATATGCGGGTCTCTCCCAAGGTCCCGGATCTGCGCGTGCGCCACGTCATCAAGCTTGACATCAACTGCTATCTCCTTTTCAATGAAGGACAGGGTGATATGCACGTGCGTTTGGACGTTGCTTCCAAGGGACGATGGTTTTTACTCGATGCTCGAACCGGAAAACGTCATGCCGTAGACAATGAGAAGTCACTCCACCTGACGCGGCATGAGATGAAAATACTTGTGATTGCCTGAAGCGGTGTTGCCCGGTAGAGATTTTCCGCAAGCGACAACAAGGAATGCGAAGAATCTATAGTAGTCTGTAACGCCTGAAGTGTTGGGTGTCATTGTGAGCGAAATGAAGCAATCTCAACTCCAGCGGATGAGATTGCCACGTCCTGCAGAGCAGACCTTGCAATGACAAGCATGCAAAATAAATGTTACGGAGTACCATTGGTTTTTCGCACACGAACTCCGCGCCGTTATTGTCGCCATTGGTTCCAAGCCTACTTGGTGTACGCGTATATCCCGGGCGTCATTCTGTCAAGAGAGTTGGCTCCGAAGCCATTCGAGGCTTTGCTCGACTTTGCCCGGCGCCGCTTCGCATTCTATCGACAGCACCCCGTCCCAGGCTATCTCTTTGAGCAACTCGATGCAACCTGAAATGTTTTCTGCGTTTACCCCTTCGCCGATGGCGACCACCGACGAGGCGATACCCGTCTCGCCCCCGCGAACCGCCCTGGCAAGCTCCTCGCTGACGTCTTTTATATGGCAATGGGAAAGCTTATGGCGAAATCGCCTGAGGAATTCCACCGGGTCCTGACCCGCTATGAAGCTGTTGCCGGTGTCGAAGTTCAGCCGCAAAAGGGGCGAATCCGAGCAATCCAGGATTTGCTCCATCGTGTCTGGATCGGTCGTATACGGACCGTGCGGCTCGACGTTGATTATGATGTCATAACGTTCGGCCCATTCAAGCACCACCCGATAGTACTGCTTGATAAGCGCCATGACCTCCTTATCGGTGTATCCCTCGGGTTTGCGGCCCCCGTCGGTGGTATCCACGCACGGGCAATCGAGCGCTTTGGCGAACTGAATGGCCCGGGTTGTGTAGCCGATGCCACGGTGCTGACCCTCCGGGCACGACATCGGATATGCCGCGTCAAGCTGTGAGACCTTCAGGCCCATCGAATCGAGATATTCCTTAAGTTTCAGCGGATCCGAGTGAAGAGGTATGTGCGGATTGTACCCCAACGCCTGTATGAAGTAGTCGCCGTCAATTGTGCCGAACTCGACGTACTCCATCCCGTTATCTCTGGCAAATTCACAGGGGACCTCATAGCCGACGTCACAGTGTCGCCAATTGTCTACATGCATACCCAGCTTCATCATTGTATTACTCCTTGCAAGCTGATGACGTGATTCTGTTCCTGTTTCCGTGCACGCGTCAAATTATCCGGAGATGATAATACCGCAAGCGAGCTGTAACACCAGCTTTTTTTTGTATTGGCCGGGGATTCTCTGTTTTGCATTTGCTCAACGTAGCTGGTATAATTCTGCGGATCGATAGATTTCGTTTCGTGTGGGCAAGATTGCAGATATTCAAGGAGTGAAAATGGCTTCTATTATCGTAACATCGGGGCAACAGAAGGGGCAATATTTACCGCTCGGCAGACGAACGAGCGTGATAGGCAGGGGGGAGGCTCTTCCGATGCAAATCCTGGACGATATGATTTCTCGCAAGCACCTGCGGATCTGGTACAACGAAAGTACGAATAAATACGATGCGGAAGATATGGACAGCAAGCACGGCGTTTTCGTCAACAGACGAAAAATAACCGAACGTACACAGCTTGCCGAAGACGATGAGATTCTAATAGGCCGGACGACATTGCTGTTTACTGAGGAGGACTTCGAC
>Ga0180432_10002213_pt1 | contig 29505 bp, 10 predicted proteins | sample SS_ome_10_FD_132414 | JGI IMG/M metagenome (GOLD analysis project Ga0180432, IMG submission 132414) | Hypersaline lake sediment archaeal communities from the Salton Sea, California, USA - SS_1_MS_2 metaG | ecosystem: Environmental > Aquatic > Non-marine Saline and Alkaline > Hypersaline >...
AACGCATCCGGGGCTCGGTGGGTGTGTCGCCGATCATTCAGACGGCGCTTGAGGATCTGGTAGTTGCCCTCGGGGCTGATCGTTCGTTTTTCAAGTTTGTGACCGAGGGAGGTGAGGATGTTTGAGAGGGTGGGTCGCTCGCTTCAAGTTAAGAAGGCGGATATCCCGCGTACGCGGGGTATGCTGGATATTCTGCTGAAGGGGATCATTCTGGCGGCGTTTGGCGCGGCGCTGGTGAGTGCGGGGAGTGAGATTTTTGGGGGAAAAGAGGGGCAGTTGGCTCTTGCTGCGCTGGAGGTGGGGCTGATTGTTGTTATTGGTGTGTTGATTTATCTTAATCAGCACGGACAGACGTGGTGGGTGACCCACGTGACATTGCTGGTGGTGACGATTTTTGTGAGTGTTGGGACGCCGCCGGGGTGGTTGTTGGCGAGTCCGGAGTTTATGATCTATTTTCTGCCGGTGGCGGCGGCAGCGCTGCTGGTCGGTCCGGTGGCCAGCGGGGTGTGGGCGGCGGTCGAGACGGTGGCGATATTGGTCCGCTGGCTGTTGATGGCCCGTCTGGGCGTGGCGGTGGATTACGTGCCGTTGCTCCTGGGGATTGTGGTGCTTTATATGGTGACGCTGGTGGTCTGGCTTTTTGGGCGCAACCTGGAGCAGGCGAATGTCGATCTGCGGCAGCGGGCGATCCAGGTTCAGGCGAGTGCGGAGGTTGGCCGGGCGATTACGTCTATTCTGGAGCCGGTGGCTTTGTTGGAGGAGGCTGTCGGGCAGATCTATGATCGGTTTGGCTTTCAATACGTGGCGGTTTTTCTGGCAGATGAAGGCGAGGGCAGGGAGGGCGACTGCAGGGGGGGGCGACCGACCGGTCGCCCTTACGGGGTGGAGGGTGATGTTCCGGCGGGGGGGCGACCGACTGGTCGTCCCTACGGGGTGGGGGTGTGCACTTTGCTGACAGAGCGGGGAGAGCCTGTGCGCCAGATGTTGCCCCGGGTTTCTTATGAGGCTTTTGACCTGGTAGCGCGGGTTATGCAGTTGGATGAGGCGTCCCTGTCGTCCGATTCAGAAATGGCGCTGGTGCTGGCGACAGGGAAACGGAGGGTGGGGGTTCTGGACATACAGAAGGGGTCTGGGGCGACTTTTTCCCAGGAGGAGGGGACGTTTCTTTCGGGGCTGGCGGTTCAGATAGCGATGGCGTGGGAATCGGCCTGGCTGTTTGAGCAGTTGAGGGGGCGGGCTGAGGAGATGGCGCGATTGAACGAGGAGTTACAGGAGGCCAGCGAGCAGACGCGCCGCCGTGCGGAGCAGTTGGCGGCGAGTGCGCAGGTGGCGAGGGCGATTGCTTCTGTGCGCGATCTGGACGAGTTGTTGGTTCAGGTGACGAGATCGATCGGCCAGCAGTTTGGTTTTTATCACGTTGGTGTTTTTTTGGTGGACGAGACGCGACGTTACGCTGTATTGAGGGCAGCCAACAGCCAGGGGGGGCAGCGGATGTTGGCCCGGAGACACAAACTTTTGGTTGGCGAGCAAGGGATTGTGGGGGATGTGATCAATACGGGCCAGCCACGCGTCGTTTTGGATGTGAGCGTTGGCGCGGTTCACATTGCCAACCCCGATCTGCCGGAGACGCGATCGGAGATGGCGTTGCCTCTCATGAGTGGCAAGCAGATCATCGGCGCGCTGGACGTGCAGAGCACGGAGGTGGATGCATTTCCCGAGGAGGACGTTTTAGTGCTGCGAACTCTGGCCGATCAGGTTGCTATTGCGATCGAGAATATTCGTAACCTGGAGGAGACGCGGCAGGCTTTGGAACAGGTGCGAGCCTCGCAACGGATCTATTTGCGGGAGTCGTGGAGGGGTTTTTTGCAAAGCGAGTCGTCTTTACAAAGGACGTTCAGGCATGCGACGGCCGGTGTTTCGCTGTCGGCGCAGGTGCCTGCCGAGGTGGAAACGGCTCTGCGACAGGGGGAGGTGGTGGCCAAGGCCACTTCTGAGGGAGCCATTCTGGCCATTCCCGTTGCACGGCGGGGGGAGACGGTTGGCGTTTTGAGCGTTCAGGATGCTCAGCCGGGGCGGGTTTGGACGGAGGAGGAGATTGCGCTGGCGAAGGGTGTTTCGCGCCAGATGGCGGTGGCTCTGGACAACGCTCGTTTGCTGGAGCACACGCAGGCTCTGGCGCAACGCGAGCAGTTGACGGGGCAGATCACCGGCAAGATTCGCGTTGCCGGTGAGGTGGAGGATATTATCGCTGTGACGGCCAAGGAGCTGGGACGTGTCCTGGGGGTCTCGCGGGCGATTGTGCGACTGGATGTGGGGTCGAATTCCGGGGAATGATCAGAAAGTTGTGTGGAGAGGTTGAAATGGGAGAGATGCAACGGAACTTTTCCCAGAATGACAAAGGGCCGGGCGATCCTGCGCGCGTTGGGGCAGGAGAAGGGCTTGACCGTCGCAGTGGTCAGTTTATGGCTTTTATGCGCTGGATTCAGCGGAGTGTTGTGCTGACGGGATTGCTTTACGTTGTTATCGGTTATGTGGGCGATATGAGTCGGTTGTACACTCTGTCGCTGGTCAGTTTGGTGCTGTTTATTGTTGTTGCTATCGCCCGGTGGCTGGTTCGTGTTGGACGGTTGAATTTGGCTGTGTATACATTTGTCGGGGGTATGTATGTTGCGCTGTCGTTGCTTCCTCTGGTTGTCGAGGGGCTGGTGCCGGCGGTGATTACGTGCAATGTCATTGCTGTGATCCTGGTGGGTTTGTTTGTGTCGCCTCGTTTGCTGCTGCGGATGACGGTGGTGACGGTTGCCGTTTCGATCTTGCCGTTGTTGTTTGATCTGTGGGCGCCTTTTTCGCCGTTGAGTGTGCCGGCTGCTTCGATCGTTTTGGTGCTGCTGGCGGTCGCGTTCGCCGGGGGTCTGATTTATTTATTGGGTCAAACTTTGAGCCGGGCGCTGGATGCGTCGCAGCGCTATGCGAGAGAGCTTGAGCGTTCTCAGGCTGAGCTGGTTGCTCGCTCTCAGGAACTGGAGGTCGCTGCTGCCGATCTGGCTGCTCGGGGCCGGGAACAGGAGGCGACCAACGTCGATCTGGAGGAGACACGCCGTCGTCAGGAGGTTGTCAACCGCGATCTCGAGGCGGTCAACGATCGGCTTCGTCGTCGTGCGGCGCAGCTGCAGGCGATTGCTGAGGTGGGGCAGGCGGTTTCTCAGATGCGCGATCTGGATCGACTTTTGCCGCAGGTGACGCAATTGATCAGCCGGCACTTTGGTTATTATCACGTGGGTGTCTTTTTGGTCGATCGGGCAGGCCGGTACGCTGTGCTTCGCGCGGCCAACAGCGAGGGGGGACTGCAGATGCTGGACCGGGGTCACAAGTTGCCGGTGGGGGGGCAGAGTATTGTTGGTCACGTCACGGGTACGGGCAAGCCACGGGTGGCGCTGGACGTGGGGACGGATGAGGTTTATTTTGACAATCCGGACCGGCCGTACACGCGGTCTGAGATGGCTTTGCCGTTGCGGATCGGGGGGCAGATCATTGGTGCTTTGGATGTACAGAGTGTGGAGGCGGAGGCTTTTGACGATCAAGATGTGGCTGTGTTGGGTGCTCTTGCCGATCAGGTGTCGATTGCCATTGAGAATGCTCGTCTGTTCCAGCAGTCGCAGGAGGCGTTGGTGGAGGCGGAGGAGGCGCAGCAACGTTATCTGCAGCAGTCGTGGCAAAAGCTGCTTCAGCAGCGGCCCAATTTGCGATTCGAGTATGCGCTAGAAGGGGTGCCCTCGGCGCTGCAGGTGGAACTGCCGGCGACCCAACAGGCGGTGGCGCAAGGGGAGTTGGTTGCTGTGCCGGACGTGGCAGCAGGGAATGGTGACAGTGCGGTGGCGCGGGCTGTTCTGTCGGTGCCTATCAAGCTGGGGGGGCAGGTTATTGGTGTGATCGATTTACACGAAGTGAACGCGTCGCGTGTCTGGACGGAGCACGAGATGGCGCTGGTTCGGGACGTGGCGGATCAGATGGCCCAGACTGTAGAGTCTGCCCGTCTCTTTGAGCAGACACGTACCCGCGCTCGTCACGAGCAACTGGTCGGCCGGATTACGACTCGCATGAGGGCTGCGTCCAGCGTACAAGAGGTTCTGCAAGTGACCAGCGAGGAGTTGGGCAAGACGTTGGGCGTTTCCCGTTCGGTGGTGCGGTTGTGCCCTCGAGGGGTCGAGGACCGGAGCCCTCGACCCCTCGAGGACCAGTGACCTCGAGAGGTCGAGGACTGGTGCCCTCGAGGGGTCGAGGACTGGTGCCCTCGAGGGGTCGAGGACCGGAGCCCTCAAGAGGACGAGGACCGGCAAGGGTAGGAGATTGCTATGGCAAAGACTGGTTTAAGGGGAACGAGAATTAGTCGCAGGGCATTTCTGAAAGGGGCGGCTGTGACCGGAGGCTTGTTGGCGCTGGGGTCGCTGAGTGCGTGTGACGGTATAGAGCCGCAACATGTGCCTTCTTCTCCCTTGCGTATCGGCACTGTTTCTACGTGGGCAGCCTGGGGCAGTTTGTACATTGCTGAACGGAAGGGGTTTTTCAAGCAGTACGGGGTGGACGTTGAGATCAAGTCTTACGCTTATTCCGGTGCTTTGGACGCGCTGAGTACCAAAAAACTGGACGCTGCCTTTTTGGTGGTGAGCGATGTGGTGCCGATGGCGGCTGCGGGTCTACCGGTGCAGGTGGTGTGGGCCGTCGATCAGGTTTTGACGAGCGACGCGCTCGTCGTCCGCGCCGGAGTGAATGAGTTGGGAGATCTGCGGGGGGGACGTATTGGGGTGCTGTATGGCGGTTTTTCGCACTTTTGGGTACTGAAGGCGCTGGAGGCGGAGGGGATAGCAGCTGATGAGGTTTCCTTTATGGATGTCGCCGGCGAGGATGTGCCGGCATGCCTGCGCAGCGGAGAGATCGATGCCGGTGAGACGTGGGAGCCTCACATTTCCGAGGCGGTGGAGGACGGCGGACAGGCGCTTTTGTTTCCTGCCAACAGCCCAATTTCAATGGTTGAGGGACTGGTCTTTCAGCGCGCGCCGATTGAAAAACGCCCGGCCGATGTGCAGGCTGCGGTGAGGGGACTCATGGCCGCGCAACAGTGGTGGCGGCGGAATCCTATTGAGGGGAATGCAGTGGTGGCGGCCGGGATGAATGCGTTTGTTGGCGAAGGAGAAGCCGAGGTGACCTCTGTAGACGTTGAGAGGACGATCGCCGGTCTGAGGCTGTACAGAGTTGAGGGCAATGAGAGGGCGTTTACACGCTCTGATGATGTGGAATCGTTGTACACTATTTTGGCAGCGGTCAATGACTTTTTTGTGGGGTTGGGCATTGTCGAAGAGTCTCCGTCTCTGGATGATGTGCTCAATGCGACTTTTATGAGGGAGGCAGCTGTCAGCTAGGTGTGCTGCAGTTGTCAACCGTCAGATTTGCGAATTAGCAGATTAAGCGGAGTGAGGGTCGGATATGGACTCACAACAATCGAGGAACCGTTCAGAACCGAAGACGCTTGCCGGTCGGGAGATGCCAGAGGGGCAACGCCAGTTGGTTAATTTCAACCGGTTGGCGCTGTTTATGGTTGTTGCTTTTGTTTTGACTGCCGGCTTTTACGTGCTGCTCTTTTTCCTGATCGAGGTCTGGCAGATGTTGGTTCCGGCAGGGGGCATGGTGCTGAGCCTGGGGATTGTGTTTATGGCTTCCAGGTTGGCTCGACGGGGAAGTCTCGATGCCGCCGGTCGCTGGGTGCTTTTTGCGCTGGCGTTGGCTTGTGGCAGCGGTGAGTTGGCCTGGGACGGTGTGACTCTGTACCTCGCATTGGCCGGTGGCTTGCTGATCGTCTTGGTGGGGGGGCAGCTTTTGCCCCGCAAATGGGGGAGTTGGGTGGGCATGACCGCCCTGTATGGAGCAGGCATCTTTTTGATCAATTATTTTGAGCCTTTGCCCAGGTTTGAGGTTGCGCGGTCAACTCTTTTGAGTTTCTATATCCCAGGCATAGCTGCTGTTTCGGTTTTGTTCTCGTTGTGGCAACTGATCCACACTCTGGTCGCCGGTTCTATCCGCACCAAGTTGATCGTTTCTTCACTGATCTTTGCTCTGTTGCCCCTGGTGGTCGTGGGGGTGCTGGTTTATATGCAGGTGCAAGATAACTTGCAAGCACAAGTGGGCCAAAGTATAGAGTCGGTGGCTGTCGCCAGTGGCGCAGAAGCCGAACGCCTTCTGGCTGATCGTTACGGTGACATCCGCGTGATGGCGGGTTCGCCAGTCTTGACCTCGGCCGAGAGCACGCCGGAAGAAAAGGCGGCTTATTTACACTTGATCAGGGATTCTTATGGGGTGTACCGGGCGCTTCACCTGGTCGATTCGGAGGGGCATATGGTCGCCGCGACCGACGGCAGCCTGAGCAACCAGGCTGATCAGGAGTGGTTCAAGCGGGCGATTCTGGGCCAGGTTTACGTCTCTAAGGTGCGTTACCTGCCGGCGGTGGCCGAGATTGTGATCACTTTTGCCTCGCCGGTACGCGACGAGGAAGGGGAGGTTATTGGGGCTGTAGCTGCCCACTTTGATCTGGATGAGTTGATAGAGGAGATCAAGGTTGTGTCTGTGGGTGAGATGGGCACGCTCATGCTGGTGGATGGAGAGGGTCGCCTCGTGGTCGCATCGGACAAGGCACGTATCTTTGAAGATCTGAGTACGTTTTCTCCCGTCCAGGCCGCTCTGCTTGAGGAGAGTGGACATGGTGTCTTTCCGACCTACCGTCTTCCGGGTGAGTTTGCGCTGTATGGTTATACGCCCTTGAGGGGGATCAAGGAGAACTGGGTGGCGATCGCGGAGCTGCCGCTCGGTGAGGTTAACAAGGTTTTCGGGGAATTTATCACCCGGCTTGTCTTTGTCTTTGGGGGTGTGGTGGTGGTGGTGGGTGTGGCTGTGTTGTTGTTGGTCGGCTCGCTTGTGCGTCCGATTCGGGATCTGATGGTGGCTGCCGATGCCATCAGTGCCGGAGAATTGTCACATCGGGCGAGGGTGACGACTCGGGATGAGATCGGGGAACTGGGCCACTCTTTTAACAGCATGGCTGCTCAGCTTGAGGGTTTGGTGGAGGGACTGGAGGAGCGTGTAGTCGATCGCACTCGCGAGTTGGAAACCTCGGCCCAGGTTCTGGCATCCCGCAGCGAGGAGCTGGAAAATGCTCTGGTCGAACTGCAGGAGCGTGAGGGAGAGTTGGAGGAGGCTGTTCGCCTGCAAGAGGAGGCGCGTCGCCGCCAGGAGGCGATCAACCGCGAATTGGAGGAGGCCAACCATGCCATCCGCCGCCGCTCGGCACAACTCCAGGCCACGGCTGAGATCAGCCGGGCTATTGCTCAGGTGCGTGAGCTGGACGAACTTTTGCCGCTGGTGACGCAACTCATTGGTCAGCACTTTGGTTTCTATCACGTGGGCATTTTTCTCGTTGACGAGGCCAGGCGCAACGCAGTGCTCCGCGCTGCTAACAGTGAGGGGGGGCAGCGGATGCTGGCTCGAGGGCACCGTCTGCCGGTGGGTGAGCAGGGCATCGTCGGGTATGTGAGCGGTACGGGACGGCCGCGCATCGCTTTGGATGTGGGGGTCGATGCGGTGTACTTTGACAATCCGGATTTGTCGGAAACACGCTCTGAGATGGCGCTCCCTCTGCGCTGGGGTGGAGAGGTTGTTGGCGCGCTTGATGTGCAGAGCAACAAGCCAGGTGCTTTTGACAGTCAAGATATGGCTGTTCTGCAGACGTTGGCCGACCAGGTTTCGGTTGCTCTGGAGAACGCACGTCTTTTTACGCAGACCCAGGAGGCGTTGGCTGAAGCCGAGGCCGAGCGCCAGCAGCGCCTGTTGCAAGAGTGGCAACGGTATGCGCAGCAGGCCACGGACCTGAGCCACGAATACATGCTCAGTGGGCAGGAGGGGCTGGCCGGCAGGCCTTTGCCGGCCGGGGATGCAGCGCTGACAAAGGGCTCGACGGTGGTCCTTCCGGCGGGCAGCGTAGAAGAGGGGACTGCGGTGGCCGTGCCTATCAAGTTGCGCGATCAGGTCATCGGTGTTTTGGATTTGCAAGAGATGGTTCAAGATCGACACTGGACAGAAGAAGAGGTTGCGTTGGTGGAGGCGGTGGCTGGACAGTTGGCTCGGACGTTGGAGGCTGTCCGTCTCTCCGAGCAAACTCAGGCTCGTGCCCACCGCGAGGCTCTCACCCGCGAGATCACGGATCGCATTCGCGACGCTATGGATGTCGATAGTATGTTGCAAACGGCTATCCGAGAGCTGGGCCGGGCGTTGAACGCGCCGAGAGTCTATGTCCGTCTTGGGATAGAGACTAGAGATGAGGGAGAAATGGCAACTGTGACTGTCCCCACCGGCTCGAATGGTCCGGATGCAGGAGGGGGAGGCGAGTGACAAAGGATGGTGGTCAGTATTTTTCAAAGGTGTGTGCCATCGTTATGTTGCTTGAAGATTGCTTGATGCCTGGTCTTTTGTATGGCGCGTGACGTAGGATGCGGCCACAACGAGCGAAGAGAGGTTCTGATGAGTGGGATGACGTTCGAGAAATATAAAAAACTGGTGCAAGAGCAAGGGGAGATATTGCTGGAGGCTGTCCGGTCTGTGGTTTCAAAGGATCTGGATGTGAAGGTCGAGGTTTCGGAGGGGATACAGGTTTTTTCGGATCTGGCTGTTGGGATTGGAAAGATGCTCGGTGACTTTCGAGAGATGATGGCCGAACGGGAGGGGGCGCTGGCCGCGGCGCAAAGCCAGGCGCGCCAACTTCAGGCTGCTGTTGAGGTCTCTTGTGCGGTTACTTTTATTCTCGACGAGGATGAATTGCTGGATACGTCGGTGAATTTGCTTGGGGATTGTTTTGGTTTTTACCATGTGGGTCTTTTTCTGGCGGATGAGGAGAACCGGTTTGCCGTCCTGCGGGCCGGCGCCGGCAAGGCCGGACAGGCTATGTTGGAAGAGGGCTATAAGCTGGAGGTGGGCGACGGATCTCTGGTTGGCTGGTGCATAGCACATAGAGAGACTCGAGTCGCCCGGAATGTTGATGGGGAAGAGGTGGCCTTGCCTTTGATGCGGTCTGAAGTGGCTCTGCCGCTCGTTTTTGAGGATCAGGTTCTTGGGGCGTTGGCGGTGCAGTCTACAGAAGAGGCAGGTTTTTCCGATGAGGACGTTGCTGTGTTGCAGACGCTGGCCGATCAAGTTGCCAATGCGCTGGTCAATGCCCGGCGGTTTGGGATGATTGAGCGGGTTCGTGCAGAGACGGACAAACGCCGGCGGGAAATAGATTGTCTCAATGACATTGGTCGCCGTATGGAAGAGGCATGCCCGTTGCCCGAGTTGTTGTCCTGGGTGGCGGCGCGCATTCCGCCAGCCATGCAATATCCCTCTGACTGTGTCGTGGCTATCGAGTACGATGGCCAGATCTATGGTGCGCCGGAGGCCTCGACTCTGCTCTGGCAGGTGGTTCAGGTGCTGCGCACTGATAAAGGGGCTGTCGGGCGTGTGTATGTTGCTTACATTGAGGAGCATGATTTTATTGACGAAGAGAGCACTTTGTTGGGCGATATTGCCCGGCGAGTGAGTAGCTATGTCGAAAATCAGCGCTTGCTGCGCGAAGCGCAGGTTCGCGCCGAGCGAGAACGTCTCGTTCGCACTATTGCGGATAGGGTCCACCGGGGAACGGGTACAGAGGTTATTATGCGCATCACCCTTGAGGAGCTGGGGCAGATGTTGGGGGCTTTTAAATCCGTCATACGGTTGGGCACACAAGCGCAACTCTGCCCGGGGTCTGGCGAAGGATTGCTTTCAGATCAAAAAGTTGCGACGCACGAAGCAAAAGAGGGTTAGAATTCGATTTTTGGTCTGGCTGAAGGGAGCGTTTTGAATGGGCAGGACCACTCTTGAGAAATACAAACAGTTGGTGGAGGAGCAAGGCCGTGTTTTGCTTGAAGCAATTCAATATGCAGCCCTGGGAGATCTGGACGTTGAAATCAAGGTGCCCGAAGGGGTCAAAGTGTTATCTGATCTGGCTGTTGGGATTGAGGGCATGCTCGACGGTTTTCGGGCGACGTTGGCTGAACAGGTGCAGGCCAGGGCAGAGGTTGAAGAGGCGCGGCGGCAGTTAGAGGTGGCACTGGAAGAGGTGCTGTCCGTTCAGCGGCGTTATCTGCGACAAGAGTGGGAAGAGCATGTCACTGCTGAGGAGAGCCGCCGGGGCTATTTCTGTTTCCCTGATGCGGAGGGTCCGACGACTGACACCTGGCTGCCCGGCATGACAGCCGCTGTGCAGCGAGTGGAGACTGTTGTCGAGGAGGAGGGAGCAGAGGGCTCGACGCTGGCTGTGCCTATCCATTTGTATGGGGAGGTCATGGGGGCGCTGGGTTTTTCCGGCTCAAAGGCAGAGAGTTGGAAGGAAGACGAAATTGCTGCGGTGGAGGCTGTCGTGGAGCAGGTAGCCTTGGCCCTGGAGAGCCAGCGTCTTTTTGATGAGGCACAGCAAGCGACTTTTCTTTTGTCCAAGCGCATCAGAGAGCTTGACTGCCTGAATGACATCGGTCGAAGGATAGATGAGAATCCGCCGATACTCGAGCTTTTGCAGTGGGTGGCGGATCGCATTCCACGAGCTATGCAGTATCCGGATTTGTGTGTGGCGGCTATCGAGTTTGAGGGTCAGGTCTATGGTTCTTCAGAGGCAGTCAAGCTGCCTTGCCAGATGGTACGGAGCCTGCACATAGGTGATGAGCTTGTGGGCCGTCTTTATGTTTCCTCCTCGAAGGAGCGCGATTTTCTCGACGAGGAGAGCGCGTTGCTGGGCGATATTGTCAGGCGGTTGAGCAGTTATATTGAACAACGGCGTCTGGCGGCGGCGTTGGGCAGCGAGCGTAGCACGTTGGAAGCGGTTGTTCGTAACATTCCGCTTGGGGTGTTTGTGGCCGAAGCTCCGACGGGCAAACCTTTGATGGCTAACGATCTCGCCAGGGAAATACTTGGCGAAAGCATCATTTCTGAGGGTGGGGAGGAAACGCTCGCCCAAGTCAAGATCTATCGCTACGGTACGGACGAGTTGTATCCCACAGAGGAAATGCCTCATGTCCGGGGGATGTCCGGTCAGGTGGTCACCGTGAACGATATGGAGGTACGGCGACCGGATGGTTCGCGGATGTTGCTGGAAGTGTCCGGCGTCCCCATTGGCGATGCGTCGGGGAAGGTGGTTGGAAGCGTAGCGACTTTTCAGGACATCACTGCCAAGAAGCAAAACGAGGCTGAGCAGAAGCGGTTGCTCATCAACATCCAAAGCCGGGCGCTCCAACTTCAGACTGCTGCCGAAGTCTCCCGGGCTGCTACTTTGATCCTTGATATCAATGAGTTGTTGAATACGTCGGTCAATTTGATCCGCGATCGTTTTGGTCACTATTACGTTGGTCTTTTCCTGGTGGATGCGATCAGAAAGTTTGCTGTTCTGCGTGCGGGCACGGGGGAGGCTGGCCGGGCCATGTTGGAGGAAGGTCACAAGCTGGAAATCGGTGGCGAGTCGATGGTGGGTTGGTGTATTCAGCATAGACAAGCCCGCATCGCGCTGGATGTGGGTGAGGATGCGATGCGCTTTAGGAATCCCCATTTGCCTCTGACGCGTTCCGAAATGGCTCTGCCGCTCGTTTCTCGTGGCCAGGTTCTTGGTGCATTGACAGTGCAGTCGACGGAGGAGGCTGCTTTTTCGGATGATGACATTGTTGTGTTGCAGACGATGACTGATCAGGTTGCTAATGCTCTTATCAATGCCCGGCAGTTTGAGCTGATCAAGCGGGCTCGTTCCGAGACGGACAAGCGCGTTCGAGAGATCAATTGCCTCAACGATATTGGCTACAAGATGGCCGAGTCCCTTTTGATGGAGGAATTGTTGCCCTGGATAGCGACGCGCATCCCGTTGGCCATGCAATATTCTGTCGATTGTGTGGTGGCTATTGAATACCAGGGTCGGGTGTATGGCAACGCTGAGGCCAGGGATCTGTCCCAGCAGATCGTGCAATCGTTGCACATGGGAAATGGTGCCAGCGGCAGGATTTATGTTGCCTATAAACGGGAACACGGTTTTCTCGATGAGGAGAGTGCTTTGCTAGGCGATATTGCCCGGCGCTTGAGCAACTATATTGAGAATCAGCGGTTGCTGCGTGAGACCGAGATGCGTGCTCGTCGTGAGCAGACATTGCGCCAGATCACTGCCCGCGTGCGGGGTTCTACCGATCCTGCTGCCATCATGCGCACGGCTGTGCGCGAATTGGGCACAGCTCTGGGCCGGTCGACTTTTGTCCGGCTGGGTAGTGCCGAGCATTTGTCTCGTGCATCTGTGCCCCCGGTGGGTGGCGGCGATGACCAGGGTGTAGCACAAGAAGGAGGCGAGTAGCATGAAACAGCTCGCGTCGACGATCAAGGATCAGTTGGATCTCTTGACGGGGGAGTATGAGCGGCAATTGAGAACGATCTCTGGCTATGGAGGATTGTCCGATCGGGTCAGACTGGACATTGCACGGTCCGGTCTGGAGCGCATTGTTGCTGCCCTTGAGGTGGGCGATGATGCCGGGTTCGTTCAATTCATCCAGGCCAGGGCAAGAGAAGAGTTGGAGGGCGGCTCTGGGATTGAGTCTGTGCTGCAGGTGTTGACAGCTCTGGAAGGGGTGTTGTTGCCTCTGGTCACCCGGGTGGGTGCTGGCAAGTTTTTATGGCTTGCGTTCGCTCATGCCAGAACGGCTATCTCTGAGCTGGTCACAGAGGTGCTGGGTGCCTCGGGAAGCAAGTTTCGCCAGGTCGTTGATCGCTTGTCTGTGGGTATCTTTTGCACGACGCCCGACGGTCGGATTATAGAGGCCAATCCGGCTTTTTTGAGGATCGTGGGCTATGATTCACTCAAGGCTATCAATCAGGTGGGGGTGCCCGGTTTTTATCAAGACCCTGCCGACCGCGATCGCTTGTTGGAACTGCTTCAGCAGGGTCCGGTCCGTGGTTTTGAGACCCGCTTCCGGCGTGCCGATGGCCAGGTTGTTGCTGTCTCTATCAACGTTCGTTTGATCAGAGCAAAGGGCCGTCCTCAGTTTTTGGAAGGGAGTCTTGAGGATATCACCGGGCGCAAGCAGGCTGAAGAGGAGTTGGTCAGATTGCAGAGGGCGGTGGAGCAGATTGCCGACGGCGTTGCGGTGGCCGATTTGGATGGGAATATCCAGTTTGTTAATCCTGCCTGGACGCAGATGCACGGTTACAGCACGGGGGAGGTACAGGGCGAGCCCCTCAGCATCTTTCACACCAAAGAGCAGTTGCAAGAGGAGGTTATCCCCTTTAACCAGCGGGTGATGGAGGCCGGCGTTCATCAGGATGAGGTCGGTCACGTTAGAAAAGATGGTACTTGTTTTCCTACGCGGATGACAACCGTGCTTCTCAGAGACGAGTTGGGGAATCCTGTAGGATTTGTGGGGACGGCGAGTGATATTACCGAGCGCAAGCAGTTGGAGCGGCAGATTCAGGAGTCGCTAGAGCGCCGGGGTCGCCAGGTACAGACGAGCACTGAGGTAGCCCAAGAGATCGCTGGTGCCTCTGCACTGGATGAGCTTTTCCGCCGAGTGGTCATGCTGATCAAAGAACGGTTTGATTACTATTATGCTCAGATCTTTCGTTATGACCCAGATCGCAACGCTGTGATGTTGGTGGTGGGGTATGGCGAGGTGGGGGATAAAATGCTGGCCGACGGCCACCACCTGGAGGTGGGACGCGGCGTTGTGGGGACGGCTGTGGCTACCGGGCAACCCGTTCTGGCGACCGATGTCACGCAAGATTTCGAGTGGGTGCCTCACCCCTATCTACCGGAGACAAAGGGTGAGTTGGCGGTGCCCATCAAGTGGCGCGATGAGGTGTTGGGTATTCTGGACGTGCAGAGCGACGTAGCGGGGGCGCTGACTGAGGAGGATCAACTTTTGCTGGAGGGGCTCTGTGGCCAGATTGCTATTGCTATAGAAAGCACCCGGCTGCTAGAAGAGGCCAATGTTTTTCGCCGGTTTGCCGATGCTTCTGGGCAGGGTCTGGGCATGGCCGATCTTGAGGGCTGTATCACTTATGCCAATCCTGCTCTTTGTCGCATGCTCGATGTGGTCAGCCCAGAAGACTTGCTGGGCCAGTCTTTGGTGACTTATTATCCGGCAGAATTGCGACACCGCGTCCAAAATGAGATTTTGCCTGCTGTGATGCGAGATGGCCAATGGACGGGCGAATTGGCGCTGCTCTCACCGAAGGGCAAAATCACACCGACGCTTGAGAATTTTATTGTTATTCGCGACGAAGGTGGGGAGCCCCGTTATCTGGCTGATGTCGTAGCTGATATCACCGAGCGGAAGCGAACTGAGGCAGAGATGACAGAGCGGCTGCAAGAGTTGAATACGCTGAGCCGGGCGGTGAGCCGCGAAGGTTGGACGGTCTTGTGCGAGACAACGGAACTGGCAGGCGGTTATCTGTTCGACCAAATGACTGTCCGGCCGGCCGATGGACTGTGGGTGCCAGAGATAGAGCTGGCAGTGGAGCAAGGGACGCTTGTGTCGCCAACCTTTTATGAGTCTGAAAGTGACGCTTGTGAGGAGGCCGCGGCTGTGGCGCCGCTGTCGGTACATGGTGAGATCGTTGGTACTTTGGGCGTTTACGACGACTCTGGTTGTCCCTTGTCGCCCGAAGATCTGGCACTGTTGCAAGCGGTTTCGGAGCAGGTGGCGCTGGCGCTGGACGGTGCACGCTTGTTTGAGCAGACGCAGGCGGCTCTGGGGGAGGCCGAGTCTCTTTATGCTGGCAGCGACCGGGTCGTGCGCGCCGCTACTCTGGACGAGGTCTTGCAAGCGCTGGTTGGGTCGACGGCCTTGCAACGCCTGGACCGGGTTAGCATCGCCCTCTTTAACCGTCCGTGGGAAGATGAGATGCCGGAGGAGGCGATAGTCGTGGCGATGTGGGAGCGCGACGGCCGGGTGTCCCGTGCCCCTGTGGGGACGCGTTATTTTCTTACTCAATTTCCGGTGATAGATCTGGTCACTCGTGGTGAGCCGGCTCTTTTTCGTGACATTGCCACCGACGAACGTGTGGATGAGGCCCTGCGCACTTTGCTTGTGGATAGGCTGGGCATGCAGAGTCTTCTTCTCTGTCCGTTGGTGGCCGGTGGGCAATGGATAGGCTTTGTTAATGGACAGGCCAGCACAGCGATGGAACTGAAGGAAAGCGAGATACGCCAGATTGACAGTCTGACCGACCAGGCGTCTGCTGTCATCCAGGGCCTTCGTCTCTTGGAACAGACCCAGGCCCGTGCCCGCCGTGAACAAATCTTGCGCCAGGTTGCGGCCCGGATAGGGAGCGCTGCCGATGTAGACACGGTCATGCGCACGGCTGTGCAAGAAATTGGCCGGGTGATGGGGCGGGAGGCTTTTGTCTATGTGGGCGACGACGAGCAGTTGACTGGTCCCCAAGTTTCAGAGGAAGTGTGATATGAGCAGTGAAAACGATTTGTATCGCGCATTGTTCGAGTCTGCCAGCGACGCTATTTTGTTGATGGAGCGAGGCTGTTTTGCCGAGAGCAACGCGAGTGCCCAGGCGATGTTTGGGTGTGGTCGGGAAGAGTTGGTGGGAGAAACCTTGCTCCGGTTCTCTCCATCCATCCAGCCCGACGGTCGTGATTCGGCGCAAGCTCTTGAGGAGAAAATGAGCGCTGTGCTGTCGGGAGAGCGACTGTGTTTTAAATGGCGATGCCGACGGCTGGATGGCTCTCCCTTTGATGCTCAGGTCTCGTTGAAGCGGATCAAAGTGGGCAAAAAGACATTGGTCCAGGCTTTGTTGCGGGAGGTCACGAGGCGCAAGCAATTTCAGGGGGCGCACTTTCGCGATATGGCCTTGAGCGAGTCCGATTGGGTGTGGCAGGTCGACAGTGAGGGCCGTTACACCTATTGCTCCGAGAGGGTCGTGGATGTGTTGGGTTACACTGTCGAGGAGGTGTTGGGCAGTGTGTTTTTTGAGTTGATGCGGCCCGACGAGGCTGCTCGCGTGGGCGGATTGTTTGCTGACATTGTGGCTCACAAAAAGTCTATTGTCGAGTTGAAGAGCTGGAACGTGGGCAAGGATGGGCGGGAGGTTTGCCTGTTGACCAATGGCATTCCCTTGCTGGACCAGGAGGGGGATCTGAAGGGTTATCTCGGTGTGAGTAAGGACATCACCGAGCGCAAGCGGTTGGAGGAGCAAATTCAAGCTTCATTGGAGCGTCGTGGTCGCCAGGTACAAACCAGCACCGAGGTCGCTCAGGAAATTGCCGCTGCGCCTGCGCTGGACGAGCTTTTTCGTCGTGTGGTCACGCTGGTCAAGGAGCGGTTTGATTATTATCACGCTCAGATCTTTCGTTATGATCCAGATCTGGACGCTGTCGTGCTGGTGATGGGGTATGGCGAGGCTGGTGAAAAGATGTTGGCCAAAGGTCATCGTCTGGAGATGGGACAGGGCGTCGTAGGCACGGCCGCGGCGACGAGGCGACCTGTTCTGGCCACGGATGTGACGCAAGATCCTGATTGGGTGCCCCATCCCTATCTGCTGGAGACAAAGGGCGAGTTGGCGGTGCCCATTGTTCTCAGGCGCGTCCGGGGCAGCGAGCGGCACGATGAGGTATTGGGTATCCTGGATGTGCAGTGTGACTGCGCTGGGTCTCTGACCGAAGAGGATCAGCTCTTGCTGGAGGGTCTCTGTGGCCAGATCGCTATTGCTATAGAGAGCACACGATTGTTGGAGGAGGCCAGCATCTTTCGCCAGTTTGCCGATGCATCCGGGCAGGGTCTTGGCATGGCCGATCTTGAAGGTAATCTCATCTATGGCAATTCTATGCTCAGCCGTCTGCTTGGTGTGGATGGTCCGGCGGATTTGCTCGGCAAGTCTCTGTTTCCTTATTACTCGAAGGAGGCTCAACGGCGCTTGCGAGATGAGATCTTGCCGGTTGTTATGCAGGCGGGTTCGTGGGTTGGCGAGTTGGATATCGTCTCTGTTCAGGGAGAGGTCACATCGACGATCCATGGCATCTTTGTCATCCGGGATCAGGAGGGTTATCCACTTTATTTGTCTAGTGCGATAACCGATATCACCGAACGGAAGCAGATCGAGTCCTTTCTGAGCAAGCGAGTCAGGGAACTTGATTGCTTGAACGATGTTGGGCGAAAGATAGACGAGACTCCGCCGCTTCCAGAGTTTCTGCAATGGGTGGCGGAGCGGATTCCCGCTGCCATGCAGTATCCTGGTTTGTGCGCTACGGCCATCGAGTTCAACGGCCAGGTATACGGCACGCTTGAAGCTGTGACCCTGCCGCGCCGGATTGTGCAGGGCTTGCGCATTGGCAACGAGTTGGTGGGCCGGGTGCACATTGCGTATACTGAGGATCATGATTTTTTAGATGAGGAGAGCGCTTTTCTGGGGGACGTTGCCCGGCGGGTGAGTGACTATATCGATAACCGTCGTTTGTTTGAACGGACGCAGGAGGCGCTGGCTCAGACGGAGGCGTTTTACACGGCCAGCCAGTCGCTCATTGCGGCTAGCGAGCCGGAAGAGTTGCTCTACGCTGTCGCCGAGCCGGCCTTGCAGTCCGGTGCGAATGCTGCTTTTCTTTTTTACATTGACACCGATGGGGAGGGCCGGCCGGAACGGGCCGAGGTTGTCGCTCATATGTCCTCTATGGGTGTAGAGGCTGTCTCTGCCGGTGATTGTTACTATTTGTCCGATTTTCCGCTCGCGCGGCTGCTGGTTGCGAGTTCCGATCACTCTTTGATGATCGGTGACGTGGGGTCGTCGCACGAGACATTGGACGGGGTTGCCAGGGAGACTCTGGAGATGATGGGGGCTTGTGCTGTTGTTGTTGTGCCGTTGACTTTGGGAGGGCGCTGGCTGGGCGCTGTCATGCTGACGTGGTCCGAACCACTGGTGTTCAGCCCTCAGGAGGAGCAATTGTACGGCGTGATCGGCCCGCAATTGGCCACTCTTGTCCAGAGCCGGCGGCTGCTCGAGCAGGCGCAGCACCGCGCTGTCCAGCTTCAGACGGCTGCCGAGGTCTCGCGCGCTGCCACTTCAATTCTCAGTCTGGATGAGCTTCTTCCTCAGGCTGTGGAGCTGGTTCGCAGCCGTTTCGATCTGAATTATGCTGGTATCTTTTTGGTGAACGGGGAGGGAGAGTATGCGGTGCTGCGTGCTGGCACTGGCAAGGCAGGCCGCGAGATGCTGGAAGCAGGATGCCGGTTGGAGGTAGGCGGCGACTCGATGATCGGCCAGTGTATTGCTCACAAGGAGGCGCGCGTCGCTCTGGATGTGGGGGAGGAGGCGGTGCGGTTTGAAGATCCGTGGTTGCCGGACACACATTCGGAACTGGCGATGCCTCTCATTTGTCGAGGCCAGGCGATTGGTGCGTTGACAGTTCAGAGCCCGCGAGAGGTGGCCTTTAGCCAGGAGGACGTTGCGGTATTGCAGACGGTGGCCGACCAGGTGGCCAACGCTATAGAGAATGCCCGTCTGTTTGAGCAGACTCGGGCCGCTCTGGAAGAAGCTGGCATCTTTCGCCAGTTTGCCGAGGCGTCGGGGCAGGGCCTGGGTATGGGCAATCTGGCGGGTGAGGTCATCTATGTCAATCCCACGTTGTGCCGCGTTTTTGGAGAGGTGTCTCCAAAAGATGTTATGGGCAGGTCGTTGTTGTCTTTTTATCCGGAGGAGGTTCGTCAACGTGTGCAAGAGGAGATTATACCTGTCGCTGTGAAGGAGGGTTCATGGCTCGGTGAATTGGATCTCGTCTCGACGCAGGGAAAAATTACGCCGACGATCCAGAGCATCTTTCTCATCCGTGACCAGGAGGGGGAACCCCTCTATCTGGCTAATGTGGTCACCGATATTACCGAGCGCAAGCAAGCTGAAGCTGAAATGGAAGACACGTTGCTTGAGCTTGAGAATCTCAACCGTGCGATGAGCCGCGAAGGCTGGCAGTCGTTTTGGACGGCGAGGAGTCAGGCCAGGCAAGGGTATTTGTTCGATCAAACGTCGGTGCGGCAGGTGACGATGGAAGAGTTAGAGTCTGCCAGGGAAGAAGGGGCATCGCCGTCCCATACCCCGGTATTTGCACCGATGATCGTGCGGGGTGAGCCCATTGGTGTGGTAGGGGTTCATGATGATCCGGAGCATCCTTTGTCCGACCAAGATCGGGATTTGTTGGAGTCCATCTCGGTCCAGGTTGCGGGGGTATTGGAAAGGGCGCGTCTGTTCGAGCAGACCCAGGCCACGCTGGCTCAGACTGAGGCGCTTTACGCTGGCGGCGACCGGGTCGTTCGTGCCGGGACGATGGACGAGGTTCTACAGGCATTGGTTCACTCGACGGCTTTGCGACATCTCGACCGGGCCAGTCTGTTGGTCTTTGATCATCCCTGGGAAGAAGAGGGAAGCCGCCCGCCTGGCATGACCATCGCTGCTGTCTGGGAGCGCAGTGGCCGGGAGCCCCTTATGCCCACCGGCACGTACTATCCTCTCGAGCAGTTCCCGGCGGCGAGTCTGTTGGGTTTGAAAGAGTCCTCTGTCGTCCACGATCTTTTGACGGATGAACGGGTGGATGCAAGTTCGCGAGAGTTGTTTGCCGAGAGGCTGGGCATGCGGGGTGTTGTTGTCTTGCCTCTGGTGGTTGGCGGATCGTCAATTGGCGGTATCGTTGCTCAGTCCCGGGTGCCGCTGAATATAAATGAAAATGAGCTGCGCCAGATCGACAGTTTGTCGGATCAGGCTGCTACTGTGATCCAGAACCTACGTCTGCTAGAGCAGGCACAGGCTGCGCTGGAACAGGTGCAGGCTGTTCACCAGCGGTATCTCCGCGAATCGTGGCGAGATTACCTGGAGGCCCGTGGGCGCGATGCTCAACCGGCCTATCTGTACGATCGGACTCAGATCAGGCCTTTGGCAGATTCAGATCTTTTCAAGATTGAACAGGCGTTGGCTCAGGGGGAACTGGTGGTGAGCGATGGGGGCGGGCCGGGCGAAGGGAGAGATCAGACGATCTCTTTGCCCATCAGATTGCGCGGCGAGCCTATCGGTACGCTGGTTGTCGAACCTGGGCCTGGCGGCCGGTCGTGGAGTGAGGAAGAGGTTACTCTGATGGAGTCTGTTTCCAATCAGTTGGCGCTGGCGCTGGACAACGCGCGGCTTTTCGATGAGACGCAGATGAGCGCTCAGCGCGAGCGCGTCCTCCGTGAGGTCACCGAGCGGGTGCGGGCGACTGAAAACATGGAATCGTTGTTGCAGTTGGCGGTGCAAGAGGTGCGTCGTGTGCTGGGTGCCAACCGGGCTGTGATCCGGTTGGGCACCCTGGATTCGCCCGCGCCGGTTAGTGGCGATGGGCGTGGCGAGGGCGAGGACAATGCCCCGAACTCGCGCCGTTCCAGGCCGGCGGCAGAGTCGTCAGGCTGAGCGATTATGGTCGGAAAGTTGAGGGAGTGCTAGCTATGGAAAGACGCAAGCGAACTCGTTGGCTGGTGCCCACGGATTGGCCACTTTTTTACAAAATGGTGTTCGGTGTGGTGGTCGTGGTCGTGTTGGCATTGGTTGTCACGACCTATGTCAATGCTCGCACGATAGAGCCCAGGCTGCGAGAAAAGATCGGCGGGGAATTTGTGGCTATGGCGAACGCTCAGGTGAGTCATCTGGCCGATATTCTCTCCGAAAAGGTCTCTATTTTGCGCAACGTTGCGCTAGCTGAAGGTGTCAGGATAGGGGCCGTGGTGGCTAACACGCGCTACAGCGGCGACGAGACGGCCATTGAGGCCGAATTGTTGGACCTGGACAAGCAGTGGCAATCGGCTGCCGACGACAGTTCTCTGGTGAGAAGTATTGTCGATCCAAAGTTTAACTATCTCACTGCCCAGTTGTTAGATTACCAACAGAGTTTTCAGGGGAATGCCCGAACCTTTTTGACGGATCGTTACGGCGGCCTGGTGGCTGCGACCAGCCGTCCCTCCGGCTATTGCTATGCTGACGAGGCGTGGTGGCTGGCGACTTATAACAATGGCCGTGGTGCTTTTTACGTGGGTCATCCTGAATTCGACTCTAATGCCGGTGAGTTTGTCCTGGGCATGGCTGTCCCCGTTATTTCGAAGGATGGCAAGGTGATAGGTGTTGTCCATACGACTTTTCTGTTGGATGCTATTTACGAGGCGGTGGGCAGGGTCGAGATCGGTGAAACCGGGCGCGTCACGGTCATTGATTCCAGAGGGTTTGTTGTTGCCGATCGCGATCCGGCAAGAGTGGGGCAGCAGGTGCCGCTGTCGTGGTATGCACCAGAAATCCTTGAGGCGGCAAGCGGCTGGCGCGAACTGGTGGACGGGGAGGGCGTTCCTGTTCTGGCAGGGCATGCTGCTATTCGTGAGGTCGAGATAGAGCATGTGGACGAGGCGGCGGCGATCCACAGGTTGGGGTGGGTGTTGTTTGTTCATCAGGCGAGGGAGGAGGCAAACGCACCCGTCGACAGCGCTTTCCATGTGGTTTTTCTGGCTACCGGGGTGTTTGCTTTGGTTGCTGCCGCTTTGGCTTTCTTTGTGACTCGCGCAGTGGTCTCTCCTATTACCGATTTGGCGGTTGTTGCCCGAAGGATGGCTGCCGGCGATTTGACCGCTCGCGCTCCGTTGCGATGGCGCGACGAGACCGGGGAATTGGCGGAGGCTTTTAATCGCATGGCCGATGAGGTGGCCCGTATGGTCGGCGAGCTGGAAGGGCGGGTGGCCGAGCGGACCCAGGCGCTGGCCTATCGCACTGTGCAGTTGGAAACGGCTGCCCAGGTTTCCGAGGCCGCCGGCCGTCTGCTGGATCCGGGCGAGTTGGAGGAGCAGGTGGTGGCGTTGATACAGGAGCGATTCGACTATTATTATGTGGGGTTGTTCCTGATGGATGAGCATGGCGAGTGGACGGGGGAGCCGGGACGGTGGGCTGTGCTGCGGGCGGGCACGGGAGAGGCCGGCCGGCAAATGCTCGAGACAGGTCACAAACTCGAGGTGGGTGGCGACTCGATGATCGGTGGTTGTGTGGCGGAAGGGCTGGCACGTATTGCCCTGGATGTAGGTGAGGAGGCGGTTCGCTTTGACAACCCTCTGCTGCCAGAGACTCGCTCGGAGATGGCTATGCCGCTCATCACGCGTGGGCAGGTCATTGGTGCTATCAGCGTGCAAAGCGTGCGTGAGGCTGCCTTTGGCGAACAGGACATCTCGATCTTGCAGACGATGGCTACGCAGGTGGCCAATGCTATTCAGAACGCGCGTCTGTTCGAGCGGGTGCAAGCTTCATTGGCTCAGACGGAGGTGTTGTACAATGTTAGCCAGTCGCTTATCGTCGCCGGTGAGGCGGAGGAATTGCTGCGGGCTGCTTCCAGACCGGCTTTTGAGGCCGGCGCTACCACTGCTGTTCTGTTTTACATTGACACGGGTGCGGAGGGTCAGCCCGAATGGGCCGAGGCTGTAGCCCATATACAGGCTGGCGAGGGTGCAATTGTTTTCTCTGGTGCAGCACGTTATTATGTTCCCGAGTTTTTCCTGGGCCGTTTGTTGTTTGCCAATCCGCGCCAAGCTCAGATGATTGCCGATGTGGGTGTGATAGAGGGGGGGCTGATGGATGGGCAGACAGCGTCACTCTTGAAGGCAATGGGCAGCCGGGCTTTGGTCGTTGTGCCTCTGACAGTGGGCCAGCGCTGGTTGGGGATGGTCGTGTTGAGTTGGCCTGAACTGCACAAGTTTAGCTCTCAGGAAGAGCAGCTGTACAGGATGATCGGGCCCCAGTTGGCTGCTTTGGTCGAAAACCAACGTCTGGTTGAGCGAACGCAGGCGTCTTTGGCTGAGACTGAGTTGCTTTACAATGTTGGCCGGTGCATAAACGAGGCCGAAGACCTGCAAGGGATTGTGGCCGCTGTGGTCGAGGGGGTGTCTGTGCCGGCGGTCAACCGGGCTGTGCTCTTTACCTATGAGCGCGGCAAGACCGGCGAGATGGCGTTTGCGCTTGTGGCGGCGAATTGGTACAGCGACCAGGGGACGCCGCCTATGTCGTTGGGGACCCGTTATCCCTGGGCGATGTTTTCCAAAACGTTGAAATTTTTACTCAGTTCTGAGACGAGTTTTTTTGACGATATACAGAACGATGGGCGAATTGATCTCGCCTTGCTGGAGGTGTTGGGAGGACAGAATATTCGTGCCATGGCGGTGCTGCCGTTGTGGATAGGCACGCGCCAGTTGGGCGCCTTGCTGCTTGAGGCGGAAGAGGTTCACCACTTTGCCGGGCATGAGATTCGACCCTACCGTATGTTGTTGGGACAGATGGCCGTTGCTGTGGAGAGCATGCGTTTGTTGGAGGAAACCCATCGCCGGGCGACTCAATTGGAGACGGCAGCGGAGGTCTCTCGCGTTGCCAGTTCTATTCTCGACGTGGATGAGTTGCTGACGACGTCGGTGAACCTGATATGCGATCGTTTCGATTGGTCCTACGTCGGTCTCTTTTTGGTGGACGAGACGGGCAAATTTGCGGTTCTCCGCGCTGGCAGCGGTGAGGCCGGTCAGGCGAGGCTGGCCGCGGGTCACAAGCTGGTTGTGGGCGGTGAGTCTATGGTGGGCTGGTGTGTGGCCAATGCCCGTGCACGTATCGTTTGGAGCAGAGGCAATGAAGGTGGGCGCTTGGATGATTCTCTTTTGGCCGATGCCTGTTCGGAGGTGGCGTTACCTCTCATCGCTGTTGGCGAGACGATTGGGGCTCTGACGGTACGATCTGCGGAAGATGATATTTTATCTGAAGAAGATATCGCTATCTTGCAGAGTATGGCCGATCAGATTGCCAATGCTGTGTCCAAGGCTCGTATGTTTGAGCAGACTCAGCGGGCGTTGGCTGAGGCCGAGGCGGCCTACCGGCGTTACCTGCAGCAGGAATGGGAGGCGTTTTTTGCGAGTCCGTTGGCGGTTCGAGGGCGAGGTTTTGAAGATGGGCCGGAGGGGACGGTTCCGGTTTCAGGCGTTTGGGCCCGGCAGCAGGAAACGGGCGCCCTGGCGGCTCCGGGCGATGGGGAGGGTCAGGATCTGCCCCGGCTGGTTGTGCCTATCAAGTTGCGGGGAGAGACTATTGGCGTCATTGATCTGGAACGTGAAGACGATCACGGGTGGACGGAAGGGGATCAGACGTTCGCCGAGTCTTTGGCCGAGCAGTTGGGACTGGCCATCGAAAATACCCGTCTCTCTGAGCAGGCACAGTATCGCGCTCGACGTGAGCATTTCATTCGCCAGATCACTGATCAGATTCGGGGTCAAACCGATCTGGATGCTATCTTGCAAACGACAGTGGTAGAACTGGGTAAGGCGCTGGGTACCTCGCGCGCTGTGGTTCGCCTGGGGACAGAGGCCGATTTTTCCTCATCATCAGGCGATTCCTTGCCGGATGAGAAGTAACCGCAGGTGTAGCAAAAAGGAATTGGGAGACGTGAAATGTATGGAAGTAAAAGACATGCAATAGCGGTTGGCACGTTGTTGCTGGTGTTGTTGGCCAGCGGGGTACTGACGGCGTGCCACACGCCCGCGCCGGAGAGGGACGAGATTACGGTTCAGTTGAGTTGGTTTCACACGGTTGAGTTTGCCGGCTTTTACGCTGCCGAGCAGCAAGGGTACGATGCGGAGGAGAATCTAACTGTGAGGCTGCTGCCGGGTGGATTCGATATCTTGCCCTGGGAGGAGGTGGCAGACGGCAAAGCAGATTTTGGGGTAACGGGAGGGGATTCTTTGCTGATTGCGCGGTCGAAGGGGCTGCCGCTCGAGGCTATCGCGACTATTTTTCGTGAGAGTCCGGTTGTTTTGATGGCGCTTGCAGAGTCGGGCATAGAGACGCCGTGGGATATGGCCGGGAAACGGGTTGGGATGACCTCGCCGGCGATGGATAACACGAATGACATTCAGTTGCTGGCTATGCTGCAAAGGTTGGGTATTGACCGATCGCAAATAGAGTTTGTTGCGATAGAGGATTATAGCGTGAATTCGTTGACCTCGGGGGCGATGGATGTGTACAACGGTTTTTCAACGAACGAGGTCGTAGAGGCTCAGCTCAAGGGTGTTGCTGTGAATCAGATCTTTCCTCAGGATTATGACGTGCTGATCTATCCGAACGTGCTGTTCGCTGACGAGCAGATGGTCGAGGAGCAGCCCGAGTTGGTGGAACGTTTTGTACGGGCTACGCTCAGGGGATACCAATATGCGATCGAGAATCCCGTTGAGGCGGCTGAATTGGCGTTGCGGTACGATGAGAAGCTGGATCTGGCGTTTCAACGCGCGTCTATGGATGCCGAAATTCCACTGATTGACACCGGCGATGCGTCGATTGGGACGATGGAAGGGGTGGTCTGGCAGAGGACGCAAGATATCCTGGTAGGGTCGGGTTTTATCTCGTCGACGGTGGATTTGAGCACATTTTATACGAATGAGTTTGTGGAAAAGGCCAAGTGAGTTTCCCCCCCAAAGATGGGCTCCTGTAGGCAGGAGGTAGTTATGACTGACAATAAAGAGGGCACGCTGTACTCTGTTGAGAAAAGAGAGCGAGGCGGACAAGGTGTGGCCGAGCGCTCTGACAAGGAGCAGGACAGAGTGCTCGTTGAGCGGTTTGTGCTCATTGGGATCGTTTTTGCTCTCCTGGCGAGCAGTTCTGACGTACGGCTCTACTTTCAGACCGGGGCCTGGCAGCCATTGGTCGATATAGGGGTTTTTATGCTGACTATTGCGTGCCTGGTCGTGGCACGCCAGTTGGCGCGTCGCGGGGAGCCAGAGACTGCCGGGTATTGGGTGCTTTTCGCGTCTATGCTTGGCTATGGCGGCGGTCAGGCGGTGTTGGCTGGCGACATCTTTTATGCGATGGCGGGCGGTTTTCTGCTGATCTTTTTGGTGGGAATGATGGTGCTGCCTCGCAAATGGGTGGCCTGGTTGATCGCGATTGGGGTGTATGCGATTTATATCGTGGGGGTGAATCAATTAGAGTTTTTGCCCCGCTATGATGTCGCACAAACGCCCAGCCGGAAGGCGATGGATCTGGGCATAACCGGCATTTTCATGTTGCTGCTTCTGTGGCAGTTGGTCCGTGCCTATTTGAACATTGAAACGATCCGCACCCGGTTGCTGGTCACTTTTGTGATCATGGTCTTGCTGCCGGCATCGATCATCAGTGCGACCTCGGCCTGGGAGGGGTTCCGCAGCGGACAGCAACAGGTCATCGAGCAGCTCGAGTCGGTGGCGACGCTCAAGGAGGCAGAGATCCAGACGTGGCTGGATAATCTGCACGGCGATTTGAATATGACCTTGACCGGGGAAAGTATGGGGGTGAATATGCATTGGCTGTTGCAGCCGGATGTGTCACCCCTTTGGGAGGTTTCTTATCACAGGTTGAAAGGGCAGTTTGAGGAAACTCTGGGTTTGACGAAACGTTTTGAGGAATTGTTTGTCATGGATCTGCAGGGGCGGATTGTTCTGTCTACAGATGCCAGCCAGGAGGACAAGATTTATGGTGGCAAGGCTTATTTTCTCAAAGGGTTAAAGGGAGAGTATATATCGCCTCCTTTTTATTCTTCTTCTCTGAAGCGGGTGTCGCTGGTGGTTGCCCATCCGGTGGTGGACGGTGAGGGTTTGCTCTTGGGCGTCCTGGCCGGTCGCGCGAATATGGGGGCACTGAACGAGATTATGGTGGAACGAGCTGGGTTGGGCCATTCGGGGGAGACCTATCTGGTCAGCTTGAACCATGCTATGTTGACCGAGTCGCGTTTCCTGGAGGCAGAGGGAACAAGCGTTTATGCGCGGACCGAGGGTGCAAAGGCGGCGTTGAAAGGGCTCGATGGCTCGGGTATGTACGATAGTTATCATTCCGGGCAGGTTATTGGGGTTTATCATTGGCTGCCCGAGTTGCAGGCGGCGCTGCTGGCCGAACAGGATGAGGGCGAGGCTCTGGCAGGGGTGTATAGGACGCTCCAGCTCAACGTGGGGGTGGCGGTGGTGGCCATGTTGGGCGCTGTGTTTGTCTCGCTGATTTTTACTCGGAGCATCGCTAACCCGCTGGCCGAGTTGGCGGGGACAGCGACGCGAGTCGCGGCCGGCAACCTGGAATTGGCTGCCAGGGTGGTGAGGGATGACGAGGTCGGTGCGGTGGCACGGGCTTTTAATAGCATGACGGCCCAGTTGCGCGAACTCATTGCTGGTCTGGAGCAGCATGTGGCCGAGCGTACGCAGGCGCTGGCTTATCGCAATGTGCAGTTGGGGACGGCGGCGCAGGTTGCCGAGGCGGCTGGCAGCATTCTTGATCCTGGCGATCTGGAGCGACAGGTAGTCGAGTTGATCACGGAGCGGTTCGACTATTATTATGTGGGGCTGTTCCTGGTGGATGAGAGGGGCGAGTGGACAGGGGAGCCGGGGCGGTGGGCTGTTCTGCGGGCGGGTACGGGTGAAGCCGGGCAACGGATGTTGGAACTGGGGCACCGGTTGGAAGTCGGTGGAATTTCGATGATCGGCGGTTGTGTGGCCGAGGGCCGGGCGCGCGTTGCGCTGGACGTGGGTGAGGGGGCGGTTCGCTTTGATAATCCTTTGTTGCCGGAAACCCGTTCGGAGATGGCTTTGCCGTTGATCGCTCGGGGGAGGGTTATCGGTGCTCTGAGCGTGCAGAGCGAACGAGAGGCGGCTTTTGGGGATGAGGATGTCAACATTCTGCAAACGATGGGTGCCCAGGTGGCCAATGCTATTTCAAACGCCCGCTTGTTCAGGGAGACGCAAGCAGCTCTGGAAGAAGCGAACATTTTTCGCCAGTTTGCCGATGCGTCCGGGCAAGGCATCGGCATGGCCGATCTTGAGGGTAATGTGATCTATGTCAATCCTACTCTCTGCCGTATGCTGGATGTGACCGACGCTGAAGGTCTGCTTGGCAAGTCTTTGGTCACTTTTTATCCTGCAGAGTTGCACCAGCTTTTGCGAGGTGAGGTTTTGCCTGCTCTGATGCAGGGAGGTCATTGGACGGGTGAGGTGGATATCGTCTCAACCAGGGGCAGGATCATCCCTACGCTTCAGATCTTTTTTCCGATCCGCGATGAAAATGGGATGCCACTTTATTTTGGAAGTGTGTTGACCGACATTACTGAGCGAGCACAGGCGGAGGCCGAGCGGGAGCGGTTGCTGGCCGATCTGGAAAGGCGAGCGTTACAGCTTCAGACGGCTGCCGAAGTGTCCCGGGCGGCCAGTTCTATTCTTGAGGTGGACGAATTGTTGGCCACGTCGGTAAACTTGATCCGCGATGGGTTCGATTTTTATTACGCTGGTCTGTTTATGGTGGACGAGGTCGATGAGTTTGCCATCCTTCGTGCCGGCACGGGCAAAGCAGGTCGCCAAATGCTGGCACAGGGGCACAAGTTGGCGGTCGGTGGGGGGTCGATGATTGGCCGTTGCGTGACTGAGGCCCAAGCGCAGATCGCTCTGGATATCGATAAAGGGGCCGCTCACCTGGCGAACCCGCTTTTGCCCGACACCCGTTCCGAGATGGCACTGCCGTTGATCGCTCGTGGTCAGGTGATTGGGGCGATGACGATTCAGAGTACGGGGGAGGCGGCTTTTTCAGAGATGGATATCTCGATTTTGCAAACCATGGCCGATCAACTGGCTAACGCTATCGAGAACGCCCGTCTGTTAAAAGTCGAGCAATTCCGCCGTCAGACTGCTATTGTCCTGCAGGAAGCTATGGTGGCTTTGGGCAGTGTCTTGGAGTCCGAGCAGATTTACCAGGAGATATTGGAGCAGTTGGCCCGGATCGTGTCTTATGACAGTGCAACTGTTTTTACTTACAACGAAGCGGGTCGTTTTGCCCAGCCTCTGGCGGCGAGAGGTGTGTCGCCTGAGGTGCTGGAGGAGATGCTGCACGGTACGCGCTTTAATCAGTTTTTGGATGCTGTTCCGCTTGTTCGGGAGGTCGTTGAAAAGGGCCGGTCTGTTGTTCTACGTGATGCCCAGGCGGATGGCCGTTTCCTGCGGACGGAGGATAACGATCACGTCCGGGGCTGGATGGGTGTGCCGATTTCCACGGGCGATCGGGTCATCGGTCTTTTGACGATGGAGAGCCGGCGGGTGGGGGCTTTTGACGAAGACAGGTCGATGCAGGTGGTCACTTTTGCCACCCAGGCGGGTCTGGCTCTCGAGAATGCCCGGTTGTTCCAGGAGACGCAGGCTAATCTCCAAGAGATCACCCGGCTGCACCAGCGTTATCTTCGGGAGGAGTGGCAAGAGTTTCTGGCCGAGGAACAAGTTCGCCAGCGGGCCGGTTATCTCTTTGATCAACGGGAAGTTCATCTGGCGGGCGATCTGTGGCGTCCTGAAATTGAGGTGGCTGTGGCGAAAGGTCGGACGCTGGCGCTGACGGGGGGGGGGGGGGGGGGGGGGGGGG
>Ga0180432_10002214_pt1 | contig 29497 bp, 32 predicted proteins | sample SS_ome_10_FD_132414 | JGI IMG/M metagenome (GOLD analysis project Ga0180432, IMG submission 132414) | Hypersaline lake sediment archaeal communities from the Salton Sea, California, USA - SS_1_MS_2 metaG | ecosystem: Environmental > Aquatic > Non-marine Saline and Alkaline > Hypersaline >...
CGGTGTGAAGAGGGCCAGGAACTCCGCCAGAAGTTCGTCCGGGTCACGTTCGATGTTCCACAGAAGCTGGGCGACGAGATAGAGCTGGGGGGCTATATTCGGCCAGAGCGGATAGGCCTCTGAGTAGAGACCAGCCCCTCCCTTTTTGCTGAGGAAGGACAGATCGTCAGCGGCGATACGGGGGAAATATCGCGGCGTGAGCCAGCCGAGTCCGTAGTAATCGTATTTGATCAGGTTGCTGCACTTTGATGACCACTCGGAGAAGATCGCCCTGTCCCGTTCCATGTAGTCATCGTCGTGGTGTTGGCTCGTATCCTGTGTCAGGAATATGACGACGTTGGACGGCAATCGGTCTATCTCGTCAGGCGGTAGCACGACACCCCAATACGCCAGCGCACCGAGATATCTGTCGGGATGGGACTCAAGGATCTGACCGGCTACCTTGCTGACGAAGTCGAAGTAGACGTTCGAGTGTATGGCCCTTCCTCTGAATACCTTCACGCCGAATGACCTGCACCTCTCGCACTGGCAGAAGTCGAGGTTGTCATTCACCGAGATGGAGTAGGCCTTCGAATCTGGATGGCTGTCGAAGTACGATCGGATCCTATCCACCGCGATCCGGACGGCCTTGGGGTTGGAGAAACAGGGCTGACCCCTGTGGGAGGTCTGTTCCGTCAGCCTCTCCCCGTCTATGAGGCAGTATACGTCGGGATGTTCCTCGGCCAGTTCGTCGCTGGGAAACAGCTTGAACAGGTTGTGGCCGAAGGCCCCGAATGGGAATTCTGGGCGGCTTCGATCCATGCGGTTGCGACGGGACCAGTCGGCCCCCCATCTGCCGGGTATGCCGCTATACATCCTGAAGGGGAAGGTGGGTTTCTGGGTTTTCTGCGCTACCGGGATCCTGAAGTCCTCGATCCTGGGGACGAACTCGAAGAGGGGCCCGGGAGCGAACCACCTCACGCCCAGGTATTCCTGAAGAAACGAGTAGATTCCGTTGACGGTCCCATCCGGTGTCCTGCCGCAGATCACCAGCTTGTTCCCGTCGCTCCAGAGGAAATACCCGTCATGGTCGAGCGATTCTATCTCCTCGATAGACTCCGCCGCCGGCGTGCGGCCGATCCAGATCCCGGAGTCGCCGTCCTCCTCCGGAGAAGCGATGACCTTGATTTCGGCACCGGTGGACCTTTCCATATACCGGGCAAGATCGGTGCAAGCCCGCTGTAGGTATTCGATCGGGTTCCCTTCGAGAAATATGGTCAGTTTCATACCTCGCCACCCTGGAGATTCTCCATATGATCAAGAGCCGCGACCAGGCGAATTCCACCAACGCTCTGATATATCCGTCAACCCCCCGAGGCGCCTCTCCGCTCCGCCTTGGATACCCGGCTGCATATGCTGTGGGCGGCGGCCGCCGCGCCAAATCCGTTGTCGATATTCGTCACCGTGAGGCCGGGAACGCAGGAGCTCAACATCGACATCAAGGCGGTTTCCCCCGCCCGGTAACCGTACCCCACCGATGTCGGCACGCCGATCACCGGGACCTCCACCAACCCCTTAATAACAGAGGGAAGGGCGCCCTCCATCCCGGCGACGACGATGATGACATCGACATCGTCTTCAAGCATCCTCTTGAGTGGCTCAAGCAATCGGTGGATCCCGGCGACTCCGACATCATACGCGGGAATGGTCCTGACGCCCGATTCTTGAAGGATCAGCCTCGCCTCCTCCGCAACTGAAATATCGGACGTCCCGCCCGCCATGATACCTACCGACCGGCCTAGATCCGGAGGCTCGCTATCCTTCCTCCTGATTAAGAGGAGCTTCGGGTCCCGGTGGTACTCGAACTCGTGGTCATCAAGCAGGCCTGAATCCTCGAGCATCGACCGGATGGTCTCCATCTTCCCCTCGTCGAGCCGGGTCACGAAAACCCTGTCGCGCAGGGGCAGGATCCTCTTCAGGATCTTGCCGATGTCCTCGGCGGTCTTCCTCAGGCCCAGAATAGCCTCGGGGAAACCGATCCTGTTCTCCCTCGCCAGGTCGTATCTGAACTTGCCCTCGAGGGTTTCAAGATGATCCATCTTGAGGCCTTTCAAGAGCTCTTCGTCTGAGATTCCTCCCTTCCGGTGTCTTTTCAGAAGCTCTTTCAGATCCAAATGTATCCTCCCGGGGTTCCCTTCTCGCTACGATTCGACACGATGAAGATGAACTGCCTGCCCGTCTCCTGATAATTCTTTCCGACCCATGTTCACGTTACTCGAAACCACCAATGAACCGGTTTCTCGCCCGCGTTTTGGGTGCGTGAAAGATTTATTAGCTGATTTCTGACCCGGTCCCACCAAGCGGGTTAGGAGGGCCATCACATGTTCCCGGTACGTATTGTCTTCTTCGTGGCGTACATTATCGATCTTGCGTGGAATATGGCCCTGTCCGCGATCCGGACAGCCTGGCTCTGCATCACCGGAAGAATAGAGCCAACGGTGATGGAGATCGACACCATCCTCGGCAAGGAGGTCAGCCAAACGGTGCTTGCGAACAGCATCACCCTGACCCCCGGGACCTTGACGATATCGATAGACAACCCCGAGAAGAAACTGCGAGTGGCAGTGTTGACCCCCCGCACCAAGGCCGATATCATACCGTTCGAGAAGTACATCAAAGGAATGCTGGAGTGATGGTATGATTGCCTTGGGAGACGTCGGCGGCTTGGTTGCGAACCTGGGCACGTACATGCTGTTCACGGCTCTCTCGATCTCCTTCCTTACCGGCGCTCGACTGGTTGCCAGGCGTGGATCGACGACCTCCATGGTCGGAGCCAACCTGGCTACTATCTCCCTCGGTACGGCACTGATACTCCTGGGAAAGGAGTTCGGAATAGCCTACACCAGGGAGATCACCTTCGCACTCATAGTCTTCGGCGCGGTGGGGATAATCATGTTCTCGCGCATACTCAGGGAGGGGACCTTCACTTGATCGCCCTGGAGGAAGCGGCGGAGTTGCTACAGGGGATCGTACTCATAGCGGCGTCGATACTGATAGTCTTCGCGTGCGTCGGTCTGTGGCGTTTCAAGGACGGGGTGAAGAACGTTCTCTACGGGAGAATACACATCATCGGGGTGGTGGATGTCACATGCATCTCGGTGCTCCTGGTGTTGGGATACCCGCTGGTGGCCCTGACCTACTTCCTACTGATGCCGGTTGCAGGCCACACTATCGCCAACGCTCGCTACTACATGGTGAAGGAGGAACGCGAGGAATGAGTGTACCTGTGGCGGATCTCCCGGTGTATGCCCTGATAATCGCATCCGTAGCGATCGCAATTCTGTCGCTTCTGCCCAAGGACCTCTACAAGGCCGTGATCGTGGGCGGAGGGATCGAGGGGCTTTCGCTGGCGGTGCTCTTCATGAGACTCCTCTCGCCCGACGTCGCCATCACGCAGGCCATTCTCGCCTCGGCGCTGCTTCCCGCCCTGATGTTCGTAGCCGTGTACAAGACCCGGAGGTGGGAGGCCTGAGCCTGCTCAACATACAGACCGCATCCTTCCTGGGATCCATCAGCCTTGTGCTCATAGGGCTGGTGGCCATCCTGTTCATCGATAACCTCATCAAGAAGGTCCTGGGCATCATGTTCCTGACTGACGGCGTCAACCTTTTCCTGGTCACTCTGGGCTACCGGTTGGAGGTGCCAGGCGGGGCCATAGTGCCAATATTCACCGAGAACTTCTACAGGGCTACCAATGCCTCGATGGCAACTGCCGCATGGGAGTTCGCGAACAGGGCAGGGTTCTGCCTGCCCTACGCACTGGTGTTGACCAATATCGTGATCGGGGCCGCTACCATGGCGGTTGTGCTCGGCCTAACGATCAAGATGTATCAGAAGAAGAAGAGCCTCAACGCTTCCGAGGTTCTCGGGGGGAGCGATGATGAGTAGCCTCTTCTTCTCCCTCAAGGAGACGATCCCGCTCTTCGTCGTCATCCCGATAATAGTCGCCGTGGTATCCAACTTGCTCTACAAACGAAACCGAACCGTGAAGGCACTGGTTTCGGTGGGAATGATAGCCCTGATCTGCCTCCCGTTCTTCACCAGTTATGACGAGGGATACTTCGTTTTCGGGGCTCACCCCGAGGTCGAGTACTTCCTGAGCGAGGGCGTTTCCATGGCCTTCAACCTCGGAATCGCCTACCAGTACACCCAGGTGCAGATGGTCCTTCTCCTGGCCTTCGCCGTGATGTCATCTCTGGCGGTCGCGGTAGCCCTGGTGATGTATGAGAGGATCTCGGGCGTGTACGTCTTCCTGATCCTGATGGCGATCTCCACCGCGTGTGCCGTTGCATTGGTGGATGATGTGTTCAATATGTTCGTCTTCTTCGAGATCTGCACGGTTGCTCAGGCGGGGATCGTGGCGTGGCTTCACGAGGAGGATGCCTTCAGGACATCCCTGAAGTACATGCTTCTCGGGTCGGTGGCAGGCGGAATGCTTCTGCTGGGCATCGGCTTTCTGCTGGGTTCCACGGGGGTTCTGAACATCTCCGATATGTTCGAGTTCTTCTCCACGCGTGCGACACAGAGGGACGCACCGATGATATTCATGGGTCTCGCTCTTCTCCTATTCGCCTGGACCTACGGGGGAGGATTGCCCCCGTTCCACACCATAAAGGCCGAACTCTACTCCCGCGCACCGGCTGAGGCAGGAGCGATCCTGCAGGCGATATCAAAGATCCTGCTCATCGCAGTGGGCATAATTATCGCGCGGCTCTTCTTCTGGCAGGACGTGACCTGGCAGGCGATGATGCTTCTCGGGGTGTTTGCCATGATGATAGGGGCGGTAATGGCTATGCTCCAGAACGACTACCGCAGGCTCGTGGCCTATGTGGCAGTCAATCAGGCGGGAATAGTGGCAATCGGGCTCTCCTTCTTCCGAAGGCCGGTGTATAGTTCGCAGGGACCCGTATATCTCTGGGGCCACGAGGGGATGGCGTACGGCGTATTCCACGGCTTCAACGAGATCGTGGTCACCTCCGCCCTCTTCATCAGTGCGGCGGTGCTACTGTACGCCTACGGCCACACCGATATGACCAGGATCAGGGGGCTGGCCCAGAGGAGCAAGGAATTCGCTGTGCTCACATTGATATCGATGCTAGCGGTTTCCGGTCTCCCGCCTCTCAACTGCTTCCAGAGCGAGTGGAGGCTGATACAGTTCGCATTCAACTACGGGTACATGACCGTCGGCCTTCTGATGGTGGTAAGCACGGTGATGGTCTTCTACGCGCTGGCAAAGGCCTTCCTGCTGATGTTCCTGCGCCCGGCAGGCCCGGAGACCGAGGTCAAGCCGCTGGAGCTGCCATTCGCGATGATGCTAGCCCTGACAGTTGCCATCGTCCTGGAGGTCTTCTTCGGATTGTTCCCGGAGCTGGCCATCAACCCGATAACTGCGGGGTTGGGGGTGCTGTTCGGAGGCTGAACCATGCCGGGAATCGATGAGATCTTCGACCGCATCTTCAGATCGTCCTTGGAGTCCAAGGAGGGCGAAACGACGGACGAGAAGAGCTTCGTCGTCGGGTCATTCGTGGGCATCGAGATACCGATGATCCTTCTGATAATGAGCCTGTTCTCGATATTCAACCTCGGGCTGGCGGTCGCCCTGCTGGGAATGGCGGTGCTGGTGCTCCTGGTGGTCAACAACCTGCCTGCGGGATACAGGATAAGTGTGGAGTCAAGCGGCGACTTCGATTCGATGGCGTTCTACGTCATGGTCGTTCTGTTTGCCCTGACGGTACTGATTGCGTGGTCGTGGTCCGGATGAAGCGTGGCAGTGCCAGGTCTTTGCTCATACTGGTCCTCGTCGCCGGGTTCGGCGGACTCCTATTCCGGGAGACCTTCAGACTGGCGGAGGTGGCCTCCAGCACGGGCCTGAACATGTTCGTGGCTAGGATGTACAACTACCTCGGGGCTTACATAGCACCTAATCAGGTGACGGTGGTCCTCTTCGACTGGAGGGGATTCGACACGCTCGGGGAGGCGATGGTGCTTGTCACCGGCGTCATAGTGACCTCGATGCTGTTCGGGAGGGGAGCCATGAGTAGGGCCAAGGAGGCCGTCGAGAGGGCGAAACAGGGTCTCGAGGAGGCGCACGACTCGGTGATCATAGGCCTATTCGGGTACCCGGTGCTGATCGCCATAATCGCCTACGGGATCGTGATAACGCTGGGCGGGCATATAACTCCCGGAGGCGGTTTCCAGGGAGGGTCGATAATCGCCACCGGATACCTCCTTGCCGTGGTGGCCTACGGCCTGAAGAGGAATCCCATCGCGCTGGGCCATCAGGCGCTCTCGTCCTTCGAGACCGTTGGCGCCCTGACCTTTCTGGTCCTGGGACTGGTCGGCACGGTCACGACCGGATACTTCCTCTACAACACCGGATCGAACCTAGGATACACGGAACTCATAGAGGGTGATATGGTGAAGACCTACCACACGCCTTCCGACTCCGGCCTTGCGGCGGATCTCAACTATCCCGAATCCTCTGACCGCCCGTATGAAGGCCCTGGTATCATACCCTTCCTAAACATCGCCATACTACTGAAGGTGCTTGGCGGACTGTCAACGCTGGTGCTGGTTCTAACGGAGGCGAAGAAGGCTTGAACTGGATGATCCCCCTGGGCGAGATCGTGTTCGCCCTCCTGTTTGGCCTGATTTTTGGCGCACGCCTTCGGTCAGTGACCGGGGAAGGGAGGGTCCGCGTCGGTTACATCTTCGGCATACTCGGTGCGGTCTTTCTCTACGGGGCATACGATTTCTACTACTACAGCATCGGCGACCTGGTCATGGAGAGAACGTCCTACTGGCCGGGCCTCTCGGGAGCCTTTCTATTCTCGCTGGTGGGAATCATAATTGGAAGGGAGACCCTCGGGCGGAGACTCGGAAGGAAAGGGGGCGAGAACTGATGTTCGTGACCACCTCCGACTGCACCAACTGCGGGGCCTGTATACGCGAGTGCCCCACCGGCGCCATAATGGAGGTCGGGGGAAAGGTTGTAAGCTGTATCACCTGCGGGATGTGCGCCGACATCTGTCCCACCAAGGCCATCACCATGAACAAGTACGGGGGGTTCGTGGTCGACAAGGAGAAGTGCACCAAGTGCGGACTCTGCAAGGCCATATGCCCGATGAGCATCATCAGAATGGAGCCTTACCCCGTGGGCATCTGTACGAGATGCGGCAAGTGTGTTGATGTCTGCCCGGTGGACGCGAGGCTCGACGGCGGTGCTTTCCTCAAGTACAGGAAGGAGGAACTGGTTGACAAGCTGATGGACCTTGCCTACATAGAGAAGACGGCCGAGGAAATCAAGAAGGACCTGAAGAAGGAGGAGGAACCGAAGGGGGAGCTCAAGAAGCGAAGCATCAAGGTCGATCTCGACAAGTGCATAATGTGCCGCCGCTGTGAGATCGTCTGCCCTGCCTCCGCCATAAGGCTTGAGATCGAGACCGAGGGCTGCACACGCTGCGGTAGATGCGTTGACGTCTGCCCGTTCAACGCGATCGACCTCGATAACTACGAGATGCTGAAGAGATGCACGAAGTGCCTGAAGTGCATCCCCGAATGTCCCCAGGGAGCCATCTACGTCGATGACGGCCAGGTCAAGATCCGTCCCCCCGATGGCGAGGTCCAGGGAAATATCACATGGTGTGCCAACTGCGGTATGTGCGAGCTGAACTGCCCAACCAAGGCCATCTACGAGGAGAGGGGCAAGTACCTCAATGACCCAAGCGTGTGTATAAGGTGCGGCAGATGCATCGAGGTCTGCCCCATGGATATCAGGGCCGAGGAGAACGGCATCTACAAGGGCACGTGCATCCTGTGCGGCAAGTGCGTGAAGGAGTGCCCGGAGGACGCGATATCCTTCGAGAGGGTTACCTGGGATGGGTCGGTGACCGATGCATGTACGCGGTGTGGAACATGTGCGCTGGTCTGTCCGACCGAGGCCATCAGCCTCTCCCCGGGCGAGAACGTGAAGGTCGACCTGGAAAAGTGCATAATGTGTGAAACCTGCGCGTCCTACTGCCCGTATGATGCGATCCCGATACTGACGAGCCTACCCAAGCGCAAGGTGGTCGAGGGCGAGACCAAGATCAACAAGGATCTCTGTGTCCGCTGCATGTTGTGCGTCAAAACCTGTCCACACGACGCCATAGACGATGATATAAACGTAGACCCGGAGAAGTGCGTCAACTGCGGAGCCTGCGCACAGATATGTCCGGTCAACGCCATCAAGGTCTGGAGGAAGTTCGACAACGGGGTTGAGCTTGGTGCGAGGTGATGTGAAGTGTCTCTAGGAAGGTTCCTGAGGGTAATCGCCACCGGGATCTACTCCAACCTCTCGCGGCTCATCTTCGGGTACGACCGGGCTACAAGCATGGACCTGAGGAAGCAGATCCTCGATGGCTCGGTCGAGCCCAACAAACTTGAGAACTGGGACGGATGCCTCGGTTGCGGCGCCTGCGCCAACGTCTGCCCAATGGAATGCATCGAGATGGTGCCTATCGATCAACCGGTGGAGATAATCCCCGGGTACGTCAAGAGGAGCGTTCCCCGGATAGACGCCATGAAGTGCATATACTGTTTCCAGTGCCACGATAACTGTCCCGTTACCGCTTTGTTTGGACTTCCCGCCACCATCCATCCGAGGGAGGTCGGAAATCCTCGTGACCTAACGGAGATGACCAAGGACCCGACCAAACTGCTGAAGACCCCGATCAAGATACCCGAGAAGAAGATAATCGAGATCCAGAAGCTGCTGGCGGACGAGGCCACTACCATGATCAGGAGGGAGGAGAGTTGAAGTCCCTGGCCAGAAGGAGAGCCATACACGTGATGGTGGTTTACACCGGGGGCTGCAACGGCTGTGATATAGAGATCGTGGCCGCGGTCTTCTCCCCAGTTCATGATATCGAGCAGTATAACGTGATGTTGACCTGGAACCCGAGGGAGGCGGACATCCTCTTGGTGACCGGACCGGTGACCAAGAAGATAGCGCCCGCACTGAAGAAGATCTATGAGGCGATACCGGAGCCAAAGGTGGTTGCCGCGGTCGGCGCCTGCGCCATAAACGGGAACGTCTACAAGAACCTGGGCGGCGACCTGGGATCCAGCTGGGAGCTCGCGGGGCCGGTGGAGAAGATCATTCCGGTGGACGCCAAGGTCCCCGGCTGCCCTCCCCGTCCCGAGGACATCATCGCGGCCGCAGCCACCGCGATCAAAATACTGTCAGAGAGGTCCGACTGATGGCGACCGAAGACGATTCATATGCAGAGTTCATGGGAAAGGGGAAGTCCAGGGAGAAGACCTTCGAGACCGAGATACCGATAGGTTTCAACCACTCGGCCCTGCTCGAACCCTACAGAACGAGGTACTTCGTAGAGGACGAGATCATCAGGGACTGCGAGATCGAGGTCGACCCGGCCCACAGGGGGATCGAGAGGATCCTGCAGGGGATGCCGATCGAGAAGGCCAACATAATAACCGAACGCATCTGTGGCATATGCAGCCACAGCCATCTTTTCAACTCGGTGCGCACGGCGGAGATAGGCCTGGGAATAGAGCCACCGGAGGCCGCGGTCGCGGTCAGGGTGCTGGGTCAGGAGCTTGAGAGGCTGCATAGCCACCTGATCTTCATCGCACATGCTTGCGAGGTCCTGGGCCACGAGACGTTCGCATACCGCACCTTCCTGATGAGGGAGCCGGTTATGCAGCTGCTATACATGATCTCGGGCAACAGGGTCCACTACTCGATTCCGGTCCTCGGCGGCATCAGGCCCAGAACCCAAATCCCCACCTGGAAGGGTGAGAAGATACTGGCCGCGATGGACGAACTCGAGGTGGAGCTGAAGAAGTTCATCGACAGGGTGCTATCGGACATAATGGTCATGGCGAGGCTGGAGGGGGTCGGGCTGTGCGACAGGAAGACGGCAAAGAAGTATCACGCCAACGGTCCAACCGCCAGGGCATCCGGCATCGATTTCGATCACCGTTCTCACATGCACGAGTACGAGGACTTTGACTGGGAGATGGTCGTCCTCGACGAGGGGGACAACGCGGCGAGGATCAAGACAAGGGCCCTGGAGTGCCTGGTGTCGCTGGACATCTCCAGACAGTGCGTGGAGAGGGCTAGCGGGGATTCCGATGTGCTCAACCGGGACTGGGAGACCGGCAGAATGCCGATGCAACACGGGTATACCGAGGTGCCGAGGGGCGAGCTCTATCACTCGTACGCACTGAATGACCAGGGCAAGATACAGCACTACATCGTGAGAACCCCGACGATGACCAACCTGGCCACGATGGAGGTCGCCTGCATCGGGGATCAACTCACCGACGGCGTGGTAACGCTCGCGAGCTGTGATCCGTGCCTGACCTGCTGCAACAGGTTTATCGTGGTGGATCAGTCAGGGAAGGAGAGGTTGATGACGCCCGGGGATCTGAGGGGTGGATAGCTTGCTGGACCTGACAGACCCCGACTTCGTTGGCAGCATCCTGATCGCCTCCTTCGGCATACCACTGGTTTCGATACTCTACGCGACCGTGCTGCCGGGGATCGAGAGGAAGATACAGGCCAGGATTCAGCAGAGGATCGGACCCGGAGTTCTCACCCCCGGCTTCTTCAACATATTCAAGTTCATCTTCAAGCACAAGCCAGTCATAACATCGACCTTGCCCACCCTCTACAAGTGGAGCCCGTTCGTTGGGGTCATCTCACTCTACCTGGTACTGGTGTTCACCACCCCCCAGTGGGCTGATATCTTGGGATTGGGCAGCCTGGTGGCGATAATCGGCCTGCTCAAGGTGGAGGAGTTCATGTACGTTGTGATGGGTTATCTTTCATCCAACATACTCTCCGTCAGACTGCCCTACCCGGACACGGCAAGGGGCTCGAAGTGGCCCGATGCCTACAGGTCGACGCTCGAGAACTGGGGTTCGGTGAGGATGTGGAAGATGATAATGCTGGCTTCCCTTCCCCTGTACATGGCGCTCTTCATCCCAGTTGCCGCCACGCGTTCGATAAAAATCTGGGAGATCGTGAACGCCCAGTCGGGGGGAAACGCCTTCGTGTTCACCGTCCCCGGGTTCGTTGGGACCGTGGTCTTCTTCTTCGGGTACGTCGCGATACTGAACGAGTACCCCTTCTCGATAGGAAAGGCGAAGGCGGATCTCTTGGAGGGGCCGATGATGGAGCTGGCGAGCAGCTGGCGGGCGAGCTACTATCTCATGAGGGCGCTCGTTATGTTCGCGGTTTCCTCGGTCTTCGTAACGCTGTACTTCGGCGTGCCGCTGGACCCGCTGAATGGCCTGAATCTCCTAATCCACTTCCTGCTTGTCCTGATCATGCCCGTGGCGACCGCGATCCTCAGCGCCTTCAGCCCCATCCTCACCTTCAGGCAGCTGATTCCCCTCTCGATCGTGATCACCCTCGTCGGGTTCTTCACCTTCGTGATGACCATGGGAGGGGCGTTGTGATGAAGTACCTCTTCGAGCCCGGCAAGGTGATCAACCTCGGCGGGTACATCTGTGAACCTGTGGCCAAGCTCGACTACCGTGATGTTGTGGTCGGGAACCCCCTGGACGAGCCGGTCAAGATAGACATCCCCATATACTCAGAGGAGATGGTTGACGCCATTCGGGATCTGGGTCTGGTGGTCAGGCCGGTGAAGGAGGGGGAGGATCTGGTCAGGGCCATCGAGGTAGTGAAGAAGGCGATGGAATCCATGGAAACTGAGGGGGGAGGAGAGTGAAGGAGGAGCTGGAGCCGTGGTCGGCAACCCAGAGATCGCTACCGATTCTGGTCGGCGTGGTCTGGATAGTCGTGGGGGTCTCCGTTCTGGCTCTGGGCCTGCCTGACGTATCGGAGAGATGGGAGTTCCTGCCCTGGGGCGTGGCGATGACGCTGGCCGGGTTGTTTGTGCTCTACGTGAGGCTGGCCGTGATCCCGAGCGTGAGAAGGGCGGGCCGATCGGCTACGGAAAATTGAATAACATCCGCCGCCCACGTCTATTGATGTCTTCAGAAGAGAGGTTTCCTCAGCCCCATAGGACCTTCTACGGGGAAAGCGATGGGCTTCCGTCTGACCGTATACACGCCCTGGCCAGATGGTCGGATGAGGTCTGGGCAGGTGGCGAGGCAGGGATATCCCGATTCGAGGACGGCGGGTGGAGGCCCTGCACCGAGGATGACTGGCCCCAGGGAAGGATCGAGAAGCTCTTCACCTTCGAAAGCGGAACAGCAGTGGCTGCCGGTAAAGGTGACACCTGGGTCTACGGAAATGGGGGCTGGGGTCACGCGGAGGAGCCTGGGAGACTGGTGGGCGCGGCAGAGGATCAGTCAGGCTGTCTCTGGGCACTGGCGTCCGATGGGCTCTGGCAAGTCAAGGGAGGCGAATGGGACCTACGGAAGTCGAATAGCGACGATATCGAATTTAACGATTTCATATGGCTGAAGGGGTCCCGGGGAGTGGCCGCAAGCAGAGACGGCCTGTTCTTTCTACAGGGTAAACGGCCGTACTGGTACATAGTCCAGGAGAGGCAGGAGGGTCTTCTCAGTAACCGCGCTAGGTCGGTATCAGAGGACGCCAACGGGCATATCTGGGTCGCCACGGACAGGGGCATCTCGATATACATGCCCCCGAACGGCTGGTGTTCGCTGACCGGGGAGGAGGGCCTCCCGATCGAGGATCTATCCGGTGTGGAGATCGGTGTGGACGGGACGATCTGGCTATCGAGTCTTAACGGGTTGATCCGGCTGAGGGACGGAAGGTGGAAGTACTACGCCTCGAAGAGATATCTCCCCAGCGATTTGATCCTGGATATGCTTCCTGGGGACGGGGGAGACATCTGGGCGGCAACCGACGACGGCGTATCGCACATCGAGTTCGACGAGATGACACTGGAGCAGAAGGCCGAACACTATGCCGAACTGACGGAGAGACATCACAAGAGAAGAGGCTACGTCACCATAAGGTGGCTCGAATCGCCCGGGGATCTCGACACCGGTTATGTTGAGATCTCGGACAACGACGGCACGTGGACAGGGCTGTATCTCGCGGCCCAGTGTTTCAGATACGCCGTAACGAAATCCAAAGACGTAAAGGAGCTTATCTCGGGATCGCTTCAGGCCATGCTGGATCTGGAGAGGGTGACCGGTATCCCGGGACTGCCGGCGAGATCTGTCAGGAAACGTGGGGAGCACGGCTTCGGCGATGGACACCCCGAGTTCCATCGAACCCCGGACGGTGAGACTGAGTGGAAGGGCGACACCAGCTCGGACGAGATCGATGCGCACTTCTTCGCCCTCTCGATCTGCCACGATCTTGGGGCCGACGATGAGGAGAGGGGCCAGATCGAGGGGATGGTGTCCAGGGTAATGGACTACATCATCGAGAACGACTACCTGCTCATCGACCAGGACGGAGAACCGACAACCTGGGGGGTTTGGTCTCCCTCACTCCTGAACGATGACGACAAGTGGAGAATGCAGAGGGGGTTGAACTCGCTCGAGATCCTCTCCCACCTCAAGACGGCGCACCACATCACCGGCAATGAGAGGTATCTGGACGAGTACATGAGGCTGATCAAGGATCATCACTACGCCCTGAACACGATAAAGCAGAGGATCACTATCCTGGGCCAGCATACGTGGCACGATGACGAGCTAGCTATGCTGTCCTACTACCCGCTGCTTCTGTACGAACGTGACAGCGCCCTTAGACAGCTGTTCCTCACCAGCCTGGAGAGGACCTGGAGGGATCTGAGGCAGATGAGATACCCCCTCTGGAACTTCATCTATCGCGCGGTGACAGGGAGGGGGTGCCAAGAAGCGATGGCAATGGACTACCTCGTTCGGCTGCCCCTCGACCTGGTGAGGTGGACGGTGAAGAACAGCCTCCGAGCCGATATTCAGAGGGACCCGGATGATCCGAGCCTTGCCCGGGTTCCGATCGATGCGGACGAAAGGCCGATAGAGGGGACCGACGGGTGCCAGCTCAGGCTCGACGGCGGGCGGGACGGGATGGTCGCCCAGGACGGAACCATATACCTGCTGCCATACTGGATGGGAAGATACCACGGATTCATTCAATAACGAACCTAATCCAGGGGCCATCGATGAAGGATACCCTCGACCTGACCAACTCCGGCGTGTATCTATCCACCCGGGAGAAACCCGGACCGAAGGCCCAGCAGATGCTGCTGGAGGAGGTGGAGTCGAGAACCGGGATTCGCCTGCACGAGCTTCAATCAGCCGGCGAAGGCCCAGTCATCGAGCTCTCGATCGACCCCGAGCCGACCTTGGGGACCGCTCCCCACGATCCTCGACTTCGGGCTGAGGGATACAGGATCCGGGTCAAGGCTTCGTCTCCTAGGGTTGCGGTCATCGGCGCCGGGAACAGGGGCCTGTTGTTCGGTGTTGGGAGGCTTCTCAGGTGTCTTCGGTACAGGCGCGGGCACCTGAGCATCGCCGCCGATCTGGACGTATCCAGCTTCCCGGGAAATCGTCTCCGGGGCCACCAGCTGGGCTTCCGACACAAGAGCAATACCTACGACCAGTGGGGCTTGGAGGAGTACGAGAGTTACATCCGTGATCTGGTCGTCTGGGGGGCCAACGGCATAGAGATGGTCGCACCTACGACCTCCGGAGAGGTTATCAGGGAGATTAGCGAGGGACATGAAGCCTTTAGGATGACGCTGGATCTGTCCGAGCTCCTTGATTCCTACGATCTGGACGTTCATCTGTGGATGGCCGTGAACGACAAGGTCCTGGCGGGGCAGCGAATAGAGGGTCTGAAGCCAGGAGACCGGGTATGTCCATCCACCGAGGCCGGTCTCAAGTACCTGCTCGATTCCAGGCGGAATCTATTCAGATCGATGAGCAGAATAGATCACGTATTCATTCCCGGCGGCGATCCGGGGGGGTGCGAGTGCGAGAGGTGTCAGCCCTGGGCGAGGACCCTCGTGCGTTTGGCCGCGAAGCTGGCCCGGATCCTCCATGAATACCATCCAGAGGCCAATATCTGGCTATCCAATCAGGAATTCACGGAGGAGGAGAACGATTACCTCTATCGGTTTATCGAGGAGGAGAGGCCGGACTGGCTCGGGGGGCTGGTATATGCCCCTTGGACGATAGAGACTGCCGAGGAAACGAGGGACCGCCTTTCAGATCGGTACCCCCTTCGAAATTACCCGGATATCTGCCATTCCGTGAGATGTCAGTACCCGGTTCACGAGTGGGACCAAGCATATGCCCTGATCGAGGGGAGGGAGACTCCGAATCCCCGTCCCCGAGATGAGCGCCACATACACAACGTGTTCTCTCGGCATTTCTGCGGCAGCGTATCCTACTCCGATGGCGTGAATGATGACATCAACAAGATAATCTGGAGTGCGATGGACTGGGACGAGTCATCGACGGCGAAGCAGGTCCTGGAGGAGTATGCCAGCTATCTGATCGGGGGCGACATGAACGAGGAGATCGCCCGGGGCATAATGGCTCTCGAGGATAACTGGAGAGGGAAGCTGATTGAGAATGATTCGGTGGAGGAGACGCTGAAGGCCTGGCAGCGGCTGGAGGGCCAGGCTACTGAAGAAGTCGCGGGAAACTGGCGCTTTCAGCTCTGTATCCTCAGGGCATATCTGGACGCGTACGTCAGAGGGAAGCTGATCGAGGACAGGAAGCTGGAGGAGGAGGCGCTCGAGGCGCTGGAGCATGACCCCTCGCCCGAGGGCCTGAGGGAATGCCTCGAAGTATTATCCAGAGAGAGCGGTGATGAAGTTCTGAGGGCCCGGGTGGAGGGCCTGGCTGGAGAGCTAAATAGTAATATCGGAATGAAGCTGGGGAGGAAATACGGGGCTCAGCCCGAACGGGCGGATATCCTCGACTATCTCGACGAACCGCTGAACAACCGGAAGTGGATAGCCGGAAGGGCCGAGGAGCTACTATCGGACCAATCCGGAATCAAACAGGAAGTTCACGAGTTACTGGCCTGGGAGGATGCGGGGCCGGGAGGTTACTACGACGATCTGGGTCGCCCTGGAGAGCAACCTCATCTGGTCATAAGGAAGCCCTGGGAGGAGGACCCCGGCTACCTGGGAAGGGCTTCACAGGAGTTTGATTTCAAGAAGGTCAGGGACGGCAGGCTATCATGGAGGGTACAGGCAGCGACTCTGTTTGGGACCCCGTTGGAGATGGAGTTCACCGATCTCGACCCTGACTCCCGCTATGTTTTGGTGACAACCTATGGGGGGTACAGGCGGATACCGAGATTCAGGCTGGATGCCGGTGACGGAATCGAGATCCACCCCGCGATGAAGATGCCGCAGCGGCCAGAGAGGTTTGAGTTCGAGATCCCTCAAGAGGCAGTAAGCCATGGATCCCTGAAGCTAACCTGGTCGCTTGTGGAACACGCTAGGGGCGTGGCCGTTGCCGAGACCTGGTTGAGAAAAGTAGAATAGACCTAGATCCACCAAGAAAGCCGAAGGCGATGTTAGGGTTATAAGACATGCCCGGCTGTCCGTTTTTCATGAGACCGAGGACACTGATGGCAGTCAGGGGACCTCTGAGGGAGGAGCTATTCTCGGCTGAGGCCCTGGAAAATCTGGAGGGCTTCTCCGATGTGACCTACCACAAATCGGACACGGATATGGAACCGGCGGAGCTGCTGGATAGCATCGGGGGTCATCAGGCACTGGTCACCTCCTGGGGATCCCCGAGGGTGACGGAGGAGGTACTCCAGAGGGCCGGTGATCTCGAGATCATCTGTCACTCGGCCGGAAGCGTGAGGCAGTACATAATCGAGGGGGTCTTCGAGAGGGGCATACGTGTCACCAATGCCTCCTCGGCTATCGCCCTATCGGTCGCAGAGACGACCCTGGGCCTCATGATCTGCTCCCTGAGGTTCCTCTGCGCCTACGACAGGCACCTCCGACAGGGAGGGCAGGGCCGACCGGACTACGACCCGATGCACGAGCTATCCGGGCGCACAGTCGGGATCGTCGGAATGGGCGAGGTGGGGAGACGCGTGATCGAGCTGCTCGAGCCGTTCTCCTGCAGGGTGCTTGTGTACGACCCGCATAGGCCGGAGAAGGCAGTGCGAGCATTGGGGGCAACTGCGGCCTCCCTGGAGGGGGTCATGTCGGGATCGGACGTGGTTTCGATTCATGCCCCGGACATACCGCAGAACAGGGGTATGATAGACGCCGATCTTCTGAGGAAGCTTCCCGATGGCGCCCTGTTCGTCAATACCGCCCGTAGCAGGCTGGTTGACGAGGATGCGCTGCTGAGGGAGCTGAATTCCGGCAGAATCCGGTGTGCGCTCGATGTCTACGATTTCGATATCGACGACGTTTCCGGTTCGGACTGCATCAAAAGGAACCTGATGCTAACGCCCCACATAGCCGGAAAATCCGTTGAAGGCCGAAAGAGGCAGGGCGACACGGTGGTGGAAGATCTGCGGCTGTTCTTCAAGGGTCAAGAACCGCTGAACCCGGTCACGGAGGACATGATGGAGTGGATAGCCTAGCCCCTCGGGTCAAGGCTCGGGGGTAGGTTCGTTCGCCCCTCTCGAGAGGGTGGTGAGCAGGCGTTTCAGTGCCAGGGATATCAGGAGGGCACAGACAGCTACCAGGACTATGACTGGACCCGAGGAGACGTTGTACTCCCAGGAGAGGAGCGAACCCAGGGTAGTGACCACCATTCCGATGAGGACGGCGATTATCATTATCCTCTTCATCTTGTTGGTGAAGAAGCCCGCAATCGTTGGAGGCAGGGTGAGGAGGGCTATTACCAGGATCACTCCAACAACCTTCACCAGCAGAACGACGGTCAGTGCTATCAGGCCCAGGAGCACGATGTAGAGGGCGTCGGTGTGGATACCGGTGATCCGGGCGAACTCCTCGTCGAAGGTCAGGGCAAGGAGCTGTCGGTACATAACCCCCACGATCAGCACTATGATCAGATCCAGAATCAGCATCAGCCAAAGGTCCCTGGTCTTGACCAGCAGTATATCCCCGAAGAGGATGCTGATGGGGTCGGGAACGTATCCCGGGGCGCGGTCTATGAACACCAGGCCCAGCGCCATGCCGGTGACCCAGAGCGCGCCGATGGCCGAGTCCTCCCTCACCCGCCCCTTGAGCCCCGTGATGCCGACCGTTACCGCGGTGCCAAGGGCGAAGAGGACCGCCCCCAGCATCGGCTCGAAGCCCAGCCAGTAGGCGAGTCCGATACCGCCGAAGCAGGTATGCGCTATTCCCCCACTTATGAAGACCAGTCGCTTGACCACGACGTATGTCCCGATGATGCCGCAGGCCACGCTGGCGAGCAGGCCCGCGATGAACATGTTCTTCACGAAGGCGTATTGAAACGCCACGAGAAGGTCGGCGATGCTCATGAGTGTTCCTCGAATACTCGGTGGGGGGTGCCGTGAGCGACGAGCTCGACCGGGCACTGATAGGTGGTCTCCAGTTCCTCCTTCGTGACCTGTTTCTCGTCGTGCAGTATCAGTTTGCGATTCAAACAGGCCACACGTTTCACACGGGTGGAAACGACGGCGACATCATGGGTGACCATCATTATGGTTATGGTCTTGTTGAGGTCGGCCAGGAGGTCGTAGAGGTTCGTCTCGACCTTGGTGTCTATGCTGGAGGTGGGCTCATCAAGCAGAAGGATCTCCGGTTCGACAGTCAGGGCCCTCGCGATGAACACGCGCTGCCTCTGACCTCCTGAGAGCTCGTCGATCTGCCTATCCTTCAGGTCAAGGAGGTCCACGGCCTTGAGTGCGTCGACGGCGACCTCCTCATCATCCTTACCCGAGGACCTGCCGTTGGAGAGGCGTCCCATCAGAACGACATCCCAAACGCTGACCGGGAAATCCTTGTCATACCTCGCGTGCTGGGGGACGTATCCGATCCGGTCCCTGGTCTTGGAGGGTGGTTTGCCCAGAACCTCGACCTTCCCCCTTTCCGGGGTGACGAGCCCCAGAATGGTGCGCAGCAGTGTGGTCTTTCCCCCTCCATTGGGTCCGAGGACCGCGAGGTAGTCGCCTCTGGGAACCGTTAGATCGATGTCCTCCAGGACGGTGTTGTGGTTGAAGCGGACCCAGACATCTTCCAGCCGAATGACAGGAGATCCGGATCCTTTGTCTTGAGCCATCATCCAACCCTCCTATGTGAAGTAAGGTTAATCCAGCATGTATCTATGGGACTCTGACTATTAAGCTGCTACCTTTGCAGGGTTCGAATCGAGACTAGTCGGATAGGCCCTGGGAGAGCCTGTCGGCGGCCTGCCGCAGGTTGTCTATGTAGTCGGGCGCCATCGGGTCTACGGCTATCACCTCTCCTCCTATCTCTTCGGCTATAGTCTTGGCGCTTTCCTGTGAAAACTGAGGGGAGACGAATATCACCTTTATGCCATATTCCTTGGCCTGCCCGACTATCGCCGCCACGCCGGCCGGGCCCGGGTCCTTGCCCTCCTCCTCTATTGCCAGCTGCTGGAGACCGTACTCATCGGAGAAGTATCCCCAGGCGGGATGGTAGACCAGAAACGAGTCCCCCTCCCTTCCCTCGAACTTATCCTCGAGGTATGAGTCCAGTTCATCGAGGCGCTCAAGGTACTTATCGTAATTCGACTCGTAGGTGTCTCGCCCCTCGGGGTCCACCTCTATCAGGCCTTGAAGCATGTTCCCCACCATCTTCTTCACATTGTCGGGGGAAAGCCATATGTGCGGGTCTTTGCCTCGGTTGTTGTGGCCTTCTTCGTCTCCCGGATGAAGATGGTCCGAGATGTCGATGAGCTGCACACCTTCCGAGCAGTCGACTATCTTCATATCCCTGTTCTGGTCGATAATCTCGTCCATGTAGTTGATTTCGAACTCCACGCCGCTGCCAACCTTCATATACACCTCCGCCTCCGCCACCGCCGTCATCTGGGAGGGGATGGGCACGTAGGTATGTGGGCTCTTGCCGGCGGGAACCATAACCGTGACCTCTATCCTGTCGCCCCCTATGGCCTCGACCATCTCACTCTGCGGTGGAATCGTCACTATAACGCCGATCTTTCCACTCTCGTCTGTTTCCTGGACACAGCCGCTGAGAAGAAGGAGGATCGATATCAATGCACCAGCGAGGAGCCAGTGCGTCCATTTGATTAGGGGCATCCAGCTTCTCCCTGAAGATGGGGATAAAAGTATTTTTCTCTCCCCAGTTGCGAGGCCCCGATATTGACCCCAAAGGAGAGAGTATACGCGACACTGGATCACAAGGAACCTGATCTGGTCCCCAGCGGTGAGTTTGCCACCGACTTCCCGACGATAGAGGCGGCGATAGGCCGAAAGACCTACTGGCGTGCCAGGGTCAGGGAGGCAAAGGCCCTATGGGCGGACGAGAGGGATGCCGTGGTGGAGAGCAAGAAGAGGGACATCGTGGAGTTCACTAGGAAGATGGGCCTGGAGATGGTCCCTGTGCGGATGGTTCCGTCCGTGGATCGGGAATTTGAGAAACCCGAGCGGATAGGCCACAACATGTGGAAGGACAAGAATGGAAACGTGATGAAGGTCGCGGAGGGTAGTCAGGTTATCATCACGGTCAAGAATGCGGACGAGGACCGGGACTACACGGAGGATGATTTCGTGTACGAGGAGCCCGAGGTCGACGAGAGCATGTTGGAGCTGATCAGATATGTGGTCCAGGAACTCGGGGACACTCATTTCATATTCGCGAGGAGCTGGGACGGCTCCTACGCCCTTCCCGGCGGCCTTAGACGCGGCCTCAGGCTCTGCCTGACCAAGCCCGAGGTGGTGAAGAAGGCGGTGGAGGTGAACCTGAAGCGGTCGATATTCATGGACAGGATATTCGCCCGTGAGGGTGTTGACGCCCTGGCCCCGGGAGCGGATTACGGTTATAACAAGGGGACCTTCCTCCGGCCCGAGATCATCGAGGATCTGTACTATCCGGCGATGAAGAGGCAGTGCGAGTCGGCTCACGCCCTCGGGTTGAAGATACTGAAGCACTCCTGCGGGAACAACTGGCCGATAATGGATCAGTTCGTGCGTGCGGGATATGACGGCTATCAGTCTATTCAGCCCACCGCAGGCATGGAGATAGCCAAGCTGAAGGAGCTGTACGGGGACAAGATAGCGCTGTGGGGAGGGGTATCATGCGAAAGGCTGGCGGGAGGTACGGTGGAGGAGACGCGGGCGCTCACACGATATGCGCTGGAACATGCGGCCCCGGGGGGCGGATTCATATGCGCCTCGAGCCACTCCCTTCTCGTGGGTACAAAGTTCGAGAACTACTGTGCGATGCTCGATGAAATAAGGCGGCACGGCCGCTACCCCCTTGATTGATCTACAGAATCGGTGTTTCATGTGGAGGTTGACAAGACGGCGAGGCTTATCCTGATCCTGTCCCTGCTGTCTATTCCCCTCGCCGTTGTCCTGTCGGGGGATTACCCGATCATCTTGCTCCTCGTTTCGGTGACTTGGCTGGTTTCCCCCGCTTTCTTCGTTAATGACAAGCCCCTCTTCCAGCTCTGCTTGGCACAGAGCCTGTTCTTCGTCACCCTCTATGTGCGGGTTCTGGCATCTGCCTCGGTCTCAAACTTCGACCCCAACAACCTTGTGACGCTTCATTTTGAGCAGGGTCTGGCCCTCATCGTGCTCTTCCTCCTCGCCAAGAGGTTCTATTCGACCTCCATGCTGCGTTTGAGCCTTCAGGGGGTCTCGAGAGCTTTGGTGGTGGGGCTGATGGTCGGGCTTCCCTTCGGCGTAGTGGATTACCTGTCGGGGGAAGGGATAGTTACCATGCCCGGGCTTGGCCTTGCCTGGTCATTCATCTGGATCGTAACGATATCCATCCTCGTCGGTCTGCTGGAGGAGATCCTGTTTCGGGGGGTGATCTATCTTCCGGCTAGAAATGTGGTCGGGGCTCGGTGGGGATCCCTCTATCAGGCGCTGCTTTTCAGCGCGGTACACTATCCCAACCCCCTGTCCGCTCTGGCAGCGGCCCTGCTTTTCGGGGTTGTGATGGTATTCCTTCTGCAGAGGACCGGGAACCTGTTCGCGCCGATCGTCGCCCACACCTCGAACAACGTGGTGTGGATGATGCTAGGCCGGATTGGGGGCCTGCCTTTCTAGCGGAGGGGGTAATCAGCTCCCGATGTTCTCCTCGACAACGGGGCTCCATGTCTCCTTGGTTAGGAGACGATCGCCATCGGAGAAGCCATCCTCCCTGGCGGCCAGCCGCTCGATTAGCCGGTTCCTCCAGAGGGCGATGCGGTCCTTATGCTTGGGGTCTGCAGCCAGATCGTATAGCTCTCTCCTATCATCCCTTATGTCGAAGAGCCGCTCGTTTCCGGAACTCGGGTAGTATATGTACTTCTCCTCTCCGTCGGTCAGGTAGTGCATGGCCTCCTCGGCCGAGTAGCACGGGCTGTGTTCCCCGTGGATATACTCCCTCCAGGGTCCGCCCCGTATGGCATCGAAGATGCTCTTCCCGGTGACAGTGTCGGGGGCCTCAATTCCCAGCGCGTCCAGTATTGTGGGCGTGACATCCTGGAGTCCGACAACCTGGTTGAAGGTTCCCGTTGGCATATCCATGCCCCCCGGGTACCTGACAAGGAATGGGATTCGAGCCGATCCCTCGTAGGCATAGGTCTTGCGGTGCAGGTGGTGATCCCCCATCATGTCGCCGTGGTCGGCGGTCATTATCATGAGCGAGTTGTCCCTGAGTCCCATCTTACCAAGATTCTCCATCATCCTGCCTATCTCGTAGTCGATGTGGGTGATCAGTCCCATGTACGCGGCACGCATGCGTTGGTTCTGTTCCGGGGTCAGGTCTCCCCTCCAGGCGTTTCTATCCGGCGGGTTGTCGACCGCGTGGTGACGTGACCAGTCACCGATGGGTATATCGGGAAGTTCGCGGTCGATGTACATGTCCCAGAAGAACTTGGGTGGATCATACGGCGAGTGGGGACGATGGTAGGAGACCCAGATGAAGAAGGGCTTGGTTGGGTCACGTCTTCTGATCAGATCCAGAGCGGTGTTTGTCGTCCAGACCGTGGGGTGGTATCGCTCATCTAGGTGCCAGGGGCGGGCCAGCCATGCATTGGAGTCGATGCCGTGTTCCCTTCCACTGAATCCGGGACCGAGCTTCTCCCTCAACCAGTCTATGTAGTCGTCGACGCCCTCCCTGTGCTCGTGGCATACAACGTTGTGGAATCCGTAGAGCTTCCTGCGGGGGTGAAGGTTACGGAATCCGACGTTCAACGTGTGGTAGCCATGATCGGAAAGCAACTTGGCGATGGTGTTGGCCCCGAACCATTCGACGGATGAGTAGCCCACCAAGCCGCAAGTGTAAGAGCACTGCCCCGCAAGAAGGCACCTGCGTGCCCCGGTAGTGGAGGGTATCTCGGTGTATGCGTTCGGGAAGTATGCCCCCCGGTTCACGAAGTCGTCGAGATTTGGCGTCTCGATGACGGGGTGACCGGCGATGCTCAGGTGATCGCCCCGATGCTGGTCGGTTGTCAGGAGTATCACGTTGGGAGTTTGTTCACCCATTCTATCACTTCAGCGATGTCGAAATTCGAACCTATATCTTTGTTTGGGGTGCAGATTCCCGATCGATAGGGATTTGCCAGTGCGAGCCTCTCTTATTGGCTCTGGGTTTGTGTGCGATGCACTCTGATAGCGGGGTCATATACTGAGGATCCTTCTCTCACCCTCTTCCGAGATACGAAGGTTCCCCACGGTCATGTTGTCGATCTCGGACTCGCATGCGGTTGTGACTGCTACCATGTTCCTGTTGCAGTCGACATGTTTGATTACCCCTATCCCCCGGTACCGGTTGCCTTTCTGCAGTCCGACGAGCGCTCCTTCGAGCTTCGTCAGATCCCTGAGACCGATACTCCCAGATAGGAGAGGGGAGTCGATATCGCTCGGAACCCGCGAACACTTTGACATGAATCCACTTACCTCCACCTCCGAGAGATCGTACCTGACGATCCTGGCCCTATCGAGCGAGGAGAGGAATCTGCTCTTCCTGAACCACCTTCTGGCTTTCGCCTTCTTCTCGTTCGACGGAAGGGACGGCAGTCTGAAGACCTGATCGGCCTTATCGACTAGGTAGTCCAGTTCGTCTTCTATCTCCAGCAGCGCCAGGACATCGGGTTCGGCGGCATCAACCACGAGATCGGTCAGGTGTTCTCCGAGTTTCCCGGTCACCAGTCCGCATGTGTCCACTATCACCGGTCCCCCATTTCCTCCGGCGGCCCTGACCATCGACCCCGTGGCGTCGACGACCACATCTATGCAGGTAGTGGGCGAGATATCACCGACGAAGAAGGCGTCGGTGAGCTGACACTCGGATAGCCTCAGGATCTGTTCATCAGCCGAACCCAGCCCCACCGTGGTAGGAGGACCTATGTCCGACTGGCCCAGATCGCCGTCAACCACGTGCACGACCCCATCGGAAACCAGGGCGTTGATGATGAGGCTGCATAGCGTGGATTTCCCGGTGTCCGCTTGACCCGCGATGATGGCGGTGATGTTCCCGGAGCACCTGCAAATGAAGTCCTTCCACTGGGGCGGGTAATCCTGATCCGTTTCAGTCAGTGTACCGTTGCCGGTTGTCGAGATCTGGGAATCCTCCAGTGCCTCTAGGATGAAGCTCTCCCACGCCCTTACGATCAGGGGTTCGGAGTCGCTGTCGAACTGTACCCCGCGGGTCGATACCCTCCCTTCTAGTACCTCTATGCGGATCGGTCCCTTGGCGGCCATCTTCGACCCGTTTTCTATCCTCACGTGAAGAGACCGTGTCCGGCGACTCTTAACTTTGGCGTATGCAAGCTGTCCTTGCGAAATACCGCCGCCTGCTGGCGTATTGAAAACCAATATTAGATCGGAATCCATCCGCAGTCTAGGTGTACTGATGACGAAGCTTCGTTTGGGTATAAACACGTGTTTCGCGGTCAAGAGATGGCCGGAGGCTGCAGAGTGGGCGGAGATAGTCGGGTCGAGGCTGGACCTCGACCTGGCTCAGTTCTCTTTCGATCTTGTCGACCCGAGGGTAAGGAGGTCCGTCAGATTCAGGAAGAGCGCAGAGGCCAAGGAAGCCGCGGAAACGTATGGGGTAGATATCCATAGCACATTCACTGGCCTCGGTGCCTACTCCTTCAACCTGCTGATGCATCCGGACATCGGGATGAGAAGCGACGCACTCGGCTGGTACGAGCAGGCGGTGGAGATGACCAGCGAGATGGGTTCCGGCGGTACCGGCGGGCATGTGGCATCGATGAGCTATAACGACTACAAGGACGAGACACGGAGGGATTTCCTGCTCACCTCCCTAGTCGATTCACTTCAGCACCTATCGAGGATGGCCTCTGATCTGGGCCAGAAGTTCTTCCTGTGGGAACCTATGCCGGTTCCAAGGGAGCCTCCCTGCAGGATAGCTGATGCGAAGGATCTATACAGGAGGGTTAACTCATCGTCGGGCGTTCCGATCTTCTTCTGCATGGACACCGGCCACCAGTGTACCTACACGGAGAGCGGCAAGGACCTGGATACCTATGCATGGGTCGAGGAGATCGCACCCATGTCTCCGGTGATGCACGTTCAGCAGACCGATGGATCCATGGACAGGCACTGGCCCTTCACGTCGGAGTACAACGAAAAGGGGATAATCAAGGGCAAGAACCTTGTGGAATCGATCGAGTCCTCGGGGGCAAGCGAGGTATCCCTGGTTCTGGAGATCATCCACGCCTTTGAGGAGAGCGAGGAGAAGGTTCTTCAGGATCTGGACAAGAGCGTGGCATACTGGAAGGAGTTCATCTAGTACCAGTAGTCCTCGTCTTCCCTCGAGAAGGTTCGGAATCTGCGGGGCTCCCGTATCGGGCTCACCCTGCCCCTGAAGGGGAGGGCTATGAGGGCGCCGGCAATGAAGCCGCCAACATGGGCGAAGTAGGCAACGCCGGTGCTGCCCGTCGAGACTATGGAGAGTGCGCCTGAGAATAGCTGCAGGAAGAACCAGAATACCAGCAGCGCGAATGCTGGGATAGTGACCCAGGTTATGAAGAAGAAGAAAACCAGGGTGTCGACCTTCGCCTTTGGGAACAGTATGAGATATGCGCCCAGAACGCCTGCTATGGCCCCGCTGGCTCCCAGGGTTGGCACGTTCGGGTTGGTTACCAGAAGTATGTGTAGCAGGGAGGCGCAGAGCCCGGAGAAGATGTAGAAGGCGAGGTACCCTAGGTGCCCGAGGGTATCCTCGATGTTGTTGCCGAAAATGTACAGGTAGAGCATGTTGCCGAATATGTGCATGAAGCCCCCGTGCATGAACATGCTGGTGAGCAGGGTGAAGAGACGATTGCCGTCCATTATCTGGCTCGGTATCATGCCCCATGTCCCGATGAACGCGTTCAACTGGCCGAAGGAGTCGAGGAGGAGCTCGAACAGGAAGACCAGGACGTTGATGCCTATGAGCATGTAGGTGATATAGGGAAAAGTGTCCGTGGGATTCCTATCCCTTATCGGTAACACGGGGATAGGGAGGCGGTTACACTCAAAATGATTTCCTGTCTATCTACCGTTTGCCGGAATGGTCTCAGAAATCGAACAATTTGAGGGCGTTCGTCTCGAGAATTCTCCTCTTTGCATCCTCGGTTATGGATGCGCCCAGGATCTGGCCTAAGGAGAAGGATGGGTCGATCAGTGTCATGTCGGTGCCGAAGAGCAGCTTGTCTGCACCCGCCTTCTCGACCGCGATCGCTATCCTATCTCGGTGGAGCAGGCTGCCGCAGGGCTCGAGGAAGAGATTCTCGCGTTCCGCCGCAGCCGCAATCCCGGCCATCCAGCCATTCCTATCGGTGCCACCCATGTGCCCCATTATCACCCGGAGTGAGACCGCTTCCCGGGCCAGACGGCTGACCTCCCTGACGCCGCTCTCGCCCCATGTATGGACAAGCACAGGTGTTCCCTCGGGCAGCTGGGAGAGGAGACGCAGGGTGGATTCGGAGTCAGCGGACTTGCCGCTGTAGGATGGATGGAGCTTGACCCCCACGAATCGATCACGAGCCATATACTTCCGGATCTCTCGCTCCGATCCCCGGGGATCGGAAGGATTGAGATAGAGATGGCCGAAGAAGCGCTCATCCTTCTCAACAAATACGGCCGTGTCGCGGTTCCCGGCCTCCATATCGTAGGTTATGGCCTTCGATGAGGAGAAGACGGCTCTGCCGATATCGAATCTGTCGCAGATCTTCGAAACCGTCTCGGCCTCTTCGCAGAAGGTCGGGAAGAACCACTTTCCGCAGTGAGCATGAATATCGATGATCATTTGATCCCCATGATCCGACGTGCGTTTCCGCCAAGGATCTTCCTCCTGTGGCTCGCCGGTATCTCAGCCTTCTCGATAGAGATCTTCGGCCCCTCGAAGTAGGTGATGGGGTAATTTGAGCCGAAGAGCAGCCTCTCGGGCCCTACCTCGTCACATATCAACTCGATCCCGTCAGGGGTGTTCAGCATATCGTTTACGACGTAGAGGTTTTCGTGCTCACTCAGAAGAACCAAGACCTCCGAAAGGACAGAGTAGTTGACGGATGTGAGGATCACCGGGACCTCCGCGGAACCGATGGCCCTGGCGATCAGGGTGGGTTTGCCCGGTCCAACTGCTTCGATCATGATCGGCGTGTAGGAGGAAGCGGCCTTCTGGAGTATCTTGTGGAACGGTGCATAGTCAATTGGCCATCCCTGGGTCTTGGGAAACAGCCTTAGGGTAGCGAAATCTCGATAGCAGATATCGCCCCCAGAACCGTAGAAGCGGCGGGGATCTATCGTCCCCGCAGGCACGATGAATCCGTCTGATCTCTTCGCCTCGACCAACGTCTCCGTGTTCCCCTCCTCGTAGTCGTAGAATACGCCTTGAAATGACAGCGATACCGCCGCATCGACGCCCCGCTGCCCGAGCTCTGACGCCAGATCAGAACAGGATAGCCCCGCACCGTCCTTGGGACGTGAACCGAAGGAGGTGTAGCAGTCCAGTATGAAGCTCTCCTCTTCACTTGCCGGCGTAGTACTCACTCACCTTGGACATCGCCTCGGCGACGTCTTCGACGTCCGCCGTACTCCACGACTCCGGAACCCGGATGGTTATTATGCGTCTCAGGATCTCCTCGGTATTGGGGCACATCCCCTCGGCGTACTCGATATCCTGGCCATGCAGGGGACACTCGAAGGGGCAGTGGGATGATCCATAGGTCCTCTTCTCCCTCAGTATCGGAAAGGTGTACAGCGGCTGCTGTATGTACCCGTGGGAAACGGGGATACCCTCGCCCCTGACGGCTTCGGCGAAATCCTTCGGCCCCACGCCGAGTTCTTTTTCATCCACCGTGATGGTGTACAGCCACCAGGAGTGTTTCGCCCCCTTGGGGACGACTGGTGGTTTGACACCCGGAACGTCCTTCAGTTGATCCGAGAGATGGGCGGCCAGCTTCCGCCTGTCGGCGACTATCCCCTCCACCTTCTCCAGCTGGGCCAGCGCCACCGCTCCTTGGAGCTCGGTCATGCGGTAGTTCATGGCGAAGAACAGGTAGCCTCTCTCCGACCATCCCCCCTCCCTGGGCCATCCCTTGTCCGCGAAGAGACGGGCCCTTGCAGCGAGATCTTGATCGTCGGTTATGGTGATTCCTCCGTCGCCGCTGGTGATCTGTTTGGATTGTTGGAGGCTGAAACATCCGAAGTGGCCGAATGTGCCGGCAAGCTTGCCGTCTCTCTCCGCCATGTGAGCCTGGCATGCGTCTTCGATGAGGAAGACGCCGCGATCGTCGCATATCTCACGTACCCTTTCCATCTCCCCCACCAGACCGAAGAGGTGGATGGCTATCACGGCCTCGGTCTTCTCCGTGATCTTCCTATTCAGGTCCTCCGGATCGATCTGATACGTAATTGGATCAAGGTCAGCGAAAATCGGGATACAGTTCTGGGCGAGAATCGGTATGATGGTTCCCATGTCCGAGATCCCTGTGGTTACTATCTCCGACCCCGGGTCGGGGTTTATCGCACCGAGGGCGACATGTATCGAGGATGTGCCTGAAGTGGAGGCGATACCGTGCCGGACTCCATAGAGGTCTGCGAAGGACTCCTCGAATCCCGAAACCTTGGTGCCACCGACCCTGTTGAGTCTCTGGGAGTATATGACGTCCACCAGCTGCTTGAGTTCCTCCTTCCCGATCCTCCTTTCCCCGGGAAATGGCTCCGTTCTGGTTTTTGGACCACCGTTGATTGCCAGTTCGGCCAACGATATCACCAACTTCTGCATCGCCGAGCAGCTAATTACTATTTGGGTCGAGGCGGCTGTGGGACATAATTATTTTGGTTGGGTTTTGAGGTTTGTTTTGAGGCCTTGTGTCCATTTGGCGTACGATATTCGGATGAGGTTGTAGATGATTATCCGGGCTAGGACTTCTTGTCTTC
>Ga0180432_10002215_pt1 | contig 29472 bp, 29 predicted proteins | sample SS_ome_10_FD_132414 | JGI IMG/M metagenome (GOLD analysis project Ga0180432, IMG submission 132414) | Hypersaline lake sediment archaeal communities from the Salton Sea, California, USA - SS_1_MS_2 metaG | ecosystem: Environmental > Aquatic > Non-marine Saline and Alkaline > Hypersaline >...
CGGATCTGGTGTTTTTGGTGGTCGAGGCGGGGGAAAAGATGTGGGAAGACGAGAGGGCGCTTCTGGACGACATCACCGATGACCGGGGCGTTCTCGTCTGGAATAAGGCTGATCTCGTTCCCGGGGGCCCGGATGCCTTCACGCCTCCGGACACCTCCCGCAAGGCCGTCGTCACGTCCGCGACCCTCCCCTTCGGCATCGAGGCCCTCATTCAGGCCATCCAGGACCGTCTCACCCCCTCCGCCCCGGGACGTTCCGGACACCGGGGGGACGAGACCGTTGTGAGCAACGCCCGGCATTTTTCGGCCCTCACCCGGGCCCAAGCCTCCCTGGAAAAAGCCGCCGCCGGCGCCGCCCGGGGCATGTCGCCTGAGTTCATCTCTTTGGATGTCAGGGGCGCCCTCATCGCCCTGGGCGAGATCACCGGGGCCGTCACCGCCGATGACGTGCTGGAGGTCATCTTTTCCCGCTTCTGTGTCGGAAAATAGCCCGCCCCACGGCGCTCTCCACCCCCGTTCCCCCGACGAATATCCCGCGCATTGTTTCACGTGAAACATGCCCGTTTCATCTTTTTCATCATCTCCTGATGTTTCACGTGAAACATTTCCCCCCCTTTCGACCCCATTTGCCGATCCATTTTTCCTTTTTTCTTTATCCGTTTTCCCATCTATGCTATAGTGAGTCACTTTTTTAGCCGAGTGCGAGAACCATGGGAAAAATACTCTGTATCGCAAATCAGAAGGGCGGCGTGGGAAAAACCACGACGGCGGTGAACCTTTCGGCCAGCCTCGCCGCCGCGGAAAAGAAGACCCTTGTCATCGACATCGACCCCCAGGCGAACACCTGCAGCGGTCTCGGCGTCGAGAAGGACACGGTCAAGGAAAATATCTATCACGTCATCATCGAACAGACACCCCTCGCAGACATCATCATGCGCCCCCTTCCCGAGCTTCCGTATCTCTACCTGGCCCCATCCAACACCGATCTGATCGGGGCGGAGGTGGAGCTGGTGGGGGCGCTCGCCAGAGAGACCAAGCTGAAAACGGCCCTGGAGGAAACCGTCGACTCCTTCGATTACATCCTCATCGATTGCCCCCCCTCCCTGGGGCTTCTGACGGTCAACTCCCTCACCGCCGCCCACGGCGTCATCGTTCCCCTTCAGTGCGAGTACTTCGCCCTGGAGGGACTGGGCCAGCTCCTCAAGACCATCAACATCATCAAGAAAAATCTGAACAAGGGACTCGTCATCGAGGGGATCCTGCTGACGATGTTCGACGTCAGAAACAACCTCTCCCACCAGGTACTCGAGGAAGTGTCCCAGCATTTCCCCGATCGCATGTTCGAATCGATCATCCCCAGAAACGTCCGCCTCTCTGAATGCTCCAGCTTCGGCAAGCCGATCATCCTCTACGAGATCGATTCCAAGGGCGCAAAAAGCTACCTCGACCTGGCCCATGAAATCATCAGGAGGGAGAAATAAATGGCCAAGAGAAAGGCACTGGGAAAAGGACTTTCCGCCCTGATCCCGGACGCCGCCGTCGAGCCGTCCGAGGAGAGGGGCAGCCTCTTCGCCGTCGACATCGCCGATATTTCTCCGAACAGGTATCAGCCCCGGCGTGACTTCGACAGCGCCGGCCTCGAAGACCTGGCCCGGTCCATCGCCGAAAAGGGGGTCATCCAGCCCCTGATCGTCCGGGAGATCGATGACGGCTACGAACTCATCGCCGGCGAGCGCCGCCTGCGGGCGTCCACCCTCGCGGGCCTCACCGAGGTCCCCGTCGTCATCAAGGACGTCTCCGACGCCGAATCCCTGGAAATCGCCCTCATCGAAAACATCCAGAGGGAGGATCTGAATCCCATCGAGGAGTCCGAGGCCTATCAGCGGCTCATCGATGAATTCGACATCACCCAGGAAGAGATGGCAAAGCGGGTCGGAAAAGATCGAACCACCATCACCAATTCCCTGCGCCTCCTGTCGCTCCCCGATACCATCAAGGAATATCTCGCCTCCGGGGAGCTCACCACCGGTCACGCCCGGGCCCTTTTGTCCCTGGGCAATCAGACCCAGATGCTCGCCATGGCCAAGCGCATCTTCTCTCAAAGTCTCTCCGTCCGGGCCACCGAGGCCCTGGTGAAACGGCTCAAGGAGGGGACGCCTGCTCCGGAAAAACCGCCGAGGGATGCGTTTTACGACGATCTCGAAGAATCCCTGACCCGCTCCCTGGGAACAAAAGTTCGCTTGACTCCCCGGGGCGAGGGGGGTAAAATCGAGATCGAATATTATTCCCCGGATGAGCTCGATCGTCTGCTGGAGTTGCTGGGAGGGTGACCGTTCATTCTGAACCTGTGCCGGGATGATACATTATTATCTGGGCCTGTGTCATTCTCCCGTTTTTTATATCCGTCTTCATACAAGAATAAGGAGTATCTATGTTCGGCAATATCAAGGTGCTCGGGGGGAAGTCTCCCGACAAATTCGACAAAACCGCTGAGTTGAACGCTTTCATCGGTCAGGGAACCGAGTTCGACGGAACATTGACCTTTGTGGGAACCATCAGGGTTGAGGGTACTCTCAGGGGGGAAATTTCCGCCAAGGACATCCTGATTGTGGGCGATCACGGCGTTGTCGAAGGAAATGTCGAAGTCGATACAATCATCATCACAGGAGTGGTCCGGGGAACCATCCGGGCCGCCCGCAGCGTCGAAATCACCCCGCCGGGCAGGTTCTACGGCGATATTGAAACCCCCAAGTTCATCCTGCGGGAGGGGGGCATCTTTGAAGGGAACTGCAAGATGCAGGACATCAGGCTCGGCGATGAATCCACCAAGTTCGCCGCCGCCTCCCGGGACACGGATCATTCCTGGATCAAGGTTGTGGAAAAGAAGGGAAACGGCGGCGTCTGACGCCCCGTCTCTCACACTCTTGACCTCTCGATTGACATCGGGAAGCGAACATCGCTTCCCGATGTTTTTTTAGCCCTCTCCCATCCAGGCCGCTTCCCAAGCTCCTTCCCACCACATCATCCCTCCCCCCGCCCCGGACACTCCGTTCTCCCCCTCCCGATCCATCGTTTTGTCCTCGTTCCTTGCCTCATCGTTTTGCCCCTCATCCGGCCCATCTCATCTCTTTCCGGCTCCGCCGATCCCGTACTCCATCATCGCCAGTCTCTTCGCTGCTGTTTCCGTCTCCCCCGTTCACAGCTTCCCCCTCCCGCTCCCCTTCATTCCTCCTTCGTCTCGTTGTGAAAATCCGATCCTAAAACTCATCACCGATAGGTGTCCCGGTTCCGTACCCGCCTCCCCACCCCTTTCCGATCCTCCGGTGCCAAGCGTCGGAAAACTCGATGCGCCCAACCCCTCCCCCCTGTACTCTGCACCACGTTTCTCGGCCCTGTCGTCACCGGGAGTCCCCAATTCTTTTATTCTTTTTTCTCATTTTCCCCTTGACATAAATATTTCCATTATGATATTTCTATCGTTTGGAGTTGAATGAGTAGTCATTCATTTCTTTTTTCTTTTAGGAGTTTCCCTTGCTCGATTTCAATTTCACATTCTTCGTCCAGTTGATCAATTTCCTCGCGCTCGTCGCCACTCTCAACTGGCTCCTGGTAAAGCCTGCCATGAAAATCATCAATGAGCGGCGTACCCGGGTTGAGGGAAGCAACGAAGAAACCGGTCTGCTCCTGGAAGAGGTGGAGAAAAACACCGCCGAATATCAGCAGCGGCTGTCCGAGGCTCGCACGCTGGCCAACACCGAAAAGGAGAAGCTCCGCCAGGAAGGTGCCCAGCAGGAGGCCGAAATCGTGAGAACGGCCAGGGAAGAGGCCCGGACTCTGATCGAGGATATGAAGTCCAGGATTGAACAGGAGTCGAGTGAGGCGAAAGAGGCGATGAGAACTGAGATCGAAACACTGTCCCGAGACATCGCCGAAAAAGTACTCGGCAGGGGAATCAGGGGGGTCTAAATGGCGTCTGCGTTTCTTACCCGCATAAAGAATGACAAAATCCTCCTCGGCATGATCGTCGTCAGCCTAATCGTCATCGCCGGGGCCATCTGTGTCAGCCTGGCCACATTCGGCGTTCTCACCCTCCCGGTTCAAAACCTCGAAAAGCTCGAGGACCTGGCCTGGCGCATCGCCAACTTCTCCATCATGATCATCGTTTTTCATGTTCTTTTGACCGGGAAGATCATCGATTTTTTCAAGAATCGAACCCTGGCCATCCAGGAAGCCCTGGACGACTCGTCCCGCTCCAAGCGTGACGCGGAAAAGAAATATCAGGAAGTGGCGGATATGCTCTCCCGGGCGAAAAAGGAGATCGAAGACATTCGGGAATCCTTCATCGAGGAGGGCAAGCTTGAGCGCAGTCGTCTGATCGCCAACGCCGAGAAGGAGGCCGATAAGATCAAACTCCAGGCCCAGAATACCGCCGAACAGGAAATCCGGGCCGCCCGTTTTTCCCTGCGGTCCGAGGCCGCCGAGCTGGCGGTGGAGCTGGCCGAAGAGCTTCTGAAAAAAAACATCACCGAAAAAGACATGAAGCGGATCACCAAAGAATACATCAATAAGACCTCTGAGCTGTCATGATTCAAGATACGATATCAAAAAAATACGCCAAGGCTCTCCTGGAGCTGGGGCGGGAGGAAGGCCTGGAGGAGCGGTACGGTCAAGACATCGCCGACCTCGAGGCGTTTCTCACCGGGGATGAATCCCTCTGGAGCTGGCTGATCGGTCCCGTGGGCGATCATACACAGAAGTGCGACACCCTGGATCAGATCCTCTCGAAAACCGACGCCCCCCAGATCGTGAAGAATTTCTTTCGTCTCCTTCTGGACAAGGATCGCCTGGTGCTCATCCCCACCATCGTCCGGGCCTACCGGCGGCTCCTCGATGAAACCCTGGGTCGCGTCCGGGCGGAGATCATCACCGCCTCGGACCTGACGAAAAAGGACATCAGTGAGCTCGCCGAGCGCCTTTCCCGAGCCGTGGGCAAGGATGTGGTGTGCGATATCACGGTCGATCCCTCCATCATCGGCGGCATCATCGCCCATGTGGGAGGTGTCGTGTTCGACGGAAGCATCAAAACAGAGTTGAATACCATTCGCGATAATCTCAAGAAAGGACAGATGGTATAAAATGGAGATTCGTGCCGAAGAAATAAGCAGTCTGTTAAAAAAACAGATAAAAGACTACGAGAAGAAGCTGGAGATCAGCGAAAGCGGCGCCATCCTCTATGTTGGTGACGGCATCGCCCGTATTCACGGCCTGGACAACGCCATGAGCGGTGAGCTCCTGGAATTCCCCGGTGATCTGTACGGCATGGTCCTCAACCTCGAGGAAGACAACGTCGGCGCCGCCATCTTCGGCGAGGGCTGGCACATCAAGGAGGGTGACATCGTCAAGCGGACCGGCCGTATCGCCGAGGTTCCGGTGGGCGAGGCCCTTCTTGGAAGGGTCGTCAACGCCCTCGGGCAGCCCATCGACGGCCTGGGCCCCATCGAAACCGAGACCTACAGCTCCATCGAGGTCAAGGCCCCGGGCATCGTCTATCGCCAGCCGGTGAAGGAGCCGCTCCAGACCGGCATCAAGGCCATCGACTCCATGACACCCATCGGCCGCGGCCAGCGGGAGCTGATCATCGGCGATCGCCAGACCGGAAAGACCGCCATCGCCATCGATACGATCATCAACCAGAAAAACACCGACGTCGTGTCGATCTACGTGGCCATCGGCCAGAAGCGCTCCACCGTCGCCCGGGTCGTGGATCTCCTGAAGAAATACGACGCCATGGAGAGAACCATCGTCGTTGCGGCCTCGGCCTCCGAGCCCGCCCCCCTTCAGTATATCGCACCCTACGCCGGCGTCACGATGGGCGAATTCTTCCGGGATAACTCCCAGCACGCCCTGATCATCTATGACGACCTCTCCAAGCACGCGGTGGCGTATCGACAGCTTTCCCTACTGCTTCGGCGTCCCCCCGGCCGCGAGGCCTATCCCGGGGACGTGTTCTACCTCCACTCCCGGCTGCTGGAGCGGGCGGCGAAGCTCTCGGAAGACAAGGGAGGCGGCTCGCTGACGGCGCTGCCGATCATCGAGACCCAGGCCGGCGACGTATCCGCATACATCCCCACAAACGTCATCTCCATCACCGACGGCCAGATATTCCTGGAAACGGACCTGTTCTACTCCGGCGTCCGCCCGGCCATCAACGTGGGCCTGTCGGTCTCCCGGGTGGGCGGCAGCGCCCAGATCAAGGCCATGAAGCAGGTGGCCGGCTCCCTCCGGCTGGACCTGGCCCAGTACCGGGAGATGGCGGCCTTCGCCCAGTTCGGCTCCGAGCTGGACAAGGCCACCCAGGCCCAGCTCAACCGGGGAAGCCGCCTGGTCGAAATCCTCAAGCAGCCCCAGTACAATCCCCTTCCGGTAGAGCGGCAGGTGCTCATCATCTACGCCGCCACCCGCGGATTTGTCGACGAGTACCCCGAAGACGCCCTGAGGCGCTTCGAGGATGAGATGTATGTATATTTCGACAACAAGCATGCCGGCCTGATGGATGAAATCAAGGAGAAGGGAACGCTCTCCGGTGACCTGGAGCGGCACGTGAACAAGGCCCTGGATGAATTCAAAAAGAGCTTTGTCGTCTCATAGGCGGAACGGATTATCATGGCAAGCCTCAAAGATATACGAAAACGCATCCAGTCGGTGAAGAACACCCAGCAGATCACCAGCGCCATGAAAATGGTGGCCGCCGCACGTCTTCGCCGGGCCCAGGAGCGCATGGAGCGGGCGCGACCCTACGCCGAGGAAATGTCGGTGGTCCTGTCAAACCTGGCCCTGAGGGTCCATTCTGACTCACACCCGCTGCTCGTCCGCCGACCGGCGGAAAAGGTCATGCTCATCGTCGTGACCTCGGATCGCGGCCTGTGCGGCGGCTTCAATCAGAATATCATCAGGACCGCCGAGCGCTTCATCAGGGAAAACAGAAAAAAATACTCGAAGATCACCTTCACCGTCATCGGGAAAAAGGGATACGATTATTTCAAAAACCGCGCCACCCCCATCTTTAAAAACTACACCGGGATTTCGGGGAGCATCGAGTATCGGCTCGGTGAGACGATCGGCCGAGACATGGTGAAATCCTATATCGATGAATCGGTGGATGAAATCTATCTCCTGTTCAACAAGTTCATCACACCCATGACCCAGGAGATCGTCTTTGAGCGGCTGCTTCCCATCTCCCGCTCCAAGGCCAGGGAGGATACCAGCCCCGTCGAATACCTGTTCGAGCCGTCCCAGGAAGCCATCATCGAGGACATCATCAACCGGCACCTGAACACCCAGGTATTTCGCGCCCTCCTGGAATCCGAGGCGTCCGAGCTGGGCGCCCGGATGACCGCCATGGACAGCGCCACGTCCAACGCCGAGGAGATGATAGAGCGGCTGACACTGGATTACAACCGCGCCCGCCAGGAGGCCATCACCGTGGAGTTGATGGAAATCGTCAGCGGTGCGGAGGCCCTGTAGCACGTTAAGGAAAGAAACCGCCGGGTGTACCAGACGCATTCGGCTTTCATGTACATTTTGTTTGAAAGCGAACGTGAGAACGCAGATAACGAGAGAGGCGCTTTGAATATGAACGAAGGCAACATCATTCAGGTTATCGGTCCGGTAGTTGACGTATACTTCCCCGAGAAGCTTCCGGAAATCTACACCGCCATTCGCATTACGAATCCGGCCATCGACGATCGTGAGGGGAACCTGGTGGTCGAGGCGGCCCAGCACCTGGGCGACAATATCGTCCGGTGCATCGCCATGGATACCACCGAGGGCCTGGTTCGGGGCATGAAGGCCGTCGATACCGGCGATCACATCTCTGTCCCCGTTGGCAGGGCGACCCTCGGCCGCATCATGAACGTCGTCGGCGATCCGGTGGACGAAATGGGACCCATCGAAGCGGAAGAGAAGTGGCCCATCCATCGCCCCACCCCTGAATTCGTGGAACAGAACGTGACCGTCGAGGCCTTCGAAACGGGCATCAAGGTCGTCGATCTCCTGGCTCCCTATCCCCGGGGCGGCAAGATCGGCCTCTTCGGCGGCGCCGGTGTGGGAAAAACCGTCTTCATCATGGAGCTCATCCATAACATCGCCGTCCAGCACGGCGGCTACTCCATCTTCGCCGGTGTCGGCGAGCGAACCCGGGAGGGAAACGACCTGTGGCTCGAGATGAAGGAGAGCAAGGTGCTCGACAAGGCCTCGCTGGTATACGGACAGATGAACGAGCCCCCGGGAGCCCGGGCCAGGGTCGCCCTCTCGGCGCTGACCGTGTCCGAATACTTCCGGGATGAAGAGGGACAGGATGTGCTGCTCTTCATCGATAATATCTTTCGCTTCACCCAGGCGGGCAGCGAGGTCTCGGCCCTGCTGGGACGCATTCCCTCGGCGGTGGGCTACCAGCCGACCCTGGCCACGGAGATGGGCGAGCTCCAGGAGCGCATCACCTCCACCACCAAGGGCTCTATCACCTCCGTACAGGCCATCTACGTGCCCGCGGACGACCTGACAGACCCGGCCCCGGCGACGACCTTCGCCCATCTGGACGCCACCACCGTGCTCTCTCGCCAGATATCGGAGCTGGGCATCTATCCCGCGGTGGATCCCCTGGACTCCACCTCCCGGATCCTCGACCCCCAGGTTGTTGGGGAAGAGCACTACAAGGTCGCCCGGGACGTGCAGCTCGTGCTCCAGAAATACAAGGACCTGCAGGACATCATCGCCATCCTGGGTATGGACGAGCTGTCCGAAGAGGACAAGCTGGTCGTCTCCCGGGCCCGGAAGATACAGCGATTCCTCTCCCAGCCCTTCTTCGTGGCCGAGGAGTTTACCGGCGCCGAGGGTAAGTACGTTCCCCTGGAGGAAACGATCCGCAGCTTCCGGGAAGTGGTGGAAGGCAAATACGACGACATTCCGGAGCAGGCCTTCTACATGGTCGGCGGCATTGAAGAGGTGCTGGCAAAGGCGAAGACCATCTCCGGTTAATAGGGGGGTCGAAAGGGAGAAAGAGGGGCGGAGTGGGAGGGAGATGTGAAAGGGGAGAGGAGATGTCTTTTCGTGAATTTATACGGCAACAGTTAGAGATAATCTCCAATGCCGTGTGCGAGGATTGATAATCATGGGATTCTATCTGGAAATCGTAACCCCGGATAAGCAAATTGTCAGCGAGGAGGCGGACAAGGTGGTCTGCCCCGGCGAAGCCGGGGAATTCTGCGTCCTGCCCGGCCATGCGCCGTTGCTGTCCCGTCTGATGCTGGGGGAGCTGCGGTACGTCGATTCAACCCTCTCCAACGAGCACTTCATGGTGGTCACCGGTGGGTACGTGGAGGTGACTCATGATAAAGTTTCCGTCCTCGCCGACGAGTGCATTCGCCCCCGGGAGATGAACGTGCCCCAGGCGGAGGCTGATCTCGCCAAGGCCGAGGAAATTCTTAAAACCATGGAAAAAGACACTGAGGCGTATCAGAAGGCCAAATGGGATTACGATTACTTCCGGGCCGTTGTGAAGGTTGGAAAGAAGTTCCAGTAAACCACGGGCATCATCGTACGGAAGGTACGATTATAAATAAAAAAGGGGTGACGATTCCGTCACCCCTTTTTCTATCTTTCTTTTTCATCATATATTTCTTCCGCTCTCGAATACGCCGTACAGAAGAATATCGACGATCGCCTCCTTCCTCTCTTCGAGCTTCTCCGGGGTGAGCTGATCCTCCCCATCAAGGACCTCGAAGATGGGCGCTGTGAGGAAGTGTATGATACACAGGCCGATGCTTGATAATAAAAACTGTTTCACATCCTTTCGGCCCACATCCTCTCCGGCCATTTCCTGTTGCTGGGTGATGAAATCCCCGGTCAGGGAGAAGAAGTCCTTGTAGTACTTCTTTGAAATCTTCGATATCAAATCCGACTCCAGGTTGAGTTCGTGGATCAGGATCTTGATGAAATCCCTATTGTCGTTGAGAAAGTCCATATATCGATAGATGGATTCCCTGATGATGAGTCCCTCGGTATACTCTTCCTCCTGCAGGTGGGTGATCTCATCCATAATGGAGATAACCTGTTTGAAGGTCCTTTCCAGAACGGCGGTGTACAGCTCTTCCTTATTCTTGAAGTAGTGATAGAGCGTGGCGGAGTTTATTCCCGCATTCCGCGCGATCTCCCGAATGCCGACGGCGGAAAATCCCCTCTCCGCGAAGGCCTTTTTCGCGGCGGAGATAATTCGTTCTTTTTTCTCTTCACTCATGGCGTCACCGGATAAAACTCATGGATCGCTTCATCCCCTCCCTCCTCATCGCATTCCCCGTCCCTTCATGAAACTGTCCCTCCCGCTTCCACTCCCACCTCCTCCGGCACCCCTCCGTCCTTCACCCCGATGTATTGAAAGGGGAAACCTGTTTCAATCAATCGTTTGATGAATTGTATACCACGGGAGCGTCTTCAGGTCAAGACAATTCTCCATCTGACGGAAGCGGTGAGGCTCCCTTGGGAGTTCGTTTCAAAGCACTCCATATGTCATCGATGTATCACGAAGCCCGCTTCCCCCATCCTCCCTTCCATACGTGAAACATCACCCCCCATGGATGCGATACGGTTTCGGCATAAAAAAGCCCCGCTGCGGATTGAATCCGGCGGGGCTTTTTGTTTCGATGTCGGTTATGACGATTTTGACGGTATTTTCGGGATCAGCCATGACAAAAACGCCCCCTCGCTTCGGGTCTGGAGCGCCACGGTACCCGGCCCGGTCAGCTGCACCACCAGCCCCTCTCCACTGAAGACGGTGCTCTTGAGGCCGCCCACGGCCTTCACCTCGTAGGATATTCCCTCGTCGAAGGCCACGAGATGCCCGGTATCCACGATGTACTGCTGACCCTGGGCCAGCTTCACCGTGTGGATGGCGCCGTAGCTGGACATGATCAGGGTGCCGGTACCGCTGCAACGAAGCATGAACAGTCCCTCGCCCCCGAAAAAGGTCTTCGCCCCTCCCCACTTGGTATCCACCTCTATCCCGTCCGAAGACGCCAGGTACGATCCGGACTGAACCAGGAGGCTGTTCCCCTTCATCTGGGTGACGATCACGTCTCCCGGCAGGGTCGGCGCCAGGGTGATCTCCCCCCCTCCCTCCGGGGCGGTGTAGGTATTCATGAAAAAGCTCTCCCCTCCCAGGGCGGCCCGGGCGAGGGACTTCATGATGCCGCCCCTGGCCTTGGTCTCCATCTTCATCCCGGCGCTCATACTCACCATCGCCCCCGCCTCCGTCCTGATCGACTCGCTCGGATCCATGGCGACGATCGCCAGGGAATATGATGGACGGTATTTGACATCTACCTGCATAGTATGCTCCTGTATCTCGATGTAATTCTCTTTTTTTACAGACGGGCTTTCCCTCGCCCCCGTCGCGTCTTGCCTCCCGGAAACCGTTCGGCTACCCACAGCACAGACCGGAAAGGAACGCCCCTTTCTATCCCAGTTTTTCCAGGTTCTCCAGGGCGAGCTGTATCGCTGCCTTGCGGGTGGTGATCTTCTGCTTGGTGCTTTCCTCCATGCAGTACCGGACTCCCTTACGAATCCGGGAGCTGAATTCTCCGAACACCTCTTCGATGGAGCATTCCCCGGTGAGAATCAGGCCGAATCCCGCCGCGGCGCCGGCGTTCGCGATGAAATCGGGGATAATCAGCACCCCCTTCTTCATCAGCTTTTCCTGGGCCCCGGTGGTGATGGGGATGTTCGCCCCTTCGAGGATGAGCTTTGCGTCCACCCTCTTGAGGTTCTTTTCGGTTATGGCGTTGGCGATCGCCGCCGGGACGATGATATCCGCCCCGGACGTCAGCCACCCGTCTCCCGGACCGGTTGTGAAATTGAAGTCCAGCTTGTCCCGCTGTACCGTTCCCGCGGCGTCCCTGGCCTGGATCATCTTCTCCACGTCGAGACCGTTTTTGGCTATGATGCTCCCCTCGATATCCGTGACGGCGATGATCTTCACGCCCCGACGCGCCAGGTTCCGGGCGGTGATGGCCCCCACGGTGCCGAATCCCTGGACGGCCGCCGTGGCCCCCTCCAGCTTCATGTCGACAAGCCCCGCGGCCTCATCCGCCGCCTCGGCGACGCCGTATCCGGTAATGATCTCCTCGAAGCTCTCGCCGCCCAGGTTGGGAAACTCGACGCCCTCGGGCAGCTCCAGGGTGATGCCCAGCTTCTTCGCCTGCTCTTTGGCGAATTCGATGGGATCCACACCGGCGTTTTCGTATATGATCTCCACGTCCTCCGCGTCGGTGCCCATGTCTTCCGCGGTGACATAAATGGAGTGGAGATAGGGAATGGCGAGCTTTCCGAACGCCGCCGACGCCTTTCTCTTGTCCGGCGAGCGGGGATCGAAGACGATGCCCGACTTGGCGCCCCCCACCTTCACACCCATGGCCGCGAATTTATAGGTCATGGTCCGCGCCAGCATCCCGACCTCCTCCATCGTTACCGTCGGGCTCATGCGGCATCCGCCGCCGCACATCCCGTTGATGAGCCTGTCTACCACGATATAGGCAGTCACGCCGGTCTCCGGATCGTACAGCGTCACCTGATGCATGTATTCGTCATTCAGCTTCATTCGGTTTCCTCCTCAGTTGTTGTGACGATATTCTTTCGCGTGTTCCATTCAGCATCAAATTGCACAGGTCATTTGTATCTTGTCGTATCGTTCCGCCGCTTACATCCCCTCCCGGTCCAGGGAGCGGTACTGAACCGCCTCGGCCAGGTGTTTGGGGAGGACCTGCTCCACCCCCTCGAGGTCCGCGATGGTTCTGGCCACCTTGATGATCCGGGTGTAGGCCCGGGCGGAGAGCCTCAGCGACTTCATCACCCGCTCCAGCAGCGCCTCCCCCTCCTGTGTGATGGGAGCGAACCGCGCCAGGTCTTTCTGGGACATACCCGCATTGAAAAAGAAGTCCCGCTCCCGAAACCGGTCATACTGAATCTCCCGGGCCGCGTTCACCCGGTTTCTGATCGCCTCCGATCCCTCGGATTCCTTCTCCTTCAGCTCCCGGTATTTCAGGGCCGGCACCTCGATATGAATGTCGATCCGGTCAAGCAGGGGGCCCGACAGCCGCGATTTATATTTTCGTATCTGGAATATGGAGCAGGTGCATTCGTTGTTGGGGTCGTCCTTGTACCCGCAGGGGCACGGATTCATGGCCGCCACCAGCATCACCCTGGCCGGATAGGTGATGCTCGTCAGCGCCCGGGAGATGGTGACGGACCCGTCCTCCAGGGGCTGTCGCATGACCTCCAGGGTGTTTTTGCTGAATTCCGGTATCTCGTCCAGGAACAGCACCCCGTTGTGGGCGAGGCTCACCTCTCCCGGAGAGGGGATCTGTCCCCCGCCGATGAGGCCCGCATCGGAGATGGTATGGTGTGGCGAGCGAAACGGTCGGGTTGCGATGAGGGGCTTTCCGTCCATCTTCCCGGCGACGCTGTGTATCTTTGTCGTCTCCAGGGCCTCCTCGAAGCTCATCTCCGGCAGAATCGAGGGGATGCGCTTTGCCAGCATGGTTTTCCCCGAGCCGGGGGGGCCGATCATGATCGCGTTGTGCCCCCCGGCGGTGGCCACCTCCAGGGCGCGCTTGGCATGGGCTTGCCCCCTGACGTCGGAAAAATCTATATCGTATTTGTTGTGAACCCGAAACATCTCCCGGCGGTCGACGACCATCGGGGGGATATCCTCCTCGCCCCGGAGGTAGGAAACCGCCTCGGGGAGGGAATTGATCGGCACCACCGAGACGCCGTCCACCACCGCCGCCTCCCGGGCGTTCTCCCCGGGCACCATAAGCCGCTCGAAGCGGTTATCCCGGGCCGCCACCGCCATCGGCAGCACCCCCTTGACCGGCTTGAGGGTCCCGTCCAGGGAGAGCTCCCCGGTCATACAGACGTTTTCCAGTGTCTTTTTTGCGATGATGCCCGAGGCGCTTAAGATAGCCACGGCGATGGGGAGATCGAAGGCGGATCCTTCCTTCTTGATGTCCGCAGGCGCCAGGTTTACGGTGATCCGCTGAATCGGAAATTCGTAGCCCGAGTTCTTGACGGCGGCACGCACCCGATCCTTGCTCTCCTTGACCGCGGTGTCCGGCAGGCCCACGGTGGAGAAATGAGGCAGGCCCTGGGCCAGATCCACCTCCACATCGACGATGTAGGCGTCGATGCCGAATACCGCGCCGCTTTTCACCAAAGAGAGCATAGAGTCCGATGTCGAGTTAGAAGCTTCCGGCCATCTGCAGGAAGGCCTTCAGCTTGTCGTTGGTTTCTCTGAGTCGAGACGAAAGGGTGCGAACAAACGCCCACAGCATCTTATATGCGATGTCCTTGTCGAAAAATATCAGGTCTTCAAAGTCTTTTTTTGAAATGACGAACAGCTCGGTATCGGTATGTATGATGGCGTCGGCGGATCGGGGCGCATCGTCGATGAGGGCCATCTCGCCGAAATAGGTTCCTTCTTCAAGGATGGTCAGGGCCTCTTCTCCGGTTCCCGCGATCTGCTGACTGATGCGAACCGCTCCTTTTCGGATGATATAGAAACGATCCCCCTTGTCTCCCTCCTCGAACAGCGTCTGCCCCTCTGGAAACGATTCGGAGACTATTATCTCGGAAACCTTCGCGAGCTCCTCCTGGGAGAGATCCTCAAAGAGGTATATATTCTTCAGCAGTGCAGGATCCATATAAAATCCTCATATATTCAGTGTACTATTATATAGCAAATGGTGTGTGAAAATACAATGAAAATCGGGCGCCCCGGACCGCTCCTTTCGGGCCCCGCTCAATCCTCTTTACAATAAATTTTCCCTCTGATATAGTGATTGGTATGGACGTCACTGGAGAAATAGTAAAGCTGGAAAAGAAGCTCAACCAGCTCAAGACCGAGTATGACAAATACTTTACGGGCATCGAGCGCATCGAGCCTTCGCGTCTTCGCGACGAGGTGCAGCGGATCATTCGCCAGGCCGGGACGTGGCACATCACCAATACGGCAACGAAGTTCAAGCGAGACAATCTCGTCGCCCAGTTCAATTCCTACACCCAGTACTGGAACCGTATCCTTCGACGCATCGAGGAGGGCACGTACGAGCGGGACGTGTTCAAAATGAATCTCAAGGAGAGGTCCGGTCCGGCGAATCCCCCGAAATCCGCCTCTCCCGAGGCTTCCCGGAATGCAACGAGCGACGGGTATGACTCCGTGTATACCGCCATGGTAAACGCCCGGAAAAAGGCGGGCATCACCAATTCCATGGATCGCAAGACCTTCGAGGAAAACCTGAGGCGTCAGTCCGAAACCATCAAGAAGAAATACGGCGCCTCCCGGGTGGACTTCGTGGTGGGGGAAAAAGACGGGAAGCCGGTCATCAAGGCGGTGCCGAAAAAATAGAAATCCCCGGCCCGCATCCCTCCGTGTCGCTTTCATAAAAAAACAGGATCGATCCAGCCCGAAGCGCGGCCTTTGTGCGTCTCGAATCCGGCTGACATCGTCCTGTTTTCTTCTTGAAACACTCCCGGGGATCCGTCGGAAGAAACCGATCCGCTCACCGTGTCACACCCGTATGCACACGTCCCCCGCTCCCCGAACCGCTCAGGTCTTTATTGTTCTCCCCTTCCACTGGATACCGCCGGCGCCGGACACCTTTCCGATCGCCCGAAACATGGTCGTGATCCACGCCACCGCCCCCACGGGCGCCAGCAGCGCCCGGCCGAAGGTAAGGCCGTATCGTCCCGCCGCGATGATGTAGAGGATCGCCCCCATGAGCACGTTGGCGATCGGCACCATGACGCCGAAGAGGGTGTGAACATCTCCCAGAAGATACGACACAAGCCGAAACCACGGCAGGACGAACAGGATGAAATAGAGCACCGCGAAGAATATCAACAGCAGCGCCGAGCGGGACGCCGTCGGTATGTGGTGGCGTGTCAGTCCCTCCCAGAGCCCCGGGGGCGGGCCATAGGGCCTGACCCGGCACAACGACTCTCCTGAAAGGAGCCCGATCTTCTCGCCCCGGCTCTTCATCTCCTGGGCCATCACTTGGGCCTCCCGGATCGTCTCGCTGGCCCTGCTGTGACCGCCGATCTTCTTGTAGGCACCTCTCTCCAGCAGAAAGCACCGATTATGGGCGTGGGCCACCAGGGGCTCCCAGGGCCAGTTCATGGCGTACGCGGGAAAGAAGAGATAGAGGTGAAAATAAAGAAACGGCGTGACGAGGTTTTCCCAGAAGTTGTCGGTGACCAGCTCCGGCAGCATCGAAATGATCCCCGCCCCCCGCTGTTTCGCGGCGGCAAGAAGCATGGCCAGGGCCCTCCGGGTTAGGATCACGTCCGCATCCAGGAACAAAAGATACTTCCCCCGGGCATGCTGGAGCGCCTGGTACTGGGCGTAGGGCTTCCCGTACCAGTGGGGGGGAAGCTCCCGGCTTTTTATGAGCGTGACGCTGGACTCGGTGAGGGCGATATCCGAAACCACATGGGCGGTGTTGTCCGTTGAGCTGTCGTCTACGACGATGATCTCGAATTTCTGGAAGCTCTGGGCCAGCACCGACCTGACACAGGCGCCGATGGTTTTCCCCTCGTTTCTAGCCGGTATGATGACCGATACCGAAGGGAGAAAATCCTTGGGGATGGCCGCCGTCGGCTCCCGGATGGATATGCGGTTGGCGATCACCTGCACCAGAAACAGCAGCATAACGATGAAAAGAATCAGGTCAACGGGATTCATTCTGCCTCACATCCAATGATATATATGATTCAGGTTTTCATATTACATCGTATGTGTCCGGGGGGTCAATCCCTTTTCTTTTCCTTCAGTCGCTTACTATCCCCGCGAGCCGCTTTACCAGGCGTTTTTTCTCCTCGATGTCATAGGTGCCCATGATGGCGATGTTCTCCATCACCGGAGAGCCGCCGCCATGTACGCCGGCGTACTGCAGCACCCCTCCCAGGGCCGACACCGTCATGTCCGAAATAATGCGGAAGCAGCGATACTGGTCCTCCGGCGACACGTCGTCCGCCCGCCTGAGGTATTTCTTGAAAAGCTCTCCCACTTCGTCGCTGATGAACTCCGTGTCGTAGGGGAGCGTCGCCGGTAGCCCCCCGGCCAGGTCGCATACGATCTCGTATTCGTGATATATGTTCATCCCGGCGTGGCGGCGCCCCACATTGCAGTAGACCAAGTTGGGGATGCACGTCCCCGAGGGATGCATGGTGCTTTCAACGGCCGCGGCCACGCCTGCGCCGTAAGTCAGCTCCGCCACGCTGACCATCTCCGCCAGCTTGTCCCTGACGTGGGTTGATCCCTCGATGCCGTTATACTCCGCCACCAGGGCCGCCGCCCCCATCATAAGGTCCGTTATCGCCGGCTTGCAGCCGGTATAGCTGTGGCGATGATAGAGGGCGAAAAGCAGCGCCAGCTGCCCCCCGTACTCGGCCTCTCCACAGAGGAACACCCGATCGTTGGGGATGAACACGTCGTCGAAGACGGTCATCGAGTCGGCGGCGCCGAACTTCGTCACCGGGGCGTCTAGCTCAGGCACCCGCTCTCGGACCTGGGTGGTTCTGGTCAACAGCTTGACGCCCGGCGTATCTGCAGGTATCGCAAAGGCCACCGCCCAGTCCTCTTCCTCGGGTGTCAAAAACCGGGTGGGCACGGCGATGATCTCCTCGGCGTAGGGGGCCATGGTGTTGTGGGCCTTGGCGCCCCGAACCACGATGCCGTCCTTCTTTTTCTCCACGATCCTGAGGTACTGGTCCGGGTCGACCTGCTGATGGGGACGCTTCCGTCGGTCACCCTTCACGTCGCTCTGGGCACAGCAGCCGACGACGTTGTTCGTCTGAAATTCATGCAGAAACGCCTCGAAGCGTTCATGATAGTCCGTCCCCCGATCCTGGTCGCAGGCGTAGGTGATGGCCGAGAGGGCGTTCACGGCATCTATCCCCATGCACCGCTGGATGCAGCCGCCGCAGCGGCGGCAGATGTACCGGGTCATCTTCTGTTTTTTGAGGAGGTCATCGGAGTTTCTGTGGATATGCGTAAAGCGGTTGACGGCTTCCCCGGTCAGGTGGGACTGGGCGAACATGATATCGGCGGCGTCATGGTCCTCCTGGGCGTCGAAGGTGATGCCGACGGTGTTCATCCCCGGGCGAATGTTCGGGTTGTCTCGTCCCACCACGTCCCCCCCCAGGTAGATATTCTTCTTCATCTGAAACAGGCTCTCGAAATAGTCTTCCCGTGTTCTCATGATTCATATCCTCACAGATTTAAGAGTGCCCGGGCGTTTCCCCCCAGGATCATGTCTATCTCTTCCGCCGTCAGTCGATGCGCCGGGTCCGGCTTCGTCTCCAGGTCCCGAACCGCCTGGACGTAGGCCGGCTCCGGCAGCACCGGCCAGAGATAGGGATTGTCCGTGCCGAACAGGACTCGCTCGGGGCCGAGGTGCGCCACGGCTTCGTTGACGGCGTGGGCGAAGTCGTGGTATCTATCCCGGGCGGTGGTCTGCCACGCGGCGAGATCGACGTAGAGGTTCGGGCGGTTCATTCCCAAAGAAAAGAGCTGGTGTCGATGTCCATAGCCCATGTGGGCCGCGATGACCGGCACCTCAGGAAACTTTAGCAGCATCTCGTCCAAATAGATCGGATCGCAGTACTTGCTCATAGTGGGGGGGACGCTGGCCCCGGTGTGGCTCAGGATCGGGACCCCGTGCTTCGCCGCCAGCTCCGCCAGGGCCAGGGTCTCTTTCTCTTCGGGGTTGAATCCGCCTCCGGGATGGATCTTTATTCCCCGGGCGCCGTGATCCGCAAGTCCCGACGCCACCAGCTTTTTGGCGTTTTTTCGCCGGGGATCGACGGAGACGAAGGGAACGATCCTGTCCGGGTATCTCCGCGCCATGGCGTACACTATGTCGTTCTGCTCCTCGATGGTCTTGTTCGCCTCTCCGGCGATGAGCCCCGTATCGAAGAGCAGCATCACGGTTTTATCGATGCCCGCCTCGTCCATCGCCGCGATGTGCCGCTCTCCGTCGTTGTCGAAGTAGGCGGGCATGATCGAATCGATCACCATGTCAACATCCGCCTCCACTCCCATGCGCTTGAGGATGGGCAGCGCCATTCGGGCGAAGCTCCTCCAGTAATGATCGGAATTGAAATCCCGGTCAAGAACATGCCTGTGAACATCAATAATCATGGTTCCTCCTGAAAAAGGTGTGACGGGAGCGTCTCGCCCTGTACCGGGAGTGAAATCGGTGTGAGCTTTGGTATGAAATGCGGAATGCTCAGGCAGTGACGTGATGTGTGAAAAGATGCGTACGCCAAGCTGGGTGTACCTTCTGATGTGCCGAGCATCCCATTCAGGGCGCTCTGGGTGTCAGTGTAAAAGAGCGCGCCCCTTTTGTCAAGGATTCCTCTTCTCCGTGGAGAACGGCACCCTCTCGTAATTCTCTTGAAAACCGCTCGTTCTTGTATTATAGTTATTGAATTATGCTGTTTAAAACGTGACGGGCGTCATTCCCTTTCGTTTTTCGTTATGGTAATGTCGTTTGACCTGATGATTCATGCATCGGAAACCGTCACCGTGGAAGATGCGCTCTCCCCCTCACAGCGACGAGAGGTCAGGGATACGAGAGGGCGTGTGCAAGGGGAGGGGAGGAAATGAAGGGGGGAAGAGGCGCCGGGATGCATCGATTCCCGGTTGTTTTGAGATTGATGTATCTATACCAAAGAAATGTAGGGATATGCCCATGAGTGTTATCAGTGCTCACAATCTGATCAAGGACTACGCCCGGGTGAGGGCCCTGGCGGGAGTCACCCTTGACGTACAGGACGGAGAGATCTTCGGCTTTCTCGGCCCCAACGGCGCGGGAAAAACCACCTTCGTCAAGACCATGCTCGGTTTCATCGGGGTCACCGGCGGTTCCGTGAACGTGTTCGGTCAACCCGCCGGCGACCGTGAGGTTCGCCGCCGGGTCGGATATCTTCCGGAAAACATGCGCCTGCACGGCTTCCTGAAGGGGAGGGAGTTTTTAGACTTCGCGGGCCGCCTCTACGGTATGCCGAAAGACCTGAGAAGAAGTCGGACCATGGAGTACCTGGACGCCCTGAACATGCTCGACGCGGCAGAGCGTCCCCTGAGAGAATACTCCAAGGGCATGCTTCAGCGCATCGGCATCGCCCAGGCGTTGATCCACGATCCGGAGCTGCTTTTGTTCGACGAGCCGACCTCGGGCCTCGACCCCATCGGCACGAAGGAGGTCAGGGATATCATCCTGAGCGAGAGGGACAAGGGAAAGACCATCTTCATCAATTCCCACCTGCTGTCTGAGATCGAGCGGACCTGCGATCGCGTGGCGATTCTCAACAAGGGTCTCATCGTGAAGAAGGGGCGCCTGGACGAGCTGTCATCCAAGGTCCCGTCGGTACGGGTTGAGGTGGCCAAAACCAGTAAGGCCACCGTGAAAGCCCTCGGGAAAATCGCTCGGGACGTCCAGGTCGACGGGAACACCTACGTGATCATCCCCACGGACGACGAGGCCAAGGGACGCATCCCGGAAATCCTGATTAAAAGCGGTGATACGATGGTCTCCATGACCGAGTCGCGGGAATCCCTCGAGGATATTTTTTATCGAATCATCAAGGAGGAGGGGTAACGTGGGAGCCATCCTTGCCATATGCGGAAATACCATTAAGGAAGGGCTCAGAAACAAGCTCTTCTATATCCTGTTGATCATCGGCCTTCTGTTCATTCTGATGGGTCGAATGTGCATGCAGGGCGATGTGTCTTTCAACAACCAATCGCTCACCGACACGCAGGTCATCGCCCTGGCGACGACGGTGAGCTTTCACATCATCATCTTCTGGGGGCTGACCCTGGCGGGACTCCTTTCCATGGGCGCCGTCCTGGGGGACATCGAAACTGGCGTGATCACCGTGTTTATCTCCAAGCCGGTCTCCCGATTCGAATACCTCTTGGGAAAGTTCTTCGGTGTCATGGGAGTGGTGCTGCTGAACGTGATCGTCCTGGGGTGCGGCTTTTTTCTGCTGGCGTTTCTCAGGACGGGCATCTGGCCGTTCAAGATATTTCTCTCCCTGGCGATATACATCCTGAACCTGATGCTCCTGGTTTCGGTGGTTATGCTGGTATCGCTCATCTCTTCCAGGATCGTCGCGATGCTCATGGGAATCGTCGGCTACATGTTCAGTGTCGGCATCGACATTCCCATCTATTTCGACGCCCTCCGGGAGCAGATGACCGCGAAGCCGGCAGCCCTGGTGTTGTTCAAGATCATATACTTCGCGTTTCCCCAGTGGGGCTCCACGCAGTTTTTCGCCGCCTCGTTTTTAAGCGATTTGTTCTCCCAGAAGATGTCCTTCTGGCCCACGATCCACACCGCCGGATATATTGTGCTCGTGTGGCTCGTCATGGTGTTGCTGTTTAACAGGAAAGAGCTGTAGTCCTCTTACCTGACAACGTTTTTCATGCCCGGAAACCACGGCGCCCGCTTCAACGGGCGCCGTAGTCAAGGCATGGCTTGTATTTTAGACTATTTCTCGTATCCCTGTGGAGGTGCGTCGCCCAGCGATACGAGACGTTTCATGACTTCTCAAAGACGATGCCTGTATGTTTGTCAGATCGTATGAAGATATCTCTTGTGTTCCACACGCTGCGTTTTCGGAGTGAGCTCCGACGTAAATAAAATGGATTCACCCTTCTTTGTAACATGGTTCGGTGATCCGTTTTCATCGACAGTCTCTTATTCCCGGTGTGCACTATGTCCGAGCAGACAGCATTATTCATAGGTAATCTCTCCGAGACACCGTTTCCCAAGCTCCTCAGCGAACTCAACGGCATGGGAATCACGGGACGGCTTTCCTTTACCCGGGGCAAGATACAAAAGGAGGTCCTTTTCAGGAACGGCAGGCCGATCTTGGTCACCTCCAACATCCTCCAGGAGGTTCTCGGCCGATATCTTGTCCGTGTCGGAAAAATCACCGAGGAACAGTATAAGATGTCCCTTGTCACGGCCACGGAATCGGGAAAACTGCACGGCCAGGTCCTGGTGCAGGAGAATTACCTGTCTCCCGGGGAGCTGAGCGAGGCGTTACGGGGGCAATCCCTGTTTCGGCTGTTTTCCCTCTTCAAGTGGAACGACGGTGACTATAAGTTTTTCAGGGAAAGCTTCTACCAGGAGCAGGATACCTATGCGAACCTCACAATCCTCGAGATCGTCCTCACCGGCATCAAGCAGTCCTACTCCCTGGATCGGCTGATCTCGCTCTTGGAGCCCTATCGAGGCCTCTACATCCATCCCGGCGTCGGAAACACCCGACGGGAGGCGGATGCCGTGTTCGACGAACAGCAGCGCTGGCTTCTGGACCTGTGCGACGGCACCCATACCGTGGGCGACATCCTGGATCTTTCACCCCTGGATTTTCTGGATACTCACCGAATCATCTATACGGTTATTATCCTGAATATCGTCGGCATCAAGACTCTCTCCGCCGCCGAGGCTTCCCAGCGGGAGGCGGCCCGGCGGGAGGCGCCCCCCGCCCCCGAACCCGGGGAGGCCCCCGCCGAAAGGGAAGTCTCTCCCCCGAAAAAAGCCGCACCGGCCTTCGAGGAGCTCCACACGAAGCTGATGACCATCTACCATCAGATGAGCACTAGGAATTATTTCGAGATTCTCCAGGTGGAGAAAGACTCACCGACTTCGGAAATCAAGAAGTCCTTCATTAAACTTGCGAAGAAGTTTCATCCCGACTCCTACTCCCCCGAAGAAATCCAGGTGGTTGAAAAGACCGTCAACAAGATTTTCGACCTCATCTCCCGGGCCTACCGGGTGCTGAGCGATGAAACCCAGAAAAAGGAATACATCGACTCCCTCGTTTCTCCGGAGAAGGCCCAGGAGACCGAGAAAACCCACGACATCATGACCGCCGAGCTCCAGTTCCAGAAGGGACTTGTCTTTTTGAAGAAGCGGGACTACAAGAACGCGTATGAATCCTTTGCCTGGTCCGCGAAGCTCATGCCCGACGAGGGCGAATACCTGGCGTATCTCGGCTGGACCCTGTTTTTGGTCTCGCCGGACAAGACGGGCTCGGAGTCGGTTCAGGCCATCAAGTATCTGAAAAAGGCGGCAACCCTCAATCCGTCCATCGAAACGCCGTTTGTTTTTCTCGGAACCATTTACAAGGTACAGGGGCTCAAAGACGTCTCGATTCTCAATTTCAAGAAGGCCCTGGAAATAAACCCGGATTCTGTGGACGTGAAGCGTGAGCTGGCCGCCCTGGGGGTGAAGGAAAAACACGAAGAGCATCGCCGAGGCCTGTTCGGAAAGAGAAAATAGGGTTGATCTTCGCCCGATCATGCTCAAAAACTGAGAATTCAATACGAGGGGCCGACCTTTTCGATGAGTGTCCCGACTCGGGAGGTTCCGGACACACGGGGGGCCTTTGTACCCATTTGAGGCGGCGGGTGCTGTCCGTATGGTCGAGCCCGCGCATCTTTGTGACATCCGTCCCGCCCCTCATCGTCACATCCCTTTTTCACACGTCCAAGGCATTATGGAAGAGACACAATTCGGCAAGATCGTCTTCATTCCGGGACAGAACGACAGTAAGTATCCATTCTGCAATTCCCTCTATCTCCGGGGTGATCGGCGGGTCGTCATCGACCCGGGATCGGATTACGGGCGTCTCTCGTCCCTGAAGGAGGACCCGGGCGTCGACACCGTCTGGCTCTCCCATTATCACGAAGACCACTTCATTTTTCTCAACCTTTTTTCCGACCGGGAGCTGTGGATGGCCGAGGCCGACGCACAGGCCTTCGACTCCATGGAGCATCTCCTGGATCTCTACGGCATCGACGACACAGGCGAGAGAGAAGAGTGGGCCCCCTTCATGGTCGAGCATTTCAACTATACGCCCAGGGAGGTGAACAGGACCTTCAAGCCGGGAGAAACCATCGACCTGGGGGGGTTGACCGTTGAGACCATACCGGCCCCGGGACATACCGCCGGCAACACCGCATTCTACGTTCCAGACGAGGAGCTGCTCTTCATCGGGGACTACGATCTCCTCCCCTTCGGTCCCTGGTACGGCGACCGCGACTCCGATATCGACCTGCTCATCGCCTCCGCCGAACGGCTTCGGGAGATCCCCGCCAGGATATGGGTCACCTCCCACTCCGCGGGCTTTTTCACCGACGACCCGGGAGAGCTCTGGGATCGGTTTCTGGCCGTGATCGACCGCCGGGAACAAGAGCTTCTTGAGTATCTCGACAGACCCAGGACCATCGGGGAGATCGTCGACGCCCGGATCGTGTACAAAAAAGCGAAAGAGCCGAAGCTCTTTTACGATTTCGGCGAGCGGGCTATCATGACAAAACATCTCCATCGCCTGATAGGCCGGGGGGACGTGGTGTTGGAGGAAGACGGGTATCGTCGGGTGTAGAATGCCGATACCGATATGGCGTTTCGGGGTGATTGGAGTATGGTGATGAGAGACGTGATTATTCGAGTCTTCCCGGAGCGTGTACGGCTTACGAGATCGATATGAAGTAAGAAACGCCCGGGCGGGCGTTTTTTGTACGAATCGAGGGCCTCTATAGGAAGGGGCCTCCGGCATATCGACATACCTGACCATCTCTCTCTCCCTCTCCCTTCCTTCTCCCTCGTCACCCGGTCAGCTGTCGTACCGCCTTATGGGGATTTTCATGAACGCAACGCCCTCTTCCTGGAGCTCCTGCTCCTCCTGGGGAGTTGTGGTTCCCCGAATACCTCGCTCCTCGGTCTCTCCATAATGTATCTTGATGGCTTCCTCTGCGAACTGGGGTCCCACGTCTTCGAAATTCTTTTCCAGGAACTCCATCATCTGCTGACGTATCTTTTCCTGTCCCGAATCCTCCTGGACCGCTTCGGGCCTTCGGGCACGACCCCCGATGCCGAAGGTGGTCGGCTCCACGCTTACCCGCACCGTTTGGCAGATCGGACACTCGACGAGGTTCCTTTCCTTCTGTTCCTCGAACGACCGCCGGTCATCGAACCATGCCTCGAAAACGTGACCGTTTTCGCACCGAATATCATACACAATCATTCGCAGTCCGGGGAAAATGGTATGCAGAGATACATCACCCTTCGCAGGTATATCAGAGCCCCCGCGGAGTGTCAATCCTTTCGCTGGGCGACGGCCAGATTCAAATCGGTATCGTTTGCCGCGACGGTCCTTCCCTTGCCCGACTCCTTGGCGCGATACAGCGCCTGGTCGGCCCACTCGAAGATCGCAATCGCCCGATGCATATCTTCCGGTGTATTTTCATTCAGGGTCGCTACTCCTGCACTGACCGAGAGGTAAAACGGCTTCTTCTCTTCCATGAACTTCTGGGATTCAACTGCATGACGGAGTTTTTCCTCCATCTCGTAGGCCTCCTGCTCATCCGTGTCAACCAGGATGATGACGAATTCTTCTCCGCCGTATCTCGCCACCAGGTCATACTGCCGGATATTTCCTCTGAGGATATCCGCTACATTCTGCAGCACCCGATCTCCGGCCAGGTGGCCGAAGGTGTCGTTGATATTCTTGAAATCGTCGACATCAAATATGATGATCGACAGCGGCTTTTTGATCCTGTTGAACTTGCTCACTTCCCGGTTGAAGTATTCCCAGAAAAAACCGGCGTTCTTCAGTCCGGTCAGGTCATCGGTCGTCGTGATTTCGCTCAGTTTCGATTTCAGAACGGAAATCTGATCCTTGAAATCCTTGATTTTGATCGCCGATCCGACCCGTGCCAGGAGCTCCACCTCGTCGAAGGGCTTCTTGATATAATCAACGGCCCCCGCCTCCATCCCCTCCTTGACGTCCGAAGACGATGTCCGGGAGGTGAGCATGACAACGGGAATGTCCTGGGTATCCGCCCCGGATGTCAGCATACGGCAGGTTTCGATGCCGTCGATGCGGGGCATAACGACATCCAGAATTATCAGATCCGGTTTTTCTTCGTGCGCCTTGCGAAGCCCCTCAAGGCCGTCGGCGGCCTCGATTACCTCATATCCCCTCTCCGAGAGAATTTTATTAACCAACCCCCGGGTCAATTCAAGATCGTCTATAACAAGGATTCTTTTCACCGGACTACCGATTTGAAATGAAATTTTCTCTATTTAATTTAATATATAATACACTTTTACTGTGGTCAACCACTTTTCGTTGTCTCCAGATTGTTCCCGCCGATGCTGCTTTTCCTGTATTTTTCCACATCCCCCAGGCGCCCCGCTTCAAATTCTTAAAATCGGACTCTGTCCACCGTCGTGTATATAGCATATTTCATTTTTTTTGGCAATCGTTCTTACAAATTCTCTTGACATTCAGCATAAAATAGGGGTAAAATTTGAATTTCCGCGCGTTGGACGGGGAGGTTTATAGGGGGCTATCCGGACCTTCCTGTTCCACTTCAACATGGAACGAGAGAGCACAACTAAAAAGGATTTTTCTGATGTATGCGATAATACAAACCGGGGGTAAGCAGTATCGGGTGTCCCCGGGAGATATGGTTCGAGTGGAAAAGCTCGAAGGAAACGTGGGCGATACGGTGACGTTCGATAACGTGCTGATGATCGGCGGAGACAAGGATCCGGTCATCGGAACCCCCGTCGTCAAGGGCGCCTCGGTCACCGGCACCATTACCGAACAGGACAAGGCGAAAAAAATCACCATCCTGAAATTCAAGCGCCGCAAGGGGTATCGGAAAAAAATGGGGCATCGCCAGCCGTTCACCCGGCTTCGCATAGAAAAGATCACCAATTCATAGACGGAGCGATAATCATGGCACATAAAAAGGGACAGGGCAGCTCAAAAAACGGTCGCGACAGCGCCGGACGCCGCCTGGGCGTGAAGCGCTACGGCGGCGAATCGGTAATCGCGGGTAACATCATCATCCGTCAGCGCGGCACGAAAATCCACCCCGGCGAGGGCGTGGGTATGGGCAAGGACCACACCATCTTCGCCCTGATCGACGGCGTGGTGGAATTCAAGACCAAGGCACGCGATCGAAAATACGTCAGCGTGATTTCTTCCTCGTAACGAGCCGCCGGGGACGCACTATTTCTCGCAGTGCGTCCATCGATGGTTTGTTGCGGGTTTGAATCGCCCTGGGACAGCGCCCTCTTTATTCAAAATGAAGAGGGTTTTCTTTTATCGCCCGGATAATATGTCCCGGCCCAGCGTATGGCCGACTCCCTTTGGGCGGCTCGACCGGCGGGGCCATCCCCGCGATACACGAGAAGCCGCCCTTTTTTCGGTGAATTTTCATCCATCATCCGTGATTACGGGGATTCGTCCGTTTTTCCGCTCCGTTTTGTCATCGCATGGAGACGTGAGACAATGCAGTTCGTCGACGAGGCCGTCATCGAGGTAAAATCCGGGGGCGGCGGCAGGGGATGCGTCAGCTTTCGTCGGGAGAAGTATGTCCCCCGGGGCGGCCCCGACGGCGGCGACGGGGGCGACGGCGGCGACGTCTACGTCGTCGGCAATTCCCACATGTCCACGCTCCTGGACTTCAAGTACCGCCAGCACTGGTCCGCCAAGCGCGGCGCCCACGGCAGCGGAAAGAACAAGCACGGCAAAAACGGCGAGGATCTCATCATCCCCGTGCCCCTGGGAACGGAGATCATCGACGAGGAAGAGGGAAGCCTGATCGCCGACGTGACCGAGGCGGAGGAGAAAATCCTCATCCTCAAGGGCGGGCGGGGAGGACGGGGAAACTCCCGCTTCGTCAGCTCCACCCACCAGGCGCCCAGGGAATACGACGAGGGTGATCCGCCCCGGATGATGCGCATCCGGTTCGTCCTCAAGGTGATCGCGGATGTGGGGATCATCGGCTTTCCCAACGCCGGGAAGTCGACCCTCATCAGCGTCATATCCCATGCAAAGCCGAAGATCGCCGACTACCCCTTCACTACCCTGACCCCCAACCTGGGCATCGTGCGGCTCGACGACGAGCGCAGCTTCGTCGCCGCGGACATTCCCGGCATCATCGAGGGGGCCTCGGAGGGAGTGGGACTGGGCACCCGCTTTCTCCGCCATGTGGAGCGGACAAAGGCGCTGATACACATGATCGACATGAATCCCGACAACGGGAGAAATCCCGTAGAGGATTATCATACCCTCAACCGGGAGCTCTCATCCTTCAGCCCCCTCCTTGCCCAAAAACCCCAGGTGGTCGCGGCGGGCAAAATGGACCTGACCGGGGCGGACGGGAAGCTCTCCCTGTTGAAAGAGGAGTTAGCTGTTGACATTTTTCCTGTTTCTGCTATGAATGGAACAGGCATCAGGGACCTTTTGAATCACGTGTTTCACCTCCTGGCGAGGATCCAGGCGGACGAAACACGGAGTGAGACGGAGCAATGACCGGGGAGACCACCATCAGAGAATCACTCATCACCGACATCGGGCGGGTCGTGGTGAAGATCGGCAGCGGCGTTCTGACCGCGGATCGCGGCCTGCACGTTGAAGCCCTGGAGCGGATCGTATCCGACATCGCGGCCCTTCATCACCGGGGCGTGGAGTGTATCGTCGTCTCCTCCGGCGCCATCGCCGCGGGGCTCCCCCGGATGGGCATCGCCGACCGGCCGGGGACCATCTCCATGCTCCAGGCGGCGGCGTCCGTGGGACAGACCTCCCTGATGCGGGCCTACGAGCGGGCGTTCGACCGTCACGATATCGTCGTCGGCCAGATACTCTTGACCCACGAGGATTTGAAGAACCGGCATCGGTTCATCAACGCCCGCAACACCATTCTCGCCCTCATCGACCAGGGAATCATACCGATCATCAACGAGAACGACACCGTCGCGGTCTCCGAGATCAGGCTGGGGGACAACGACTATCTCGCCTCCCAGACCATCAATTTGGCGGGGGCCGAGCTTCTGGTGCTCCTGACAGATACCGACGGCTTTTTCGACAAAGACCCCCGGCTCCATTCGGACGCCTCCCTCATCGGCGTCGTTCACAGCATCAAGGACGAGATCAAGCACCTGGCGTCGGATACCTCCACGGCCATCGGCCGGGGGGGGATGAAGACCAAGGTGGAGGCGGCGGACATGGCCACGGCCATCGGCGTCCCCGCCGTCATCGCCAACGGCCTCACCGCCGGCATCCTGCCGGATATCTTCTCCGGCAAGAGCGTGGGGACGTTCTTTCTCCCCCGGACCGAGGGGATGAACAGCCGGAAGCACTGGATCGCCTATACCCTCAGGGCGAAGGGCTCCCTGACGGTGGATCAGGGGGCGGCGGACGCCATCTCCGGCGGAGGGAAAAGCCTGCTCCCCGGAGGCATCGTCTCCATCTCCGGGAGCTTCAGCCCCGGGGATCTCCTCTCCATCGTCAACCCCCAGGGCCGGGAATTCGCCCGGGGCCTGGTCAA
>Ga0180432_10002216_pt1 | contig 29439 bp, 31 predicted proteins | sample SS_ome_10_FD_132414 | JGI IMG/M metagenome (GOLD analysis project Ga0180432, IMG submission 132414) | Hypersaline lake sediment archaeal communities from the Salton Sea, California, USA - SS_1_MS_2 metaG | ecosystem: Environmental > Aquatic > Non-marine Saline and Alkaline > Hypersaline >...
AAATCAGATAAAGAAACCTGGATTCAAGTAATGAAATATATAATAATAAATAATTTATTACTTGAATAAGGTAAAACCTAAATCCCTGAAAACAAAATTCAAAGATGAAGACAATAAAAAGCAGTAGGTGTGTGATTCGTAGAGATCCTTTCAATTATTGTAGATATGTTTATCATGAAGGATGCTTCTTTGGTCAGATCCAGGTTGAGGTAGTGGGTAGTGTCAATAATCTTTCTCGCTTTTTGTTGAAGTCATCAAGTTGACAACTCACTGGGACATTTCAACATCCGGGGGACTAGCTTCGCTAGGGCAGCGAGCAGGCGGCCAGGATGGCCGCCGGAGCAGTACTAAAAGAATATCATACAAAATAACATATATATTTACAAATAAATTAAAAATCCCAACCGGTTGGGATTTTGCCGTGGGGCAAGGCGGCCTTGTCGCTAACAGCTGCCGGAGCCGCCAAGCACCGGCCGCTCCTTGCCATCTCCCCCAAGGGGACTTCCTCCCTTCGGTCGGGCGTAGGCATCGCGGCATTCGTACATCCTGTACAGCAGACGTGGTATTTGCGGCGGGGTGAGCGAGGATGTTGAAATGTCCCAGTGTATTTGTGAAAGTCGATATCATCATACATCATCATAAAAACTTTTAACCACAAATAAGTATGACACCTTTTGAAGGGTAAGTGTTCCAAATAAAATAGCTTTTCACATAAGGGGACCTCTACAAAATTTTAATATGATGTCCCCTTGTCCAAACAAAAAGTCTCTTCAAGAGACGGGATGAAAATTGTCAGAAATAAAAACGTTTGACACCCTTACAGAAGATTGTATAAGCTAAATGCGTTTAGAATTTTTGACATAGAATACTCTAATGATATTTTACTGAAATGGTAAAAAAATATCTGCTGTGGCTTATAGCTATTGTATATATTCTCAGCCCATTTGACCTGTTACCTGATTGGATATTTGGCGCCGGATGGCTTGATGATCTTGGGATTCTTGGACTTATCCTCTGGCTGACCTCAAGAATGGGAAAAGGCGAGAAGAGCAGGGAATCATCAAACTATAGAGAAAACCAAGACGCGTCGGAGAATGCACAGAAGGATAATACAATCCATGAAGATGATCCTTATAAGATACTCGGCCTGAAACATGGCGCGAAAAAAGAGGATATCAGGAAAGCATATGCGAAACTGGCCGCCCAATATCATCCGGATAAGGTCCAACACCTGGGCAGGGAATTCCAGGAACTTGCTCATGAAAAGTTTATCGCAATTCAGAAGGCTTACAATACTCTCATCTGATACCTCTCTAAATTTCGCATTATAAAAACCGTAAAATTATTTTCCTGAATTTAGAATCAATGGCATTCCGCTAGCTTTCGGATTTGTCGGCATTATTACGAAAGCAGTGTTCTGTTAATTTACGAAATCCCTGTATGCTTCCATAGCTTCATGCTGCAGGTAATTTGGCTAAGAGTCCTATCTATCCAAAAATTACTAACAGTTTAGTCGAACAAAAAATTTCTTCAAGAAGAGACGAGACGAATAGTACAGGCAGTAATATGTTTGAATTAGCAGAAGGGGAAATATCGGAAACTTTTATGTGACATATTCAATTGGCCAACCGGTTGCCCAATTGGAGTGGAGTAAGTACGTTGAACATATCGTCCAGTCAGGTCCGACCCGTACCGGTACGGCGCCATATATAACGGCTTTTTCTCCTTGACCGTGCCCGCTTCCCTGAGTACCTTTACTGAGAAGGGACTAACCGTGGCTAAATTAATACATCTCGATGATGCGAAGGAGCGGATCGCACAGCGCAAAAAGCGAAAGCTCCTGATGCTCGGCTATCCCAGATTAACCGATCCCGACGGACACGAGCACGTGCTCGTCGCTTTTATACTGGAGCGTCATGCCGGGCGTATCATGTACTGTTTCGATATCGCCGAATCAGAAGAGGATACCCTCTTCAGCGGCTATATCGAGAGCCCCTACTATACCGGTTTCGGGGAGATTCACCTGAGCGACATCGACCTCAGCACTACCGACATCATCCTCTCGCCCGCCGACCTTCAGCGTGAGACATTTCCGCCTCCCGGATGGAGCGATTGACCTCTCCGATTCCGGGAGTCCGCCATGCCGTTCAGCGCCAATAATCGTATAGAGGACGACTACCACAGGTCTTGAGATACAGGCCGGTTGACAGGAGAGCATATCATGCAGGGTGATAATAGCAACAGAGCATTTTCATTGCGAATGCACATGATTATTTTTCTGCTCATCTTTAGCCAGTGCTCTTCCTCTCCTTCCACTGCCGAACGTGAAGCGGTGATTGCGCTGCAACCCCTGGGCACCGTTAACAAAAAGATCATTGAAACGGTCACCGGCGAGATCGAGCGGGTCTATCGTGCCAGGGTAATAGTCCTGCCCGCACGGAAGCTTCCGAAACGTTCATACTATCCGCCGCGGCGGCGGTATCGTGCCGACGTTCTTCTGGACTACCTGAGGGAGATCGGCGGCGATCGGTATGATAAGATCATCGGGCTGACAACGAAAGACATCTCGGCAACAAAGGGGAAGCATTACGACTGGGGCATCTTCGGATACGGATCCCTCGGCGGAAAGCCCTGCGTGGTCTCAACCTATCGGCTGCGGCGCGGGGCATCGTGGAAGCTCTTCAGGAACAGGCTCGCCAAAGTGGTCATTCACGAGCTTGGACATACCTTCGGTCTCGACCACTGCCCTACCCCCGGCTGCGTGATGGAGGACGGGAGGGGGACTGTCAAAACGGTCGACCGGGGGACCTGCGAATTCTGTCCGATCTGCCGCGAGCGCATCAGGGAGTTTCTTCGACAGGTTGCTCATGGAAAATGAAATTGAAGTACATCTCTTCGGATCACTTCACCGGGCTATGAAGGGTGATGGGCGGTCTCCGGTTACCGTTCGCATCACGTCACCGTCATCACTCGCAGATATCCTGAATCCGCTCGGCATCCCTCCCGAGCGGGTTCAGCTTGTCATGATAAATCACCGTGCAGTGAACCGGGAGACCATCATCCATCCGGGTGATCGGGTCGCCCTCTTTCCCGGCGAGTATCCCGTCTTCGCCGACTGGAAGGATTTCCGGTATTGAGCTCAGTGTGCCCGGTGGAGAAGAAAAATTTACTTCACCGGAATATCACCCATGCTGCCTCTTCACTGTTCATGATTAAACAGACACCTTTCGATTTTATAACAACCCGAACATTTCCGTTTATAAATTGCAATTCATGTGCCTGCACAATTAAATTTTTACCTTCACGCTCCGATATAATTAATAACACGGTATACAATTGTCATTCATGCAATGAAACGAACTGCTGTTCATATAATTACCTTTTTCCTGTTTCTCTTTGTCACCTGTGCGCCGCCACTGTACCGGCAGGGGTGGATGTTCTATCCCTCGGGGAAGAGAAAAACGATTCTCAGAACCGCTCACCGGTACCTGGGCGTTCCCTACCGATGGGGTGGCGCCACGCCGCGCGGCTTCGACTGCTCGGGTTTTGTAATGTACGTGTACCAGAGAAACGGCATCCGGATGGGGAGATCCGTTGAATCGCAATTCCGGCGGGGACGGAGAATACCCTTCAGGCAGCTCAAGCCGGGAGATCTCGTCTTCTTCAAGACCTCGCGCAAGCGGTTCTCACATGTGGGAATTTATTCCGGACGGCTTCGTTTCATTCACGCACCGAGTTCGGGCAAGACGGTAAGCTATGCGAACATGAGAAATTCCTACTGGCACAAAAGGTACATCGGTGCGGTAACCTACTTCCGATAGGTGTCCCCCCCCTTCACGATATCGTCAATTACGTGCCGGGAGCATCCCTCAATCGGCTTTCACCTGCACGATCAGCGCACCGGTATGCTATCACCCTTCCGCAGCATTTGACTTTCCCCGAAAGGAAGCTTATCTTTCATGATATCCACAACAGCTTTTTACATTGCACAGATACAGGAGGTTCCCATGATTGAAACGCATGCACAGGTCGTCAGTCAGAAACGGCTCCCCAATGTCGGTCAGATTGTTCAGAGCAAGGATTACAACACGCTCTGGAGAGTCATGGAGCGACGGGAGATCTGGGAGAATATTCCCGACGATCCGGAGACCGGTGATCCGCGAATGGTCCCGGCAATTTATATTCTCTACTGGAAGGTGCACGAGCGGGGCGTTCCGGGGGTCGGCAAGATGCTCGGGTATGCCTATACCCTGCACGACAACACTTTTCAACTTCACTGGGATATTCTGAAATAAACACTGAAAATTCGTACCGCACCGGACGAATGCACGTACTGAAAGAGCACAGGATCATCGCAGGCAGGAGGAGATTAACCGAAATCCTCACCGATGAGCATTATAACCGAATACCATTCCTGAAATGATAATCCTTCCATCAGCACAGAGAAACCACGGTGAATAATTTTTACCGCTCCCTGTTCAGCAGCTCCACTATCTCCGGATAGCCGTTGTTTTCCGCAAAGTGCCGCGCATCGAACCCGTACTTATTCTTCGCCGTGACATCGGCGCCGTGCTTCAGAAGTATCTTTACCGCTTCCCTCTTCCCAACAATTGCCGCGGCGATGAGCGGTGTGGCTCCGCTATCATCCCGCGCGTTGACATCGGCGCCGTGCTCCAGGAGCACCTTCATAACGCTTATCCGATCCCGTACCGCTGCCGTGAAGAGGGCGGTCCATCCCTGTGCATTCTTCAGATCGGGCCTGGCTCCGCGCTTCAAGAGTATTCGCACGGCACTCACATGACCCATTGCCGCTGCGATGTTCAGCGGCGAATTGCCCTCTCTGATGATGTTGACCTGAGCGCCGCGATCGATGAGATCCTCAAGAGCTGTTACATTACCCGACATCGCCGCGAGAATGAGATCATCGTTTATCTCAGCTGAACCGATACCCTTCTGCAACAGCACGCAGAGAAGAACAAACAGAAAAAGAACACCAGTTTTCACTGCTAATTTCATAGGCCTTCTCTCAGCCGTATTTCAACCGGTGGCAATAAAAACACATAAACCGCCGCCGGTCAAGCCTTATACAGATTATAATCATCATGCGCCATTGCTTCTTCACGAAAAGCGTCTTCAAGAAAGGCTGGCCGCTGGAATACAATTTTTTTCATGAAAGAGAATTAGTGATTGATTAAAAACATGTTCTATTGAAAAAGACGATACATATTGTCCCTTGTCCGTGCTTTCCGACCGACTATACAATTCTCATTGCAGGAACGAAATGGTTATGAAGGTTCACCAACACATCATCCGGCGATGGAATCGCCCTGGCGGCTACCGGGAAGTTCTGACACTGGCGGTCCCGCTTATACTCAGCACGGGGGCGTGGTCGGTGCAGCACTTCGTGGACAGGATGTTCCTGACCTGGTATTCCCCAGAGACTATCGCGGCGGCGATGCCAGCGGGCATTCTGAACTTCACCGTCATGAGCCTCTTCATCGGGACGGCAAGCTATGTGGGCACCTTCGTCGCGCAGTATTACGGCTCAAAGCAGATGGATCGGATCGGTCCGGCCCTCTGGCAGGGGGTCTATATCGCATTCATCGCGGGTATCGTTCATCTGTTGATGATACCGCTGGCGGAGGATATATTCCGCATCATCGGTCATGAGACAATCGTTCAGCAGAGCGAGGTGATATACTTTCAGATGCTCTGCCTCGGCGCAATGCCGCTGGTCGCCTCATCGGCCTTTTCGGGTTTCTTTACCGGGCGCGGCAAGACCTGGCCGGTGATGTGGATCAACGTCCTGGCAACCGTCATCAACCTCACCCTCGACTATCTGCTCATATTCGGCAGGGGGGGATTCCCCGAGCTGGGGATCAAGGGTGCGGGGATCGCAACGTCCATTTCGGCCTGCTTCTCATGCCTGTTCTATGTCCTGCTGATACTGCGGCCGACGTATAACCGTCGATACAATACCATACGGGGGTGGCGTCTCGATTCTGACCTTTTCACCCGATTGATGAAATTCGGCCTTCCCAGCGGCATACAGTTCTTTCTCGATATCCTCGGATTTACCCTCTTCATACTGCTCATCGGCAGGCTCGGGACTATCAATCTCGCCGCATCGAATATCGCCTTTAATATCAACACCCTCGCTTTTATGCCGATGATCGGCATCGGTATCGCCATCTCCATCATGGTCGGCCAATACCTCGGCAAGCAGCAACCCGAACTCGCCGAGACAAGCACGTATGCCGGATTTCAGCTCACCACGGTGTACATGGGTACCATCGCCCTGCTCTACGCGCTGGTGCCGGACATCTTCCTCGCCCCCTTTGCCGCTCAGGCAGATCCCGAGAGCTTTGAAACGATACGCCGCATCGCGGTGGTCCTCCTCCGTTTCGTGGCGATCTACTCACTCTTCGATACCATGAATATCATATTCGCTTCAGCTATCAAGGGAGCCGGTGATACCCGCTTCGTAATGTACATGATTACGCTGGTGTCGGCAATCGTCCTGGTCATCCCCAGTTATATCGCACTGGCGATCTTCGATATGGGCCTCTACGCCTGCTGGTCATTCGCCACCGTATACATAATCGTCCTGGGAGTGATATTCCTGATCCGATTCCGCGGCGGGAAGTGGAAGTCGATGCTCGTCATCGAGATACCCCCGGTGCCGCCATCACTCCCGGAAACCCCGATGCCGGAATAGGTCACCCTCCCCCGGCCGTATTCGATGAGGGCTATAATTTTTTCGCGAACCGCCTCCACAGATAGAAAACCGGTATTCCGGCAAGGGTGACCAGTATGGCAAACCATGCCGTCTTTGTCCAGGCGAGAAATCCTGCCACCATCATGGATGCCGTGAGCAGGATGTATATGAGTGGAACCACCGGATAGAGGGGAACCCTGAAGGGTCGCGATATCTCAGGGCGCTTGATGCGCAGATAGATCAGGCCGATAACCGTCAGGAGGGGAAAGATGCTCAGGGCAAAGCCCATGTACTCCATGAGTGTCTGAGCGGTGCCAACGAAAACATAGAAGATAGCGAGCACCATCTGAACGGAGATAGCAACAGCAGGGGTGTTGAATCTCGAGTTTTCATGGGCAAGATTTTGAAATATCATCCGGTCGCGGGCCATGGCGTAGTAGACGCGCGGACCGATCATCATCTGAACGGAAACAGACGAGAGAAGGATGAGCGAAATACCCAGCGTGAAGAAATTCGACACCAGCGGTCCGAAGAGACTCCTCGTGGCGATGGCACCGACCGCATCCCTGCCCATGAGCTCGGTCCCGGGAGCGGACAGCAGAAACACAACGTTGAGCCCGATGTAGATCGCCATGGTGATAAGGGTTCCGAAAAAGAGCGCCCGGGGGAGATTTCTGTCCGGATCGCTGATCTCACCGCCGATATAGGAGGCGCCGTTCCAGCCGGAATAGGAGAACATGATAATGAGAAGTGCCAGCCCGATGAGCGGAAGTCCCGGAGATGATCCCTCCCCGACCGGATAGGTTGCCGTCAGGCGTCCTGCAGCAGCCCACTCTGCCATGTGCAGGCCGAATCCGATGAGCGCCACAACGATGAGCAGTTTCAGGACGGTGAGCACATTCTGAATGCGGCTCCCGGTTCGGACGCCGATGATGTGGACCGAACCGAAGAAGAATATTATCGATGCTGCGACTATCTTCTGCGTCCATGTACCCGCAAAAACATGCGTGAGCAGACTGTCAGCCGCAACATTCTGACTGAACTGATGCAGATATTTAACCAGCGAAATGGAGCTAATCGCGACTGAGGCGGTAAAGCCCACGACCAGGGAAATCCATCCCGTCAAGAAGGAGGGGAGGAATCCGAAGGTATTTCTCAGATAGATATACTCGCCACCGACGTCAGGCCACATGGTCGCGAGCTCGGCATAGCAGAGCGTTCCGGTCAGGGCGACGATGCCACCGATAACCCAGAGGATCAGTATTATCAGCGCATCCTGCGTCATCTGCAACACCGTACCGGTCGTTATAAAGATACCGGTGCCGATCATGCTCGCAATAACAACCAGTACTGCCGTCGGAAAACCTAACTGCCGCTCAAGTGCCACATCGCTGCTCCTCTTTATAGTTTATCCGGATCACCGGCAACCATGCGGATATGAAATAACGAATGAGAAAATTCTATCCCCGTCAAGAAATTAAATATTTTTCGATTTGCCGGTTAATCTTTCCCCCTTCAGGAGTAGTGCACGAGAACCGTCACCGATCAGGAAACGGCCTCCTTTAAAAAAAATTCCTTTGACATCATCAGAAAAATAGTATAGCTCATACCGGTGTCATCGATCTCTGATCCTCGCATACAGGGTGATTATGGAATACAGATTCAAACCGCTCGTTTATCATCTCATTCCGCTCCTGATACTCCTCGCCGCCTGCGCGCCGCCATCAACGAGGAGCATTGATCAGTCTGAATTCAAGGAATTCGCCAACTTCCTCGCCGGTACCGATGTCGGGAGATTCTCGAGCATATACCCCCTCACCAGGGAACCGGATTATCAGCAATATCGGGAGGAGTTAAACGAGAACTGGTGCAGCTTTCAAAAAACGAACCTGCACGAAATCGAAAGATGGGCGAGGCATGCCATCCCGCAAACCCGTTCCGGGACAGTGTTCTACCCCTTCAGCGGCCCCGATATCCTCAATGCAATGGCCCTCTTCCCCGATGCAGAGCGGTACATTCTCTTCGGGCTTGAACCTATCGGCGAGCTGGTTCACCCTGTTCAACTCTCCCCTGCCGAATTAGACGCGGCCCTCAATGGCCTGCAGGACAGCCTCTGCGAAATCCTGAAATGGAATTTCTTCAAAACGAAGCAGATGGAAAAAGAGATCGGGAAGAACTCCTTCAACAGCATCGTCGGCATTATGATGTTCATGCTCGCCCGTAACGGCTATCTGGTAAATGATGTGCGGAAGGTCTGGATCGATTCGGAGGGCATTATCAGATACCGAAACAAGCCGGCAGATCCGGAGAGAGGAATTTCCGGCTGTGAGATACTCTTCAACAAAAAATTCAACTTCAACAATAAGAGAGCGCTCTATTTCCAGCTCAATGTAAGAAATACCTCACTCCGCCATAAGAGCAACTTTATCCGTTATCTGAAGAAGCAGGAGCGATTTTTTACCATCATTAAAGCGGCGACGTATCTGATGCACTTTTACAATCACTCCTTTACCATTATACGGTCTTTGATACTCGAACGGAGCGAGCTCATCCTTCAGGATGATTCGGGGATACCGCTCCTCTTCTTCAGCGAGCAGGACTGGAATCTCAGCTTTTACGGAACCTATACGAGACCGATTCCCCTCTTCGGCAACCGGTTCCAGCCGAACCTCTATCGCAGAATGAAAAAGCACTCGCTTGGCCGGCTCCCCTTTACCTACGGATACTACATCAATCCGGGAGGATCAAACCTCATGCTTGCGGTCAGGCATTATCGATCCCCATCATCGCCGGTCGCGACGCTTACCAATCGAGCCCGCTGATCTGCACCTCCTCAAAATGCGCGGGCTCCCCGCGGGGAGCATCATCTTTATCGATACTTCTCGCCCTGATCCCTTCACGGTAATCGTGATGCTGTATGCTGTACCGTGCCGCTTTGAGCTCAACGGCAAAGAACCCGTCAAGCGGCCGTCCCTCATCGCGGCGGAGAAGCTGCAGTGTCAGGACGTCTGCAGTGGGAGAGCGTTCCGCAAGCCGCTCGTACACCCCCGCACAGAGCTTTTCCTGTGTGGTGCACGATGACAGTCCAGTGAGTATTTCAGAAGCAGAATGTGAATACAAATAGGCGCATAAATACCGATGAGAGGAACAGTCAAGGAAATCCCCCGAAAAGTGCATACCGGTGGATTCAGGGGTGGGAAATGCTCATCTGCGGCGGGCCTGCCTTTCCCTTTTCGAGACCGCACGCACAGCGCAACCCCGTGTGGGTTACTATCACCTAGGAACCCGCACCCGACGGGTGTCCCCTGCCGTCATCACAGGCATCGTCATCCTCATGTGCCCGTGCCATCTCGGCATGGGGAACGCTGGTGCAGGGCTCAAGCTCCCAGACCATCTTCTTCCCGCAGCATTCGGGAATTTCCTCTTCAACGCTGAGCGACATGATCTTCCCGCAATCCTCGCAGCGATAATTTTTTTGTTCGGTCATGATAACTCCTCAGAACGTGCAATCTCTTTTTGAACAGAAAGAATAACGTTTATTCATTCAAAAAAAATTCTGCTCACATACTATTAATATTAGTATAGCGCACCTTTAAAAAAACCCATACTATCCTGCCCTTTTGTTCGCTGTTGTTCAGGTGACGCTCTTTCGAAGCTTCCACACCTCTCTTTTCAGCAGGAGCACAGTTTTATCTTGACGCAGTTGAGCACACACGTTACACTCCCTTTCATGGGATCCTTTACGCGTCATATACCGAAGATCATCTTCCTCATCTTCCTCCTCGCCTTCATCGCGGCCTTTTTTGCATTCGAGCTGAACAGGTTCTTTTCACTGGAGAATATCAATCAGGTGCGGGAATTCATCCTGCAGTTTTCCGTTATGGGTCCCGCCGTGGTGATTCTCCTCTATATTATATTCAACCTGGCATTTCTGCCGACCCTCTATTTCAACTTTCTCGCCGGCTATCTCTACGGACCCCTCTTCGGCATGATCACGGCATGGGTGGGCATGACGCTGGGGCTGATGACGTCTTTTCTCAACGTCAGATGGCTCTTCAGAAAGGACTTCGTCGCGAAATTCGGATCCAACAAAACCGTACGGAAGCTCGAAACCTACACTGAACAGTACGGCAGCCAGCTGGTGCTCGTCATGAGACTTCTCTTCGTTATACCCTACAATATTCAGAATGTCGCCTACGGGCTCTCCTCAATCGACTGGATTCGATATTCGGTTTTCTCCGGCATCGGAATCATCCCCCTCACCCTGGCATATGTCTGGATCGGACATCTCATCAATCTCCAGACAATGAAAGCCGGCGACATCGGCACATACACCCTGTCGATCGCTCTTCTCATCGTCTTTTTCGCTATAATTATCATCGCATCGATTGTCGTTGGCAAGAGAATGAAACTGCCGAAAGAATAATACCGTTACCCCCGGGAAGGAGAATAATAATGGACAACACAAGCAAAAAGCTCATAAAAAAACTCAGATTGCCCGAGGTACGGCAGGTCGGCATTGTGGTGAAGGATATCGATGATGCCGTGGCGTACTATTCGAAACTCGGCATCCGGCCCTGGTTTCAGGCGAGCTTCTCGGATGAGGAACATATCTATCGCGGCAAGAAGGCCGACTATGATGTCGATATCGCCCTTGCCTTTTCCGGGCAGATGCAGTTCGAGCTCATCTGTCCCAAGGAGGGCGATGAAAACACCCACATGAATCATCTGAAAAACAAGGGTGAGGGAATTCATCACGTCGGCTTTTTCGTGCCCGATATCGAGCGACGGCTCGAAGGATTACGGGAGCTGGGAGTCGGAGTTATTCAATCGGGGTATCTGAAGAGCACCGGAAAGGCCGGCGGCTCGCATACCGCTTATGCCTATCTCGACACGACCGCGATCGGGGGGGTTATACTGGAGCTCATTCAGACGAAGTTCATCGGCGTCACCATTCAGATGTCACGATTCTGGTTCGAGCTCGGCGCGCTGACCGGTGATGTGAAGAAGATGGCGTAGCTACTACTTACCGGGGGCATACTCCCGGGTATAGTAAGCATACCTGGTTGCGAGTCCGACAACCCTATCATCTTTCCAGACAAAATCAAACTTGAGAACCCGCGGCGAAACGCTCTGCTTATGGATAAAGGTGTTCACCGTCATCGGAATCAGCCCGTACCGCGCACGCGAGTTCTTCACCGCGACGAGCGAAGTGCCCCGGAAGGAGACCTCAATCGAAGCCCCGTTGAGCGGATCGTGATAGGTCCCGGTAAACTCCTCCAGGAGCGCCCTATCCGGCATGGTCGGCTTGAATGAAGCGGGATGAACATGGCCATTACAGAAAAGACCGGCGAATCGCAGGAGCTGACATTTCAATCCGTTGTGAAAATTCTCAAAGGCGGGCAATCGGAAATCGGGTGTGTCGCTCATAAAGACATAGCCAACATCCATTGCCGGAAAGATCTGTATCCAGCCCCCCGATCCGAACCAGAGCGAAGCGTGATTGTATGAATAGAGCTTATCATCAACCGTCCACACACGCCAGGCTATTCCCCGGAACTCCTTGAAGCGTGCCGGCGGTATGCCGATTGATTCGTCAAACATCTGATCGAATAATTTTCGGGAAACTATCGTCTTCCCCTCGACCGTCCCCCTCCCCAGGAGCATGCGGACAAATTTCGCCATATCATCAATAGAGCATTTCATCCCCGATGAACCTTTCATCGATCGGGGCGCAATGGAATCGTTCATCCCGAGAGGCTTCAGGATGAATTTGGTGATATAGTCCCCCAGGTTCATTTCGGAGACCTCGGCAACCAGATAGCCCAGGAGGTTATACCCCGCATTCGAATAGGAGAACTGATAGCCTGCCGGATATCGTTGAATCGGCAGCGAGAGGGGCGGATCGAGCTCCACCGTCCGGAATTCCCCCCGATCGGCTATTCCGGAGGTGTGATTGAGAAGATACCGTACCGTGACCGCCGGCGAGCCGATCTCCACCCGTTCAAGCTGTACGGGAAGGTGCTTGTGTACCGGATCATCGAGCTGCAACATGCCGTGATCCGCCAGGTGCAGCACGGCAAGGGCGACAAAGATTTTTGTGAATGAAGCGATGGAATAGGGCCAGGAGCTCGCTGCGCCTGTTGCTTTCACGAATAGCACCTCGTCATTCTGAACGATAGCAACGGCGGAGGAGGGAACGTGCTGATAACCGGTATTCCGGTCGAGCCATTTCGAGAGCCGTTCTTTCTCCCGATCCAATTTGCTCTTCGAAACCTGCAGCGGCGGGGGCGATTTCCTCTCAACCGGTTTTTTGACACCTTCCACAGGGCGGGAGTTGCATGCGGGGGAGATGATATACAGAACAGCAGCGAGTAAAAGAAATAAGGAACGTTTTGAAATCATAACACCAACACCTGAGGATTTAATGCGCATGAGGAATCCGAAAAAAATGTAGCGTTTATTCTACCAGCAGGGCACATAATTTGGCAAGAACATTAATACACAACTGTGCTCGTATGCAAACGCATCGAAGCATCTGCTGAAGAGGAAAGCCCTTCAGAGCAGCCTCGCCTCGATTGTGCAGGGATTACAGCTCACTTTTCAAATGATAATATCCATCTCGTGCAGCGAGTCCCACCACCCTGCTGTCCTTCCAGACGAAATTGAGCAGTCTCCTCGGACCGACGATGAATCGATTCGAGCTGAATGTCTTCATCGCTTCAAGGACACCGTATTTTCGGCAGAAGAGGATGTTCCCTCTGAAGAGAACGGTGATGGTCTGCCCGGTCTGAACGTTCACATACTCGCCCACATAGCTCTTGAGGATGCCCGGGCCTATATCCGGCCAGGTACAGAGCCGCGGTTCCTCGGTGAGATACTTCAGCAGCCCCCGCAGCTTACCTGTCAGAGCGTTTCGCCAGGACATGAAGGACGAGGAGAGATGATTCGGAGGATTGCAGAGATACAGGAGCGCAACCTTCTTTTTCGGATAGATCTGCAGACCGGAGGCGGCGCCATACCAGCGACCGGCCTTATAGTAGCTGTCGATGCTATTATTCGCCGTCATCACCTCCCAGCCAAGGGAGTAATGATAATCGGATCTGGTCCGGGGGAGCTCAACTGCCGACGCGAGCATCTTGCGGTATGCGGCTTCCGATATAATCCGCCGGTTGTGCCACTTTCCTCTGTTGAGGAGCATTGCCGCATAGCGGGAGAGATCCCTGATAGTGGTGGTGATACCGCCCGTTCCGTTGGAGCGAATCCCGCTGCTCGATCGCATTCCCAGTGGCCTGAAAATTCTCCTGGAGAGATTCTCGGCATATGAGATTCCGGTCACCTCTTCAATGAGATGCTTCAGCAGCATATACCCCCGGTTCGAATAGGCGTAGTGATAGCCTGCGGGATACCGCTGCTCTTTGTGAAAAATTGTCCTGCCGTTGACAACCGCCCGTACCTCACGACCATAATCCGGCATCCCGGAGGTATGCGAGAGGAGATGGGTGATGGTGACGGGAGGCGATCCTAACTCCACCCGCTCGATGACAAGTCCGGGAAGATAGTTCCTCACCGGATTGTCCAGACGCACGATCCCTTCGTCCTCGAGCTGCAGGAGAAGCACGGCGGTGAAGGTTTTCGTGAGCGATGCGATTCCGAAGGGCGTATCGAGATTCGCGTTTTTTCCACCGTGGATTATCAGCTCGTCATCGCACACAATACCGGCAGCAACCGCGGGAACGACCCCGCCATGCGTGTACCGCCGCAGCCATCCGCCGAGCGATCCGTTCACCTTCTTGCTCCGGTGTATTATCTCTTCCGTAATCTCATCTATAGGTTCAACGGGAAGCATCTTCGCGCGGGTATCTCCGTCATAGTACCGCCACGACAGAACCGTTATCAGAATAATGAACAACAGAATTCGAAAAAAATGATAAAATTTCATTGCACTGAACACCTTTGCCCGTATCTGCGTACCCTCACCGCCGGCTGCGTGTCCGAAGAGCGGGAGAACATTCAGATCGGTGCTAAAAAAAAATGAAAGGGAATTCCCCTTTCAGATATTCTCGGAAAAAGTGATTCGTATTATTAACATAAAACTATGTGTTATATTTGTTCACTAAAACAAAAAATACCATGTCATTTGTCAAGTATATTTTAATAAAAATGAATAAAATATGCGGATTTTCCGTGCTCCCGTTCGCGCACGGCCTGCAGGCGGGGGTCGTCACGCCTTCGGTTACGGCGCTCGAAGAGAGGACGGGCACCATTCCCTTTTTTCAGGTTATGCCTTGACAGGAGATGCCACAGCGGTTAAAAGTACTGTTGCTATGAACGGGGGAAGAAGCTGATATGAAGGGAAAAGTAATTGCAGTTCTCTCACTCCTCCTCGCTGCGAAGATCATCCTTCATGCCGATCCGGGTATGCTCAGGGAGGATGATCTTCGGAATCGCTCCCTCAGTGTTGAGAGCTTCACTGGACGAACGGCTGAACTCTTTTTGAACTTTGATGGAATCACTGAAAAGCAGATCGTTTTCCGTGATGTTTACAACGAGAATGTCCGCGTCTTCGTGCCGATACCCCATGAGTTGAATATCACCTATTATGAGTACCGACGGAAACAGCACCGGATATTCTCAGGAAATGAATTTGAACGATACGGAGAGAAGTATCCCTGGAAACGGGTAAAGGATATCATCATCACGCTGGCCGGTCGAAGCAGCTCCATTCCCCTGTCAGCAGTGGTACGGCTCATCGTTATAGACGTGGAGATGCGTCTCCACCATAACAATCCGTATCTCGATGCTGTTTCCATCTACGGGGTCGCCATCAACATCACTCTCTAGAGACTGATGCATCAGGGGCGCTCGGCCACCGTTACGAAGAGGGTCAGTTCCCTCTTCTTCCGCCACACCACAACCCTGAGCGTATTGCCGATGGGGGTCTTCTCCACGACCTCAACGAGATCGGTATAATTCTCTATTTTCGTGCTCTGCACCTTGAGAATGACATCACCCAACAGGATACCGCCTTTCTGAGCCGGACTGCCGTCAACAACAGCACCGACCAGCGCCCCCTCAGTGCTCGCAAGCCCGAGTTCATCGGCGTACTCCTCATTGAGGGGAACTATCTGTACCCCGATAAAGCCCCGTTTAATCTTCTTGTGCTTTTTGAGCTGTGCGAGAATTATCTTCGCCTGGTTTATCGGGATGGCGAATCCGATCCCCAGATTGCCTCCTGTCTGGGAGTAGATCATGCGGTTGATGCCGATAACCTCACCGTCGATGTTGATAAGGGGGCCGCCGGAATTTCCGGGATTAATCGATGCATCGGTCTGTATGTGCGACTGCGATCCGCCCATGAGATCGACATCCTTCCTCCCCGTGGCGCTGATCACCCCGACCGTGAAGGTCTTGTCGAGGCCAAAGGGATTTCCGATCGCTATCGCCCAGTCTCCCACCCTGACCGCATCGGAATCTCCGAGAAATACCGGTTTCAGCTTCCTGCCGGCCTCAATCTTCAGCAATGCGAGATCGGTTCGTTCATCCGAACCGATGACCTTTGCACTGTAGGTCTCATTATCGAACTTAATTTTGACCTTATCGACACCGGCGACAACATGATGATTCGTACAGATATATCCATCCTCCGAAATGACAAAGCCGGTTCCCAGACCGGTCCTCTTTTGACTTCGGGATCGCGGTGCACGGAAAAATTCCCTGAAGAAGGGATCGTCGAAAAATGGATGGGGCGGCATCTTAACCGTCTGCTCCGTGCTGATAAAGACCACCCGATCGCTGTACAGCTCGTATATCTTACGAAAGGTTTTTTGAATTTCCCATGCTCTGGCCGTCTCCGAACTCTCCTTGATAGGTGACGACTTGATATCTCCGAAGAGATCCCCATCGTTCTTGCTGCAGGATACCTGCTGCAGGAAAACCAGAGTGAACACCAGCACCACAGAAACAGAGAGCGCAGCAAGTGAGTTAATTCGTCTGTGTGTCATCATCACACCTCCACAAGGGTAACTGAGGGAAGCATCCGGCACGGTGATATCCGCTCCCGCTCCTCATACTCTATCAAATGTTTGAAATCAATTCATTTTATACTTTCACGGTTCCCTTTTCGGTTCTTCATGTAAAGGGTTTTCGATCATTCCAGAGATTTCTCGAGGGCGATGTTCAGCCGCTTTACAAATTCCGAGGGATTCTCCAGCTTCATCCCCTCAAGGAGCATTGCCTGCTCGAAGAGCAGGTTGCTCACCCGCTCGATAGTATCACGGTCCTCAAGCTCCTGCAATCGCCTGACGATCGGATGTTTCGGATTTATCTCGAGGATAGGTTTTAACTGTGCAAATTGTTCCTGCCCGAGCGATTTCAACAGCCCCTGCATCTTTACCGTCGGATCCTTCTCGTCGGCGACTATACAGGAGGGTGAATCACTGAGACGGGTGCTCGCTTTCACCTCTTTGACCCTGTCTTTGAGAATTTCCCTTATCCTGGCAATAAGCGGTTCTATCGCACTCTCCTCCTGCTTGTCCTCATCGGTTTTCAACTCATCTGCCGCATCGCTTCGATTCACCGATTTGAGCTCAGTGTCCTTATAGGTCCCCACCGCCGGAATGATAATCTCATCCATCTCGTCGTCCATAATGAGGACCTCAATTCCCCGTTCGTTGTACATTTCGAGGAGGGGCGAGTTCCTGAGGTTCTGTTCACTATCGCCGGTGATATAGTAAAGGGCCTTTTGATCCTCCTTCATCCGGTCGAAGTATTCCTGGAGACCGGTATAGCCATCAACCCCTGTTGATTTGAACCGTACGAGCTCGAGCAGGAGATCGCGATTCTCGTAATCCTGATAGAGCCCCTCCTTGATCTGTTTACCGAAGGCACGGTAGAATTCATCGTATTGCTCCGCATCTTCGGAGAGCTTTTTGAATTCCCCGAGGAGCTTCTTAACCGAGTCCGATCTGATCTTGGTCAGTATGCGATTCTTCTGCAGCACCTCTCTGCTTATATTCAGCGGCAGATCTTCCGAATCGATGATACCCCTGATAAATCGCAGGTATACCGGTATCAGCTCGCGCTCCTCGTCAGTTATGAAAACACGCTTGACATAGAGTTTTACTCCCGGCCGGAAATCTGAGAAATAGAGATCGAGGGGCGCTCGCTTCGGCACGTAGAAGAGGGTGGTATACTCAAGCTTCCCCTCAGCCTGTGTGTGCACGTAGAAGAGGGGATCCTCGGAATCGTGGGAGATGGTTTTGTAGAACTCGAGATAGTCCTCCTTCGTTAACTGGCTCTTCGGCCGCTTCCACAGCGCCGAGGCATCATTTATCTGCTCAACCTTCTGCTCCCTGATCTCTTTCCGATTCTCCCCCTCCCCCTCGGAGCGAACATCCTCATAGTGTAAAAAAATCGGAAAGGGGATATGATTCGAATACTTTTTCGTGATTCGATCGATGGACCATCGATTGGCATACTCGTTGCCCGACTCATTGAGATGCAACAGGACTGTAGTCCCCGGGCTCTCCCGCTCCGCCTCCGCTATCTCAAAACCCTCTTTCCCGTCGCTGACCCATCGATACGCTTTTTCCTCGCCCGCCTTTCGCGACAGCACTTCTATCCGATCCGCCACCATGAAGGAGGAGTAGAAGCCGACGCCGAACTGCCCGATGAGGCTGGAGTCCTTCTTCACATCGCCGGTTAGCTGTTCCACAAACTTCCGGGTGCCGGAACTGGCGATGGTTCCGATGTTCTCGACGAGATCTCTCTCGTTCATCCCGATTCCCGTATCGGAAACCGTGAGGGTAGCCTTTTCCCGGTCGAAGCTGATATCGATTCTCGGATTGAAATCGTAGTCTTTAAACTTCTCATCGATGAGCGTTAGATATTTCAGCTTGTCGAGCGCGTCAGAGGCATTGGAGATTAGCTCCCGTAAAAAAATTTCCTTATGCGAGTAGAGAGAGTGTATTATAATATGTAAGAGCTGATTGACCTCTGTCTGAAATTTATGAGTTGTCATTTTCGACGCTCCTGTGATTAAATAGTTCGTGAAGTGAGTAGTACACTTCGATGTTCTGTATATATTGTTATCGAAAAATTACGCAACCGTCAATATGATACGGTTTTTTTTCAAAAAACAACGGGAAGTTTTCCGTAAAACACGTCCCTGTTATAGGGGAGTATTATGAGAAACCTGTATATCATCCTGCTTCTGTGCAGTGTCGGCTGCGCCTCGGCGCAGCTTCCCTTCGGGAAGAAGAGCGTCACGCACACCGAAGTCAAAAAGATCTTCTTCGATATTCAAACGAAAGAGCTCGTCTGGAGCCGATTGCACTCATATCTGCACCTCTATCTCGGCTATCCCATTACCCGACCGTACAACCCATACATTATTCAGGCGGGGTACGGCACGACACCCCGCATAATCATCGCCAGGGAGCTTGAGCAGGAGAAGATGCGTATCATCATCAATTATACCGATCGGGTGAAGACGAAGATAATCGGAGAAGCATCGGAACAGAAACAGATTAAAGATCCCGTTGACGTTCTTCGAATGACGCATCTCATAGATGATATGATCGAATATGCGCGCCGGGGAAAACACAGAACGGAGAAGGTGAAAGAACAGAAGCCCCGCACGGACGAAACGCCGATCAACGACAGGGATCACTTCTTTTTCTATTGAGGGCGCTTCCATCAAGCCCCGGAGAGCATGCCACATCTTCACGGAACGCGTATCATCAATAAACGACGGTGTCGGTACGGGGAGCTCTCTCCGGTGCCTCTCTTCGGTCAGAATCGCGCCCTGACGCGCTGCGCTTTCCAAAAGCGATCACGAAACGGTGAGCCGATTCAACCGATCGAGGAGCTCGCCGGCTTCCGTAATGATATCTTCAACAACCTCTCTGACCGTCTTCATCTTGTCGAGGAGACCGACCGACTGTCCGCAGCCGATAGCAGCTATCTCAGGGTCTCCGACATCATAGGCGAGCTTTCCGCGCTTTCCTGATGCTGCTATGACAACCTCCTCCAGGGTCCCGCCCCGTTCCTCGATGGCGAGAATCTCCCCGGCAATTCTGTTCTTCAGACAGCGGGCCGGATGTCTGATGGAACGCATGACCAGTGTTGTATCGAGCTCACTCGCCTGTAACAGCCGCTCCTTGATCGCCGGGTGAACAGGGCTCTCCTTCGTGACGAAGAAGGCCGTTCCCAGGAGTATCGCCTCGGCGCCCATTGCCAGGGCACCGAGAAATCCCTTCCCGTCTCCTATCCCCCCGCCGGCAATAACCGGAATGTCGAGGCGAGAAACGGCAAGGGGAATAAGCACAAATGAAACAACATCATCAAGGCCGACGTGCCCTCCCGAACCGTATCCGATAAGGGTCACCGCGTCAACACCGAGTCGCTGTGCAGTTTCGGCATGGCGAACGGAGGTACACTTGTGCACAACGGTGATACCCGCTTCTTTCAACTTCGGCATGAGCGGCTTCGGAGTATTCCCCGCCGTCTCAACTACCCGCACACCCTCCTCGCAGACCACGTCGCAGAATTCAAAAGTCCGATTGTACATGAGCTCAGGAATCATTGAGATATTGACACCGAACGGTTTATCCGTGAGGGTCCGCATCTTCCGTATCTCTTTTCGGAGATCATCGGCCGAATCAAAGGTCTCCGCCGTGATAAAACCGATTCCACCCGCATTGCAGATTTCAGCAACGAAATCGGCACGGCTCACCCACTGCATCCCGCCGCAGAGAATGGGATGTTCTATGCCGAGGAGCTCAGTTATCCTTGTCTTGAATTTTCTTTCCATTCCGGTGCTGCCCCCTTTGCATCAGTCTCTTTGCCTGTGCTGCCGCTGTATGTAGCAACGCTTCAATATGTCGAGAAGGATAATCACCACAGCAGGTAATTACAAGAGGTCATTCGACAAATCCTGTACACAGGGAAAACAGATAGTGTTAAGCGGGACATCTTAGGTCAGAACCTCATTTTGTAAAGAAGAATATATCCTCTTCTCCCGGTCTCAGGTGAAAACGCATATTTCCCGTTTTCCACTTTCGGGTAGCGTCAAGAAGAGGTTTTATTCTAGGGATTATCAATTTTCAAGAAACATAAAAACAATCACGGGAGGCGGCCCTGTGGTTCTCGCTTCAAGAGAGATGATCAATACCTCCTCCGCAGAGGGATACCGGGGTGAAACGACACTCAACCATATCTTCAAAGGGTTTGTGAAAAAGAATCCCCGGGAAGCCTGTTCTATCGATCCGTTGGACAGAAAGGTGCTGACGGGCATACAGCCTGAGCGGTTATGACCGATGAAAAGCTCATTGAAAAGGTCTGCTCCCGGGCCGGTAATCCTCTATTGTCACCGAAGGGCCTTCTTGTCTACCTTGCCGACCGAGGTTAACGGAATCTGATCGATAAACTCAACGCTCTTGGGCACCTTGTAGGGAGCCATATTCTCACGGGCAAAGGAGATGATATCCTCCTTCAGCTTCTTCTGATCCTTCTCACGGTATTCGGGAGCGAGTTGTATAAAGGCCTTGACCAGCTCACTGCCGGGACGGTCGGGATTGGGAACTCCCACGAGGGCGCAGAGCTCAACCGCCGGATGATCGTAGAGCTTGTCCTCCACCTCGCGGGAGAAGACCTTGAAACCGCTGACGATGATCATATCCTTGCTCCTGTCAACGATGGTAAGGTATCCCTCCTCGTCCATCCTGGCAACATCACCGGTGTACATCCACTTCTCACCCTCGAATTCCCGTATCGCATTTGCCGTCTCCTCCGGCTTGTTGTGATAGCCCTTCATCAGCGAGGGGGTCTGAACAATTATCTCCCCCTCGTCGCCGATGGGAACCTCCTTCGTGCCCCCTTCAAGATCCACGAGCTTGAGGCGAACATTGGACAGAGGAATTCCCACCGTTCCGGGCTTGGTCCTTCCAAGGGGATTCAGGCTCTGCAGCGGTCCCGTTTCGGTCATGCCGTAGCCCTCGACCATCTTCCCCTTACCGACAACATCCTCCAGGGCCTTGATGGTCTCCTCGGCGAGCGGCGCAGCCGCCGAAAAGTAGAGCTTTGAATGTGAATGATCCAGCTTCGCAAAGGTGGGATCGGCGAGGAGCATCATGTAGAGCGATGGTACATTCACCAGGGCTGTCGGGTGATACTTCCCTATCTCCTTGCATATGTGCCCGGTATTTCGGGGATCGGGAATCAGTATGTAAGTCGCGCCGTAATAGAGCGCATAGAGATAGACCGCTGTTCCCGCAAGATGGAAAAAGGGAAAGGCAGAACAGAATGTTTCCGCGCCCATCTCGAAATTGCACCATTCCCCGATAATGATGACATTGGTAATCATGTTCCGGTGGCTGAGCTCTGCCCCTTTGGGCGGACCGGTGGTGCCGCCGGTATAGTAGATCAGCGCGCTGTGATCGCCGGTGATATCGACAGCGGGACGCTCTGCCGGATAATCCCGCAGAATATCCTTAAAGGATATAACCTCCTTGCCCTCAACCGGGACTATCTTCCCGCTGGGAATCTTCTTCAGCAGCTTTCCCAGAAAGCGCTTCGGTGCGGGGAGAAAATCGGCGATATTGGTAACCACGATATGTTTCAGCTCCGGCACATCGTCCTTAATCTGCAGGAAGTTGTGTTCGAAGAGCGCATCCAGCGTCACCAGCACTTTTGCTTCGGAATCGTTGATCTGATAGGCCAGCTCCTTGGGAGTGAGGAGCAGTGAGATTCCCGTTACCACGCATCCCGCCCTGAGCGTGCCGAGAAAGGCTATCAGGAATTGCGGAATATTGGGAGCACACAGTCCCACAACATCCCCGGGTGTGCATCCCTTTTCGCAGAGGTACTGTGCGAACCGCCGTGATTGCTGATCCAGCTCACGGAAGGTCCCGGTCACGCCGAGAAAGTGATATGCCGGGCGATCCGGATAGTCCTTGAATATCCGCTCCATCATATCGATGAGGGTGATATCCGGAAAAGATATAATCGGCTTGACCCATTCATCGTAATACTTGAGCCATGGCTTGTCATCGTAGTTCATGAGAACCTCCTCTGTATATTATTCTGTGTGGAGCACAAGAGAGAAAAGCGCTAATTCTTCTTCGCGACGAATATCTTGACAACCGAAGAAACCACGTTCTCGTCCCGCTGATTTTTTATAATCTGCTGAAAGGTTACCACCCCTCCCGCATCGCCCTTGTCCTTTGTTTCCAGGACCTCGCTTTCAACCCGGATGGTATCGCCAATCTTGGTGGGAGCGAAAAAACGGAGCTTGTCTATTCCATAAAAAGCAATGATGGCGATGTCGTACAGCGGCGCCAATCCAGAAGCAGCAGAGAGAACGAGATACCCATGGGCGATTCGTTCACCGAATATGCTCTTCTTCGCATACTCCACATCAACATGGAGCGGATACCAGTCGCCGCTGAAAGAGGCAAAGTTGACAATATCAGCCTCGGTAATCGTTCTCCCTCTCGTAACACTCTTATCGGCGACCTGAAAGTCTTCGAAATACTGCATTCTTCTCCTCCTGTATGCTACGGAATAGGGGATGTACGATACTCTTCTTCGTGCGATTCGGCTCAGAAGCAGCCGGAAGCTATATGATGAACAGATATGCCTTTTTCATGCTCGCATTACCGGGTACCGGGAAGGGCCCGGTACCGCCACTCATGACAACTGAAACTTCTCCGGATACTCAATGAATTCGACAAGAACACCGTGAAAGGATTTCGGATGCCCGAAGGTCATCTTCGTGATGCCGGAAATATGCTCGCCCGTGAAGTCAACATGCTCAAACGGCACCTCATAGGGCTTCTCTTCGACAAATCGGATACCCTTTTCCTTCAGGGCGGCAGACCCGTCAATCAGATCATCAACCGCAAAGGCAACGTGATGCAGCCCCTCCCCTTTCGCGTCGAGAAATTTCCTGATAACGCCGTCACCGAGCGGTTCCATCAATTCAAAATCAACACCGCCAAGCCGGCACATGCAGTAGCGCATGCCGAAAATCTCCATATCGATTATCTCCCCCGCCTCGGCGCCCAGCAGGTCAACAAAGAGATGCATCGCCTGCCGGAGATCGTTCACCACGATCCCGACTTCAGTGATCTTCTTAATCTTCATGAAAGCTCCCCAGCGTAATACTGTGAATGTATGAAAATAAATAATTAAAATGACGAAAGGGACAGATGGGATTAACAGGATTGTATATCAATTCTCATATGTAACACGGTTACGGGCCAGTCAAATCTCATCCTGTAATCCGGTCAAAATTTCACACTTCCACATCTGATGCATTCCCTCTTATTTCCGCCCCTTCGCCGCAAGAAATGCACGTACCGGCGCCTTGTGCTCCTCTGCTTGAAGCAGAACGGACTGATACCCTGCCTCCCGGTCAACGAGCTCTTTTAAGTTCATGTCAAAGCTGCTCTCGAGCCCCTCCTTGATAAAGGCCATTGCCCGCAATGACTTCTGCGAGAGGATCCGCGCCAGCATATCAACCTCCCGGTCAATCTCCGCCTCGGGGACAGACTTATAGATGAGCCCCATTGCAGCAGCATCCTTCCCGCTGATACGATCACCCAGGAGGGCGAGCTCACGAGCTTTTACCAGACCGACCAGCCGGGGCAAAAAGTAGGTCCCCCCCGCATCAAGGACCAGTCCGATGTTTACAAAATTCTCACAGAACTTTGCATTGTGCGCGGCGATGACAAAATCGCCGGCAAGCGCCAGATTTGCGCCGCCACCGATAGCAGCTCCCTTCAGCTTGACGACAATCGGCTGCGGCATGCTTCGGATAATACCGATAATCCTTCCCAGCGTCTTCATGCCATCCATCCACTCCGGTGCCGGGAGATCCGACATGAACAGGGACATATCGGCACCGGAACAGAAGTTGTCTTCAGCACCCTGCAGAACCACAACCCGTATCTCGGTATCACGAATGAGCTGAAAGAGAACACTCTCCAGTTCGGAGATCATATCCTGATTAAGGGCATTCAGGGTTTTGGGACGATTCAGAGTCAGGGTGCATATTCTCTCTTTCTTCTCCACCAGCACTGTTTTACCGGACATGATCTCCTCCATTATTTTCCCAGTTCTATTCGTGAGATTATCTCCCGCATGACCTCATCGGCGCCCGCACCAATCGACGCGAGTCGAACATCACGATATATTCGAGATATGAGCATCTCATTCATAAATCCCATGCCACCATGCATCTGCAGGCAACCGTCGACAATTCCCTTGGCAATCTGGGCCATATAGAGCTTCCCCATGGAAACCTCACGGGTCACGTCGAGCCCCTCCATCTTCATTCTTACGATGTGATAGGTGAGCTGCTTCAGGCACTCGATCTCGGTCACCCAATCGGCGATCCGGTGTCGCAAAACCTGTTTCGCAATGAGCGGCTTTCCGAAGACGATTCGCTCCCTGATGTACTCAACCGTCATATCGACAACATCCCGTAAAGCGATATATGAAAAGGGAAGCACTGAAAACCGCTCATGCTGGAACTGCTTCATCTGATAGATGAAACCCTCTCCCTCCTCGCCAATCAGGTTTTCCACCGGAATCCTGACACTGTCGAAGAAAAGTTCGGCGGTATCGCTGCTTCGCATGCCCATCTTATCCAGTTTCTTGCTCACCTCAAATCCCGGTGTACTGGTCGGCACAACGAAGAGGCCAAAGCAGTGATACCCCGGCCCGTCGCTTGTCCTGGCCAGGGTGGTGATGTAGTCGGCCTGCGTTCCATTGGTAATGTAAGTCTTGGAGCCGTTAATGACATAGGAATCCCCATCCTTCACCGCCTTCGTTCTGAGCGCGGCAACATCTGAACCCGCTTCCGGCTCGGTAACGGCGACGGCTGCAACCAGATCGCCGGAGAGGGACGGTTTCAGATAGGTCTCCTTGAGATGGTCGTTCCCGAACTCGGCAATGGCCGGTGTTGCCATATGTGTCTGAACCGCGATAGCCATGGGAACTCCCAGGCCGTGGCAGTGTCCCAGCTCCTCAAGGAATACCGTATCGAACCAGTAATCGAGCCCCTGTCCGCCATGCTCAGGATCGTAGCGGATTCCGAGAAGGCCGAGATCGCCCATCTTCTTGAAGAGATCATGCAGCGGAATTTTGCCCTGCTCCTCCCATTCATCGATGAAGGGATTGATCTCATTATCCACAAACTTCTTTACCAGTTTCCGCAATGCTTCGTGATCCTCATTAAAATACATAACAGTTTATCCTTCAGGTAGTATCGTGACCCTATGATATCGGCTTGAAGTAGTCGATGTCAAGTAAACAACCCTTCTTCTCCTTCTTCCACACCGCCTCGACTTTAAGGTTCCTCTTCATCGTCTTGTTCACGAGATCCATATCGGTGAGATCAAATCCCCCGACAAGGTGGAAGAATCCGCAGTCAGAGCCATCGAGTTGAATCATCGCGGTGATGAAGGGTGGCTCGAAGGGCATCCCGAAGAACTGAAAATTGGTAAGCGCCCAGGCGAGCACCGTTCCCTCCTGAGAGAGCTCAATCCACTCATCCATATCGACAAAGCACCTCGGACAGAACGACCGGGCCGGAACGAGGACCCGTTTACATGAGGGACATCTTGTTCCGTATATCTTTTCCTCCTTGAATCCCTCATAGAATCGATGCCAGGTTCGCCCCTGAGCGAGACGATAGGGAACGACGACCTCGGTTTCCATAACGGGTTGTCCCTTTTGATTAAGTTTCAGCATAATCCTCCTCCTGCTGAGCAATTGTTCAAAAATTCATTATGCGTTTTCACTCCACCGGGGTGAAGTGCTGAATGTCCATCATATGCCCCTGCTTCTCGGAACGCCAGACAGCCCGGACACGGGTTCCAGGATTTATCTTCTTCCGTACCGCAGAAACATCACTGCAATCAAATCCACCGAGAATATGGAGCAGATTGCAATCGGCACCATCGAGCCGGATAAGAGCTATCACAAAGGGAGGATCCACGGGCATTCCGTAGAAGGCGGAACTGGCCAGCGACCAGGTCACCACCTCGCCCTCCGGAGCAAGCTCAACCCACTCATCCATATCAACGTAACATTCAGGACAGAAGGTTCTCGCCGGAACCAGCACCTTGCCGCACTGCGGGCATCGGTTACCCAGTATCTTCCCCTCCATAAGCCCCTGATAGAAACGGTGAAATACGGGGCCAACGGCAAAACGGTAGGGTAACCAGAGATTATTTTCAATTGTATTGTAGTGCTTTTCCATGTGTCCCCTCCTCTATCGTTCCGAACCGATTATCATAACACCATTGAACTGGCTCACGCCGCCCATTCCATGAGCGAGGGCCAGACGCGCGCCGTCAACCTGATGATTACCGGCAGTGCCCGTCACCTGCATCGCAGCTTCGGCAACCCTGATCAGGGCGGTGGCGCCGATAGGATTGGTGCAGAGCACGCCACCCGAGGGATCGCAGACGAGCTCGCCGCCGCGGGCAAAAACACCGTCAAGAACCATTTCGGGTGCCTGGCCGAAATCACAGAAGCCGAAGCATTCGTAGTGCAGCATCTCCAGGTAGGTAAAGGGATTATAGACCTCGGCAACATCCAGCTCCTTGCGGGGATTGGTAATGCCCGCCTGGCGGTAGGCCTCCTTGGCCGCATCGATGGCCGATTGCCACTGCACCTTGTCACTGTCACCGAACCAGTACTCATCACCCCTGAATCCGACCCCCTTTACCCAGGCCGGCTTTCTGCTCATCTTCTTCGCCCGCTCTTCGGAAGCGAAGAGAACCGCGCAGGCGCCGTCGGAATTGGGGCAGACATCCCAGAGGCGAATGGGATAGACTATCATCGGCGAGTTCTTCACATCATCCATGGTGAGCTCCTGCTGAATGTGGGCATAGGGATTGAGCAGGCCGCTCTTGTGATGATCAACCGATACTTTCGCCGCTGCATCCCTCACCCGCGACTCATCGAAATTGTGCTTGTATACCCACATCTGAGATACCATTGAGAAGACGCCCGGCGCCCCCGATGCGAAGGGTTTCTGGTAAAAGGGTTCCGCGACACTGGACATGGTCGCCTGGCTATCACCCTCGCGCATCTTTTCAGAGCCGACAACGAGAACCATATCGGCCAGTCCTGAGGCAACCCAGTAATAACCGGTCAGGGCAAGCGATATCCCCGTGGTTCCGCAGGTTTCGGTTCGCATGAGCTGCTTCCCCACATTGCGCAGCGCATCGGCAAAATAGAAATGGAGCAGGGCCACTCCGGACATCATTGACGGCATGCTTCCGAAGACAACGCCGTCGATTTCATCAGGCTCTATACCGGCATCCTCAAAAGCCGCCTGAACCGCTTCCCGGACGAGATCCGGATAGGTTACATCAGATCGATTCTTGTGTTTTGTCTGTCCGATACCAACAATGGCTACCGATTTTCCCATAGCTCCCTCCTATCCCTCTACGATAACAACCGCATGGGCCTGACCGGCAAATCCGTGTGTACCATGTGCCAGACCGGTCTTCACCGTGCGGTCGAGCTGTCGTTCACCAGCCGTGCCTTTAATCTGCAGTGCAACCTCGGCAAGTCGGAACAATCCCCGGCTGATATAGGGATTGCTCGCCAGAACGCCTCCCGAAGGATTCACCGGAATATCGCCGCTCATCTCGGTCGCACCGCTCTCAATGAGCTCTCCACCCTTTCCCTCATCGCAGAAACCGAGTTCCTCGTACCAGAGGAGCTCCTGAAATGCATAGGGTTCGGTTATCTCGGCAACATCGATATTCTTGCGCGGATTCTTAATCCCCGCCATGTCATAGGCCATTTTGGCGGCCGTTCCGAGCTGCCCTTTCAGGAGATCACGATCGCCGAGATAAAAGGTATCAATTGAAGAGCCCCATCCCGAGAACCAGACCGGTTTATCGGTAAGCTTCTTCGCTTTCTCTTCTGAAGCAAGCAGCATTGCGACAAATCCTTCGGATTTGGGTGCGCACTCCATCTCTTTCAGCGGATCCATAACCACCGCTGAACTCATTACCTCGTCAACGGTCACCTTCTTCCTGATATGGGCATAGGGATTCCTCAGAGCGTTTCCCAGATTCTTCACCACGACCCGGGCACACTGTTCTTCGGAAACACCGTACCGCTCACAATAGGATCTCATCTGCAGTGAGGCGGCAACGGTTTCGTTCAGACCGATCTGCCGCTGATAAAAGGGATCAGTGAAAAAATGGGTGAGCATGTCGTTTTCGGGATTCTCAGATCCCTTGCATAATCCCACAATAAGCGCCGTATCATAATGTCCCGATAGTATGCGCATGACACCGTAGTAAAAGGCCATGAGCGACTCACCGTCATTGCGTGAACCGTTTTTCAGAAAAGCCCCCCCTGAGTCCCAGTAGTAAGCATTTGCGCAGGATACACCGCCGTGAAAGAGGTCCGATGTGGCGCTGACGACAGTACCGACATCATCCCTGGAAATGCCAGCCTTATCCAGCACCTCCCTGCACACCCGATACACCTGATCGAGATAATTCTCACTGGATTCAGTGCAGGGAAGCTGGGCTACTTCGACGATTCCTACTCTCTTTGGCATATAACCCTCCTGAACCGAATTATTCACATCATCCTTTTTTCAGAAATGTACAGTAAATCTCATAATAAAAGGAGTGTGGTAAAACACGATTAAAACAGTTTGAAAAGAATGAAATTAG
>Ga0180432_10002218_pt1 | contig 29423 bp, 41 predicted proteins | sample SS_ome_10_FD_132414 | JGI IMG/M metagenome (GOLD analysis project Ga0180432, IMG submission 132414) | Hypersaline lake sediment archaeal communities from the Salton Sea, California, USA - SS_1_MS_2 metaG | ecosystem: Environmental > Aquatic > Non-marine Saline and Alkaline > Hypersaline >...
ATGAGATTTTCGCCGGCCTGGGAATTCAAAGAGATTCACCAAGGGTGGGTAACCGAGTATCAGCACATGAGTAACCGAGGAAGATACCCACAGGGCGCTGAGAATGTCGCAAGGCACCCTGGGCTCGCAGATCGTGAACGTGCCGAACAGCTCTTGCAGGAGGAGCGGGCCGAAGCTGAACAGAAAGCGCGCGACCAAGCAGCTGCCTGGGTGCCGAGCAACCTGCCGGAGGCTGAGCGGGAGGTGTGGTTGCGGGTGTGCCCGGAGTTGATCCTTGCGGGCAGGATGAAGCCGCTGTTCTCCGATTCTTTGCAGCAGTATTGCGAAGTGCTGGTTCGGATGAATAAGTTGCGGCAAGAGCTCGACGAGGTGGACTGGGTATATGTGACGACGGGGCGCCATGGAAAGCAGTACAAGAGCCGGCCGCAGGTGGCGCAGTTGAACGACGATTTCCGTAAGTTCACGCAACTGGTTGCACACTTCGGCATGAGCCCGGCGACAGAGATGCGATACGCGGCAGCCCGCCAGGGCGACTTGTTCGATAACGAGTTCGACCAGCTGGATTGATGAAAACGACAGCCGAGCATATCGCTGATATCTGGCGGTATGTGGAGGCTGTGCGCTCCGGTGAAAGGCTCGCGTGCCGCTGGGAGAGGCTTGCGGTTGATCGATTCGTTGCGGATATCGATCGCCAGGATGAGTCTGACTGGCCCTGGGTATTTGACGAAGGGAAAGCCGCAAGGGTTATCCAGTTCGCCGAGCTGTTTAGCCACGTGAAAGGGCCCTGGGCTCGGCTGCGGGGAAGGGCTGGCAGGATCACGCTGGAGCCCTGGCAAAAGTTCTTTCTGGCCAACCTGTTCGGATGGGTGTCACGTGAAACGGGTTTGCGTCGGATAAATGAGGCCTATGTTGCGGTGCCGCGCAAGAACGCGAAAAGCATTATGGCCGCGATCATCGGCCTTTACATGCTTGGGCCTGAGCAGGAGCCTGGGGCGGAAGTGTATTGCGGTGCCACCAGCGAAAAGCAGGCGCTGGAGGTGTTTAAGCCAGCAAAGTTGATGGCGCAGCGGCAGCCCCACTATGCGCGCAAGTACGGGGTGGAGCGCAACGCGAAGAGTCTGGCTCGATCCGATGGGTCGGTATTTGCGCCGGTCATCGGCAAGCCAGGGGATGGAGCGTCACCGAGCTGCGCGATCCTGGATGAGCGTCACGAACATCCAGACGACGATCTGTACGACACCATGGCAACGGGCATGGGGGCACGTGAGGAACCGTTGCTGCTGACGATCACCACGGCCGGCGACAACCTTGAGGGGCCGTGTCATCGACAGGAGCGCGAATGCAAGCGTGTGCTGGAGCGCCTGGTGTCGAACGAGCGCCTGTTTGTGCTTATCTACACGGTTGATGAGGACATACCCTGGGATACTGAGGCGGCGCTGATCATGGCGAACCCGAATTACGGGGTTTCGGTCAGTGCTGACTACCTAAAGCATCGCCAACAGGTGGCAATGAACGATCCGGCGAAGGCTGGGATTTTCAAGACAAAGCACCTCAACCAGTGGGTCGGTGCGATGTCGGCCTGGATGAACATGGAGTGGTGGAATCGGCAGGCCGATCCTGATCTGACGCGAGAGCGGTGCAAGGGCATGCGTAATGTGGTGACGCTTGACCTGTCGAGCAAGTACGACATCACCGCTCGCGGGGAGGCATTCGTTGGCGCGGGTGAAGATGGGCTGACGCATTACTACCTGTTCGGGACGTACTACGTCCCGAAAGAGACGGCCGATGATACCGACAATCCGAACCATGCGCTGTACCAGGATTGGATCAACCGAGGCCACCTGATTGCGACAGAGGGAGACATCATCGATTACCAGGTGATCGAGGATGACACGATTGATCATTGCCGAGCGTTCGATACGGAAACGGCAGGATACGACCCTTGGGGTGCAACCCAGCTGGCACAGAATCTCGATGCCGCTCAGATTGAAATCGTTGAAATACCACAGACTGTCAAGCAGCTATCCGAGCCAATGAAATGGCTGCATGCCTGCACCAAGGCAGGCAGGGTACATCACGACGGCAACCCGGTGTTGTCCTGGATGATGAGCAACGTGGTGGCCAGAGAAGACAGGAATGAGAACGTGTTTCCGAACAAAGAGAACCGGCATTCAAAAATCGACGGTGCCGTGGCGGGAATCATGTGCATGTCCCTGCTGATGGACAGCGGTGAACGCGATGACAACGTATACGACCACCGTGGACTGATTAGCGTATGAGTTGGATATACGACCTGGTAGCCGTCATCGCCTTGGCTATGATCGGTGTCGGTGTGGCGATCGAGTGGCGGTGGACCTATGCCCTGGTAGTGGTCGGTGTGTTGTTGCTCGCCCTTGTGTTGGTGGCAACGGTGCCTTCGCGTCGCGTTAATCGCAGCGAGGACTAAACATGGGTTTTCTGACGGGCGACATTGGCGCGACCAAACGCGGCGATACGGACGACTTTTGGTATTCGAATCTTGGGATCAAAACGGCGAGCGGTGCGCGTGTTACAGCGGATCGCGCGATGCGCACTTCGGCGGTATTTGCCTGTGTTCGGGTGTTGGCTGAGTCGATCGGGCAGTTGCCGCTGCACATGTACGAACGCGTTGCCGATGGAAAGCGGGCCGTGCCGAATCACCTCCTCGAGGAGGTGTTGGCATTCCCGAATGCGTGGATGGCTGGGGGAGAGTTCCGGGAGCTGATGCAAGGGCACGCCTCGCTGCGAGGCAATGCCTTCGCCTTGATCGAGTTGGGCCCTCGCGGTTTGGTAAGCGACCTGTGGCCACAGCATCCAGACAGCGCCGAGGTAGATGTTTTGGAAGGGCGCCGCCTGCGTTACACGTTCAAGGAGCCGGAAACGGTTGCCAGGGCGGCGCAGAAGTATCGGTATTCGCAGGAGGAGGTATTCCATCTCAGGGGTTTGTCCGCTGATGGTGTGCTGGGGCTGTCGCCGATCGCGATGATGCGCGAATCCGTCGGCATTGCCCTGGCGGCGGAAGAATATGGCGCGCGATTTTTCCAGAACGACGCGACCGGCGGCCTGGTGATCGAACACCCAGGCTCATTCAAGGATGTTGAGGCTATCAAGCGATTCAAGGCGGGTTGGCAGGAGCAGCGTACCGGCGTGAATCGGCATAAGACGGCCGTGCTGGAGGGTGGAGCCAAGGTTAGTCAGATCGGGTTGACCAACAAAGACAGCCAGTTCCTGGAGTCGCGCAAATTCCAGATTGCCGACGTCGCCAGGGCCTTTCGTGTGCCGCTGCACATGATCAACGAACTGGATCGGGCGACCAACAACAACATCGAACATCAAAGCCTGGAATTTGTCGTGCACACGCTGGGCCCCTGGCTGGTGAAGTGGGAACAGGCAATTAGCCGCCAGTTGATCGGTGATCGCCGCAGGTACTTTGCGGAGTTTTTGGTGGATGGCCTGTTGCGTGGCGATGTGAAGAGCCGTTACGAGGCCTATAGCACCGGCATCAATACGGGCTTCCTGACGCGCAACGAGGTGCGCCGAAAGGAAAACTACAACCCGCTCGATGGGCTTGATGAGCCGCTGCGCCCACTCAACATGACGCCGGAAGGCCAATCAGAAGATGTTTCCCGGGAAACGGCAATACGCCTTGTGAGCGAGGAGTTGAGCGAACTGCGCGCGGCCTACAGCCCGGACAGGATCGACGCATTTATCAAGGCCACGCGAGAGATCTACAGTATCCACGCCAAAAAGCTCCAGGAAAGTTTGGGCTTGAGCCAGTTGGCATCAATGACCTACTGCGAGGTAGGTCGGCAGCAGATCAAGGAAAGCCAAGATATACCCGCGCTACTCGACAACTGGGAGAAGACCCGGGCGGCCGAGCTGGCGCTATTTTCACGGAGTTTCGGCTAATGCACTATGCGCGCATCGTACAAGCAATCTTTGAATCAGCCTGGGCCATTCAGCCGGCGAAGCTGGAAGCCATTGTTGAGTTCATTCACCTCAAGGCCAGTGGTCAGCCAGTGCCTGAGATACAGGCGGCATCGGGTTCGGAGCCAACCCTGATCGGCAGCGTGGCTGTCATCCCGGTGCGCGGAACGCTCGTTCAGCGGGCGAACCTGATGTCTGATTTCAGCGGTGGCGCCAGTGTTCAACGGCTTACTGCGCAGTTTCGCAATGCACTGTCTGATGACAGTGTCAGCGCGATCCTGTTCGATATCGACAGCCCGGGTGGGTCGGTATACGGAATCCAGGAGCTGGCCGACGAGATCTACAGTGCGCGCGAGAAAAAGCCCATCTTTGCGATTGCCAACAGCCTGGCAGCGAGCGCGGCCTACTGGCTCGGGTCGGCGGCTTCTGAATTCGTGGTGACCCCGTCAGGTGATGTTGGCAGCATCGGCGTGATCATGGCGCACACCGATCAAAGTCGACTCGACGATGCCCTTGGCGTGAAGGTGACCTACATCCATGCCGGCCAGTATAAGGCGGAGGGTAACCCGCATGAACCGCTGAGTGACGATGCCGCGACGTTCTACCAACAGCGTGTAGACGAGTATATGGACGAATTCGTTTCGGCCGTCGCGCGCTATCGTGGCACCACCGCCAGCGATGTGAGGAGCAACTACGGCCAGGGGCGCGTATACGGTGCCCGGCAGGCGCAAACGCTCGGTATGGTCGACCGTATCGAAACCTTTGACCATACGCTGCGCCGCCTGCAGGCACAGCGCAAAACGCCGCACCTGACCAGTGCCAGAAACAGTCTCAAGCGCCTGTCGCTCGGCAGGGCTAACCCCGGTGACTGAACGCCCTTCGGTGTAAAGCACCCATTTCGTAAAACCCTGAAACAAAGAGGACAGAGCAATGCCTGTTTCCCAATTGATGGCCCTGCGCGAAAGGCGGGCCGATCTGCTGGATGAGGCCAGCACCCTGCTGGCTGCGGCGGAAGCCGAGGACCGCGATCTGAACGATGAGGAGCAATCGCGGTATGAGGCTATCTCCGCCGAGGTTGGCGGTCTGGATAACCGTATCCAACGCCACGAGGCAATGGCGGATCAGGAGCGCAATGCCGTTCCCGTATCCAGCCATCGCGCCGGCCAGGATCACGGCGACACGCGGGTTTCGGCGCGCGACAGAATCGATGATGATCCGCAGCGCGGTTTCGCTTCGTTCGGTGAATACGCGCTCGCGGTGCGCGAAGCCGCGATTGCAGGTGGCCACGTTGACGATAGGCTGCGCATCGGCGCGGCGCCGACCAGCTACGGAAACGAAGGTAGCGGCTCAGATGGCGGTTATCTGATTCCGCCCGAGTTTTCGCGCAATGTGTATCAGCACAGCCTTGAAGAAGACGCGCTGCTGCCGATGACCGACAATGACCCTATCACCGGAAACAGCATGGTATACCCCAAGGATGAAACCACGCCCTGGGGGTCCAATGGCATTCGGGCTTACTGGGAAGGTGAGGCATCGCAGGGTAATCAGAGCAAGCCGGTGGTTGGGAGCTCCACGCTACGCCTGCGCAAGCTCTTTGCCCTGGTGCCGGTGACCGATGAGCTGCTGTCTGATGCCACCGCGTTGGACAGCTACATCAACCGCAAAGCGGGGGAGTCGGTGCGCTGGAAAACCAATGACGCCATCGTTAACGGCGATGGCGCTGGAAAGCCGATGGGGATCATGAATGCCGGCTGCCTGGTCACTCAGGCTAAGAAAACCAGCCAGACTGCTGACACCATCGTCGCGGAAAATATCGTGAAGATGTTTGCGCGCAACACAAGCCCGGCGCGCGCGGAATGGTTGATCAACCCGGATGCCTATCCGCAGCTGCCGCTGCTCACCCTTGGTGATCAGCCGATGTACGTGGGGCCCAATGGCATGGCGGATGCGCCGCTCGGCACCCTGCTCGGCCGGCCGGTGCGGATGACAGACACCTGCCAGACCGTCGGCGACCTTGGCGACATCATCTTTGCCGACATGAAGGGTTACAAGACCATCACGAAATCCGGTGGTATCCAGACCGATACCTCGATGCACCTGTGGTTCGACTACGATGTGATGGCCTTCCGTGTGATCTTCCGCGTCGACGGTCAGCCCTGGTTGTCTGATGCCATCACCCCGCCGAACAGCAGCGTGACCCGTTCGCCGTTCGTCACCCTGGCGGCCCGGGCATGATCGTAGGGCGGGCGTAAACCCGCCCGGTACCGCGCTCAACAGTGGATTTGAACTGAAGAACTGAATAGAGGAATTGAGAAATGAACACCCTTCTGAGTGAAGAAGTGGCAGTGGCTGGTGTGATCGATCCGGATGCGTACGCGGCCGGCACGGTGAGTACAGGTTGGGTCAACATGGCAACGTTCACTGCCATCGTGGCGATCGTCATGGCGGGTACCCTGGGAGCGTCCGCCACGCTGGACGCCAAGCTCGAGCAGGCATCGGATGGCAGCGGTACCGGCGCCAAAGATGTTTCGGGTAAGGCTATCACCCAGCTGACCAAGGCGGGCAGCGATGATGACAAACAGGCGCTCATCAACTGCCGCTACGAGGAGCTGGACATTGCCAACGGGTTCAACCACGTGAGGCTGTCTATCACGGTTGGCACTGCTACCAGCGACGCCGGAGGTTTGCTGGTAGGCGGGCATGCTCGGCACAACCCGGCATCGGCTAACGATGCCTCCACTGTCGACGAGATCGTCGCTTAACTGTTGCTGACAAGGGCGGCCAGGTCGCCCTTGTCGGAAAGAGGGAATCACATGGCGTTGACACTTGCCAGCCCGCCCAGTGTTGAACCGGTGTCGCTGGCTGAGGCTAAGGCGCATTGCCGTGTAGAGCACGACGAAGACGATACGCTGATATCGGCGCTGATTCCGGCGGCGCGCGAGCATGTAGAAGCGGTGACTAAGCGGGTGTTGATCACCCAGGAGTGGACGTGGAAACTTGATGCCTTTCCTTGCCAATTCAACATGCCAAAGCCGCCGCTCCAGTCGGTGGAGTCGATCACCTACGTGGATTCGGCCGGTAACACACAAACGCTGGATGCCGCCGAGTACCGCGTGGACAACGATTGCGAGCCCGGGCGCATTACCGAGGCATACGATGCCTCCTGGCCGACGACGCGGTTGGTGACCAACGCGGTGACCGTGGCGTTCACTGCCGGATACGGCCAGGCTGGAACCGATGTGCCGCAACCGATTCGGCAAGCGATTCTGCTACTGATCGGGCATTGGTATGAAAATCGCGAAAGCGTTGCTGTGGGTGTGTCCGTGGCTGAGTTGCCGCAGGCGGTTGAAGCGTTGTTATCGCCGTATCGGATGGTGTATTTCTGATGCGCGCCGGGTCCTTGCGCTACCGCGCCACGTTGCAGCAGCCCACACAAACACGTGGTGCCAGCGGCGAGGCAGTTGAAACCTTCGTGAACGTGGCCACCCGGGCGTGTGGGTTGGTTATGGCATCAGGAACAGAGGCGGACACCAACGGCCTGCAGCGGCAAGCGGAGGCGCGCTACGTGGTGCGTATGCGATACGACAGCACGGTGGGTGCGGCCACGGCGAAATGGCGCATTTTGATCAGTGGTCGGACATTCCACATTGTGGCGCCGCCGGATAACGTCGGAAACCGCAACAGGGAACTCAGGTTTCAGTGCAGGGAATATGTCAACTAACCAGATTGAAGGCCTGGCAGAGCTGTCCAGAAAGCTCAGCAAGCTGGAAGCAGGCTTGGCTGCAAAAACCCTGCGTCAAGCGGCGATGAATGCCGCCACACCGGTAGTACGCGAGGCGCGTTTGCGGATACCAGTAGGCGAGGAGGCGCACCGAACCTATAAAGGAAACCTGGTTAGCCCGGGATTCGCCAAGCGGAACATCAAAAAGAAAATCGCGATCAAAGACGGGCGCGCAGTTGTTTCGATCGGTGTCGCGCGCGAAGCGTTCTATGTAGTGCAGTTCCTCGAACTCGGTACACGCTATATCCCAGAAACGCCCTGGCTTGTGCCGTCCTTCGTTGCGCAGCGGAGGAATGTAGAACAGCGCATGGCCGCCCAGCTAAAAACCAAGATCGAAAAACTGAGTCGATGAGTTTCAACGCCGATTTCTATGCCTGGCTGACCGCACAGGCAGGGGTTACTGCGCTTTGCGGGAGCCGCATTTACCCGGTGCGACTGGCGCAGGGCGCGGATTTTCCGTGTGTTCGTTTCGAGCGTGACGCGAATGGTGGCGTGGCGGATTTCGATGGACAGAGCAATACCACCCGAACTGATCTGCAAACCGATTGCATCGCGGAGACGCTGGATGCGGCCACGGCTCTGGCGGATGCGCTGAGGTCTGCGCTGAAAAATCACACCGGTGCGCTGGGTAGCAAACACGTATACCGCACAGACCTGATCACAGAATTCGACACCTGGGAGGATCGTCTCGCAGGTGGCCGCTACCGGGTATCGCAAGCCTGGACACTTTGGCACAACTGAGGACAAAAGAATGCCCGACTTTATCAACGGCGTAACGCTCAAACGCGGAGATGGCACCACCCCGACCGAGGTTTTCACCCCTATCGAAGGGCTGAAAGGCCTGAGCGGATTCGGCAAGGTAAACCCGCTGGTCGACGTAACGGACTTCGACTCTGCTGGCCGCGAATACATTGCCGGCCTTGCCGACGGCCAAGAGATCACCATGGAGTTCAATCATGACCAAACCGCCAGCACTGAGCTTTCTGGTCTGCTGGGTGACGTGGACGCCGGTACCAATCGCAATCTCCAGATCGTGATGGACGACGGCACTGTGACCTGGACGTACGAGTTCGCTGTGGTTCCGCTGAGCTGGGTGGTCAACCCTTCGTATGAGGACGCAAACAGCGTAACCGTGACCGCCAAGATCTCTGGCGCTATCACCAAAACGGTGAGCTGATGGACAAGGCTGAACTGATCAAAGCTGCGGCAAGAAAACGTGCGGTGGTCAATATTGAAGGGCTCGGCGAAGTGTCGATATCGGCCCTGACCATTCGTCAGCGGCAGGAGTTACCTGGAAGATTCGACGATGATCCAGCAGGCGCTGTCGCGTGGATGGCTGCCTGCGCGCTTGACGAATTCGGACCAGACGACCTGGACGACGTGGCGAACTTCGACCCGGCTGTTCTGCAGGAGATTACTGACGCTGTGCTGAAGCTGTCTGGCATCTCCTCAGACGAGGAGGACGAAGCAAAAAACGACTGAGGGCTAATCCAGAGCGGCTGTTCCTGTTCCGATTAGCCCTGGAACTAGGGATGACGGTGCACGATCTTCAGGATCGCATGCCGTCTGACGAGCTGACCGAGTGGATGGCTTACTGGCGACTGGAGCCGTTCGGTGCATGGCGAGACAACTGGCATCATGCCCAGATGCTGTCCATGACCTTCAACGCTAACAGAGGGCGCCGCCAGCAACCCATGCACGTCGGCGATTTTTTCTATAAAGATCAGGACACGATACGCGAAGAACAGTCGCGGAAGTTCATGAAAGGGCTCGACATGCTGGCGGTGAAAAATGGCTGATCTCGCAAAACTCGTTGTAAAACTGGAAGCGGAAAGCAGTCAGCTTCGCGCCGAACTCAAAAGCGCCAACAAGAAACTCGATGGCTTTGGGAAATCGACCAAAAAAGCCTTGGATAATGCATCAAAGTCGTGGCGAAACTTCAAAGGAACAATCGCAACGGCGTTGGCGGTTGGTGGTCTGACAAAGTTTGTCAAATCGTCGCTCGATGCGGCAGATAAAATCCAGAAGCTATCGCTTCGCCTTGGAGCCAGCACTGAGGCGCTTTCCCAGTACCGACACGTAGCAGAGCTGACCGGGGTGAGCTTCCAGACGCTTACCATCGGGTGGCAGCGCATGACCCGGCGGATCGCGGAGGCAGCGACGGGGACCGGAGAAGCGAAGAAAGCGCTTGCTGAACTCGGCCTGTCCGCCGAGCAACTGAACAAGCTGAAGCCGGATCAGCAGTTTGAGGTTCTGGCTGACGCCATCATGAACGTTGAATCGTCTGCCGACCGCGTCAGGCTGGCGATGAAGCTGTTCGACTCTGAAGGGGTGTCGCTGCTGCAGACCATGCAGGGCGGTAGTGAAGCTATTCGGAAAATGCGCGAAGAAGCTGACCGTCTCGGTTTGACCCTGAGCCAATCAGCAGCGGACAGCGCCGCAACTGCCAACGACGCCATGTGGAAGTTCAACGCCACGACGGTGGCGCTCGGGCAGACTATCGCCATAGCGCTTGCACCGACCATTGACGCCATGGCTACGTGGCTGCAGGAAAACATACCAGACGCGGTTCAGGTGACCATCGAATGGTTCGACAAGATGCGTGAGAAGTTTGGGGACTTCAACGCATGGATCACCAACGCGCTTGCCGATGCCGAATATGACCTTGCAGCAATCGCCGATTTCTTCGGTGCCGACACCATGGCAAAGGCGTTCCGTAGCGCCGGAGACAGCTATCGCCAGATGTCGAAGACGTGGGAAAAGTCCACTGATCGGATGCGCAAAAAGCAGGAGGAAATGAACACCGCTCGCCGAGATGGTCTCAAGCTTGGCGTCGACTTCAATAACCTATACAACGCGCAGATTGCAGAGCAGGCGCGCCTTGACCAGGAGGAGCTCAAAAACAAGGACGCGCTTGCGAAAGCCAAAAAAGCCGAGGTCGCCGCAGACAAGGCAAAGACGGCGGCACTGAAAGAGCAGGCCGATTGGCAGAAGAAACTGAACGACGTGATCGACGATGTGGATCCCGTTGCCCCACTGCTGCGCCAGCTCGAAGCCCTGGAGGAACTGAAGCAGCAGTTCCCTGCCTACGCGGACATCATTGCCGAGAAGGCGCTGCAGATCCAGGACGACATCGACGAGATCAACAACAAGGTCGACGACAGCGTCGACAAGCTCGAAGAAACCAAGACAATGGCCGATCAGATCGGGGAGGCATTCAACACCGCGTTTGAGAATGCCATCGTGGACGCGCAGAGCTTCGGTGACGTGCTCAAGGCGCTTGAGCAGGATCTGCTGCGGATCTTCCTCAAGAAGAAGGTATCTACCCCGCTGTATACCGCGTTCGAGAAGGCAATCGATGGCTTCGACATCACCAGCTTTTTCGGTGGTGCCAGGGCCGCCGGCGGGCCGGTCGAGTCCGGGAAAGCCTATCTTGTCGGCGAGGCCGGGCCTGAGATCTTCGCTCCACAGGGCGCAGGAACCATTATTCCCAACGTCGCAGGCCAGTTCGGCAGCAACATCACGGTCGTGCAAAATATTCGCACGCCAGACGCCAACAGCTTCAAGCGCACATCTCGGCAGATCGCCCAGGATGCGCGGCGCGATTACGGGAGGATGTTCTGATGAGTTTTTACAACGACGTCATTTTCCCGACCGGGCTCAGCTCAGGATCCGCCGGCGGGCCGAGGTGGGCCGTCGAGGTGTCCGTCAACGACGCCGGCTATGAGGAGCGGAACAATCCTTGGGCGTATCCGCTGCACGACTACGATGTTGCATACGGCGTCAAAGACATCGCCGACCTGGAAGAACTGCACTCGATTTTCATGATCGCGCAGGGCATGACGCATGGGTTCAGGTTCCGCGACCCTCTTGACTGGAAGTCGTGTGCCAGGGATTCAGATCCCGCGTTCGACGACGTGGTCATTCTTGGCAGCGCCGTCGGCGGTGAAACATCGCTGCAGGTTTACAAGACGTATGCCTACGCCGGAGTCGAGACCCAAAGGAAGATCACCCGAATCTTCGGGACGATGCTGCTCGGCATTAACGGGAGCGAGAAAACCGCCGGCACGCACTTTACCATCAACAAGCAAACCGGCGTGATTGACCTCACCGGAGGGTCAACGCCGCATGGCGCGCTATCCGAGTCTGACGAGGTGACTGCGGGGTTCCAGTTCCACGTTCCTGTTCGCTTCAACTCGAATTCCATTTCGATCCAGCTCGAGGAGTACACACACGGAACTGCCAGTGTCCCGCTGACCGAGGTGCGCGAATGAAAAGCACATCGGCCTCAATTCTGCTCTCCAGCACACGGTGCTCCTGCTGGAAGGTTGTCAGGTCAGATGGCACAACGCTGGGGTTCACTACGCATGACCAGACGCTCACCATCGACTCGTTGGCTTACGAGCCGTCCGGCAGCTTCGCGAAGTCGGCAACCAAGCAGACCGAAAACTCGACGGAGGACAGCCAGGCCCTGTCTGGGGTGCTGACGTCAGACCGGATTACTGAAGCTGACCTTGCCGCTGGGAAATACGCTGGCGCGGTTGTCTATTCGTTCGAGGTTGATTTCAACGATCTGGCCGCCGGAAAGCACAAGTTGGACGCCGGGGTAATCGGTGAGGTCAGAATGACGCGCGCCGGCTTCCAGGCTGAGGTGATCGGGATCGAAGCGCTTCTTGGGCGCAACGTCGGGCGTTTATTCACCCGATACTGCCAGCACACACTTGGCGATGCCAGCTGCGGCATAACGCTTGACCCGCCCAACTGGGCTGCAACAACGGCGTATGCGCTCAATGCCGCGCGCTCGCCAACCGTTTACGATGGCCGGCGATACGTGGTTACAACCCCTGGAACAAGCGGATCCACCGAGCCGACCTGGGACACGACGGTAGGGAACACCACGACCGATGGCACCGTGGTCTGGACCTGTTACGAGGCATACACCAAGCAGGGTTCGGTGACCGGCGTAAGCGACAGCCGGACATTCGCCGATAGCGCGCGCACAGAGCCTGATGGCGACTTCGCGTTCGGATGGCTGACATTTTCGACTGGGCAGAATACCGGCATTCGCCTGCCAATAAAGACCAATGCAGCAGGCACGCTTTCATTGATCGTTCCAGCGCCATTTGCAATCCAGCTTGGCGACACGTACACCGCCGTGCGGGGCTGCAACAAGCTCCTCAAGGCCGCTGGCGATACCTGGGGTTCCCCGTACACAGGAGACTGCAGGGCGAAGTTTAACCTCGAGCGCGGTGGCAACGCGGCAAACTTCGGAGGGTTCCCGGAGCTGCCGGGTAACGACGTCATCGCAGCGGGGCCGCTATGACCAACAGGCAGCAAATTGTCGACTGCGCGCGAAGCTGGAAGGGCGTTCCTTTTATCCATCAAGGCAAGACCAGGGATGGCGTGGATTGTTATGGATTCATCCTCGGCGTTGTGAATGAGCTTGGGATTGCGGTAAATCACACGCCGATCAACGACTATCCTCGCATCCCGGACGGGCGAATGCGCAACCTGCTGCAGGAGGCGCTGGAGCCGCGCAAGTTTCTTGACCGCAAGCCGGGTGACATCCTGGTATTCGCCTGGGGTGGTGAGCCTCAACACCTTGCAATTCTGGCTTCACAGGATTCGGTAATACACGCCTACGGCAGTGATCAGCGTGGTGGGGTTGTCGAGACCCGGCTGGCCGGCAGGCTGCTGGATCGCATTCGTGGCGTGTACGCCATTCCGGGGGTTGAGTAATGGCGACGCTGATACTCACGGCTGTAGGCCAGATGGCCGGCAAGGCGCTCATTGGTGGCGCAATCGGTGGAGCCTTGGGCGGGCTTGCCGGGAGTCTGGTGGCAAACGCCTTATTCGCGGAGGACCAGCACCAGGAAGGTTCAAGACTTGATGATCTCGGCGTTTCAGCAGGTGGAGCCGATGGCGCATCGATCCCGCTGATCTACGGGACGATGCGCGTCGCCGGGCAGTTTATCGTCGCAGACGACTTGGTCGAGTCCAAGGAAACCACGACGGTCAGCGGAGGCAAGGGCAGTGGCCCATCGGTCACGCAGACCACCTACACCTATTCCATGACCTATGCGGTCGCCTTCGCGGAGCCGCCAACTCGTGGCCGCGCGATCAAGATCTGGAACAACCGCAAGTTGACCGAGGATTACTCTGGGAACTCAACTGCGCAGACAGAAGACGGCACCCAGAACATCTACTACTACGACGGCACGCAGACTGAGCCGGATTGGGAACTCGAAGCGCTCATCGGTGAGGGTAATGTCCCGGCGTATCGCGGCATCTGCTACGGGGTGTATACCGACCGCATTCTGACCGACTGGGGTAATCGCCCGCCCCTGACCGAAGCTCTGATAGCCACCAACAGCACGACATCCATCCAGTTTGGATTGATCAGCCCATACGATTCGCCGGTGATCGCAGAAGCGCTGCAAGGGTCGCAGGGAAACCGTATCCCGACAATTGAATACTCATCGAAATTCGACGTCGTCGTTACTGCCTGCCATGCATACTATGGTGGCTACATAGCCGGGCTGTTCTGGCTTGATCCCTACACAAAAGAGGTCCTGCACGGCTACAGCCTTGGAGGCAACCTATCCATGATGGTGGCCTTGATCGGTAGCGAGGCCGCTGGTGGGCAGGACTGGGCGATCGCCTACTCATCAAACACCGGGTATGGGACCGTATGGGGCACGGCCGATGGCTCTTACAAGTACACCTTCAACACCGGAGGCTGGGGGGTCAAATTCGTTTGCGAAACTGATGATGGGTTTCTGATGGCCAACGCAGCTGGCGGGGTCCAGATATTCGTCAAGCAGACCGGGTCGAGAACCTATGTTTCCAGCCTGAACGTACCGCCTGGATACGTCCTGTCGACGGAGGACCTGTATGGCGCCTACGCTGGCGGGAACATCCTGACCCCAATCAAACAGAGCAGCCCATCCAGGTTTGCGGTCGCGATCCTGAAGCCCTTGCTAACCGGCGGCAGCGGCTCTGACCACTTCTGGGACGAACCTCAGCTCGCCGCCGAAGAGATCAATGCCTTCGTGGCGCGACCCTGTATCGATGACAACGGGCTGGTATGGTGGCCGGTCAACTGCACGTTCACTGGGGGGTCTGGCGGCGGATTCTGGGTTACTGATTCGCGCGGAGCGAATGGTGAGCTGGTATCGCTTTACGACCTGATCGAGCTGAACGGCTGGAGCCCTTGGTATTACAGCTGGACCGGCCACTACCAGCAGTGCCTGACCCGCAACGAAAACACAGGCCGCTTCTGTTTTCAATGGTACGGGAGTCTGTGGAGCCTTGACCCGATTACCCGGCGGATGTGGCGCTGGAGCCTGAGCGGCGCCGGAGCTACTTATTACGGTGCGGTCACTCACCACGATGGCCTAAACACCTACTTCTCCGGCACGCTTGCCGACGATGTCCTGACCTACAGCCCGGACGTTTATACGGTTCAACAGCAGCCGGTCGCCGACATTATCGAGGATCTTTGTGAGAGGGCCGGACTGTCCTCTTCAGAGGTTGATGCCTCGGCGATAACCATGGATGTTGATGGATTTGCACACACACGCCACGGTCCGCCAAAAGCATCCATATCGGCGCTGCTGCGCATCGCGAATGCCTATCGAGTATCAAGCGACTGGCAGCTGAAATTCCTACCGCTTGGAGCGAATGCGGTTGCAACAATCGACGTTGGAGATCTTGGCGCCCGAGAGGCCGGCGGCGACCCGGTGCTGCCACTGGAAACATTCCAACCCGCGTCTGCAGAGATCCCGCGCAGCCTCACCCTTCGGTATCTGTCGAGTGATGCGGATCAGCAGGCGGCGGTTGTCGTTGCAGAGGTCCCGTTCGGTAATGTTGGCACGACGGCTACTGCGGAGTTCGCGCTTGCGATAACAGACGCAGAGGCGGCCATGCTGTGCAAGCGCCTTTTGCAAACGACTGCAGGTCAGTACACCCACGCATTCACGCTTCTGCCAAAGTACGGCTATCTGGATGCCGGGGATTGTATTGTGATCCCAACGTCACAGGGTTCCACGCGCGTGCGTTTAACGTCGATTGACCGGGGCGCAAACGGCGTGATCGATGTGCGCGCGGTTTCAGATAGTACCGATGACTTGGTCGCCTACGTGGTTGCCCCTGGATCTGGCTACAAGTCGCAATCGGTGACCCGCTCAGGCCCGGCGAAGCCCATAGTGCTCGACGTTCACACCCTGCGCGACGCCGACGATTTGGACAACCCTTCTCCCTACCTGACCGCATTCGCCATTGGTGAGCGCTGGAATGGCGCGCAATTCTACCAGTCTCCAGATAATTCCGATTTCACTGCGATTGGTGTTATCACAGCCAAGGCACCTGCTGGCTTTTGCCAGACCATTCCTGTTCCGGTGTATGACTTTGAATCCTACGACACGCAGACCATTCGGGTGAGGATCCAAAACGGCGCGCCATTGTTTAGCGTGACGGAATCTGCGCTGCTGCAGTCAAACGCCAACGTCGCGGCGTGGGGGCAGCGTGGCCGATGGGAGATCGTGCAGTTCAAAGATGCGTTACCAGTGGTCGGGCAGGCCGGCGACTACGACTTGACCAACCTGCTGCGAGGTCGACGAGGATCCACCGCGAATATGCGCAACCACGGGCAGAATGATGTGTTTATCCTGCTCACTGAGCAGACCGTCATACGGCAAGAGCTTGCTACTGCCAATATCGGGGAAACTTGGTATTACAAGGCCCCGCAGTTTGCATCAAACCTCGCGAATGCGATCACGGTTTCCGATGTCCTGGCCAACGTGCCTGCGATCCCATACGCGCCCTGTAACGCGAACTGGGAACACACCAACAACATCGGGCGAACTCTGGATTTCACCTTTGAGTGGCGGACCAGGAAGGGCGGCAAGATCGGCGGCGCGAACGGTTTGACTGACGGCGTGGCTGGAAGCATGACCGACGAAGACACCGGCGATTTCGAAACCCTTGATGAAGCGCTTGCGCCGATCAGCACCTATCAAGTGTCGGGGGAATCGCACCAACTGACAGACGCGCAGATCGCGGCAGACTACGATCCAATCGTGCCCCACGAAATCAGCGTCCGCATCGCCCAGGACGGGAGTGACAGCGGCGCACTTGGGGCTTGGTATTTCAAGCGAGGCATCCAGCTTGGCTCGGTGGCTTTGGCTGAGGATGGTGGTGAGCATGCGTGCCTTGCCTCAGTACAGAAATCTACCGGCGACTACGTCTATGTCGGGCGCATCATTCGGGCCAGCGACGGCTCTTACAAAACGGTGATATGAAATGGCAGAACGTGACGTCGTTGCACTCAACGAGGCAACCCCACAGCTAGAGGTTCCGCAGGGCAGCGATACCTATCGTATGCCGTGCGGAGTGAATATCGAAGGCGACCTGCTCATAGCGAACCGGGCGCTGTTCGAGGAAACAGGAACTCGCCTCGGATCTGGCACGGCCATCGCGGCCATTGATACCTCTGGTGGAACCCTCCAGCTATGGGCTGGGGCGCGATACACCACGGGCGGCAACCTTGTTATTAAAGCTGATGGGGACTTCGATTTCCGGGTTGGCACCAACGCCTTCTTGAAGTGGGACGAATCCGCCGGACAGCTGGTGGTGAAGGAGGGCGCAGGCACCAAAGACAACGCGGCAACTTTCGATTCTTCCGGGATGACGCTATTGCAGGGTGGCATCAAGCTTGACGGGCTGTCCAGCAGCGACGCGCACACCCTTGATGACTACGAGGAGGGCGCCTGGACACCTACGTTATCCGACGGTACTAACACCCTATCTCCCGCCGACTTTGATGTTCAGTATGGTGCCTACCGAAAAATCGGCACCTTGGTTTTTGTGGACATGAGAATAAAGCTCAACTCGGTCGGTAGTTTGTCCGGGCTCATACATGTGGCAGGGTTGCCATTCAACAAAATCGCGGCGGGTGATGATCGTCCGTCACTGCAAGTCGGCTACTTTGCTGGAGCGAACTTGGCGGCTGCCTCGGCGCTTGCTGGCGCTGTGGCGGAATTTTCAAGTGCAAGTAAAATCTTTCCCACCGTATTCGATTCGACTTCTGGCCCAACTGGGCTTGATGCCAGCGAAATTACATCAGCGTTTGAGTTGAGAATATCCGGCGCATACATAACTGAGGATTGAGTCATGGTAATTACAAAGCGAGTTGAAATTGGTGAGATTCGGGTGCGGCCTGACGGTAGCATGAACGTTCGTACCGATACCATTATCGAGGAGGACGGCGTAGAGATCAGCCGCTCATACCATCGGAAGGTAATCCAGGCTGATGAGGACATTGCGGCTGAGGATTCCTTCGTGCAAGAGATCGGCGCGCCGCTGCGGACCCCGGAGCGCATCAACAAGGTCATCGAAGATAGGCGGAAGGAAAAGTAACATGCCTGGAAAGTACACGATCACGATCAACAAAGGTGAGGACGTCGATCTCAATCTCACCTACAAGGACGGCGCTGGCAATCCGGTTGATCTGACCGGGTACACAGCCGCTTTCCAAATCAGAAAAAACCCAACAGCCGATGCGGCCCTGGTGAATCTCACTCACTTGGCAGGAATCACGCTTGGCGGTGTTTTGGGTACTATCAGGATTCAGATCAACAATGATGTCACTTCGGCGCTTGAGATAGACAGCGGACACTACGCGCTAGAGATCGACAGCGGAACCAAGGTAACTCGCCTGCTAGAGGGCCTGGTGATCTGCACACCTGAGGTCGTCAGATGAGCACTGGCGATAGCGTCATCGTCGTGACCGAAACCGAGTTCCGCACAATCGAAATAGACGATGGCTCCGAGGTTGTCGTCATCGAAACAGCGCCTGACATCATCGAGGTCGTCCAGCAGGGTCCGCAGGGTCCACCAGGCGGTGTTGGCGGTGGTGGAGTGACCGACGGCGACAAGGGCGACATCACGGTTAGTGGCGGCGGAACCGTATGGGTTATCGATGTCGGCGCAGTCACTTCTAGCAAGATTGCAGAAGCCGTTCTCGTAGACATCGCCGCCGGCGTGATTGCGTATGGATGGGGAGACCATAGATTAGCGGGCTACCTGAAAAGCTTCTCGGAGACTGACCCGGTTTTCCTGGCAAGCCCTGCCGCCTCTATCTCGTTGTCAGATGTCGGCAACTGGAACGCAGCCTATGGGTGGGGCAACCATAACCTAGCGGGCTACCTGAAAAGCTTCTCGGAGACTGACCCGGTTTTCCTGGCAAGCCCTGCCGCCTCTATCTCATTGTCAGATATCGGCAACTGGAACGTAGCCTATGGGTGGGGCAGCCACGAGGGGCTGTATGATGATATCGGTGCTGCGGCAGCGGCTGTGGACGATCACGAGGCGGCAGGCCATCCCCACTCGCAGTACCAGCTGATAGCAACTCTGCAGACCCAGGTGTCTGCCAACAGCGATGTGACGGCCAATACCGCAGCCCGGCACACTCATGCGAACAAGACGGTCCTTGACGCGACCACTGCTCCCTATACGACCGCTGACCAAAGCAAACTGCAATCTGTTGTAGTGCTCTCGGAGTCTTCGCAGGCCCCGACTTCGTCAGATATAGCCGCAGCGCTGAACACGCACTACAACGTGGACCTCAGCAGCCTGACTGCTGACGTGCACCTCGTATTGCCCACCCCAGCATCCAGCGCAGACAGAATCTCTCTGTACATCGAGGTTGGAAATTCGACCTACCTGCTTAAAGTGAAAGGCGACACCGGGGTGAAGTTTTTCGCAGAAACTGCCTCAGAGGACGATCGCTTTCGCTATTACACCGCAGGTGAGTCGGCGACCTTGGTTCCGAACTCATCCCTGGACGGCTGGATTATCCCGAGACACTTGGACGGGCGCATGCCCGGCGCGGTGCGCATTGAAGGGGATGGATCGACGTCGCAAACCTATTCCGGGTCCAGTTGGGTGGATCACGGGAACATGCCGGCTACAGCCTTCAACGATGGGTTCATCGCGGTAGCGGGCGACCCTGGCGACCCGGCAGCGCCCACAGCCTCAACGGTTGCGCCTCGCCGTCGGATGAATCTCACCGGGTCTGCAAACTACGCATCGAATAACAACGCGGTGCCAGATGGCACCAACGTCAAAGTGCAGGTCTACGATTTCACGACGGCAACCGCGTTCAATTCTGATAACCGGGCGATGGGGTCGGCAACTCGCTGCGTGATGGCCTTTCCATTTGATTACAGAGATGTCGCGCCGGGTGACGCTATTGGGGTGCGATTCCAGGGTGTGGATAATCTAGGTGTTGCGCCATGGAATACCCAACATCTTGTCGTAAAGGAGCAACTCGCATGAGCTATCCGCAGGGCACCGCAATCGCGCTTGACCGCATGGGTTACTGGGACTGTCAGCTCAAGCCGGTGGACGGCGGTGAAGAGATGGTGTATTGGGCGCACGACGAGCCAATACCGGAGATCACCAAAGAGCAGGCAGAGCAAGCGGTGCGCGACTACAACGTCGATATGGCCTACGCGGTCCACAAGCAACGAATGGACGCGCTGGTATCCAAATACCCCTACGCCGAAACTCTCGACTGGCGGGAACTGGAAAGCGATGCGCGGGCGTACCTGGATAACGGCGTCATCGGCCGTCAGTTGCAGCGTTTCGTTGACCATGGGTACGACCCTATTGAGTACAGCACCAGGGTGATCACGAAAGCAGACGCGCTCGATGCGGCAAAGATCGCGATGATCTCAGCCCGTGACCAAGTTCGAAAAGAAGCCGCCGAAGCCGACAATCCGTTCGTGTTCGATGTTGCCACGCGATTTTTTGAGCTAGTGGATGCCGAGTGAGCGACGAAATCCATATCGAAACCCGACTGACACGGCTGGAGAGGGACGCGGAGAAAGCGTCGGATGAAATCAGGCAACTGATTATCTCCACGCAACGAATGGCCGACCTGCTCGAGGCTCAGGCGCGGAACACGCCCAAGCTCGACCTGCTGCTGTCCAAGGTGCATGACCTGGAGCTGGGCCTGAGCAACGCGCAGTTGGTGCAGAAAGGCGTCGTTTGGCTGGCGGGGATTGTCGGTTCGAGCGCGGTGGCGATGGCGATGGCGTACATTTTCGGGGCCACAAAATGACCCTGTATGTGTGGAACATGCTCAGCCTCGGGGTTTACGCGGCAGTCGTCGTGATGGTGATACGCACCGGATTCATGCTGTGCAGTGTCCGCATATCGAGAACGCTCTATGTTCCTGTTGCCGCGTTTCTGATCGCGCTGCTTTGCCAAGCTGGCAGTTTTCTGGTGCTCCAGTCGCATTGGATAACCGAGGATTTCAACTCGGTTGTTGGCGAGGAGGTCAGCCTTGGTTGGATGCTTTTCGATTATTTCAACGCGGTTGCGATGCTGAGCTTCGTGATCGGACTGCGGACCTACCTGGGGTGGAAGACCCCGGGGAAATCGTGTGACGGGAAACTTCAATATCGGCGTCGAGCCGATGATCAACCATAGAGGCAAAAATGGCATATCAACTGCGAATCACCGTGGAGCAACTGGCAGACAACAACGAGATCATGTCGGTCAGCCAGAAGGTTTTTTCGGGTTACACCGATGTGACTGACGCAAACCTGCACAACCTCGCCATCGAGCGGGCGCTGCTGAAAACGCATTCAGAGCTAGCTGTCATCAAGGCCGGTGACGAAGCCAAGGCCGGGAGGGCGATGACCGACCTGGAGCGCATGGAACTCGGGCTCGAATGAACGGCAAGGTTCGCTGGGTGGAGCGCAAGCAAGCGCGTTCCGCCAGAAGATGGTAGGTCAGGATTTCAAAACGAGTCATTCGCAAACCCGTTCGCAAACTATTGATTCTTAATGTTGGAAAACGCGTGTTATCGTAGTTGATAAAATAGGCGAAACACGAGAAATATCAACGCGATGCTGTCGCAACAGTAGCTTATTGACATGGTGGGGGTCGGAAGTTCGAGTCTTCTCGCGCCTACCAATTAAAACAGAGGCTTACGCGAGTTTCTGGAATTGGTTATCGCAATCTATCGCAAACCAATCGCAAACTGCCCCGTTTATCGGGGCTTTTTTGTGTCCCCGTAAACCGCCGGAATCGTCACTGTGGTCCACGTGTGGCCCTCCAGGTAATGCGCCGTCATCCGCTCGGTGGTGTGGCCGCGTAGCACCTGTATCTCCCGGGTAGTCCATCCCTGTTCCTGGCGTAGGTGTTCGCCAAGGGCGATGATCTCGTGGAAGGTTGGGCGCTGTGCCGGTGTCAGCTGCTCGAACCGCCCGCAGGCCTCCCTGGCCAAGGCAAATCCGTCAGAAATCTGCTTGCATGAAAGCTGGAACGGATGGTCCTTTTCCTTGCTCTTTTTCACGCGCTCCGGTCGTTTGTGTACCAGAAACGGGCAGGGGATGTCGTCACGGCAGCGGCGGATCAGGTCATCGAGGGTGCGATCGCCACGCTCAGAGTGCGCCAGCGGCATATTTAGTGGTATCCGCAGCCAGGCGCTGGGGCCGTGTTTGCGGGTTTTGCTCTGGATCACGTAGGCGAACCCGTCTCGCTGGTCCTTGAACTGCCATTTCTGGATATCACTGCGCCGCTGCAGCGCGTTAAGGGAGAGGTCCATCGCGTTTTTTATCGATTGCGATGCCTCGGCGAAAATTTCCTTGTAGTCGTCGAGGCTGAGACGTTCCCGGGTGCGTAGGCCTGTGTCGCGTGGCACGATCTTGGCGATTAGGTTGTCGCTGAGGATTCCATCGCTCACGGCGTGTTTGTACAGCCCGGCGAGCACCTTGCGATGTTGGTTAGAGGATTCAGCGGTGCTGCGCCTTGTCAGGTAGGCAGCAAGCTGAGCCTGGGTGATATCAGCCAGTGCCAGGTGCCCGCTGATCTCGGCCTCGAATCTGTCTAGGATCCGACGGCATTCGGTGAGGTAGGCTTCGCTGAGCGGATGGCCTTTCACACGACGCGCTGGCAGGATCTCGTCGCGGTAGCGCTGCAGGTACTCGGTGACTGTCACCTGTTCGGCCTGGCCGGTCATGATCTTCCGCATCATGGCGGCGCCCACTGCTAAGTGGGCGTTGACCTGGTTTGCCGCGTCGATCGCTGCTGCCTTGTCGTAGCCCAACGAGGTGCGCTTCCCGGTCTGCGGGTTACGGTAGTAGTAATAAGGACCGCGCGGATTGGTGGTGTAATAGAGGTTTGGTGGCAAGTCGCGGTTTTTTCGTTGGCGTTTTGGTGACATCAGCTTGCGACTCGGATCGGTGTCACGTTCGGTGGGAAATCTATCGGGCTTTGGGTCGAAATCGCGCCGGTGCTTGTCACGTGAGTGTAGATCATCGTGGTTTCAAGGTTGGCGTGCCCGAGTAGTTCCTGCACTGTGCGAATATCGGCGCCAGCCTCTAATAGGTGGGTCGCAAAACAATGGCGGAAGGTATGGGCGGTTACCCGTTTATCGATTCCAGCGGCACGCCGAGCAGCTGTGATAGCTTTGGATACAGCGGATTGATGAATGTGGTGCCGGCGCTGCTCAGATCGTTCTCGTGGGTCTTCACTGATCCTAGATGCGGGAAAAAGAAACTGCCATCCGAACTCCTTCACTGCGCTTGGGTATTTTCGTGCCAAGGCATGCGGCATGTAAGCGTCGCCAAATCCGGCGGTCAAGTCTGCGTTGTGAAGACGTCTGACCTCTTCGATGTGGGTGTCGATGGGTTTGACCAGGAATGTGGGGAGCATCACAACCCGGTCTTTCGCGCCCTTTCCGCTGCGCACAGTAATGGTGAGGCGATTGAAATCAATATCCTGCACGCGTAAATTCAACACCTCGCGCTGGCGTAGCCCTGAGCCGTACATGATTGATGCGATGATCCATTTCATGCCGCGTAACTGATTGATCACCGCAAGCGTTTCTTCACGTGAAAGCACGGTAGGTAGGCGTTTCGGTTTCTTCGATCGCACGAAGCTAGAAAAATCTTCGAGTTCCAGCTGCAGCACGTCTTTGTACAGAAAATTAATCGCGTTCAAAGCAACGCTCTGAGTGCTGGCCGACACGTGCCGCTGGCTCGCCAGGTAAGTGAGAAAGCTGACAATCCTGGCTTCTCGAGAATCATCGGAACGTTGACGGCACCAGCCGGCAAAACGCCTTATCCAGTGCAGGTAGGTTCTCTCAGTGGCAAGAGAAAGATGGCGGCGGCGGCAAACGTCGCGGGCTTTTCGCTCAATCTGCGAGATGTTCATTATTGTGCGCCTTGTTCAATATGCCGTATTGCGTGTGAATACCTGTTAGGCAGCCTCATGCTTGTCCACGAGGTCAAACCACAGCCAGGTGAACAAGGCCGATTGGTCGATCATTTCCCATGAATCCTCGCCCCACTCCATGTAGCAAAACTCGGTATCGAGATCGCGGTCTATCACCACCTTAGCGGGAAAGTATTGCTCCACCTTGCGACGGTTCAGGCGCACAGTCACATCAAAGAAAAACTCATCGCCATAGGTGTCGGTCTGTTCGATCTCAAAATGGAAATCACCATCCCAGTCAGTAACCGCATCATTCAGTGCTTCGGTAAGTACGTGTTTCATAGTCAGTTCCGTAATCTGCCTAACAAGTAATTCAACGAGCGACCCCGGCTTCGCCGGGTCGCGTTAATAAAGTCGTTATGTGCGTAAAGCACAACATGGGCTGGCCAGTGTGGCACTTCGTAGGAATAGTCCTTGCGAACTTGAAAGCCTGGTGGCGGATGGTGGGCGCTGAAGCGCAGCGATTCCGGGGGCTGTTCCTCCGGGGTTCGCGAAGGCAAAATCGGAGAAAGGAAGGCACGTTGGAAAAGGAAGGTTCATTGCTGAAAAAGGTCGGTCATTTTTCATGCCGTGCTGTTTTCAACTGGTCTATGCCGGGCAAACCACCGCAGGCCGCGGAAGGCTGGGTGTTTCCGTGCGCCGCAGCACATAACAAGTCGCTCATGCCGTTCGCTTCGCTCACTCGGACGCCTGGTGCTACGCGGCAGCTCGCGCATGCCTTCGGCATTATTGCGCAAGCTTGCCGCTGCGCACCAGCCGCCGCATAGCTTGGCGTTATGCGTCAAACAATCCCGTCACGCCTATTCCAGAGATCCATTGCATCAGTTTCGTTATCGCCCCAGGGGCCGCGTGCCCCACAATCACCACACACGACAATATCTGCATGCTCGCGCACGTTGTCCCCGCAGTCATGTTCGCTCACGATCAATTGCCGGTTCCCGCAAAAAGGGCATTTTGCTAAATTCCGCATGCTGGCCTCAATCGCGTCAACGGTTCCACCGCTTGCCCTCAAATCAGCAAAAGCGCGGTCTTCTCGCGCATCCAAATACGCATCAACAGGGATGGAAAACTCGTTGAAGCAACGTGCGCATTCGTCACGAGGCAATCCGTGTTTACAATTTTGTCCACTCATATTTCTACCCTCAAAAACGCATAACAAGCGGGTCAAGCGGAGCGCAAAAATCGCGCCCGCTTACCCTGATCGTTAGCGTGAAAGCATCCGCATCAGGTGGTCAGCTTGGCTCTTCGCGTCATCAACAGCTCTGTGATACACACCCTGACGTACCATTTTCACGTACGGGTTCATACTCTTTACAGTTCGATAGCAGCGGTCGTTCCAGAATTTCCACGGCTGTTCCATGCCGCATTTTCGGTATGCGTTGCTCAATATTGCGTTATCAAACGCAGCCCCATTTCCCCACACTTCCGCATCTTCTCCAACCCATTCGGAAAATTGTTTCAACGCCTCCACCAACGGAACGTTATCACGCTCAAACTGTTTCCTTGCATCGTCGCTCTGCTTCATCCACCACATGATGGTACTGGCATCAATCTCCAGTCCAACCGCAACCGATGAGGCCAGATCAACCACCGCATAAAATTCATCGGTAATTTCACCGACATCAAAACGGGCCGCCCCGATAGCGATAATCGCGGCATTAGTGCCGTTTCCCATTGTTTCCAAATCAAGCATTACTCTGTTCATGTTACCTCCAAAATTCACGCTAACAAGCAAGTCAACTCGGACTCGCTACGCTCGCCGGTTACTTGGCCGTTAGGCCACTTGGCGCAGCATCAGTGCTGCCAGAATGCATCGGTGGTCGGTGTATCTTACGCAGAGCGTTCTTCGGTACGCGCAAAGTGCTCTCGATCAATCCTCTCTATCTCGGCGATAATTAGAGCCGCTGCCTTCACTAAGTCGCGCCGTGGAGATGTCGGTTTCCAGTATTGATCTTCCCAAGGCCAGTCGCACGGAGCATCCCAGTTTGCGCCGCGCTCTCCATTGGCAAGAACATCAGCCGCGTGGTCAGCGTATCCTGCTGCCGCCTTCGACAGCTCGCCGCCAAAGTGCTTATCATCATGTTCGGGGTTGAATCCTTCACGCTCGATCTGATGGCGGCGTTCTCGAATCACATCATCAATTGCATTGCTCATAAATCCTCCACGCTTAACAGCGTTGGGAGGCCGGAGGTTCTGGCAAAGGCATCCAATGAGTAGGAGATCCATCCCACCCGTACACGCTGTTGTCCAGGTCGTCGCGGCCAAGGTAGTCCCAGCGGTCAACTCGGATTCTTTCGTCCTCCGGCGCGCTCGGGTCATATGTCAGCACCAGCGTTTTTCGGTCCATTGGTGCTGTGGAAATTGGCTCCCACATAAATCTCTCCTAAAACAAGTAAATCGTGTCGCAGCCTATCGGCTGCTGGGACGCCGCGCAAAGCGCGCCGCCCCAAATGGTTGGTGTTAACAGTACCGATCTGCCGTCCAGGCATCCCAATCAAAGTCGCAGGCGTCATCGCCTCGGCAAAGCTCGGGTATCTGGTGACACTTTGGACACTCTGGTTCCAGTACCAGCACCTTTGTCCCGGGCGGGAAATGCTTGGCAGCTAGCTCAAGGGTTTCGCTGTAATCCGAGTCCATGTCGCCTTCCGCGAATCCCTGCCACTGCGGGCGTACTTGGTCGCACTGCTCGCCGTCGTACATGTCTGGTTTCATCTCGGCCCACATCGTTTTCCGGAAATCAAGACTCATAACAGTTTGCTCAAGAGGCGCCACAACGGCGGGCCTCAATCGTTGGTCATCAGAAATGGATAACTCATCTTTTATAAAACTGTCTTTCTGTTTCTGGCTAATCAGGCTTTTGGCCTTCAGCACGATGATCGGCTGGTTGTCGTCTCCGTCACGAACAACGAAACCCGTTGTCGATACCCGTTCACCATTCTGCAAATCAACAACAACCGGTGCTGATGGGATTTCAGAGGCCACATTGGCTAGTGCTTTGATTTTCACATCTACCTCCGTTAGCTGTCGCCCCATAGTTCTTCTGGGGTTGTGTTTGGGAACTCAGGTAAAGGCATCCAGTAGTAAATATGGTCTCCGTCATTTGTTGCCATATCCCACCGGCCGTATGTTCCGTTCGACCAACCGTCGCCAGTCCATGCCATAATTTCAACAGCAGGGTCAATGACCACACACGCCACAACAAGCACAGGCGTGTTGATCGGCGGCTCTGGTTTTGGCGCTCTGCCGTTGATCCGGCGCCAACCAGGCGTGTTCATATGGGGTTGCCGTCGCTCACTGTCGCTGACTGACGCTTTGATACCCTCAGTAGCAGCTTGTTGTGCGCAGGTATCGCTTGAGGAATCCGTCACGCTTCGCCTTTCCGTCGTTAGGCCAAAAATAGGTCGATGTCATGAATTGCAGCAGCCAATTCGTTGCTAGTTTTTTTCCATTTCGATCTTTCCTCATCGTCTTCGTGGTCTGATAAATCCATACCTTCCTTAATAGCTTTGGTAATACTGATTTTTCGTTCCGAATAATCATCGTAAATATGTATTTTGCCGTCATGTATACAAACATTGAGATTTTTGACCCATTCGCTGGTTGCCTCGCGCCACAAATCATCGGGGATGTCGTCGGCAGATATTTCCAATAAATCTAGCGCCTCTTTGAGTTTTTCATCTCGCATGTAGATCTCCAGTTAAAAGTCCAGCCTTGTCGTTATGAGTACCGATCTGCCGTCCAGGCATCCCAATCAAAGTCGCAGGCGTAATCGCCTCGGCAAAGCTCGGGTATCTGGTGACGCTTTGATGAATCCGTCACGCTTCGCCCCTCCAAATTCTCTCCAGGTGTTCAAGGTCTGCTTGATGCGGCTGGCCGAGGCCTACGCCAATTCGGCCCAGCTCGTAAGCGTGGGAGTAAACGCGGTATCGTAGCCACCAGAAGCGGATGTGTCGGATGATAGGCAGTCTCTTCATTCGGTCAGCCTCTTTCTGTTGCGTGTTCCCAGATGCGGTCTAGCGTCTCGATCTGCCGTTCTGTTGGTCTGCGGTCACGCTCAATCTGAGACCGTAGCGAGTCGATAAAGCCGGCTTCCCACTCAGTCAGACGGCTTTCGCGCTTCTCGCAGTCGTCGATCATGGTTAGGTGTTCGTCAGACCAATGGGTCATGCTGCGTGTACCGGGAGCAATTGTTTTGTTCGCGGATCAACCTTGTACAGTTCAACCCAGCGACTATTAGACGGTCCAATTTCGAGGCCATCATATTGCTCGGCAACTGCTGCGTGGTCGTCTGTGCATTCCTGTTCCTGGCTGCCGATCACTCTACCAAGGCTGATCAGATTGAAACGGTACAATGGCATTAGGCGCCTCTCTGTGATGGTTTATGTTTGGTTATCCTGCCGCCCTGGCCAGGATTTTCTGCGCCAACGGGCTCAGTTTTTTGTTGGATGAAGCAGGCGTTGGCTGCGTGGCAAGTTGCGTGGGACGCTGTGGGTCGACGTACCAGGCGCGGCCGCGCTTCTCGCCATACAGTTGGCCATTTCGTATCCAGGCAACGACGGTGCGCTGATCAGGTCGGCTGGCTGGCGTGAAGGCCTCCTGGAATTCGCTGATTTTCATCAGGGGCATGGGGTGCTCCTTTCGCTCAGTGGCGCGGTCAGGCAGGCGTTGCGCAGTGCATAAAGCGGATCCATCAGGCGTTGAAGCGTTTCCTGGGAAACGTCGAAGTCTTTTCCTGGTGTGATCTGCTCTAGTTCCTGCATCGCTTGATTGATCTGCCAGGCGTTGCTCATGCGGGTTTGTGCGGTATCTTCGCTCATGCGGCTTGCCCTGCTGGTGGATTGGGTTGTCGTTCGTCTGCCGTTGGCAAAGAGTTAGCCGGGCAGGTCAGGCCAAGAGCCTCCCCCACCGCCTTGGCCGTGACCTTGTCAGACCAGGTAACCAGGTTGATGGCTGCTTGCTGTAACACGGCATAGTCGTCGTCATCGGCGCGGTGTATCCATCTTGGTCTGCCCTTGGCGCAGATGGTCAATCACCCATGGGATGGTTTGCTTCCAATCAATAGTGGTGTTCATTTATTTACCCTTGCAGCTGGCCTCGAAGCGCCAGCCATGCATTCTTTACCCGTCGTCGATGATGGTAGATCGCTTCGGCTGGCGCGATGCCGCCTTCCATTTCGTTTACGCATTGCTCGATCGATTCGCTGATGCGTAAGCGGTAGCGGATATCGCGCTCTGCCTGTGCAATCGATGTTTGGCTGAGCTTGATTTCGTAAGGGTTTCCCATTGTGGCTCCGTCAGCGGGTTACGGTTCGATTTCGTTCGAATCAGTAATGATCGGATGGGTAAATTGCACTTCATCACCTATGCGCTTGAGCAGCCCGCGCGCGATCAGGTAGGTGGCGGATTCA
>Ga0180432_10002219_pt1 | contig 29423 bp, 23 predicted proteins | sample SS_ome_10_FD_132414 | JGI IMG/M metagenome (GOLD analysis project Ga0180432, IMG submission 132414) | Hypersaline lake sediment archaeal communities from the Salton Sea, California, USA - SS_1_MS_2 metaG | ecosystem: Environmental > Aquatic > Non-marine Saline and Alkaline > Hypersaline >...
CTGGAGATCAACGCCAACCCGCACCGGCTCGATCTCGACTGGCGGCTGTGCAAGGTGGCGAAAGAGAAGGGCGTGATGCTTGCCATCAACCCGGACGCGCACAGAGTCGAGTGCCTCGACGACGTCCGGTATGGCGTGGGCATCGCGCGCAAGGGCTGGCTCGGGCCGGCCGATATCCTCAACACCCGCCCGCTGGACGAGTTCATGGAGTTGCTCAAGGCCCGACGGTGAGGGTTGTTTGGCGCGCCGGCGACACGGGCCTTTTCTGGGGACTTTTTTTTGTGTAAAAGGATGCCGCCCCACGCACCGTTTGGTGGCTTGGGAGATGACCATCACCGGGACACGCATCGGGAGACAGATTACACGTGAATGCACGAGCAGAAGCTGCTGAATCCGCAACGAGGGAGTGGTTCATCGTCAAGCCGGCGAAGGCCGAGTTTCTCGAGGAGCGCGCGGCTACAGAACTTGCAGAATACGCCGGCAGGATTTTGGAGCGCGCGCCAGCGGTTGTGACGGACGCCCGGGTCAAGAGGCTGGTCGCGGGCAAGACGTATTTCCCTATTGGGTCGCCGGAGCGCAACGAGCTTTCTCGGAGGCTGGTTGACAACGGGCACCTAAAGCCCGTGCGAAAAGTGCCTCGCCACCCGGATGCGTTTGTCAGGGTGGGGGAGGACGTGGACGGCGCGACGGTGGTGTTGCTGGCGGGCCGACACCCGATCGGCACGCTGTACGCCGTGTATGACTACCTCGAACGGGCGTGTGGGGTGGGGTTTTTTCAGGACGGGGAATATATCCCGCAATTGAGGCAGTTGCCTGTCGAGACTGTCCCTGTCGTCGAGGCGCCGCGGTTTGACAATCGCCTGCATTTCTGCTGGAACGCGCACCGGGCCATTAAAAAGTATCATTCGTTCTGGTGGACACTCGAGGAGTGGCAGCGCGAGTTCGACTGGATGGTCAAGCGCCGGATGAACATGCTCCGGCTCGACATGGGCTATTACAGCCGTTTCGCCGGGGATGCCTTTCAGCAGGCGTTCCCCGAGATCGGTCCGGAACCGGGCGGCGTGCTCTATCCCCGGTTCGCGGGCTGGATCGTCGGCTGGGGCTGGCCGCCGGAATACCGGCGCGAACTCACGCAGAAGATTCTCGAGTACGGCCGCCGCCTCGGCATCCGTTTCATCTACACCCTCTCGTACGGGACAGTACCGTTCCGGTTCAGGGACATGCACCGGGAATACACGTATCTGCTGGGTAATCAATACGGGGAGTCCCGCCAGCTTTCGCCTTACGAGCCCAACGCGTACGACGTCGAGCGAAAGCACCTGGCGAAGATCATCGAGCTGTTCGGCACGGACCACTTATACATGTATACGCCGTACGCGGAGATTGACGTCGGCGAGGGCTCGATGGAGCGCAACCTGAGGATGCGCATCCGGGCCGGCAAGGGGATCTTGGGGCTGATCCGGGACGTGGATCCGGATGGCGTCTGGGTGACGGACAGTTGGGACATGCACGCCGCCAAGCGATGGAACGCGGAACTCGTCAAGAAATACCTGGACAGTTTTCCGGCCAGAGACATGTACCTTTACGATACGGCGGCCGAGGCAATTCCGCTCTACAGGAAATTCGGGTGGTGGCACGGCAAGAAGTGGGCCTTCGGCATTCTTCATTCGTTCGCAGGCAAGGACAAGCTGCACGGCAATCCGAAGCAGCTCATCAGGCGCGTCAAGGAAGTTTCCGTCTGCCCCACGTGTACGGGCCTGTTCATGGTGCCGGAATCCACGCATCACAACATCCTGTTCTGGGACCTCGCAACCCACCTGGCGTGGCAACCCGAAAACGTCAGCTTGGACGAGCATCTTGGCCGCTTCTGCGTCGGTCGCTACGGGCGGCAATATGGCCCGGCGCTGCGAGCGGCGTGGGCCAAGGTTGCCGACGCTGTCTACGAGCCCGTTGGCCGGGGCATGAGCCCGCACGTGTACGGCCGACATCCCTGGTATCACTGGATGGAGGACGCGCCGCCGTTCGGCAAAGTCAAGGCCAGCTTCGCGCGGCTGATGGCACGACTGAAAAAGGACCAGGCATTTTTGGGAGATGCCATGGGGATTTTACTGCACTATCGAAAACGGCAGCAGGGGAACGTGCTTTACGCCGAAGACGTCGTCGTCATCTTCCGCGCGTATGCCGCCACGAGGTTCGCGTACGAAACCGGCAGCGCCTACCTCGCCTTCGCCGCGGGCAACAGAGCGGCGGTCGGGCGTCATCAGCGCCGGGCGCTGGCGATCCTGAACGCGATTACTCAGGTGCTTGCCGTCTGCCCGTCGTACTCGATCAACAAGACGATCGCCGAGGCGTGCAAGGTCCGGGGTCACAACACGGCCCTGCCCGAGATGATCCGGCAGGCCTGCGTCAATGTCGGCTACGTGAACAACGACGTGTACGAGCAGTTCCCGGGCCAGTATATCCCGAAGACGCGCGCGTACTTCGACGTGCTGGCAAAGAAGCTGGCCAAGGGGGATACGACGATCACTCGCCGGGACGTGAAGGCCGAGTTCGAGCGGATCACCAAGGACTATCGGGACCACGGCTGGGCGGGCCCAACGCGAAAGGGCGACGCCGTGGCACTCGTCGCACGCCACATGAAGACGCTCGGCTGAGGATCAGGGCCCGTCGCTGGTCGTCGTGGCCTGGAGCGTGGCCATGACGGCGAAGTGGTCGGACGCCCAGCCGCCGTCGACCATCTGACGGTCCACCATCGCGTCAACGGCTGTGAAGAAGTCCGAGTGAAGCACGTAGTCAATGCGTGCGCCATCCGCGCTGCCCTCAAACATGTGGACCGTCCCCTCCTCGCCGTGCTGCTCGGGGAAGATCTCGCGGTAGCTATCACGTAATTGGAGACCGCTGGGGTCTTCTTTCCCCAACAAGCTGAGGAAAGCCGGATTGTTTTCCTCAGCGTTCAGATCGCCCGTGACGATGACAGGCAAGCCGCCGGACAGCGCAGGGACCCTCTCGCGTAGGAGCTTTGCTGCGCCGTCTCGCGCGCTCTGAGAGCCGTTGTCCCAGTGGGTGTTCAGGACGAAGTAACGGCGCGCCGCTTCGTTGTCGTGGAGCGTGACCCACGTCGCGGTCCGCACCGCCGGGTTGCCGGGGAATCTCGAACCGACGACATCGGGCGCGTCGCTGAGCCAGAACGTGCCCTGGTCCGTGCGAGTGAAGCGCGCGTGGCGATAGAAAATGCTGTTGAACCGGCCGGCGGTGTTTCCGTCCGCCGCGCCTATTCCGTAATAGTCGTACGAATCCTTCAGGGCGTCGTACAGGTCCCTGTCCTGGTTGTCGCGGTCCTCCTGGAGGCCGATGATGTCGGGTCGCAGCGCCTGGATCGTCTTGATGACCCTGCCGCAGCGGCCGGGGCCGGAGCGACCCGTCCAGCCGCTGGCGTTATTGTCGTAATCGAGGATGTTGAAGGACATCACCTTCAGCGGGTAAGCACGTCCTGAGATGGTGGCCTCTTGAGGATCTGTTGACATTCACCGGCCGCCTTCATATCATTATGTTACGAGGTTTGCTGGAGCGTGGGCGCGGTCTATACAAGCAGCTCCTGCTTGCCCGTTCAAGGGCGTTCTGACAGGCTGGAAAGCATGTGCCAGACGGGGTACCGACTGCCCGCAATCGGGCGGCAAGGTCGTGGCCTCAGGAGAGGGGAGAATGCGTTTGCCGAGACTTATCGTCATGTTGGTGTTCGTGGCGGTGCTGGCCGGGTGCACCAAGCCGAAGGCCGAGGGCGAGTACGAGTACGAGCTTCACAAGGCGGCCGGGCTGGGCGACGTCGAGCGAATCAAGTCTCTGCTTGCCGCCGGCGCCGATGTGAACGGGCTCCACTGCGGGATGACGCCCCTGCACTTCGCCTGCGGGGGAAGCGCTGGACATAGCGCCATCGAGGAGCTTATTCGTGCGGGGGCCGACGTGAATGCGCGGATGCCGGACGGGCGAACGCCGCTGCACCTCGTGATTGCCTGCGGGCCCGATCGCGAGTCGGTAAAGATGAGCACGATGCTCGTCGCTGCCGGTGCGGACGTGAACGCCGCCAACGATGACGGCGACACCCCGCTGCACCTGGCGTGTGATTCCGGGTGGCGCGAAACGGCAGCGCTGCTCATCGGTGCCGGAGCGAAGTTGGATGTAAAGAACAAGGAGGGGCGGACACCGCTGCATCTCGCGTCGTCGAGCGGCGAGGTCAAGATTGTCGAGGTTCTGCTGGGCGCGAAGGCCGACGTTGAGGCACGCGACAGCAACGGATGGTCGGCTTTGGCTATGGCGACGTGGGCCGGCCACCCGGAGGTGGCGAGTCTGCTCGAGGACGCGGGCGCCAAGGAGAGCAGTTGGTCACCGCTGCATCTGGCCGCGATTCATGGCGACGCAGACGCGGCGGAGGAGCTCATTGCGGCCGGGGGGGACGTGAACAAGGCCGACCGCTATGGGCTCACGCCGCTCATGTGGGCCGCTGTAACGTGGTCTGACGAGGTGGCGGCGCTGCTGATCGAGGCCAAGGCGGATGTACAGACCACGGACGGTGACGGCATGACGGCTTTGCTGGTGGCCGCCTCAGCGCGAAACAACGAGACGCTTAAGCGGTTGCTGAAAGCGGGGGCTTCGGTCGAGGACTGCGACGCCGATGGCTGGCGCGCCCTTCATTTTGCGGCCTACTACGGCCACGACGAGGTGGTGACCACACTCATTGGCGCCGGGGCAGAGATTGACGCTCGAACCAAGGCGTTGGCGACGCCCCTGATCCTGGCCGTCCAAGAGCAGCACACGCAAGCGATCAAGGTGCTGCTGGACGCCGGCGCCGACGTGCTTGCCGCTGACGAGGACGGCGACACGCCGGACGCTCTCGCCTTCGGCGGATCGGAAGAGACGAAGAAGCTGATCCGGCCGGCGGCGGCCGAGGCCATCTACGCGCGTCTCACGCGCATCCTGGCACGGTACGACCCCGCGGACGAGGACGGCATTGCCGCGCCCTCGTCCATCGTCGCTGACACGCCGCAGAAGGCGCTGCTGAAGATGGTGCGGAGCATCTACCTGAACGACCGGCAGGCATACGTTTCGTGCTTTGACGACACGGCCGTCAATTCCTCTGTTATCATTGCCGGCTTTGACAACGTTCAGGCCCTGCTCTCGTTCCGGAAATCAATGATCGAGGCGTACGGCAAGGACGGGTGGCTGGAGTTTCAGGACTACGAGCACGCGTGCCTTGCCTTGCCGGCGCTCGACGAGACGGAACTCGAGGCCGTTGCGGTGACGATTGCCGGCAACCGTGCTGAGGTCACGGGATTGAAGGGCCTGCCGGGTGTCGGCAAGGTCGAGCTGGTCCGCGCCGACGGCGTATGGCGGATTTCGCCCGACATCGTGTTTGCCGGCACCGGCGATCCCGCCGCGTTTCGAAGTCTGGCCCGGCGGATGACGAGGATCATCCACAGAGTCGGCGAGCGCATCGGCGAACCCGGAGTCACCGCTGAGGACATTGACCGCATGATGGGCAAGTGACTCGCGGCTTTCTTTTACTCTATACCTCTCCAGCTCGGACGAAGAATAGGATATCTCAGCGCACCGCGACGTCCAGCGCCTGGCCCTGCTGGACTGTGGTCGCGTCGGTCAGCGTGATGAGCAGGCGGCCATTCTCCACCGAGTGGGTGGCGTTCAGCGTTTTGCCATCGAGCGTCACGGTAACCCCGGGTGACGCCGCGTCCTCGGGCAGCGAGAAGGCCAGCGTCTTCAGCCGCAGCCGGCCCCAGCGCACCGTAATGCTATTGCGCTGCGCGGTGCCCTGACGTTTCTGCGTAAAGGTGCCCCAGCCTTCGGCGGCGGTGAAGGCGGCGCGGAAGTCTTCGGGCGTAATACGCGGCGAGAAGCCGATGTGGCCCTTGGGACCATGGTACTCGAAGCCGGAAAGGGCGGTGAACACGCCCCAACTAGACATTGCGCGGGCGTAATGACCGCCGCACTCGATTTCGTTGTAGGGATTCCGGTTTCGTCCCGGCTGGTAGCGCTCGTGGACGGCGCGGAGGATTGAGAGCGCCTCGTCGAGCAGGCCCTCCCAGACCATGTGGCCCGCGACCTGGTACTCGATGCCGGTCCAGACTTCGTTCCGGTACCGGACGGAGGCCCCTTCACGGTGGAGGCTTTTCGGCCAGGTGCAGATGAACAAGCCCGGCTCGCCGTTGCCGACGAACCAGCGCTCCGGCCGGTGGGCGGCATTGTGCGGTCCGATGTCGGGCGCCCAGTTGTAGCGCCAGACCGAAGCGAGCGCGCTGCGCACGGTGGCTTCGGGATAGATGTATCCGAGGCCGACCTGGTGGGCCCATCCCTGGCCGAATACCTGATCAGCGAGGCATCCGTCGGCATATTGCGCGCCCGGGTGCTTCTCGAGGTCCACGAGCTGGATGAAGTACTCGCCGTTGTAGAGACGTTCGACCGACAGCCGTTTGCCGCTCTCGAAGATTTTCTGCGCCCGCGCGGCGAATGCCGTGTCGTCCATTTCCCGCGCCATTTCCTCGCCGGCGCGAAGGGCGGCAAGATAGAGCGAACCCACGAACGTATTTGGCCCATAAAACTCGATGTCAAACGTATTATGCTGCGCGTTCTCGATCAGGCCGTCGTCGTTCCCGTCCTGCTCGATCAGGAACTCCAGCGCCTTCTTGATTCGCGGCCAATTGTTCTCTAAAAACTTCGCGTCGGCGGAGGTGAGGTGCTCGCGGTAGCACTTGAGAATCGTGCCGGCCTGGCCGTCGGCGGCGTAGCGGGCCCGGTCGCCGCGGAAACCGACCATGCCGTCGTCTCGGAAGCTCACGCCCAGGTCTTGCCTTTGCCGCACGTTGCGCTCGAGCTCGGGGAACAGCTGGGCCATGGCGTGTTCGTAGTTCCACACGTGGGTGCAGGTGCCGTGGCAGCAGACGACGCCTTCCCAGGCCCAGAACCGGCCGTTCTTCCACCACTCGCAGGTCTCGGTCGCCAGCGTGGACACGGGGGCGTGCAACCGGTCGAGGAGCCACACGGGCAGCGTGCTGTCGTAGTAGGTGTCGCGCCAGGTGCGGGTATCGCGGGCGAGGCGGTCGTGGTTATCGAGCACGTAGCCTGCGACGGCGGCGGCGTCCTCGAACCTGGCGGCGTACACGTGGCCGTTGGCGTGGTTGGGGAAGTACCACGCCAGGACGAAATGGGCTGATCGCTCCTCGCCCGGGGCCAAGGCGGTGGCGGGTGTTGCCAGGGCAGTTGCGCGGCGCTCAACCATGGGGCAGGCGATGTCTTCCTTGAGGTTAATGCTGCTAAGTTCTTCTGCTGACGCGAGCAGCTTCTGAACATTCTCCTGCGATTCCGCCGGCTGCGTCAGGCCGAGAGCCATGGAGCCGTAGCCGACGAGGTGGTCTATCTCTATGGCCCCGGGCAGGTCCGAGAGTTCGATGTGGTCCACGTTGATGTGGCCCCAGCCGCCGGAGAAGAGGTCGAGAATCTGGATGCGCGCCTTCTTGCCGACGAATTCCACCACGTCCCAGGTCTGCGGCACCAGTTGCTCGGTGTTCCGGCCGCAGACCGTGCGGGCCACCTTGCCGTCCACGAGCAGGTTCATGCACGTCTTGCCCTCGTGCGCGCCGCCGGAAACAAGGAAGTTCATGAACGGGCGCTCGATGACGAACTCGGGAGAGGTGAGCGTGCCCTGCGGCCCGTCCTGGGCGGGAATGTAGGTGTCAACGAGGCCTTTGCCTCGAAAACTCCCGGCCGTCGGAGAACGCCAGCCCACCGGTTTCGTCCCGAACGCCGTGCCCGTGGTCTTCCAGTCGCCGTAGTCCTCTCCCTCGAAGTCGGCCAGCAGGACGTTCTCGCGCGGCGTGAATCCGGCTTTCGCTTTCCATTCCTCGGCCGTGTGCACGATGAGCGTACGGTCTTTCTGCCTTAAAATCCGGCTGCGCCGCAAGGCGGTGACCCGGTCGGCGGAATGGCGGCACACGGCGTTCTCAAGCCAGCCCACGACGCTCGCGCGGACGGGCTGTTCGGAGACGTTGCGCACGGTAATGTGAAATACCGTTGCCGGCAGGCCGGAGTCCCCGGCATTGAGCGGAATAAACGGTGTAAAGGCCTCGAGCCGCACCTCGACCGGCACGCTTTCGTCACGGTAGCGCACAATCCCAATCGGGTAATTGCCCCGGAACTCGGCGGCCGGGAAGTCTTGGCGGTTGAGCTTTTTCACGAGGCGCTTGCCGTCCGCCTCCACGATGACGGCGAAGCCCTGGCCGACGTCGGTCGGCCCCATGCGGTTGTACACGCGCCAGCAGCCGAGCGTGCCGTCGCCGCGCAGGTAGAGCTGCCCGGCCCCGATTCCGCCGATCGGCATGCCGATCACGTCAAGGTCCTTGCCGCTGTACGTTTCCGGCTCGCCTTTCGCGTACAGGCCGCGGATCCACTCCGGCGTGAGGTTTTTCTCGGCGGGGACGAAGTGCTTCAGTTCCGGGTTCGTCCCGTCGGGCGCTTCGGCGGCGAGGACGCTCGCGGCCAGCAGGCACGCGGCGAGCGCGAAAAGGGCAACGCGAGTTCCAGACAACAGGCACCTCATCTTCCGATCGTTCATTTCGGTCTTCCCCCTCGTCAGACGTGTCGATGTATGGGTCGAAGCTCCCCTCGAACCGCCGTGGGGCGGCTTCGACCTGCGGCGCAGGCCGCCGTTGAGCGCAATCTCTGCGCGCTCGCGGCGACGCCTCACTCGTCGGCGACGGCGAGAGCGTTGGCGATGGCCCGGCCGAACTGCTTGGCGGCCTTGGGGCCGTTGGCGGTGATGATCTTGCCGTCCACCTCGACCGCGGCGCCCGTGTAGGTTGCGCCGGCGTCTTCGAGCTTCTGCTTCTCGGACTTCCAGACGGTCGCGTTCTTGTCCTTGAGCACGCCCGCCTTGGCGAGCGTGACCGGCGCGATGCAGATCGCGCCCAGGACTTTGTCTGCCTTGACGGTTTCCTTGGCGATGGCGTGGGCCGTCGCGTCGTCCCAGTACACGCTCGCGCCGCTGCCGCCGATGAAGATCACGGCGTCGTAGTCGGCCACCTTGACGTCCTTGACGAGGATGTCGGGCGTCACCGTGCCGCGCAGCATGCCGGTCGCCTCGTCCAGGCTCGTGCTCGCGACCTTGACCGTTGCGCCGGCGTCTTCGAGGACCTTCTTCGTGTCGAAGAGTTCCTCGTCGCGGAACTTTTGAGGCGCGATAATCATCACGACCGCCTTGTCGGCCGCCTTGCCGGCGGCGTCAGCAACGTCAGTGGCGTCAGCAGCGTCGGTGGTCTCGGTTGCGTCGCCGTTCTTGCCGCAGCCGCACAGGGCAAGCGTTGCCGTGAGCGTGAAGATGGTTACGAGCGATAACCAGTACCGTTTCATTGTCCCGCTCCTCCAAGAAGAGTTCCAGGCTATGCGCCCTGAGTCAGGTTATATCATGAACCGGCGCGCAGCAAGGATGCCGATGCCGCATCGAGGAAGAACCGGCAGTCGCGGTGCGTGCGGAGAATGGACGCCGGCACGTCGGGGCAGATGTCGCCCTCGAGCGTGTTCCGGACCGTCGCCGCCTTGCGTTCGCCCGGGCATGTGCACAGGATGACGCGCGCCCGGAGGATCTCGCGGACCGTCATGGAGATCGCCCGCGCCGGCACCTCGCTCACGCCGGAGAACCAGCCCTCGCCGACCTGCTGCCTCCGGCAGGCTTCGTCGAGTGTCACGATGATGTACGGCTCGTCGGTCTTGAAATCGGCCGGCGGGTCGTTGAACGCGAGGTGACCGTTCTCGCCGATGCCGACGAAGGCGACGTCAATCGTGTGTCGGCGAATCGCCTGGCCGAGAGACCGGCAGACGGCTTCGGGGTCGTGGCTTTCGCCGTCAATGTAATGAGTACGCCCCAACGGGACCTTTGAGGCGAACCGCTCCTTCAGATAGCGGCGGAAACTGGCAGGGTGCGATTCAGGGAGACCCACGTACTCGTCGAGGTGGAACATGGTCACCCTGGGCCAGTCCACGTGTTCGCCCACCAACGCGGCGAGGAACGCGAACTGGGACGCGCCCGTTGCCGCGACGAGCGATGCCCGCCCGCTGGTTTGAATCGCGGCGTTCAAGACTGCGGCGCCATCAGCGGCAGCGGCCCGGCCCATTTCTTCCTCGGTCTCGAAGATCCTGACCTGCGTGGTTCTTCTCTTTTCAGCCATCCGTTCGACGAAACCCTTTCTCGCTCACGGCGACAGTAATGGTCGGCAGGGCGGGCATGCCGAGCAGCGTCGCGGGATTCGTGGACGCCATCGCCCAGGCCTGCTCGAACGGCACGTTGCAGTGCTTACAAACGTTGATTACGGCCTGGTCCAGCGTCAAGGCGGAGCCGGCCAGGTTGGACGCGCCCGGTTTCGCCACGCGGCCGTCGGCGTCGGCCTCGACGATCTCGCCGCCCACCTCGTATTGCCCGGGCCCCATGTCGGCGGCCGCGATCGCATCGGTCACGAGCACGGCGCGGTGCGGGGTCTTGGCGCGGATGAAGTTCTTCAGCGTCGTCATCGGCATGTGGTGACCGTCGGCGATGAAGCTTGCCCAGAGGCGATCGTCGGCGAGCTGGGTCTGGATGTAGTTGTCCGCGGGGCCGAGCAACGCGTCGGCGCCGTTGCCCAGGTGGGTGGCCATCCGTGTCCCTGCCGCGACGGCGGTGTCGAGCTGGGTGGCTGTAGCGCGAGTATGGCCGATCGCGACGCAGATGTGCGTATCGCCGATGTGCGCATCAACGCATTCCCTTATCAGCTCGATGGCGCCCGGCAGCTCGGGCGCGAGGGTCACGATCCCGATGCGGTCGCCGCTTGCCTCGACAAGGCGCTGCACGAAGTCCGGCAGCTCGCGGGGCAGCCGGCAATAGCGCTTTGGGTGGGCGCCCCGCGGACCATCGTGGGGTGAGATGAAGGGGCCCTCGATGTGGAGCCGTGGGAAGCAGGATTCAAGTTCGAGGTCGCCGGACACCAACTCGGCATATCGTCCGGCGCGCGCGAGCATCGCCTTGGCCTCGCTGGTAATCAGCGTGGGCAATGCGGCCATGACGCCCCGTCGGCCAAGGGCAGACCTGACGTGATGCAGCTTTTCGCGCGTCCAGGAGGCCGGGTCGCCGTTGAAGTCGAAGCCCGCGTAGCCGTTGAGCTGCAGGTCCATTAGCGCCGGGCCGGTGTATTCAGGGGGCAGTTCCCTCATCAGAAGACCCACTCCGTTCCAGGCAGGATTTCTGGCCGAATATACCGGGGCATCTTACACCAGGGATCGCCCGGTGAGCCACGCATTTGCCGAGGGGGTGGTCGGAGTTGGTCTGGGGGGCGGCGCCGTAAGACAGTACCTGAGAAAAAACCGAAAAAAAGCGGTTTGCGGGAGCGTTTTGGCGATCTCCAGCGTTATAGGGGGCGAGAACGAGAATGCATTCCTCTGTGATTCCGGCGGGGCCCTCCGTGTGGGGGCGACCTAGTGGCTTATCGCTGAGAGGATTATGGCGGTTAGCGGGTGGAAGCGCTAACACAGGCACGGATAATGACATAGGGCACCCGGGTCCGATTCCCACCTCCCCCTCGTTCCCAGCCACGACCCGGGCCCGGGGCCCTGGACTTATACCGAGAAGACGACATCTTTAGAAGCAGGCAGCGCATGCGGGGACGGACCGGCGACGTCCCCGCCTTTTTTTGTCGCCAAAATTCGGGCGCCACGTGCACGCATCTGGCACCTTCCTTGTACGGATGTGAGGCAGAGGTGCGTGCTTGGAGAAGGAGCGGCGATGAAGGCCCTTGCGCCCGGCAGTCCTTCGCTTCATGCGGAAGCTCTTGCCGACTCGAAGCCGGTAGAAGCAGACACGGCGGTGGGAACCGCCGGCGCGTTACGACCTTCTCCACCAACGGGAAGGGGAGGGGCGACGGCCGGCGGCACGGTGGCGGAGTTGGAGCGGCTCGCGGACGATGTCCTCGCGATTTTCGAGGACTCACCAGAGCGTCTCGAGGCGCTCGTGGCATCGCTCAAGCGGCTCGAGGCCGGAGCGAAGACGTTGGCCTAGCTCTCGTCCGGTGCAGGCCGAGCGGCCTGCACTGCCAGCAACGCTTAGTGGAGCGTGTCGCGGGTGGATCCCACAGCCGTGCTTTCCCGGTCGCTGGTTACGGTTGCGAGGTGGCCGTAGAGGCCTGAGCGGCCGTCCACCGCGTGGTCCCGGATGATGTCGCGGCACTTCTCATTGACGCAGTTGGCCATCCGCCACCGGAAGTCGTTCAGCCGGGGCGCGTTCAGGAAGGTATAGTAGGCGCCGTCCAGGCCGGTTTCCGCTGACGTGACGCACGTCTCGTAGATGCGGTAGTAATCGTCCTGCCCTGCGGGCCGCTTGGCGTGGCCCGCATAGAGATAGCGCCACTGGCTCCAGTACGGATCGGCATCGTGCTTCGTTCTCGTGTTGTTCCACTGAACGGGGAACGTGTGCGCGGCGATTTCGTGGATGGCCGTGTGCCGTGCCGACACAACGAACGGAATCTGCGTTTTCTGTTTGGCGTTGACCGCGGCCGTTGACTCCGCGATGCTGCGGGCAAAGACATAGGCTATCTGGAACCGTTTGCCCTCGTGCTCGAGCAGGCAGACGACGCCCATCGTCCGGCTCATTGCGGAGCCTTTTCGTGCCCAGCGCTGCACGCCGATCATGTAGGCGGTGTCGGGCCTCGACGGATCGAGGTTGACGTAGCCGTTGTCGAGAAGCCAGCGGGAGATCACCGACGTCCCTTCGTTGAACGCCTTCGCGTCGCGCTCATCGCGGAACTTGCGGGGTACGAGGCTCGAGAGGTTCTCGCAGTTCAGGCGGCGCCGGCCGTCGAAGATGACGTCGGCGGCAATGGTGTTCTTCGTGTTGCCGGTCTCGGGGGAGTCGCACACGACGACCTCGAGGCCGCACTGGCCGAACGCATCAATGAACCGCTGGTCAATGACGGGCTTGTACGAAAGCGTCTCCGTCGGTCCGCGCTTGGTGACGCGCTTCCGGAACGACCCTTCGAGCCAGTCCACCTCCAGGTAGAACTTTTTCATTCCCACGCGTACGGGCACGATTGTGCAGGTGAGGGTGCCGTCGGCGCGGTGCCAGACCTTCACCTCGATGGTGCCGGTACCGATGGCGCCGAGCGGCGCGCCGCCCTCGCCGACGGGATCGAACTCGGCCCGTTTGTCCCGGAGGCTCATGCCGCCGACGAGCTTCCAGCGCCGTGTTTCGCCGTCGTTGTCGAAGTCCTCGGGGCGGCTCAGGTGGAACTGCTCGTGCCAGGTCTTGCTCGAATCGAAATAGGCGAAGCCCCTCGCCGGGCCGAGGGGGACGACCTCGACGCGGACGATGTCGCGTTCCTTGATGTCGCGGGCCACGGCGTTTTCTGATTGCGCCAGCACGTCCGCGACGAAAGTTGGTTTGGTCTTGATGACTACAGGCAGGTCCGTGCTACCGGACTGCTCCGCGGGGTCCGCCGGGGGACCGGCAAAGGCGCCCGCGCCGGGCGACGCGAGCAGTATTGCTGTAACCGCGCAAGCGGTGGCAAAGCGTGCTAGGTGGTGCCTCATGTGTCTACCCTGCGATGTGTGGCTGATGCCGATTTGCTGGAGGCACCGGACCCTGGACTCTCTCTGAAGGGGGCTGAGTACAAGTCATGTGCCACGCCCGGGGTCGTGCCGTGGGGTAGCGGGGAGCCGCGCGGACGGACGTGCTCCATGATGCTGCACAGAGGGGACATACGGAGCGAGGACGTGCGAGCGGTTGGCTGAAGAACCTCTTGGCCGCCTTCTGCCGACAGGTGCTATATTCTTATTGGTGAGAAAATGCGGGGGCCGGGACGAAAAACCACGAGAAAAAGTCCCGGCCTGGTGCCTCAAGAGGTAGGGGAGGTATGACTGAGAATATTCGAGTGCGGGAAGCGGGGCGGAAGGACTTCGACTTCGTTCTCCGGCTTTCGGTCGAAACGCTTGCGAGCGAGCTCACGCCTTACGAGCGGCAGCACACCTCGCAGCGGAAGCTTGTCAACATCATGGCTAAGAACCTGCGGCGTCTGATGAGCTCCTCGGGGATGCTCACGCTCGTGGCCGAGACCGAGGCGGGAGAGCCCGCCGGCTTCGTGATGGTCGGCAAGAGCGCCAGCGTTTTCACGGACCAGCAGCAGGCGTTCGTGTACGACATCGCCGTCGCGCCGCCGTTCCGGCGCCGTGGCATCGGGCGGATGCTCATGGAGCAGGCCGAGGCGTACGCACGGAAAAAGCGGATGGCGTTCATCACTTTGATGGTTGACTGCCGGAACGAAGCCGCGCGCAGCCTCTACGCTCGGCTCGGCTTCGAGGACGGCAAGGTCCTGATGCGGAAGCTGCTGGCCGGCAAGTGATAGCCCTGGAACGCTCCGGCAATCCTCACCGCACGTCCTGAAGCCTCGCGTCCACGGTCAGTTTTCCGGAACCATCCCTTGGAGTGAACGCATTGGGATATTCAGATGAGGACGCTGACTACGCGCCACGCAAGGACGTCGCGAGCAGGGAGGCGGAACGATGCGGATTCAAGTTATTTTCTACAGCATGTACGGACACGTACACCGGCTTGCAGAGGCCGTGGCCGAGGGCGCGAAGGAAGTCAGCGGGGCCGAGGTCGCCATCTACCAGGTCCCCGAGCTGGTGCCGGAGGAAGCATTGGAGCGGAGCGGTGCGAAGGCGGCCAGAGCGGCCTTTGCGGAGGTCCCTGTCGCCAAGCCTGAACAGATGACCGACGCCGATGCCATCATCTTCGGCACGCCGACGCGCTTCGGCAACATGACGGCGCAGATGCGCAACTTCCTCGACCAAACAGGCAAGCTCTGGATGACCGGTGCGCTTGTCGGAAAGGTGGGGAGCGTCTTTACCTCGACCGCCACACAGCACGGCGGCCAGGAGACGACGATCACCAGCTTCCACTCAACCTTGCTGCACCACGGGATGATCATCGTCGGTGTCCCGTACACGGAGGCCCGGCTGATGAACATGGACGAGATCACCGGCGGCACGCCGTACGGCGCCTCGACGCTGGCGGGCACCGACGGGTCACGTCTCCCGACGGAGAACGAGCTCGCCATCGCGCGCTTCCAGGGCCGGCACGTGGCCGAGATCACCGCTGCGCTGGTTCGTGGTCGGGCGGCCGCCTCGTCCTTGGGCTCATAGCAGCATACCCGATTACCGGCCCGTCCTTCCGAGCGCCGTCCGGGCGTGCGAGGCGTCGAGTGCGCGTGCCGCTGCCGCAAGACCCCACACAGACGTTGCGTTCGCGCGCTGTTGCGTGGTATACGCGACGATCACATGGACGGGGCAGGCACGGGCTCCTTTCCCGCGACCTGGCGCCGGGCTCCGGATGAATTGCGGCAGCCGGTATCTGTTCGGACGGAGGATTGCGAATGAGCAAACGCCTCAACGTGGTGATCGCCGCGAGCGAGTGTGTCCCGTACTCGAAGACGGGCGGGCTGGCCGACGTGCTGGGCGCGTTGCCGGGCGCGATCGCCGCCCTGGGCCACGACGTGCGCCTCTTCCTGCCGTACTATGCGGTGACGGCCCGCCAGGAGCTTCCCGTGAAGGATGCGGGGGTCCGCGTGACCGTCCCGATGCGCGGCGTGCAGGTCGAGGGCACGGTGCTCGAGATGGAAAACTCGGGGGGCGTCACGGTGCACTTCATCCGGCGGGACGCATATTACGGCCGCCCGGAGCTCTACACTGCCACCGACGGCGACTACCCGGACAATGCCGAGCGGTTCATGTTCTTCTCCAGGGCGGTTGCCGCGGCCATCGAGGCCCTCGGGCTGAAGCCCGACGTCATCCACTGCCACGACTGGCAGGTGGGCCTGGTTCCCGCGCTCGCCCGGTACGGTTTGGACAACGGCTTTCTGGGCCCGGCCGCCACTGTCTTCACCGTTCACAACCTCGCGTTCCAGGGCCAGTTCTGGCATTTCGACATGGAGATGACGGGCCTTCCGTGGTCCGTGTTCACGCCGGAAGGGGTTGAATTCTACGGCAAGATCAACCTCATGAAGGCCGGGATCACAAGCGCGGATGTGGTGAGCACCGTGAGCCGTAAGTACAGCAAAGAGATCCAGACGAAGGAGCTTGGCTGCGGCCTCGATGGTGTGCTGCGGGCGCGGCGCCGCGACGTGTTCGGCATCCTCAACGGCGCTGACTACGAGCACTGGGACCCCGCCACGGACACGTTGCTGGCGGCCACATACACGCCCGATGACCTGGCGGGTAAGACGCGGTGTCGGGCCGACCTGCTGGAAGCGTACGGCCTGAACGTGCCCGACGAGGTGCCGATCCTTGGCACGGTGGGGCGGCTGACCGATCAGAAGGGGGTTGACATCCTAACGGAGGTGCTCGAAGCGATCATCGGCCTGGGCACGTGCTTCGTCTTGCTCGGGACAGGAGAGAAGACATATCACGACCTGCTCACCGAGCTCGCGCGGAAGCACCCGGAGCGGGTGGGCATACGGCTTGGTTTCGACAACGCGCTGGCGCACAAGATCGAGGCCGGCTGCGACATGTTCCTGATGCCCTCCCGGTTTGAGCCCTGCGGCCTCAACCAGATGTATAGTCTCAAGTACGGCACGGTCCCCATCGTCCGGGCCACGGGCGGTCTCGACGACACGATCACGAGCTTCGACCCCGCCACGGGCCGGGGCAACGGCTTCAAGTTCGCCGCGTACTCGGGCCGGGCGTTGCTTGCGTGCGTGCGCAAGGCCGTGCGCCTGTTCGGGGAGCGCGAGGCGTGGTCGCGGCTCGTCGCCAACGGCCTGGCGTGCGATTTCTCGTGGGCCGTTTCGGCGCGCAAGTACGTCGAACTGTATGGAGAGGCCATTGAGCGGCACGCCGCGGCCCGCGGCGGAGGCCCCGTTGCCCGTGGGGCACGGCCGGCGCCGCAGGGCACTCAGTAGGCCGCTCGCAGTGCAGCCGGCGAGGACACCTCCCAGTGACAGATCAGCGTTGGCAGCCTCGGGTGCATCTGTGTGAGTCTGGGGCGGCTTCTGGGCCAAATACCGCTTGCCGGAGCGGCCCGGTTTTTGCTACGAGAGGTTCTGCTGGGAGAGCCCGGCAACGGATGCAGCACCTTGGAGAGACATATCTATGCCTGAGCTTCGCAAGGATCCCATCGTCAACCGGTGGGTGATTATAGCTACTGAGCGCGCCAAGCGCCCCACCGACTTCAAAGCCCCGGACAACGGCCAGGAGTCCCCGAAGGGGTGTCCATTCTGTCCCGGGAACGAGTCGAAGACGCCGCCGGAGATCTACGCCCTGCGCTCCGACTCGAGCCGCCCCGATTCCGAGGGTTGGACGGTCCGGGTCGTGCCGAACAAGTTCCCCGCGCTGCGTATCGAAGGGGACATGGAGAAGTTCGGCGTGGGCATTTATGACCGCATGAACGGCATCGGCGCGCACGAGGTGATCATCGAGACGACGGACCATTTCCAAGAGATCGAGATGCAGAGCGTGGAGTCGCTCCTGAGCGTGTACCAGACGTACAAGCAGCGGCTTAGGGACCTGAAGAAGGACGAGCGGTTCCGCTACATCTTGATCTTCAAGAACAAGGGGATCACGGCGGGCGCCTCGCTCTCGCACCCGCACTCGCAGTTGATTGCCACGCCGGTCACGCCCAAGCGCATCCGCGAGGAGCTGGTGGGTGCGCAGGCGTATTTCGAGTACAAGGACCGGTGTATTTTCTGCGATATCGTCCGGGAGGAGATGCGGCAGAAGGACCGGATCGTCTACGAGAACAATGGCTTTGTGACGTTCTGCCCGTTCGCGTCGCGGTTCCCGTTCGAGATCTGGGTCATGCCCAAGAGGCACCACCCGGACTTCGACTCGATGGGGCGCGACGAGATCTACGCCTTCGCTGACGCGATGAAGGTGACGCTCGCGAAGCTGGTCAAGGCGCTCGACGGCCCCCACTACAATTACATGCTGCACACGGGCCCGGTGCGGTGGCGCCGGCGCGGCTACTGGGCCACGATCGAGCACGACTTCCACTGGCACGTGGAGATCATCCCGAGGCTGACCAACACGGCCGGTTTCGAGTGGGGCACGGGCTTCTACATCAATCCCACCATCCCCGAAGAGGCGGCTCAGTTCCTCCAGGAGACGCAAGTGTGAAGCCGTTGTATGTGGCGTTTCTCTGGCACATGCACCAGCCGCTGTACAAGGACCCGCTCACCTCGGAGTACGCGATGCCGTGGGTTCGCCTGCACGCGTGCAAGAGCTACTTCGACATGGTGGACGTGCTCTCAGAGTTCCCCGACGTGCGGCTCACCTTCAACCTTGTGCCGTCGCTGCTCGCCCAGCTCGAAGACTGCGCAGCGGGCAATGCGAAAGACCCGTTCCTGACGCACTTTCTCAAGCCGGCCGACAGCCTGACCGAGCCGGAGCGGCGCTTCCTGCTGCAGAACTTTTTCATGGCGAACTGGAACGGCGTCATCCGCCGCCACGGGCGCTACTGGCAACTGCTGTACAAGCGCGGCACGAACTACACGGCGAGCTCGGACCTCGGGGAACTCAAGTTCACCACGCAGGACTACCGCGACCTGCAGGTCTGGCACAACCTCGCGTGGTTTGGGTTCCGCGCGCGGCGGGCATTTCCGCAAATCGGGGAGCTCATGGCGAAGGCGCAGCACTTCAAGGAGGAGGACAAGCAGACGATCCTCGACTTGCAGAGGGAGATCGCCGCTCGGGTCATCCCCCTGTACCGGGAAGCGCGTGAACGGGGACAGATCGAGATCACCACCTCGCCTTCGTACCATCCGATCATGCCGCTCGTGATGTCCACGGACAATGCGGCCCAGGCCTGCCCGGAATGTCCGGTGCCGGTTGAACGCTTCGAGCACCCGGAGGACGTCCGGACCCAGATCGAGAAGGCCCTGGGTGTGTACCGGTCGGTCTTCGGCGGGCCGCCCGATGGGCTGTGGCCCCCCGAAGGCGCCGTGTGCCCCGAGATGATCCCGCTTCTGAGCGAGGCAGGACTTCCGTGGATGGTCAGCGATGAGGAAGTGCTCGCGTGCTCCCTGCCGCCGGAGGCGGCGCGGCACCGCAGCCAGGTACTCTACAAGCCGTATCGCGTCGCTCATGGCGGCGGGGTTGTGGACATGCTGTTCCGCGACCGCGAACTTGCCGACGCCATCGGCTTTCACTACCTCGGGATGCGGGCGACGGACGCGGTCGACCACTTCCTGGGCCAGCTCCAGGCGATCCGGGAAGGGTGTGAAGTCGCGAGCGAGCATTATCCCAACCCGCCGGTTGTACCGGTCTTTCTCGACGGCGAGAACCCGTGGGAGGCCTACCCGAACGACGGGGAGGACTTCCTGTGTGAGCTGTACCGGCGTCTGACCGCCGAGCCGGACGTACGCACGGCGAGGATCAGCGATTACCTCAAGGAGTTTCCGCCGGGTGACTCGCTCGAGCGGCTTCATCCCGGGTCGTGGATCAACCACAACTTCAACGTCTGGATCGGCCACCCCGAGGAGAACGAGGCGTGGGAGAGTCTGGCGGGGGCGCGGGCCGCGCTCGAGCACGCCCAGGCCTGTGCTGTCTCGACCCGAACCACGGCGCCGACGGCGGCCGACCTCGAACGCGCCTGGGAGGAAATCTATGTCGCCGAAGGCAGTGACTGGTTCTGGTGGTACGGCGACGATTTCAGCAGCGACAACGACGCCGAGTTCGACCGCCTGTTCCGCACGCACCTGATGAACGTATACCGGCTGATCGGCTCGCCGGTCCCGCCGGAGCTGAGCGAGCCGATCAAGCGTTTCCGGACCGTGGCCGCCTCGAAGCCGCCGACCCGGTTCATCGCGCCGGTCATAGACGGCAAGCGCTCGAGCTTCTACGAGTGGGAAGGCGCGGGCGTGTACGAGGCGCGGCGGCCGAGCGGCGCGATGCACCAGCGTGAAGCCTACATCGAGCGAATCACCTACGGCTTCGACCTCGAGACGCTCTATCTGCGCATCTCGTACCGGAACCCCGCCGAGCTGGGCGTGTTCGTGGACGAGAAATACCGCAAGCAGTTTCTTATCCGGGTGATGCTGCGCCACGAGGCCGACTATCGCGTCGAGTTCGTCGTTGACCTCGACGAGGTCTGGCGCGCGAGCGAGCGTCCGAAGATCCCGCGCGACGAGATGATCACCTACCGCCTGTGGCGCGGGGCCCGAAATGGGAATGAGTTCGAGCCGGTGACGACCGGCGAGAGCCTGCGGACCGAGAAGGTGACCGAGCTCTCCGTGCGTTTCGAGCAACTCGGGCTGAAGGCCCACGATCGGGTGGAGCTCGCGGTGACGATGTACCCGGCGCCCGGCGGCGAGCGGCCCGAAAGCCTGACGCCGGTCGAGCGGTGCCCCAAGAAGGGCAACATCCACTTCACGGTCCCGGACGAGTTTTTCGAGCTCGACAACTGGGTCGTCTAGAAGAATAGGGACAGTCACCTATTTTTCCGCGGGCACACGATTCAAGAGGACGGACAGGTCGCAAAAATAGGTGACTGTCCCTATTTTTCATGGCCGACAAGACACAGCTCGACGACCACCTCAACAAGGCCGAGGGCTATCTCATGCTCGGCATGTACGAGGACGCGCTGCATGAGGCGGCCGCGGCCGTTGAGATCGAGCCCGCCTCCTACGCTGCCAACTACCTCTGCGGCGTCGCGCTCATTTCGCTCAAGCGGTTCGACGAGGCCGAGGAGCCGCTGATGGAGGCGGTGGCACTGGCGCCCGAGCGCCCCGACGCCCTCGTCCACCTCGCGTACGTGCACCGCCGCATCGTCTCGCTCGATAAGGCCATCGAGACGATCCGCAAGGCCGTCGAGCGCAAGCCCGACATGGCGATCGCCAACTACAACCTCGCCTGCTACTACGCCCTCAAGGGCGATGCCGAAGAGGCGCTGCGCTACCTGCGGCGCGCGATTAATGCGGCGCCCAGCTTCCGTGACGTTGCCCGAGAGGACGAGGACTTCGAGTCGCTGACGTCGAACGACGAGTTCCGCCGCCTCGTCGAGATAGGGGAATAGGTGGCAAGGGACGGTGTCCGCTTCTGATGGACGCTTGAGGTTTGAGGGTGACTGACTGCACAGAAGGAGTAAGAGGATGATCGGTCGAGTTGCGCCGTTGCGTGTCGTGTTGGGGAGTCTCCTGGCCGTGATAGGCAGTGCGCCAGGGGCTGAAGCCTCCGGCCACGCGAACCCTCGTTTCTCGCCGGTTGCGAAGGGCTATGCCCAGACAAAGGTGAACGCTACGATCTATCAGACGAATGCGCTGACGACGCACGGGAATACGCAATATATAGCGTTCTACGACCCGGATGCCACGGTGACGCTGGCAAGGCGCACGCTGGGAACGAGCACGTGGGAGGTCAAGAAGACCCGCTACAAAGGGAATGTCAAGGACAGGCATAACGTCATCTGCATCGCCGTGGACGGGAGCGGAACGCTGCACATGTCCTGGGACCACCACTGCTCGCCTCTGCGATATTGCCGGGGCGTTGCGCCCGGCTCTCTGGAGCTGACGGACAAGATGCCCATGACGGGCGTCAAGGAGGGCTGCGTAACCTATCCGGAGTTCTTCAACTTGCCGAACGGCGATCTCTTGTTCATGTACCGTGACGGTGCGTCCGGAAAGGGCAACATCATGCTCAGGCGGTACGATGTAAAGAGCAAGAAGTGGTCCGTGGTGCAGAACGCGTTCATACATGGGCAAGGCGAGCGAAATGCCTATACGAACCAGATCGCGATCGCGCGGGACGGAACATGGCACATCTCGTGGTGCTGGCGTGAGACATCCAACGCCATGACGAACCACGACATCTGCTACGCGAAGTCCGACGACGAGGGCAAGACGTGGCGCAAATCCAACGGGGAGAAATACGATCTGCCGATCACTGCGGAGAACGCGGAGGTGGCTGTCGAGATACCCCAGAACAGCGAGCTCATCAACACGACGGCGATGACGGTCGACTCGAAAGGCCGTCCGATCATCTGCACGTACTGGCGGCCGGAGAGCGACGTGACGCCCCAGTTCCATCTCGTGTTCCACGACGGAAAGCAATGGCACACGCGGCAGATCACGCGGCGCAAGACGCCGTTCTCGCTGCGGGATATCGGCGCCAAGCCGATCCAGATCAGCCGGCCGAAAGTGCTCGTGGACAACCGGGACAGGGTCTACGTGATCTTCCGGGACATGGAGCGGGGTAACGGCGTTTCAGTTGCCGCGTCCCAGCCCCCGGCGTACGAGAAATGGGTCATCAAGGACATCACGGACATTCCGCTCGGGGCCTGGGAGCCGAACTACGACGTCGCCGTCTGGCGAAGAGGGCGCATCATCCACCTGCTGCACCAGCAGGTCGAATGGCAGAATACGGCGAAGCAGCCGACCACCGTTTCCGTCCTCGAGTGGAAGCCTGAGTAGGGCCGGCACTGCGTGCCGCGACGCCGCGCAGAGGCGGGGTAGGGGAGCACCGGCGCAAGCGGCCCCCGAATTCTCGCAGGAGGTCGTGCCGGAAGGCCAACTCTCCGAATCCCCTTTACTGCACGGCGGCTTTCTGGTATAATAAGAAAGTACGGGGAACGTGCCGGGTGGAACACCAAGACTGGAGGCATGGATTGCGAACCCGAGCGTCATGGCGCTCCTTGCTGATCGGAGCGATAGTCTGCCTTGGCCTGGTCGTCTCGGCCGCCGGCGTCGAGTGCCCTCAGTTTGAGCCCGGCGAGCAGGTCGGGACGGTGCAGCACGGCTCGATCAACGAGGCGTCCGGCGTCGTGGCGAGCCGCAAGAACCTGAACGTGTTGTGGGTGCAGAACGACTCGGGCGACTCGGCCCGCGTTTTCGCCATGAACACCGAGGGGACTCATCTCGGCATCTACAACATTTCAGGCGCCGGTGCGACGGACTGGGAGGACATCGCCATCGGTCCCGGCCCTGTCGCCGGCCAGGACTACCTGTACATCGGCGACATAGGCGACAACAACGCTGTCCGCACGGGGGGCGTGCGGGTCTATCGCGTGCCCGAGCCGGCGGTTGACTCAAACCAGAGTCCGGTGACCGTCTCGCTCACGGGAACAGTCGCGTTCACGCTGCACTACCCCGACGGCCCGCGTGATGCCGAGACGCTCATGGTTATCCCGCCAACGGCGACATCTACATTGTCTCGAAGAGGGAAAGCAGGTCGCGTGTGTATCTTGCCGCGTACCCGCAAACGAGCGGCATGACGATGCAGTTCGTCGCCGAACTTCCGTGGGGCGGCGCGACGGGCGGCGAGATCTCCCCGCGTCGCACCGAGATCATTATCCGGGGCTACGGCAACGCTTCACTTTGGCCGGTTCCGGACTACGGGTTCTTGTGGAATGCGTTTGACACGGCGCCTTGCTCCGTGCCGCTCGTCAGCGAACCACAGGGCGAGGCCATCGGATTCGACGCGTTCGGCTTCGGCTACTTCACCGTCAGCGAAGGCCTGTACCAGCCGATCTACTATTTCTGCAGGATGGCCGACGCGCCGGACCTGGCGATATCGCGCCTCAGCGAGAACACCTATCGGTTGGCCTGGCCCGAGGCCGGGTTCTTCGACCTCGAGTTCGATACCTCGCCGGCCTTCGACAGCCCTGACGTGACTGACGTCACGGGCCTGACCGAGTACGACTACGCCACCAACGAGTCTCGCGGCTTCTTCCGCCTCGTCAGGACGGGCTACTGACCGCGCGTCCATGGGCATGGGGTGTAGCGCTGGTTGGGCTTCTCTGCACGACAGTTCGCTTTCGCCCGTGGACGGAAATGGGGTGGACAGGCCGCGGATCGGGTCCTACACTTGGGCCGCTATCACCTGTGACCCTGCGGAACGGGCCAGCGGAACGTCGAGATTATCGGAGAGGCAGAGCGGCTACCGACATGAGAGAAGCGGCGCGCAAGTGGCTGGAACAGGCCCGATACGATCTGGAGACAGCCCGGGCCATGCTCGCGGCGGAGCGCCACCTCTACGTGCTCTTCTGCTGCCAGCAGGCGGCGGAGAAGGCGCTGAAGGGGCTGATCGTGGAGCGTTCGGGCGAGTTCCCGCCGCGCATCCACAGTCTGCCGCGTTTGGCGCAGTCGTGTGGATTGAGCCTTGAGGAAGAGGTGATAGACTTCTTTGCTGAGCTTTCCGCTTTCTATGTCCAGACAAGGTATCCTGAGGAGATCGACTCGCTCGGCGCAGAAATCACGCGCGAGAAGGCGGAAGCGGCGTTAGCGAAGACCGAGGAAACGATGCAGTGGCTACTCTCGATGCTGAAGTAGCACGCCGCGCTGTGGCGGCAGCCAAGGCGCTGGGCCGGCAAGGTGTCGTTCGCGCCGCCTACGTCTTTGGCTCGCACGTGGACGGCCGGCCTAACCGCTGGAGCGATATAGATCTCGCCGCCTTCATGGACGGCCTGGGGTCCTGGGACATCTGGCGCCGCACGCGAGCAATCGTAAAAGTCCAGAAAGAAGTCGGCTTCGACGTCGAGCCGCATCTGTTTCCCGCCTCCGCCCTGCACGACGCCGAAGCCGGCAGCTTCGCCGCGGACGTGCTCCGTCGCGGGGTCCGCATTCTTTGAGCCCCGCTGAGGGTCCGTTCGAGCCCAAGAGCTGATGCTCAGTAGCTATGATGGCCGTCGAATTGGAGCACTAACTGTCGTCTCTGGGGCATCCCTCAAGGTCCTTAGGGAGCTGCCACCACGACCCCTTCTTCTTGCGGCAAACGCGCTCGATCATTATCCAGTCGGGGCCGCCGGGGCCGAAGTCTGCTTCCTCTGGCGGCAAGGCGGGCGCCCTCGTGAGCTCGTTGAGTCCATGCAGGAGCTTCGCCTCCTCTGTGGGTTCCCTTGGCGCGCGCGTCTCCTCGCGGTTTCGCCATGGCGCCAGGTGTCTATCCCACAAGTCGGCAACGAGAAAACGCCCTTCCTTTGGCGGGTGGGCGGCGAACGACATCACGCCGCGGGACTTCGTTGCCTCGGGCAGCCTCACATAGTGCTCATTCAGCTTCCTGAGATCATCTTTCAGGTCGAACCCCCAAACGAACTCCTGTCCACCGCGCAAGAAGTGTGGTGCACAGCGGCGGTGAAGTCTGTCGGACGAGACGAAGACCATGCAGAATGGCAGGTAGAACAGATAGGCAATGTCCGCACGGTTTGATGGTCGTGCGCTTGAGATGAGACCAGAGGCCAGGGCCACTTGGAAAAACACCTCGACCGTGAGCAGGTAGGCCGCGTAAGGAGCGTAGGTTGCCAGGGGCGGCCGGCCAATCCGGTCCCAGTGCTTAAGGATCTTCCTGCGGGCTCCTGACCGAGCGTTAAGGAACACAGTGGCCATGTTCACTGTTTCGAAGGGGGCGACGGCCCCGGTCACTATGCTGTCCGCAATAGCCTTCGCTTCTGCAAGACTCTTGCAGGACTTGCCGCTGATTCCAGCCTTGTTAAGGCTCCTTGCCAGTTCCGCCAGATTCAAGGAGGCAAGTGCGTTGCGCCACGCTTTGGCGTGCAGGCGTTCGATCTGGAGGAACTCCGTCCTCTGCCAGCGAGAAAACGCTTCAGCCTCCGGTGACTGCTTGTCGTAGACAAGACCAGCTCCCCCCCGCCGCGAACCGCGCGCCCAATCGGCATGACGATCTGCGCATTCATGGCGACTTCGTGCCCCAGGAGGTTGCCTTCGCAGAGAGTTGCATGATGAACGTTTGGTGCGCTATGCAGGTCCGGGAACTTTTCCGCGATGATTCGCACCTCCTCTTCGGGTCTACGTCCGTGCTTCGCTGACTTTTCCAGGTCTGCTAGCGTTTCGACATAGAACATTGGACAGATGCTGCAATAGAAGAAGTGGTCAAACCACATGGACTCATCGATGGTTAGCGATTGGAGAAACGACTTATCGAAAAGCGCGATCGGTCCCACGGTTTCTCTTCCCTTCAGCGGCTCGGCAACTGCCAAGGCACCGTTACTCGGGCGCACGTCGACCCATATCACTATGTCATCGAATGCATTCTACTCAATCTGCCGAGCTCTTGCCTACACCGCAAGTACTCCCGGTTGGTTCCGATAGCTTACGGGGGCACAGCATCGCGACATTCACGCGAATTGTGCCAACCCATGTCCGCGGTCAAATCACCCATGGGGACAACGCGAGCGAACCCGTCGCCCCACGCGGCAAGCCAGCACCAACTTTGGGGGGGGTGCACGGCACTCCCCTGCGGCAAGTTGCGGCCTAGGCGATGCACTGTTTCTTGACATCCGCCTTCCGGCCGCGTATATGGGGGCCGGCGTGATCTTGGATCCGGCCATAGGGTGGGTAGGGGCCCGATGGAGCAGATCAACTTCCTGTTCGGGATACATAGCCACCAGCCGGTGGGGAACTTCGACGGCGTGTTCCGGCACGCGTTCGAGCAGTGCTACGCGCCGTTGCTTCAATGCCTCAAGCGCCACCCGGCCATCCGCTGCGCGATGCACCACTCGGGGCCGTTGATCGAGTGGATCGAGGCGAACGAGCCGGGCTACTTCGACACGTTCGGCGAGCTCGTCGAGCGCGGCCAGGTCGAGGTCATGTCCGGCGGCTTCTACGAGCCGATCCTGACGGTGATCCCGCTCGAGGATGCCTTTGGACAGATCCGGATGATGAACGAGTGGGTGGAGTCGCGGTTCGGGATGAAGCCGCGGGGGCTGTGGTGCCCGGAGCGGATCTGGGAGCCGCAGCTCGCCGGGCTGCTCAGCGCGGCCGGCATTGACTACACCCTCATTGATGAGTCGCACTTCTCGTACTCGGGCCTCACGGCGGCGGACATGTTCGGCTACTACATCACCGAGGACAACGGGGCCGTCGTGCGCGTGTTCCCAATCGACAAGCCGCTGCGCTACTCGGTGCCGTTCAAGCTGCCGGAGGAGACGATCAAGTACCTGCGCAGCGTCGCCGACGAGAGCGACACGAAGGCGGTGACTCTAGGCGACGACGGGGAGAAGTTCGGCGTCTGGCCCGGCACGCACAAGTGGGTCTATGACGACGGCTACCTCGACAACCTCTTCACCGCGCTCGAGGAGAACGCCGACTGGATCAAGATGCCCACGTTCAGCGAGTACATTGACGCGGCGCCGCCGGCCGGGCGCGTCTATTTGCCCACCGCGTCGTACGAGGAGATGATGGAGTGGGCGCTGCCGGTGGGGTCCCAGCAGGGCTATGAGGACTTCGTCGAGCGGCTCAAGGACGGCGGCTTGTATGAAACGAACAAGCCGTTCGTGCGCGGCGGGTTCTGGCGCAACTTCATGGCGAAGTACTCCGAGAGCAATCTGATGAACAAGAAGATGCTGCGGGTGAGCGGCAAGGTGCGCGCCTCGCTCAACAGCGGCGACGCGGTGCGCGAGCTGTACCGGAGCCAGTGCAACTGCGCCTACTGGCACGGGCTGTTCGGCGGGCTGTATCTGAACTACCTGCGACATGCGAACTACGAGCGGATGATCGCCGCGGAGAACCTGGCCGAGGCCAAGGCGATCGAGGACGGCACGCTCTTTACGCTGGAGGTGAGCGACTTCGACGCCGACGGCGTGGACGAGGTGCTCGTCGAGAACCCGGTGATCAACGCCTACGTCTCGCCGCACTACGGGGGTTCCATTCTCGAGCTCGATTACCGCCCGAAGCGGTTCAACCTGACCAACGTGCTCACGCGGCGCAAGGAGGCGTACCACGCGAAGATCGTCGCGGGGCTCGAGCCGGAGCAGGCCGGCGGCGACCAGCCGAAGTCGGCGCACGAGCTCGTGAAGGTCAAGGAGAGCGGCCTGGACAAGATCCTCGCGTACGACCGCTACGACCGCCGGCTGTTTCTCGACCACTTCCTCGGGCCGGACGTCACGCTCGAGGCGTTTGCCTCGGCCGATTACGACGAGGAGGGGGATTTCGTGGGCCAGCCTTACGAGTGCGCCAAAGCGGCCAAGGCGGGGGACGCCATCGAGGTCGAGCTCGCGCGGACGGCGGGCGTGCGCGTCGGCGAGGAATGGGTGCCCGTCCGAGTGGAGAAGGCGTACCGCTTCGGCCGCGACGGGGTCTTTTTGGTGACGTACACGATCGTCAACCTCGGCGACCGCAAGGTGGATGTCTGGTTCGGCTCGGAGGCCAACATCGGCCTGCTCGCCGGCGACGCCGACGACCGTCGCTACGTCGTGCCCGACCACGATCTCAAGGACTCCAAGCCGGCGAGCCGGGGTGAGTTGGAGGGGGTGGGGGAGGTTCGGATGGAGGACGACTGGAGCGGTGTCCGGGTCTCGTTCGGTTTGGAGCCTGCCGCCGGCTTCTGGCGCTTCCCGTTGGAGACGGTCTCCCAGTCTGAAGATGGCTTCGAGCGCAATTACCAGGCGTCGTCGCTCCTGTTCCACTGGCACCTGTCGCTCAAGCCCACGGCTTCGGAGCAGATCACCATCAGGACAAGGACGGGCCACGCCGGCGAGTGACAGCGGGCGCGGTGCGGCACGGTTCCTGCTTTCATTCCCTTGAGTTTCCCGGTAACCATTTCTGGGCGGCCTGCGTTCCAGATGATGGTCGCAAGAAGGTCTCGGGAAGTCCGGCGGGCCTGGTCGCAGGGAGCCTTTCAGGGGCCGGCCCCGGGGAAGTGTTTTTTTGGGTGAATTATCAACCGGCTTGACCGTCTTATAAGGGTGAGACGAGTAAAGGAATCGGAAAAGGAGATGCTGCCATGAAAACGCTCGCTATGCTGCTTGCCACCGCCCTCGTCGTGGGCCTGTTCGGGTGCACGGCGGAGGAGCAGGGCGCGGCCGGCGGGGCTGCTCTCGGCGCGATACTTGGCGCCGTCGTGGGCAACCAGAGCGGCGACTCGCGGGAAGGCGCCGCGATCGGCGCGCTCGCGGGCACGATCGTGGGCTACCACATCGGCAAGGCGCAAGGCGACAACGCGCGCCCGCAGCAGCTCTCCGTTGTGTGCCCGCACTGCCGCTACGAGTTGGGGCTGCCCGCCGACGCGGGCCCCGGCGATATCGTCGAGTGCCCGACGTGCCACAACGAGTTCGTCCTGCGGTGACGCGAGCGGCCACGACCGACTGAGTGGACGATCACGCGGACCCGGCCACGAGGGCCGGGTCCGCGTTTTTCCATGTCACGCTCGTCGAGAACGGGCATGGCGCTCCCCACGCTGCCGCAGAAAATCTGGAATCTCTCGCAGAGACGCGGAGAACGCAGAGTTCTGTGTGCTTTTTCTTATCTGCGGGCTCTGCGTCTCTGCGAGAGATCCTTCCCCTGCGTGGCTGTTCTGATGGAGACGCCCTTCACCTCATCCGTGCGCCCAAAAAGCCTTGCGAGCCCTTGGGGCGACCGGTATGCTTGTCGGCGATGTTGGTTGCGGGAAACCTCGCGTGCAAAGGA
>Ga0180432_10002220_pt1 | contig 29420 bp, 23 predicted proteins | sample SS_ome_10_FD_132414 | JGI IMG/M metagenome (GOLD analysis project Ga0180432, IMG submission 132414) | Hypersaline lake sediment archaeal communities from the Salton Sea, California, USA - SS_1_MS_2 metaG | ecosystem: Environmental > Aquatic > Non-marine Saline and Alkaline > Hypersaline >...
GCAGGAAGACATAGCTTGTGACCACTCTTCTGAATTTTCCGAATCAAGTCTATTATAAGCTGCAACGAATTTCTTCATTGCCCCTGGGCAAACAGTTGTCAGCTTTTTATCAACAATGACCTTTGTTTCTTGGAATAGTGATTCTGTTACAGTTTCAAATCTGATCTGTAAGTTAATATTAAGGACATAATTATAAATGTTGTTTTTAATTTTACTAAGTAAAGAACGAAATTCAATTATAGATTCTGTTATTTTACGCTTCCTCATGTCAAGAGCTTTTAACACATGCTCATATTTTTCAATAACGTGTTCAGATGACGAAATTCCTTGACCACTTGGATATGAGCTTTTACTTACTGCTGGTGTGAATTGTGAGGGAGGCTTTAGGTTTTCTAATCTAATTAAGCTTGTTTGAATATTTGCCTCGATTTCACTGATTGAGGGTGTCCAATATTTTCTTTCCTCTTTTTTTGTTTCAGGATCTATGCTAATTGTCCACCGTCCAGATAATTCTACGTATCGATAACGGTCTTTATTTGTAATCCCAGCGATTTCTATATCATCACGATATCCATTTAACTCAGTTGTAAACCAGTTAATAGCATCAAAATCGTCTCTTATTCGTGCCAGTTTTTTACATTTGAAAAGTATCTGTTCAAAAGAAAGATCGCTATTTTCAATGTTATTAAGGATTTCATCTGATATAGCGAGAGCTTCTTCAAGTTTTGATACCTTATCAGCTTTTTTCTTCTTCATTGTAATAATTATCTATATATAATTAAAAAGTGGTTCCTTTCAGAAATAGAATTTGTAGCCAACTTTCATTTAATTATATCATAACATTTTTTAAATATCTATATTTTGTATATCATCATAATCCCCCCCCTACTCCCCCTCCGGCGGCTTTCCCATCATCTCCCAGAGGGGGCCTTTTATTCCCTGCATCCTGAACGGGGCGCCCAGACCCTGGTCGTAGCGCTGGGGCTTGAGCATCCCGGAGAAGTCCTGGCCCGCCATCACCATCTGCCCCGGCACTATCCAGTAGGGGCGGCTGACGGCGCACTCGTGGACGAACTCGACCGCCTCCTCCGCCACCGCAGGCGCGATGTAGAACGTGGGTGAGAGGTCGATATTTCTCGCCCCCTCCACCCCCTCTTTTATCGCAAGCTTCTGCAGGCCCGTCCCGGGGAAGATCCTGATCCCCACCATGGCGTGGTTCGCCGTGGGGGATAGATCGTCCAACAGGTCGACGGTCTCTTTCATCGTGTCCACCGTCTCGCCCGGCGGCCCCGAGAAGACACACTGTACGGAAGTTTCTTGACTTTTACGACTTAGAGGATGCCTAATAAAAAATGCCGTATTAGGAACGCGATTCCAAGACACAGTACAGTAAAGATCCACGGGATGACAATTTTTTTGAAAGTCGTTCTAATAACCCACTTGAGAATCGGTAGGGCGATCGCGGCATATAAGACAACCCATATAAGAAGGTTTGTCCCGATAGTGTCTCCGGTGATAGAGAAAACAAACAACAGCAAAAAGCCGCTCACAAAAGCCACAAAGAAGGATCGCCAAAGCGTGTTTTTCTCGATATGCGCCAATCGCGCCCCAAGATAGATCGAAAGAGTGCTGGCCAAAATCCATACAAAAAAAAGAATAAAGCCGATAAAGAATTGTTTTTCCTCCATAATAATCCCCCTAAACAATATATAATGCATCAGTCACGAGTTTTCTTTTCATTTCTATTCTAACTTTTAACCACCCTCCTTTTCCCCCTCCGGCGGCTTTCCCATCATCTCCCAGAGGGGGCCCTTGATGCCCTGCATCCTGAAGGGGGCGCCCAGGCCGCTGTCGTAGCGCTGGGGCTTGAGCATCCCGGAGAAGTCCTGGCCCGCCATCACCATCTGCCCCGGCACTATCCAGTAGGGGCGGCTGACGGCGCACTCGTGGACGAACTCGACCGCCTCGTCCACAACAGCCGGCGCGATGTAGAATATCGGGGAGAGATCGATGCTTTTCGCCCCCTCCATTCCCTCTTTTATCGCCAGCCTCTGGAGGCCCGTCCCGGGGAAGATCCTGATCCCCACCATGGCGTGGTTCGCCGTGGGCTGTAGCTCGTCCAAGAGGTCGACCGTCTGTTTCATCGTGTCTTTCGTCTCCCCCGGCGCCCCGAAGATAATATTGAGGCACGTCATGATGCCGACCGATTTGGCCATCCTGACAGCGTCGACCACGTCTTTTCTCGTGAAGTTCTTCCCCAGCCTCTTGAGGATCGGGTCCGCCAGGCTGTCCGCCCCCAGATCGACGCCGGTCACCCCGGCGCGGGCGAGGTCCTCCAGAAGCCCCTCGTCGATGAATGCCGGAGAAAAGTAGGCCGATAGGCGAAGGGTAAGGCCCCTCTTTATTATCTCCCGGGCGATCTCTCTGGCGTGCTCCGGCGGGTTGTTGAAGACGCTGTCCACGATGAAGTAGGTGTCCACCCCCCATTGATCGAGCGAGCGCTCCATCTCGTCGACAACGGCCACAGGATCCCTCAGCCTTATTGATTTCCCCTCGACCACCGGGTAGGTGCAGTAGATGCACCCGATGGGGCAGCCACGCTTCGTCTGGACGCTCCCCATCCCACCCCACTTCAGGTATGCGGCGTTGTCGCAGAGGTCACCGGCGGGAAGGGGCACACGGTCGAAGTCCTCGATTATGCGGGGAGGGTTGTTTATCTTGAGCTCTCCGTTTTCGGTCACGACCAGGCCGGGGACGTCTGATAAGCTCCCGTTCTCCGAGAGGGCGGAGAGAAGCCTCACCATTGACTCCTCCCCCTCCCCCACGATTCCGGTCGTCTCGTTAACGTAGGTGAGCATATCGACCGGCATCATCGTAAAGCCGGAGCCCCCGAGGACAAGAGGGCCGGAAAAGGAAGACCTGATTGCCGCGACAATCTCTTTCGTCTCGTCTATGTAAGAAAGGTAGAGGGGATAGGCGACGTTGTCGATGTTTCTGATCGACACCCCCACGACCTCCGGCTCAAACGAAGCGATCTTATCCCCGACCGCCTTTTGCATGTCATCGACAAAAACCACGTCCAGGATATCTACTTCGTGGCCCGCCTCCCTTACGGCCGCCGCAACGTATGCCGCCCCGATCGGGTAGACCGGGTCTGGCGTCACCTCCAGGTTCGCCGAGACGATAAGCGTCCTCATCCACTCCTCCTGATTTTTCACATTATCCGCATCAACCGCTTCAACTTACACTATTTACATCGCCCTGTAAAGTCCTTGTAAAACTCCTGTAAAGCCCCTTTAAATCCTTTCACTTCCAGTCCCCGATTATCACGAACGGCGCCCAGTAAAAGGGGTGTTTGTACTTCTCCTTCGATTTCAACCTGACCTGCGCTTGTTTAAGGGCGTCAGGCTTGTCCATGCCGGATTTGAGGTTTTTGTAGAACTCGACCATCAGCTCGGCGGTCGAATCGTCCGAGACCTCCCAGAGGGTGACGACAAGCGACGGCGTCCCCGCAAAGGTAAACCCCCGCGAGAGGCCGATAAGCTCGTCTCCGCCCGTCACCTTCGCAAGGCCGGTCTCGCAGGCGGAGAGAACGACCAGAGACGTCTTATTCAGGTCGAGGCCGAAGAGCTCGTGGACCATAAGGACCCCGTCGTTTTTACCGTCCTTGGCGAGATAGAGGGAAGAGAGGAGTGGATCGTCCTCCTTAAATTTCCCGTGGGACGCAAGGTGGATGACGTTGTAGCTGGAAAACTTCTCCTTGCCCACGGTCTCCGTGGCACGATCACCCACGTATATCTCCACATCCCCCATTACCGCTCTGATTTCCTCCACCTCCTTCTCCGCATAGGGGAGGGACGAATGCTTTGTCTTCGGATTTCCAAAGGCCAGAACCCTGCCGCCGACCCTTTTTCTCTTCTGGACGATAAACCTCAACACGCTGGCGCTGGGGTCTATAATAACAGCGTACCTGTCTACAAGATACTTTTCCCCGTCGTAAAGCGCGTTGAAGGGGAGATAGTGGAGCGGCCCGTGGGGAATGATTATGAGCTTTTTACCCTTGACGTCTTTCAGGGCCGAAGAGAGGAGCAGATCGTACAGCTCTTGGGATTTGGACTGGAAGTCATCGAGGTCAAATTTCAGGAGGGAATCGCGAAGCCCGTTTACCCTCTCGTTGAGGGAACTCCTGCTTACTTCAATCTGATGCAGGTCCATCCCTCCCTTATCGAGGGAGAAGAGAATGACCTTTTCTTCCGTAGTGAAAAACTCGATTATGCTTACACCCTCCGGGATAAATCTTTGAACCTCCTTTAAGGTAAGGGGATTAACCGACACGAGGGACGCGAGCTCCGGGCTCTTGGCCTGAATCTCCCTTATCACGGAGCTGTATCTCCTCTCTATCTCGTCGATCTCCCGGTTCATATCCTCCAGGGTCGACCGGGTCTTTGAGACCTCCCCCGACGACCTCTTTTCGCTCAAGACCATGAGCTTGTGCCTGATCTCCCTCTCCTTTTTAAGGAGTTCCCTGTCGGTCGCCCTTCTGACCTCCGGCCTCTTCGTTGCGAGCATATCGAGAAAGGCCCTGGAGCGCGCCCTCTCCACGTAGTTGAAGGCATCCCCCACCCTTCCCGTCTCAAGCAGAAGCTCTATCAGCTCTTCATAGACCTCCATCTTCCCCTTGGCAAAGGATACCTTGTGCCCCTCGCTCTTAAGCCCCGTCCTTATCGACTCGAGGGCGTTTACCGACATAATGTAATACTGGATCGCCTTATCCTTCTGGCCCAGTCCCCTGTAGGACCTTCCCATCCCCCAGGCGGACAGATACACGTTTTCGACATTTCCGATCTGCTGGGCGATTAAGAGCGCCTTTTCGAGACTCGAGACTGCCTTGTTGTACTGCTTCATCCTCCAGTACGCCGCACCGATATTAAGGAGTGTTGTCCCTTTGGTATCCAACTCCCCGATTTCGTCGAAAATCTTATATGCCTCATTAAAAAAGGATAAGGCCTTCCCGTATCTGCCTGTTCTCCAGTATACGCCCCCCAGATTGCTGAGGGCGGCGGCCTTGCCCGGTTTTAAGCTTAACTCCCGGTTTATCTTGAGGGACTCCTCAAGAGAAACAATCGCCTCGTCGTATTTATCGATATCCGAGTATATCACCCCCATATTGGCGAGGACAACGGCAGTTGTCTTTTTATCGCCTATCTTCCTGAATATCTTCAGCGCCTCCTTGTAGTAATCGAGCGCCTTTTCGTGTTGCCCCAGATTCGTATATACGAGGCCCAGGTCATTCAACCCGGCGGCTATCTCCGATTCGTCTCTGATCTCTCTCCTTATCTTGAGGGAATCGTTGAAATATGTAAGGGCCTTTTCATAGTCGCCGGTTACCCGGTAGAAGTCCCCTATATTTCTGAGAATTGCCCCCGTAGTTGTTTTATCCTTTATCTCTCTGCTTATTTCAATCGCCTTTTTAAAATAGGGAAGGGACTTATCGTAATAACCCATCATAAAATAGATCATGCCTATATTGGAGATGGCCCTTATCTCCCCCTCTTTATTATCCTGCTTCTCCCATTGCAACAGGATCTCCTCGAAAATGGGCAGCGCCTTTTTATATTGACCCAGCTCCGTATACACAACCCCGATACCGAAGTTGTTGTTGAGAATAAAGGATTGGTTCTCCTTCTCTCTTGCCAGCTTGAGGCTCTTTTGATAGTACTCAAGGGACTTGTCCAAATCTCCGAGGCTGTTATAGATAAGGCCCATGTTGTAGAGGATCGATATCTCCATCGTATTGTTGCCGAGCTCCTCGATTATCCCAAGCGCCTCTTTCGTGTAAAGAAGGGCATCGTCGTATTTATCCGTGTTCAGGTAAACCTCGCCGATTCCGGCCAGGATCACACCTTCAATCGTCCTTATCCCCGCGCCTTTGAATACAGGAAGGGCCTGCTCGAGATATTCCAGGGCCTTTTCGTCTTCCTGTTTTTCAAGATACTTTGCGCCTTTTACAAACAGGCCGATCCCCTTATCCGCCCCGTCTACGATCCCCCTCAGGGAGTCGAGGGCGTCCCTGTAATACTTGAAGGCCTCTTCCGACTTTTCCATCTTCCAGTATATATCGCCGATGTTTATCATGGCCCTCGCCTCGCTTCGGCGGTCGTGAGTTCCCCCCAATATCGGGAGCGCCTTCTTAAAGTATGACAGCGCCGTATCAGTATCGCCGGAGGCAAGATATATCTCGCCAAGAGCAAGGAGGATATCCCCGGTCGATCCCGCCTCTTTCATCTCCTCGAGTATCTTGAGCGCTTCTAAAAGATGTGGAAGTGCCACGTCGTATTTATTCAAGCCCCAGTAGGTCAGGCCCAGGACGTTTAGAGAATAGCCGATCCCCTTTCTGTCCCCAACTCCCTTCAAATATTTGAGGGCCCCCCCGGCGTATGATAGGGCTTCCTCATATTCGCCCATCTTGCGGTACACCTCGCCGATAGCAATGTGGACGTAATAAACGGCCATCCCGCTGCCGTTCTCTTTGAAGATCCTTTCCGCCTTTTTAAAGTAATCTATTGCCGAGGTATAGTCATATTTTGAGGCGGAGTTCAATCCCAGAGAATAGTATTTTTTCGCGTCTTCTATCGTCTCCGAACCGGCTGTTGCAGCCGAAGTAAAAAAGAAGATAACCGCGATTAAAATAACTGATAGCTTTTTCATAATGTTTTCCCCGCAGAAAACATGTTGTGTCAGATTAAAAAGGGGGTAAATTTTCAACATACCCCCTACCCATCTCTTCTCTCTTTATCCCCTTTTCCAGAATAAATCTAAAGATATACATATTATACTGCTTCGTATTCATGTTGTCAAAAATAGTATATATAAATACGACGCCGGCCCGTTGAGCACACAAGTAAGATGTAATACGATTGGCTTGCCCTGCATTTCCGCCATTTATCCCCTCTTTATCTTTTCATAATCGATCGATACAGTATCACTTTTGACGAATTAGATGCGCGCCCTGATTGCCGCCTTTTTCAAATCTTTTTTTAAAACCAGAGGTTTTTTGACTTTTCGGGCTTTCAGGTGTATCATATAAGAAAACCTTAGAGAAAGGGTAATCTTTCTTTGAAAAATCTGAAAGTCAAACGGAGATACTATCATGAAAAAGATATTTACCTTCCTTTGCGGCTGTATATTGGCGATCTGGCTCTTTTCCAATCCGACCGAGGCGTTTGAAAAAAAGGTTTTCAATAAACCGGGCACCTATTATATCAGCGCCTCCATCAACGAAGGCTGTTCTCCCAGCCCCGCTTTTTTTGAAATCGGAAGCGGCCTTACAGCCTCCGGTTTCAAGGTTGCGGGAATCAGCCCAGGAATCAACTGCCTTACCGGGGCCCGGGCGGACACCCAGGGTTTCCAGATACAGGCGGGACCCATTATATACAGAGAGTCGAAGTTTCTGAACAATCCGCCTTCAATAAGTCCTGCGCCCCTTTCCACGATCACCCTCTCCCCCGGCCCTACGTACACCCTTTCCGCCTACGGCGGCAGGAGCGCATACGTCGTCCTGGAGTTTAAGGTCACGGGCGGCTTGACAACGCCCCCAGGCAGCCCAGGGACAATCCCGGGAACAACGCCCGCTGCTCCGGGCACGACTCCCACGACCCCCGGCATGACCCCGACAACACCCGGCACAACCACGACGCCCGGATCCACGCCGGGAGGGGGGACCGTCTCCGGGCCGAAGACCTTGGAGGGGAATTGGAACACCGACTGGTGGGGGGTTCTGACAATCAGCATCAACGGCAGCAACGTGACCGGGACCTATGTGGAGAATCAGGGCAGGATAAGCGGGACGCTCTCCGCCGACGGGAGGACTATAAATGGATGGTGGTCGGAGGCGCCGTCTTACCAGAGGCCCGAAGATGCGGGAATTTTCAATATCACGCTGTCTCCGGACGGAAGCTCCATCTCCGGCGGCTTTCATTTTGGCGAGGCCAAGCATGAATTCAAGATAACCGGCACAAGAGTGAGATAGCGGAAGCATCAAGCGAAAAATGCCAACATAGAAGGCTCTCCCCCTTGACAAAGCTCCCAAAAAAGTGAATGATACCGCTATGGCCCCTATGAATATTGACATCGGACTGGAAAGGGAGCTTCAATACCTCGCTCTGCAGGCGAAGTGGACGCGGCCGATGCGCCTCGACCTATACCGGCGGGCGGGGCTTACCAGGCGAAAGAAGATCGCGGATATCGGGTGCGCCGACGGCCTGATCACCGCCGAGATCGCCGGGAGGACAAAGGGTGAGGTCGTGGGGCTGGACACCTCGGCAGACGCAATCGCGCGGGCGCGGGAGAAATATCCTAATATTGAATTTAGAGTCGGTGATTTCCAGAAACTCCCGTTCAGGCGGGGGAAGCTTAACGCTGTGGTCACCAACTTCACACTGATGTGGGTGGAGAGGCCGGAGCGGGCGGTGGCGGAGGCGGCAAGGGTGTTGAAAAAGGGCGGGGTCTTTCTCGCCACGGGGGAGCCGGACTACGGGGGCAGGATCGACCTCCCCGAGGAGCTGTCGCTGAAAGATTTCTGGACCGACATCATAAGGGAAAAGGGGGGAGACCCGCACTTCGGGCGGAGGCTCGTGTCGCTGTTTCGCTCGGCCGGCCTGAAGGACGTGGAGGCGGGCGTCCATCCCTCCTTCTGGACGGGTGAGGAAGGGGGCGACCTCGAAATCTACATGGACGACCTGAGCTGGTGGCTGACCAAAGCGGGCAGAGACCCTAAGCCCGTTATCAAGCGGGAGCGGGCGGCGATAAAAAGGGGGTTGCGCTTAGTCTTCATGCCGGTTTTCTGGGCGATGGGCTTGAAATAAGATGATGGTGGAAAGCCCCCAACGCCTAATCCTTCGTGCGTCTGAACTTGCGGTTCATGGCGAGGATGAAGAGGGAGAGGAGAGTGGCCGTAATTAAGGTTTGAACCCCCTTTATAAATGGAATGATAGGATGTACTTTTACACCAAAAAGTGGTTTTATCCTCCCTATTGTCATTACATCCAGGCTGATCATCAATCCATTGCATAAATCTTTGAGGAAACATATTGATGTTTTTGGGGGGTAAACTATACCAAAACACTTATAAATGATACCAAACAGTAAAAGTATGAAGAGCAGCCACCCCACCGCCCACAAAGGAATCTCTCCGTAAAGGAAGACTAATCTATAGAACCATAATAAAATCCGAAATCTACGCTTCTCAAATTTCTCCCTTCTTCTCCTCATCTCCATCATACCGGCGAAGAAGTCCCCCGCCTCGTGATAGCGGTTGGTCTTTTCGTAGTTTTTAATAAGCTGGTTGTAGAGGAGATGAACAGCGTAGTGATTGTCTTCCTTCTCTTTTGGTTTTGAGGCATTTAGCCATGAAACAAAAAGTATGCCTATTTTTCTAAAAAAAGCCTTGAATAGATTATCTTTCTCATTCTCACCGCCTTCAAATATTCTTAAAAACCTACCCCTATATTGAAAATCCTCATCGTATACCCTAATCCTTCCTTTGTAGCTAGGAGAATCATACTTCCTGCCGGTCCAATATACTTTAGTAAAATTTATTTTTTCCAAATCCGTTCCTAAAAACCTGCACCGATTAAGGTTAACGTCGTCAAAGGTTATATAAACCTTATCTGGATTTATAAAATGAAGAATCCTGAAATCCGCCTCCGTTTCTCCATAAAAAGTTTCTCCCAAGAATCTAATTTTGCACTCTTCGGAGAACTCTGCGTATTTGAAGTCTATCAATCCTTTGCTTAAGAATCGTGCCCTTCCAAAGTTAACTTCCTTTTCATCAAAAAACTGAGTATTGCTGAAACTTGTCCCTCCAGTACTTTTGAATCTAGCCCATCTGAAGTCCGTTCCCCTCTTGCAGGTGAATTTTACACCATCAAACGAAGTCTTACCATTACCATGAAATTCTGCATATCTGAAGTCTGTCATCCTATTGCCGAAGAATTCGGTTCCTGAAAAATCCACATCGCAATAAAAAATGGTTTCAAAGAATTTTACATTTTCAAACTTAAGCCGCTTCATTTCTGATTTAAAATTACTAAAACTAAAATTTTTAGGAAAAATGAATCCCGTATAATCATGCTTTTTCTCTTTGTAGAGATTTATAAATCCTTCGTAAAATTTTTCTTCTAAATTCTTATCTTCCCTTGTACTGTGGAAGATACATCGTCTCTTCCCATCTTCGTCGGGCTTTTCTAATGCTTCTTTATAACAAACGTAGTCGTCCTGATGTTTTAATTTGTGCTCACACTTCGCCATTTTAAGGCACCTCGCAATGAAAACAAAAACAACCTACGCAGACGCACAGATATTACCTAACAAAAACGGTGCATTATGTCAATTATAAAATATTTTTTGCTGGATTCCCGCTTTCGCGGGAATGACAGGGGAAAAAAGGGAATGACAGGAAAAAGAGGGAATGACAAATTAGAAGGAGTGAAAGAAAAGAGGTAATGAAAGAAAAACGTGAATCCATTATTCTGTCATTCCCAACTTGATTGGGAATCCAGATAGATATCAACATGGCTTCCTTTTTTCACGGGGACAAGTCTGGATTCCCATTTCCACCGCAGTCCGTAATACCTCGATTCAAAAAAGACCCCACATCCCACCCAATCTAATAACTAAAACTTCGGCCGAAACAGCACCAGCACGGCGGGAAGCACCAACAGATCCCCTATCAGCGCGGTTATCATCGTGACGCCGGAGAGAAAGCCGAAGTATGCCGTCGGCTTGAAGCTCCCGAAGAGCAGCGTCCAGAACCCGAACAGCAAGATTATCGAGGTTGTGACGATTGCCCTGCCGGAGGTGTTGAGCGCTTTTCTTATCGCCTCCTCGTGGCTACCGGTTTCCCTGTACTCTAACTTGTAGCGGTTTAAAAAGTGGATCGTGTCGTCCACCGCAATGCCGATGGCCACCGTGGAGATCATCACCGTCGCCGTGTCGAGGTTTATCTTAAAAAGCCCCATCGCCCCCATCGTCATGGCGATGGGAATCGAGTTCGGGATGATCGATATCAGCCCCAGCCTCAACGATTTCAACTGCAGGCCGAGGAGCAGGAAGATTATCACGAATGCGAGGGAGAACGAGAAAATCTGGCTTTTGATGATGTAGTCCACCATGTGGACGTAGAGGGGGACGATGCCGGTCATTCGGCCGGTCAGCCCCGCGGGCAGGTTCTCCTCGAAGTACCTGTCGGTCTTGTTGAGGAGGATCTTGCACTGGTTTGACGTGATGTTTTTTGCCCTTCCGCTTATCCGCATCCCCGACGAGTCGAAGTTCAGGAAGTACTCCAGCTCGCCGTCCGGGGCCATCTCGTATAGGAGGAGGAGCTGGGCGATCCCACCCCTCGTCTCGGGGACCCTGTAGCTATCCGGGTCGTTCTCATAAAACGCCATGTTGAGGCGCTTTATCAGGTCGGTCACGGCAAGGGAGGTGGAGATGTCCGGGTCGGCGGCGAGGTATTTCTGGAAGTCCTCCACGGCCTTTAGCGTATCCGGCTCGTGGCCGGTGCCCGGCTCCCCCTCGATAATGAACTCCACCGGGGTCACGTTTCCCACGTTATCCTCCATGAAGTAGTAAGCGACCCTCAGGGGGTGGCTTTCGCGCATGAACTCGATGTCCTGGGTCTCCACGTTGATCTTCGTCATGTAGTAGATAGATCCGGCAAAGAGGACTGCCCCTAAGATAACGATGGGTACGGGATGCGCTGTCGAAAGCCTGTAGAACCAGTCGAGAACCGTTGCGATTATCCCCCTTCCCTCGTCGTGGGGGGTCTTCTTCTTCGGCATCCGTATAAAGCTGTAGCTTATGGGGATTACGGTAATCGTCACGAAAAAGGCCGTGAATATCCCCGCCGCGGTGAAAAGACCCGTCTCCCTCACCGGCACCATCTGGCTTAGGCCCAGAGTGGAGAAGCCGACGGCGGTGGTCACGGTGGTCATCAGGCACGGCACACCGATGACCCTGATCGTATTGACCAGAATCTCCCGCTTGGATTTTCCGCCGGAGTCGAGGACGCGCTCGAAGTAGTGGTTTATGATGTGGATCGAGTCGGCGACGCCGATGACCATGATCAGCGTCGGCACCATCGTGGTCATCATGCTCATCGACTTCCCGGTTAGCTTGTAGAGCCCCATGGAGATCACAACGCTTATCCCGACCGCCGATATGGCGAGAACGACCGCCGACCACCGCCTCATTGTGATGTAGAGGGTGAAGACTGTAAGGAGGATGGTAATCGGGATAAAGGTCGTGAGGTCTTTGAATGTAAGCTCGTTTAAGGCGACGTTTAGAACCGGAATCCCCGCTATGTGGATCGTGTCTCCCCACACATCCTCGTACTTTTTCGCGATCCTTCTCACCTCACTCACGATCTCGGGGCGCCTCTCGTCGATGATGCTGATGTCCTGAAGGCGCGCCGTAATCAGCGTCGTCTTTCCGTCCTCGGAGATCAGGGTCCCCACATAAAGGGGATTGGAGAAGACGCGCTCCTTGAGCTTTTCGATCTCGGCCTCGCTCTCGGGAAGCTCCTCCATCAATTTCCCTATGTGGACGCCCTCATCGACCCCCCATACGTCCACGGCGTCGGTGACGCTGACGACGTAGGTCACCCCCTTGACTTTTTTGAGCTCCGCGCATATATCGGAGATGATCTTGAGGTCTCTGGTGTTGAATATGGATTCGGCGTTTGTGGTCTTGAGGGCCACGGAGATGAACTCGTCGCCGCCGTAGGTCTCGTTGAACTCGGCGAAGTCTTGCATGTTCGGGTCGTCCTCGACGAACCATATCTTTATGGAGTTATCCACCGAGACGTCCTTGACGCCGTAGAAAGATATGGCGAAGAGGCAGAGAATTGCCGCAAATATCGGGATGCGGAATTTAAGGATCAGCTCACCGAATCTTTTCATATCTTGTTAAAGCTTCCTGCAACCTTCAGATTCTATTTCCACTTCAATACTCAGCTCCAAGGCTCGTCTCAAAGCTTACTTCTGTTTCGCCCGAAGGCTCGGGAAAAAGCCGGTCCTGATCTGGATCGCCCCTTCTGGGCATATCTCCTGGCAGCAGAAGCAGCGGATGCACTTGTTGTAGTCGATGTTTATCCTTCCATCCGATTCGGTGATCGCCTTTGCGCTGCATATCTCTATGCACTGCCCGCATACGATGCAGGCGTCGTGATCGACAACGGGCCTGGGGGTCAGGGTCCTCCTCGCTATCCTGGAGATGACCGACGGCACCCCCCCCAGGATCGGGCCGGTGGGGGGGAACTTGAACCCGTCGACCGAGACCTCCTCGACCCTCTCGCCTACGACCTTAACGTCCACGAAATCGGCGACACCCATACCCTCCCTCTTCGCAACGGCAAGGGTGTAGAGGAGCGAGGGGTCAAGCCCCACGACCCTTGCTGCCACGGCGTCCACGGCAGAAGCGTCGCTTCCGGCGAAGATCAGACCCAGGTCCACCGGGTCGCCGCTTCCGGGGCCGTTTCCCTCCATCGCCGTTATCGCGTCCATGATGGAAAGCGCCGGATTTATCAGGTAGTGGAGGTCCAGCAGCATCCGGGCGAATTTCTCCGGGTGGTTTCCCACCTTGAGGTGCCACTGGGTCTTCCTTGCCCCCACGACCGCCCCGAAGAGGTTCTTGACCGCCATCGTCATGACCATCTGGCCGTGGGTCTTCAGCTTCGGGACGTTGATGATCTTGTCAACCTCGGTTATCTCCCTCGCCACCTTAAAGGACTTGAACATCCCTTCCGGATTGTTTAGGGTAACAGGCTCGTCGAACTTCAAGACCTTAACATTGTACTTCTCTATCACGGGGAGAAACTCCCCCTTCGAAAGACAGGACGCGAGGCTCCCGATGGCGGGGCTGTCGCCTATCATCGGGACGCCCCCGGCGTCGACCACGAGCCTGACAGTCGCCTCTACCACGGCGGGGTGGGTTTGGACCGCCTTCTTCGGGGGCTTTGCGGAGAGCATGTTCGGCTTTATCAGGACGCCCTCCCCCTTTGACACAAATTTACCGATTCCCCCCAGGAGATCGACGGCCTGACCGACCTTCTTGTAGACCTCCTCCAAGCTGTAGTCGTCGCATCTTGTCAGGGAAACCCTTGCCTTTTTATCGATTATCGCCACGGCCGCTCCTCCGTTTTTTACTATTTAGGATACCACACCATCAGAAGATTCGTCAATAAAGAGAGAGCAGATAATACAGGAAGTTGAATATCTTATTTATGATCCCGCTAACAAGATTTCCGTTATTAGACGGACATTTTTATTAAAAGTATATAGATGCTTTACCGCGCGGTTTGAATCACAATCGGTGATCCAATGAATAAATTCCTTGAACCCAACCCCCCATTTTTGGTACTATATCCTCTTTAAAATGAATATTACGATGATAAATCATGGCACGAAAGAAGACCGAACGAAGAGATAATTTTGAAATCCCGGTCAACGACGAAGTGGCGGCCCTGGAGTTCTGCCGGAGGCTCTCCGCATCGATGAAAGGCTGCGATCCCGGGGAAGACCCCACGAGGCCGTCCCTGCCAAAAATTTCAAAAAAGGTCGACGGCGTAGAGGTATCCGTAGTCATCCCGGTTTACAACGAGGAGGATAACCTCCCCCTCATGTACGAAAGGCTGACGGAGATTCTGGAGGGGGCCTGTTCGTCGTTCGAGATAATCCTCGTGGACGACGGCAGCGGCGACGGGAGCCTCGATATTATGCGGGGCCTCGTGGGCTCGGACGATAGGGTCGTGTGCGTGGAGCTGGCGCGAAACTTCGGCCACCAGCTCGCCGTAACCGCCGGGCTCGACTACGCAACGGGCAGCGCCGTGATAATCATGGACGCCGACCTCCAGGACCCGCCGGAGGTACTCCCCGACCTGATAAAGAGGTGGCGTGAGGGGGTGGACGTGGTCTACGCCGTAAGGGAGAAGAGAAAGGAGTTCTTCCTGATAAGGGCGGCCTTCGCCCTCTTCTACCGCATCCTGCAGCGGGTCTCCTCAATATACATCCCCCTGGACACGGGGGACTTCTGCCTCATGGACGGGAGGGTCGCCGATATCATGCGGGGGATGAAGGAGGAGAACCGGTTTCTCAGGGGAATGAGGAGCTGGGTAGGGCTTAGCCAAGAGGGGTACACCTACGAGCGCCACGCCCGCCACGCCGGCGAGACGAAATACTCGATAGCCTACAGGGTGAGGTTCGCCATAGACGGCCTGATATCCTTTTCCCACCTGCCGTTGAAATTCGCCTCATACTCGGGGGTTGCAAGCCTCTTGATCTCGCTGGTCTTCGGCGTATACTACCTGACCGTATACCTGACTGGGGGCCTGAGTGAGCCGAAGGTAGCGATCCTGATCGTCGCCCTCTTCTTCGTGGGGGGAGTCCAGCTTTTGACCCTCGGCATAATGGGGGAGTATATCGCCCGCATCTTCGACAACGTCAAGGGACGTCCCCTATACGTGGCCAGGCGCGCGGGGGCGATGGACGATTCGGAGGATTAAAGGCTGAGAATCTGAGTTCTTCGGGCCGGGGAAACAACCAAATTATTCGTTACTTTCAACTCGCCAAAGGATTCTTGTTACGGTACCTAAAACTAATTAAGAACCTATACTGGCATCGGAGACCTTCGCAATCTCGATATAAGAGGTTCCATCAATCCTTAAAGTTAGAAATGTAGTAACCTCCAAAGGCCTCGCTCACCTCCCCGCGATGTGCCGGGCGAGGTTGAGAAGCCTTCCCGCATAGCCGTACTCGTTGTCGTACCAGACCAGTAGCTTGACCACCCTGTCCACGATCACCCGGGTCGAGGGCGCGTCCACGATGGCGGAGTGGGAGTTCCCCAGGATGTCCGCCGAGACTATCTGGTCATCGTTGAACTCGATGATATTCTTCATCGGCCCGTCGGCCGCCTTTTTGAGCTCGCCGTTTACGTCCTCCACCGTAACGTCTTTTTTCAGGTGCGCCACGATGTCGGTCAGCGCGCCGTCCGGGACGGGCGTCCTGACAGCTATGGCGTCCATCTTTCCCTTAAGCTCCGGTATGACCAGGGCCGTGGCCTTGGCCGCCCCGGTCGACGTGGGGATAAGGGAGACCGCCGCCGCCCTCCCCCTCGTCCTCTTGAGCGAGGCGGTGGCCTTGTCCACCAGCGCCTGACTCGAAGTATATGCATGGATCGTGGTGACCATCAGGTACTCGATTCCGAAGGCGTCGTTCAGGACCTTAGCCGGCGGGGCGAGGGAGTTGGTCGTGCACGAGGCGTTGGAGATTACGCTGTGGGCCACATCGTCGTAGAGCCCTTCGTTCACGCCCATGACCACGGTCAGGTCGGCCGACTCCGAGGGCGCGCTTATGATCACCTTCTTGGCGCCGGCGGTGATGTGCTTCGCCGCGTCCTCCCTCCTCCTGAAGCGGCCCGTACACTCCAGAACTATATCCACCCCTAACTTCCCCCAGGGGAGCTTCTCCGGGTCCTTCTCCCTTGTGACCTTAAGCTTCTTGGAGCCGAGGATCAGGCTGTCGCCCTCGTTTCCGACGCCGAAGGTCGCCCTCCTGTGTACGGAGTCGTACTCGACCAGGTAGGCGATCTCGCCCACCGGGGTCAGGTCGTTGGCCGCAACGACCTCTATCCCCTCCGGGTCGTCCTGGACGTAGTGGCGAAGGACGAGCCTCCCGATCCGCCCGAGCCCGTTTATGGCAATCCTTGTCATAATGACACCCCCAAATTTTTTAAGGAAACTTCAGATAATGCTATTTTGCATTCGCTTAATATACCACAAATATTTTTAACGCAAAGCCTTTTATCGAAGACGGTTTAAAGAGGGAAGGCTGCGACGGATCGAGCGGATTTTTTTGAAGGTAATATTTTCGATATTTCTTTCAGGGTTGGAGATAATGGTGGCAGCAGCAAGCTTTGCACAGGTTGAAAGATACTTTTTGGATGACGTTTACGGCTGGAAAAATAATGGAGGAACTTTTCAGAAACGAGGTGCAGCTCCTCATCTTTGTCGCCAAGACGAACCTCGTCAAGCGCCACATGGACGGCATGATCTCGTTTGACGAGGCGATAACGAGGATGTCAAGGATCGACACGCTGGAGATGCTGACCCATTACTGCAACTTCGTCGAGCATTACGACGAGATTGAGGATTTTAACGAGTGAACGAAGAAGGGGGGGCACCAATCGGCGTCCCCCCTAAAACCGTCCTTCAACATTGAATAGGCGTTTCCATTAAAGCCGTCCTTCAAGGTCGATCACCGCAAGGATAGAGCGAATGTTTCCCGACCCAACCATTTTCGGCCCCTCGTAGGCGACCGTCGCGGCGAGCCGCTCTCCGTCCGGGGAAAAGGAGCTGTCCGAGACGACCACCCTGTCGGTATTGTAGACGTTCTCCCGAAACCATCTCGAGTCTTCGCTTCCGTCCTCGTTGAAGAAGGTTATCCGCCTCCTTTTGCTTCCGTCAGGGTTCATGGCCCAGAGATCCGTCTTGACGTATTTCCTCCAGGTGTTGCCGCTAACCGAGCCGAACTTCACATCGAGCCCTTCGCCGGACATCCAGACGATAAAGTCTCCCCCGGGCGAGTAGTGGGCATGCTCGTCCCAGTCCTCGGTCGTTGGGGTCAGCCTCTTGAGGAGATTGTGTCCAAGCTCAAGCTCGTATATATCGATTCCGTTCAGGGGCTGCTTCGCAACCAGGTTTCCGGAAAAGAGCACCCTAGAGTCATCGGGCGAGAAGTCGTGGCTCTCGTAGAAGCTCTTGAAGTCGCCGGGGGTCAGTGTCGTAATGTTCTTTAGCTCGACCTTGCTGCCCATAAAGCTGATCTCCCCCATCTTTAAAGCCCATTCGCCCCACTCCTTGCCTCCCCTCCTGTAGCCCCTCCCCAGCGACTCGGTCCAGAAAAGCCTTTTCCCATCGTGACTGAACTGCGGGTGAATTACGCCCCGGGGCCTCTTGAGATTCGTCTCGATATCGGTGAGCCTGACGACGAAGTCGCCGTCGATTCCCGCGGCCCACAGGTTGCAGTTGAGCCCCGTCCCCGGCTTCGCGAGGGCGTCCGCCTTTTCCCCCACTGCGTCCTCGTTCTGGGCGGTAAATAGGAAATACTTACCTGTGGGGTGAAGCGCCGCGCCGCCGTTCTGCTTTTTCGGGAATCGGTCACCGCAGGTAAGACAGCGGCGGTCGGAGCCGTCCGGCCTAATGGCCCAGACGTCATGATAGCCGTCATGAAAGCTCGCCCTGGAGTAGACGATAAAATCCCCGTCATGGGACCACTCCACATCGGAGGAGTTCCTGTCCAGTACCGTAATCCCGAGGGAGTCATTTTCACCTGTTCTTGCGCCCATCGCGGCCAGGGAGATGACCGTCGCGGCGGAGAGCGCCGCGGCCGCAGTTAAAATAATGAGTTTATTATTCATTTCCGTCTCCTTTAAGAAGGTTTCTCCTGAACATTAGACCGAATTTCGGCGCAAAGGTTAAATTATTAAATCGCCGTCACAGGCATTTTTACCAGGATTGTAAACTGGGTTGGAATATCTCGGCAAGGCTCCGGGAGGGGCGGATTAAACAGACGCTACGGAGAGATATACAATATTGAGGCGATCGATCGGCTCAAGAAAATTCTGACTGGGATTCTTAAAAAGAGAAGTACGGGAGAATGTATTCGAGCCTATACCTTCGTGAGGTTGAACAACATCCCGAAGAAGTGGGAGATGCTCCCCCCCATCACAAAGAGGTGCCATATGGTGTGATTATAGGGCATCTTATTCAAGGCGTAGAAAATGACACCGAAGGTATAGCTGAGTCCTCCTATGACGAGCCAGACTATCAATCCCACCGGGGCCATTATAAGCATCGGCTTGATGGCTATTACGACGAGCCACCCCATAGCGATGTAAAAAAATACGGAGAGAATTTTGAGCTTGTTTATTATGAAGAATTTCGTGATTATCCCGGCTATCGCCATACCCCAGATAAGCCCGAAAAGGGTCCAGCCCCAGGGGCCCCGCATCACGGTAAGGGTGATGGGCGTATAGGATCCGGCTATTAAAAGGTAAATAGATGCATGGTCCATAAGCCTGAAAAAATGCTTCACCCTTGGATTTGTGAAGCCGTGGTAGAGGGTCGAGGCGAGATACAGTATTATCAGCGTTGCGCCGTAGATCGAAAAGGTGACGACCCGCCAGGCATCGCCGTAGAGGCTCGAAAAGACGACCAGAAGCACCAACCCCGCTATAGAGAGCACAACCCCTATCCCGTGGGTGATGCTGTTGGCAATCTCCTCGCCGGTGGTCTGATCCGTGCACCTTGAAATCTCCCCCGTACTATTTTGTTTATTGCCCATTTCCTATTATTCCGCTACCTCTCAAAAATTTTTACCCTTTTTAGACGCCGTCACATTAGATATTGCAATCCAACACAGCCGACCGGGTCCCTGTGGTTGAAACTAATTTATATGCTTTGGGCCGAATGTCAAGATAAAAAAAGGAATATTTTTTGACTCACCCCTTCTTTTTTTCTTGACAACCAATCCCACACTATATATAATAATATTGTTAGTCTCGCCTAATATTGTTATATGCATCGAATACTCGGGGGTAGGGGGATCAAGGTAAAAAGGGGCAAAGTGGAAGGAAGCGGTGACATCGTAAAAAAAGTTGCACAGGGGCATTAAAACATGGCCGTTCAAAGAAGACACAACGAAAAGAGGGAGAGGGAAGAGATCATTAACAAGTTCTACGCCGTTTTTTCCGAAGACGGCCTCGAAAATCCCGAAGAGCGGTTCAAGCTCCTCGAGCTGTTTCTCAATTCGGAAAATCACCTCTCGCTGAACAAGCTCCACGAGATGTCTCAGGCCGCCGGCCTCTTTCTTACCCCTCAGAAGATCTCGGATTACATGGATATTTTTGAGCGATACGGCCTTGCCAAAAAGGTCGCAAACCAGGACGGGAACGTCCTTTTCGAGCACCTCCACCTGGGGAAACACCACGATCACATGATCTGCGTCAAGTGCGGGAGGATACTGGAGTTTAAAGACGACGATATAGAGGAGCTTCAGAACAGCGTGGCCGCCTCCCACAGATTTCTGCCCCTGAAACACAGCCTGACGATGTACGGCCTATGTGATAAATGTCAGGGGGAGAGGGACAAGTTCATCCGCCTCAGCGACGCGAACCCGGGGGAAAAAGTGAGAATAGAGAGATTCATGGGGGGACACAGGCTGAAAAACCGCCTTCTTTCGATGGGGCTCTCCGTGGGAAAGGAAGTCGAGGTATTGAATGCGGGAAGGCCCGGCCCCACCATCGTCGCGGTGGACGGAAGCCGGATCGCCCTGGGTCACATGCTATCGAGAAAGGTGTGGGTCCTGGTGAACCACGTTTAGGGGGCTCCAGAAAGATATTTTTTTAACTTTCGAGTTAGGCGTGTCTAATTTTATTAGCGAAAATGGATGTATTGACGCTATCTGAGACTTGAAACGAGTGTAATTATCAAATGCGGTTGATTGAGAGACGGACAGAATCAATTATAAGAAAGGAGATATATTATGGATACTATTAACGTGGCGTTGGCCGGAAATCCAAACAGCGGAAAGACAACGATCTTCAACGAACTGACGGGATCGCGGCACATGGTGGGGAACTACCCGGGCGTTACGGTGGAGAAGAAGGAGGGAAAGACCAAGATCGAGGGGAGGGAGGTGAATTTCATCGACCTCCCGGGGACATACAGCCTTACCGCCTATTCCCTCGAGGAGCTGGTGGCGAGGAATTTCATCGTTGAGGAAAAGCCGGACGTGGTTGTCGATATCATCGACTCCTCAAACCTCGAGCGGAGTCTCTACCTGGCCGTTCAGCTCATGGAGATGAACGTCCCCCTGGTCCTGGCCTTCAACATGAGCGATCTCGCGGAGTCGAGGGGGATCGAGATAGATACGGAAGAGCTCTCCAAGCTTCTGGGTGTTCCTATAGTCAAGACGATCGGCAATAAGAAAACGGGGCTGGATCAGCTCAAGCGGACAATCGTAGAGATCGCCGAGGGGAAGAGGAAATCGATCCCAATCAAGATAAAATATGAAGACAGGGTTGAGGAGGAGATAGCAAAGCTTTCGGAGATCATTGAAAAGTCATCCCTTTTTAAATCCGGATTTTCCACTCACTGGCTCGCGGCAAAGCTCCTGGAGCACGATACGGAGGTGGAAAAGAGGCTGTCGGAGGATGAAAGATGGGAGGAGATCGAGACCGCCCTCGAAGTAAGCAGGGAGAACCTGCTGAAGGTCCTCAAGGAGGACTCTGTAAACCTGATCGCCGAGGGGCGCTACGGATTCATCAAGGGAACGATGAAGAAGGCGGTGAAACACGTCCGGGAGGATCACATAATCGTGTCCGACAAGATCGACAAGGTGCTGTTGAACAACCTTTTGGGGATCCCGATTTTCGTCGGCGTGATGTATATAGTCTTTCAGGGGGTCTTCAAATGGGCGGGGCCCTTCATGGATTTGGTCGACGCCTTTTTCGGCTGGCTCGGGGGCGTCGCCGCACTTCTCATACCAAAGGGGTTGATCCAGAGCCTCGTGGTCGACGGGATCATAGGGGGCGTGGGGGGGGTACTCGTATTTCTCCCCCAGATACTCTTCCTCTTCTTCTTCATCGCACTTTTGGAGGGATCCGGCTACATGGCCAGGGCGGCGTTCATCATGGACAGGGTCATGGCGAAGTTCGGGCTCAATGGCAAGGCCTTCGTCCCGCTCCTCTCGTCTTTCGCCTGCGCCATTCCCGGGATAATGGCGACGAGGACCATCGAGTCGGACAGGGGGAGAATCGTGACGATGCTTCTGGCCCCCCTCATGTCCTGCTCGGCCAGACTCCCCGTCTACACCCTGATGATCTCGGCGCTGATTCCGCAGAAAAAAATATTCGGGGGGCTTATCGACGCCCAGGGATTCACCCTCTTCTCCATCTACTTCGGGGGAATCCTGGTGGCGATGATGATGGCCCTTATATTCAAGGCCACAATCTTAAAAGGGGAGTCCCCGCCCCTCGTAATCGAGCTTCCTCCCTACAGGATCCCGACGCTGAAGGAGATTTTCGTGCAGATGTGGGACCGCTCCAAGCACTACGTCCAGAAGGCGGGGACGATCATCCTCGCCATATCGATAGTAATCTGGTTTCTCTTTACCTTTCCCCAAAATCCGGAGACTTCGGTCGACTACGACAAGCTGAAGGGGGACAGGAAGACCGAATTTGTAAAGGAGACCGGTTTTCAGCCCGGCGCCTTCGAAGAGGGGGGCGATCTTTCCGATAAATACCTGCCCTACACGGAATTTGACGAGGCGGTCGAGGAGGGTGGATTCGAGGAGGGGGACGAGGAATACAAATCGGCAAAGGATATTCTCGATAAAGAGCTGTCGGAGCTCAAGGGAGAAAATATTGCTCTCTTCGGTGCGGTTTCTACGTACAGGGAGAAGTACCTCCCCGACATCGAGGAGATCGACAACAAAGAGGCGATGGAGCACTTCTCCCTCTCCTACGGCGGAAAGGTGGGCAGGGGGATAGAGCCTGTCTTCAAACCCCTGGGGATGGACTGGCGGCTTTCCGTTGCGATGGTCGCCTCCTTTGCGGCAAAGGAGGTGTTCGTGGCGGCGATGGGAACGCTCTACTCCCTCGGCGGGGAAGTCGGGGCGGAGAGCAAGGCCCTCATCCAGTCGGTGAGAGAAGACCCCCTCTTTGCGGGAACGGCGGGGATTCTCCTCGCAATTATCGTGATGGTCTTTTCCCTCCTGTCGACGCCATGTATGGCCACGGTGGCGGTGGTAAAACAGGAGTCGGGGAGCTGGGGATGGGCCGGTTTTTTGATCCTTTACACCTTCACCTTGGCCTGGATTTTCTGCTTCGCCATCTGGCAGGGGGGAAGGCTCGTCATGGGGCTCTGATCGAGAGCCCCCTCGTCATCGGAGGCGGGGAGAGGTGAGAACCTTTGATATTTTCATCAAAAGAGGAGGAGGGATTGCAAAATGTTAGAGACAATTATCGTAATATCGGTCGTGCTGTTGGCCGCCATCTACATTATACGAAGGACGGTAAAGAGCCTTTCATTAAAGGACGGCGCGAGCGGTTGCGGCTCCTGCCCGATGGCGGGAAGCTGCACCCTGGACATGAAGGACCAAGGGTGCGAAAAAAAGTGACGACAACAAAATAATCTAGGGCTCAAAAACGTCAATAGAGATATGGGGAAAGTATGAGATTTTTTTGCGGCGCCTTTGAGTTCAACTATTTATATACTGGAGGATAAAATGACGGAGCAAAAGTGGATAAAGTGGGATTCCAATAACGGGACAATCGATTCGAGCGCGGGAAGGCTGATTATATACGCAGAGGGCTTTATCAGAAACTTTGTCGAGGAGCTGGTAAAGTCGGGGGGGACGGCGCTGGAGAAGATGCTGATCAAGGATATGGCCTCCTCCATCGACGTCGATTACCCCAATGGCAACGGCCTTAATTGGCAGTCATTGGAGGAAGAAATGGACAGATTCCTGTCTCCCTTTGACGAGGTACAGAACAAGCCGGCCGGGCTTGAGTGGGACGGCAAGAGCAGAAATATGAAATATGGAGATTTGCTCAAGACAAAGCTCTGGCCCTTAAAGACCATAGGGGCGTTCAAGGCGTCTGCGGTAAAGGCGCTGACCGAAAGGGGGGCAAACGCCATTATAGGTCAGGCGTCCCGAAAGGCCGGAAAGGAGTTTGCCGATTCGGTGGGTAAGGCCTTTAACTGGGATTCGATAGATAAGGTTATTTCGAGCATAGGCGAGATAATGCCCGAAACCTACCGGACGATGGGCTGGGGGAAGCTGGACATTTCTATAAATGTCGAGGATCGCATTATAGTATTTGCCATGGAAAAAGTATACGAGGCCGAGGTGGGTGGCAAAACGGCATCTCTTACAATACTCAAGAACCAGATCGAGGGTATCGGCGAAAGCCTGGCACACAGAGAAGGGCTTTCCGTCAAGTGCAAGGAAGTCGATTCCCATCTTGGCGACGACACAAGGATCGTGGTCTTAAAGCTTACGGAGCAGGGAGAGGACGTTGATTGGAATTCAGTGCAGTGGCGGGATATGGTAGCGTAGTAAGGTTGAGTTACTGTTGAGTCTCGATTGAAAATTATTTGCGCGGTTGATTGGAACGTGAAACATTTAAAAGGGGGCACCGGACCTACTCCGCCCGCCGGTGTCCCCTGTATTTTTATACTAATATGAGATGAATATTCTAACTTTATCCCCTTCTCTGGAACATTGATAAACTGCACCATATCAAATTTCTATTATGAAAAACAGATATCACATATTGTGTATAAAACTAATTATTTTATCCATATCAGAATGATTCAGCTTCCCCAGATAAGGGAAAAATTTTTCGTCTTTTTCTAATAATTCCTTATACTTTACATAATCAGATTCCCCGCCAACATATCCTACAATTGAAGACTTTTTAGCAATTTTTCTAATAATTTTATTTAGGAATTCATCGCCTTTATTACAACTTACACCTATTATTAAGGCTTTTTTAATATTCTTTATGCTATTTAATAAGTTTTTGCGAATAGATTCTATAAAATCTTTGCTATAAGGACTACTTTTCCCTGGTTCATATGCACTAATAGCAGAAACGTTTTTATTAAATGTTGAAAACTCTTGATAGGCTTTTTGTGGATCTTTTATAGCTACCTCTGATTCAATACTACCTTTATAATAAACTTCTACACCACCTTTCACCGTCACACCACTTAGATGAACTGTAGAAGCTCCTAAAACTTTTATAGCTAGTCCACTTTGCTCACTACTCCTCCTACTTAATACTGTTACACCACTTTGGCGAAAATTTGAAGATCCGTGAGGCTTATAGACTGATGTTTCACATAAATAATCTTTTTCGATATTGAATTCATTATCTTTTACATCAGTACCCCAATAGATATTATATCCTTTTTCTCTTAATGCAATTTCAAAAAGAGACTCATAATTCAGTGATATAAAAATAGTCTTTGAAATCCTTTCCTCAGCAAATTCCTCTATTAATTTCAGGTATAATGAATCCTCGGGTACTTTGCAATATCTTAAGAAAAAACCTGAAAGACAGAAAAGCGTTTTGTTGTATAAATGTGTATTCTTTATAAATCTAATCATCCAGTCTTCAAAATTTCCTTTACAAGTACCTACCGATTCTTCCAATTCTTTAAAATCATTACTATGATTTTCATCGTTTCTTATTGCTTCAGCAAGGTCTTTACCAAGTGGTGGACACGCCATTTTGTCTTGCGAATGGAAAGCGGAAGTACCCGCACCTATAAGAACACAAAATTTTTTCATAATTAATCTAAACCTAAATATAGGTTATAAGGTATGGTTATTCAAAAGAGATGCCCTAATAAACTATTAGATTATATTTCCTGTGAAAATATATAATATTCAATTGAGAATGTCAAGCTAATTCGAGATTAGATATAGACAATGAAAAGCCTCGATCTAATCTTCCCGTTTTCTTTATATTTGAGAAATGTCAGTTCAGGATGTAGTTTGCCGGATTTACGGGAACACCGTTTATCCTGACCTCGTAGTGGAGGTGGGGGCCGGTGGTCCGCCCCGAGTTTCCCAAGGTTCCCAGCTTCTCTCCCCTCTTGAGCCGCGTGCCCTCTTTTGCGTCTATGCTGTGGAGGTGGCCGTAGCAGGAGGAGATGCCGTAACCGTGGTCGATTATCAGAAATTTGCCGTAGCCGCTCTTGATGCCGGCAAATATTACGATGCCGTCCGCGGAGGCGTTAATTCTGGTCCCGACCCGGTTCGCTATGTCGATCCCCTCGTGCATTCTCCTGCCTCGAAAACCAAAGCCTGACGTGACAAATCCCCTGGTCGGCCAGATTGAGGGGGTGGAGGCGAGGAGGTTCTCCTGCTTCTCTAAAAAGCTCAGGAGCTCGTGGAGGCTCTGCTCCTCGTAATTCGCCACCTCTTTGAGCCTCTCGATCTCTCTGTTCAGCTCCTCGAAAAGGGCCGTCGTACGATCGTCGAGGGAAGGTTTCTTCTCTCTTCCGGGCAGGGGCCCCCCAATGCCGAAGAGGGTTTTATTTTCGGTGTATTCATCTATGTCCGTTATATCCCGAATCTTCTCGTCGAATCCCTTTATCTTCTCCATCCTCGCCGAAAGGGTCTCATACGTCACCTCAAATTCATCGAGCTCCTCCTTGAGCTGTCTGTTCTGTTCGGAGAGGTCTCCGATTTCGATGTATTTTGACCGCACATCCATATAGTTATAAAACATATATCCCGATATTATAAAAGTCGCGAGTATTAAGGTCGTGAGAATATATAGGGAATGATTGGAGAATTTCAACTTGAAAAGGGTCGAGGCCTTTTCCGGGACAACTATAACGGTATAATGTTTTTTTCTTACCATGGCAAAAAACCTGCCTTAATATTTGGTTTCAATAGTTTTCAATGGGTTTCAAGATCCCTTTGCGGTTCTTAAATTTATCTATCCAACCCCATCTAACCGCTCAAAGGATCATCGGGCTGAATCACCCCCTTCCGTCCTTCCCCTCTTATTTCTATCTTCCCTCCCCCCCCCATCTTCCCCCGTCATTCACTGCCACCGTTCCCCTCCCACCCCACTCAGTTCAGGACGAAGAGGAGCGGATTTATCGGCACGTTGTTTATCCTGACCTCGTAGTGGAGGTGGGTTCCGATCGAGCGCCCGGTGTTTCCCATGAGGGCGATCTTTTCCCCGCGCTTCACCCTGTCACCCTCGTCGACGAGGATGCTATCGAGGTGGCCGTAGCCGGTGGAGACTCCGTAGCCGTGATCGATTATGAGGTACTTTCCGTAACCGGTTCTTATCCCGGTAAAGGAGACGACCCCCACCGCCGGCGCAAATATCGGGGTCCCGGTCTTGTTGATGATATCGATTCCGTTGTGCATCCTGAGCTTGCCGGTGATCGGGTCTTTCCTGAAGCCGAAGCCCCTTACGTTGTAGATGCCCCTCGTGGGCAGAATCGAGGGGGTGGAATCGAGGCGGTTTTGCTGCCCCTCGAGGAAGCTGTAGAGCTCCTGGAGGCTCCTCTCCTGAATCTCCGATTTTTTCTGGAGTCTCTCGATACCGCTGTTTATCTCGTCTCCGAAAGAGTCTCCATCGCCCTTGTTGGATTTTGATTCTCTTAGTTCACCCGTAAGGGGGCCTCCTATGCCGAACATCTCGTATCCCCCCGAGTATTCCTTTACGTCAGCCATATCGCGGAGCCTCTCATCGAGGGATCTCAGCCCGCTCAACCGGGCCGACAGATCGGCGAAGGTATTCTCGAACTCCTTTATCTGTCTCTCCTGAACCTCCGTCTCCTCCTCGAGATAAGCCAGTCTCCGGGTCTCGATGTGCATCTTAACGTAGCTAACGGCGAGGACGCCGGAGATTATAAAGGAGGCGATGAATAGAAATATAAGGATGTTTAGTGATATGGATGAGATTTTAAATCTGCTTAGACTCTCGGCCCTGTCTGTGACGATCATTATTGTATAGTAATTTTTGTAAGACATAGCTAAATATCAAATATCAAATATCAAATATCAAGCAGAAAATATTGTGACGGAGGTCAAAAACGAAGAAGAAGAGTTTGAAACATATCATTAAATTAAGTTAACGTCAACAATATTATATTAATTTAATTATTTTACACTGATGAAAAAAGGGAAAAAAGGCCCGAATTTCCCCTTTTTGTCGCCGAAAAACGGCTTTTCGGGCTACAGAAAGTGTTTTTTCGGAAATCCGGGCTTTTTCGGCCCCTTGATGAGGGGCAGATATCTATTTACAGTAGTCGGCTGTCTTGGTTACCGAGTTGATCGTGACCTCGGCCCCCTCCATTACCACAAACTCGCTCAGGCCCACCTCGCTGCTTTTATTACCCCAGTCGTATGTGTAGCCGAGCCTCGTCCACGGGTATCCCCCATCGCCGTACGATTTCGACTTGAGATCTTTGAACCAGAGGATATATTTTTCCGAGATAGTGATGAGCCGCCTGGGCGTCGGGAAGTCGAGCTCCGCCTCCATGTCCGTTATCTCAGGGTCGGGGCTGGGGCGAAAGAGGTCGTCGGGCGAGACCCAGATCTCCACGAACCTATCCTTTCCGTTGTTCGGCGGAAGCCCCATGAGCTGCTCACACCTCAAAGTAAGCGCCTCCGGCGTCAACCGACCGAGGCGGTTATCCCTTGAGAAATTTTTCAGTTCCGGGACGGTCGTCACCCAGATATCCCTCGTCAGGACCATCTTCTCTCCCACCATTTTGTCGTAGCCGTCCCAGGACGTCCAGGTGACGACCAGAAGCTCCCTTTCCCCCGGCTTCCCTCGCCACACGAGGTTCTTGTTCGTCTCGACGATCGGAACGAGGTCTCTGGATATCTCGCCAAACTCCGCCACCTTCGCATCGGCCACGGCGGCGACGTAGGCGGATTTGAGCTTGTTCAGGTCACCGGAGCCTATCGCGGGTGACATAGTCGCGCAGGCGCTTAATATTATCGAGCTTGCGGACAGTGCAAAGAGGGCGGAGATAAGAAGCGCCGCCGGCCAGAGCCTTTTCGTTTTGCTGGAGTTTTTAAATTTCATATCAAGCCTCACTTGTTATATGTTCTTATAAAGCCTTTTTTAACACCGCTCCGGCCCCTTTGGATGAACGAGAGATACAGCTTTACTTCTCTTTGTCACCGGAATCTCGATTAATGGAGGGACACGACCTCGCCAGGCGACTCATCCTCTCGTGCTCATCTTTTCTTATCTCCCCCGCGGCAAGCCTCCTGTCGAGCGTGTCGAGGATGTTTTCGCCCTCCTCCTCTTGGATGCCTTCTCCCTTTTGGAGGAGGTATCTCCCGATGATTAACAGGGCGACGAGCCCGAGGACTATGAGGAGGATTGCAAGTAAGATGATTATGAGAAACATTGTTTAAATAGAAAAGGTTATACAGATTTGACTAAACCATATACTCATTTAGTATATTTGACAAGGCAATTTTCAATACAATCTACTGGCGAAACATTTAAAGAATCACAGTTAAAACTCAATCCCTACTTTTACCGCCTTTTCCTTAAGGTAGTTGACAAAAGCGGAACAAGAAACGAGCATATATTTTGCGTCTTCTGGATTTACATTAATATCACCTTCAGTCTTTGAATGACGGATACCTTCATTGCTTGTCCAACCATAAATGGCTTTATAGGCTTTATGCAAGGCTGCATTTATTTCCAACTTTCCTGATCTTACAATATCATCCAATGCTTCGCCCAGAGTATGATTTTTATTTCCAGAAATTATTTTAGCCATTGCCTCAACAGCATTAATA
>Ga0180432_10002222_pt1 | contig 29412 bp, 24 predicted proteins | sample SS_ome_10_FD_132414 | JGI IMG/M metagenome (GOLD analysis project Ga0180432, IMG submission 132414) | Hypersaline lake sediment archaeal communities from the Salton Sea, California, USA - SS_1_MS_2 metaG | ecosystem: Environmental > Aquatic > Non-marine Saline and Alkaline > Hypersaline >...
CAGATTTCGGAGTACCTCGCGGACCTGCGTGCGGCCCGGCTGCAACAGGTGCTCGTCGGGGTCCGGTTCCTGACCGTAGGGGAGAACTACCTCGAGCAGATCGGGATCCGGTGGTTCAACGATACGCCCGCGCAGAGTCCGGGACGGTTCCCCGGCAACTTCCCCGTGGACACGATTGCGGACCCCTCTCAAGGGCTGGCGAACTTCAGGTTCGATGACAAACGCGCGCTGCTCTCGGGCATGAGCATCAATCCTGGTCTGGGCGCGTTCGACGATGCAGCCGGCTTGTCGCTACGCTACAAGCATGTGGCGCGATCATTCCTGCACGATTTCGAGGTGAACGCCCTGCTCCAGGCCGTAAGGCGCAACCGCAAGGGCACCGTCCTGCATCACCCGCGCAAGCTCGTGCCCAACGGCTACTGGGCCGGCACAACTTCTTCCACGACCGAGTATTACATCGCAGGCTTCAGTATTTCCGACGGCGAAGTAATCCCCGACCAGGAGAGCTTCTCCACTGGGATCACCCTCAACGTCCGCCCGGTGATCAGCTTTGACAAGAAGTATGTCCGGGTGGAGGTCGAACCGGTGTTGATCAGTGAGAACCCAGCTTTCTCAGGTGTTTTCCCGGTCGTGCACACAACGGTCAGCGAAACCGATCCACCCGTTCGAACGACTCGGACGTACTCGCTGGACCTACCCGCATTGCAGACCACGACTGTACGCACGACGGCCACGGTACCCAACCGGGGTACGATCCTGATCGGAGGGTTGGTACAGCTGGAGTCGGCGGGCAGCGTCAGCGGTGTGCCATTGCTTTCGTCGGTGCCCGTGCTCGGCCGACTTACCCGTAGCGAGCAGGAATCCCGGGAGCGAAGCAATCTGGTGTTTATCGTACGCACTGAAATAGTGGAGCTGGAGGATTGACCCCGGTGCGATTTGCGTCGGCGGACTGGAGGTTCGGCATGCGTGAGAGCAGCTTGACTGGATGGACGCGCGCTGGGGTCGCCATGTGCTTGGGCACGGCCCTGGTGGCCGGGCTTGTCTCAGCCGCCGATGGGGGGGGCGAGTCCGCTGCGCGCGATCGAGAGGTCGAGTCCTTTACCGAAGAAGAGATCAATCGTCTCCTGCGCGACCAGGGACTGCGCAGGGCCCAGGCGCGTGACAACGTCGTTGCGGCTGAGCGGGCGATCGAACTGGGCGAGTACGAACGCGCGCGTCGCCTGCTTGAGGGCGCGCTGGCGCTCGATCCGGCCAACGCCAAGGCGCGGGAGCTACTCGAGCGCATGCAGGAGTACCTGCCCGCGCGACCGGACACGCCGGCGGCCGAGATCGCCGGGACGAGGCGGCGCGCCGCGCTTCGCGCCGAGGCCATGCGTGCCGAGATTGAGAATCTGCTCGCCGTGGCCCGCGCCAAGTACGAGGCCGCCCTGACCCTGGCCAAGTCGGACCAAGCCGCGAACCTCTCGCGTGCGTTGGATTTGTTCAGCGAGGTCAACGACGACCTGCGGCGCGTCCGGCTCAAGCTCGATGCGCTTGGCGCCGGAGAGTACTCCAAGCAGGCCGAAGCGGCGGCCCGGGACCTCAGCGAGAAACTAGGCCAAGTCCGCAGCGCCGTAGCCGAACGGCATGAAGAGGCGCTGCGAACGCAGGCGATCGAAGAGGCCGAGGCACAGCGCGAGCAGGTCGCGCTGCGCGAGGCCGGGCTGCGGCGCGAGATGCTGTCCCGGGCGCGCGAGCACGCCGCCGCCAAGGAGTACGCGGTGGCCGAAATGCTCGCCCGCGAGGTGCTGCGCAAGCACCCGGGCGACGCCGAGGTCCAGGGTCTCCTGGCCGCAATCAGGGAACAGCGGCTCGAATACGAGCACGAAAAAGTGGACCGCGAGTTCGAGTGGGTCCGGTCTCGACACATGGTGGAAGGCGGCCGGAACATGATCCAGCCGCCCGGATTGATCTACTACCCGGAAGACTGGGAGGAGATCGAGCGGCGTGACGTCACCATGGCGGAGACCCGCGTGGTTCCCGCCTGGGAACAGGAGATCCTGCGCAAGCTGGAGGCGCCGATCAGCTTCGACTTCGTGGAGCAGCCGCTGGAGGATGTGCTCAAGACGATCAGCCAGATCACAGGCGTTAACATCATTCCGCCACGCGTAACATCCGCCGTGACCGAACCCCAGCCGGTGCCCGGGATGCCAGGCCAGCCCGTGGAGGAGGAATTCTTCCCGCCCATGGAGGCCGGGCTCGGGCCCGAGATCCCGGAGGATGACTACTTCGGTGCGCCTGGAGCCGGAGAGCCTGGCTTTGAACCAGGCGCCATGACCCCGAGCGAGCTTGCGCAGATTCCCGTCACCCTGAAGGTGGACAATATGCGCGCCGCGCTCGCGCTCAAGTGGATCCTCACGGTCACCGGTGCGGACCTGGACTACGAGATCCGGGACGAGGCCATCCATGTCGCCCCCGGCGAGCAGCTCAAAGGCGAGTGGGTGACCAAGGTCTATGACGTCAGCGACCTCTTGACTCCGGTGCGTGATTCTCCGTCCGGCGCGGACATCAGCTCGTCGCCTACCCAGACCGGGGATGACGACGACGACGATGATGACGACGACGACGAGGAAGACACCATGAGCCTCGAGGAGATCCTCGTTCGCATGAGCCCGGGCGAATGGGGCCCGGCGCGCGGGGACATGCGCAGGGTCGGCGAGAATATCCTCTCGATCCGACAGACCGAGCGGGTCCACGACTTGATCGAAGAGACGCTCGAGCAGCTGCGCGAGACACAGGCGATCCAGATCTCCATCCTGGCCCGATACATCGTGGTCGAGCAGAACTTCTGGGAGGAGTTCAACTCGTACTTCCCCGAAATGGCGAACATCCTCCATGATGAGTCGAAATTCGGCCCAACGGTCGGCGGAGGAGCGTATCCAAACTGGCCCTGGGGCAACGCCCTGGGCGGCGGCATCCTGGGCACGCCCTTCTCGCCACCGAGCCTCGCCGATGCGGGGCCTGCGGGCTGGGGCGAGGACTACAACTGGCTTTCGGCCGACATGTTCAATAGCTATGGACCGACCGCGGACGCACCGAACGCCGGCCTGTGGGCACAGCTCTGGCAGGCCGGGTATCTGGGCAACTTCGAGACCCAGTGGGTCGTGCAGATGCTCAAGGAATCCGAGCACGCCGATCAGGTGTTCGCGCCGCATGTGCTCGCACACAACAACCGCCGCGCGGTGATGACCGTGCAGACCGAGGTCCCCTACATCAGCGGATACAGCTCGAGCGAGGACCTGTACACGCCCGAGATATCGAGTGTGGGTGAGGGCGTGGCGCTCGAGATCGTGCCCACGGTCAGTGCCGACAAACGCTACATTACGCTCAACTTCCGTTTGGGCATCCAGAAGATCCGTGAGATCCTTCAGGTGGAAGGGGTTGAGGTCGTGGTGGGTGGGGGGCCGGCCGGGTCGTTGCCCATCGAGTTGCCCACCGTGTGGACGAACCGAGACGGCGGTACGGCCACCTTCCCCGACGGCGGGTCCATCATGGTGACCACCATTGCGACCAACGAGGACGCACGCGGCGAAGGCGGGGTCCCGATCCTGTCGGACGTGCCGGTGGTCGGGCGCCTGTTCAGCGGCCGCGGGTTCCAGAAGGAGCGCGAGACCATTCTCCTGTTCCTCAACGGCGAGATGGTGCTCCTCGACGAGGAGGAGCGCAAGCTCACCCAGTAGCTGCGCGCTTGCGCCGTTCGGTCCGGCAGCGCAATAATCCGTTGACATTTCCTCCAGACCCGGTACAGATAGGGCCGCGTTGCCGCGTGTCCTGGATACTCGGGCATGTGAGCTCGGCGCGCAGGCAGGAGAGACCCGATGGGCAGTCTATTCGTAGGTGCGGGCGACGGCCTGCAGCCGCTCCAGGCGGTGCCTCTCGACGAGGAGTCCCTGGGCGAGATCCGGTCCCGCATCGTGCTCCAGCCGCACTTCCTGGGCGAGCCGATGGTGGTGATCGGGGACGCGGCGGAGTTCCCGCAGCTGACCAGCGCCGAGGCGACCACCATGGTCGGCCTCGACGCGCTGGGCAGGACGGTGGTCCTGGAGATGCGGGTGGGGGTCGCCCGCAGCGATCTGCCGCTCGTGGCCCTGCGGTATGCGGCGCATCTTTCGCGCTTGAGTGCGGAGGAGCTCGGAAAGATCGCCCACGCCTTTGTCACCCGTCCGGACAATATCGGGCTGCAGCGCGCCTGGCGCGAGAGCAGCGTTGAGATGAGCGACGAGGCGGTGGAGCTTTCCAGCCTGCTGGCCACCACCTTCGAGCGCGACGCGGAGGATTTCGCCGAGGTCGTCAACGAGCGACAGCGGATCGTGATCGCGGCGGAGGCCTTTGACAGTCGCATGGTGGAGATGATCCGGTGGCTGGCCGTGAACGGGCTCGATGCCCGGGGCCTGCAGTACCGCAAGTTCATGATCGGCGGCCAGGAGATCTACCACGTCGAGCAGGTCGTGCCCAAGGCCGAGCCGGCCGTAGACGCGATCGAGCGCGGCGCGCGCGCCTCCGAGGCCGAGGAGCCCTGGCGGGTGCGGGGGCTGCCGTGGTACGTGGAGCGGGTCATCCCGGCCGTGGGCAGTCGGCTCCAGGAGCTCCTCGAGCTCGTGCGGCCCTACACCTTTGCCACGGACTGGTCGCACAAGTACTACTTCCAGATCCGCGGCGCCCGGCGCAACCTGCGCGTGCGCACCTACCAGCGCAACCGGCTCGACATCGGGTTCCTGAACGCCACCGTGGAGGGGCTTGCCGAGTTCATGGCCCCCTACGGGATCCCCGAGGCCGAGCCGGCCACGTTCGGAGGATACGACAAGAGCCCGTTCCTGTGCATGAACTCGGACACGGAATTCGACGACCGGTGGCGCTGTCTGCTCTGCGATTGGCTTCGGGGCGCCGAGTCCGGAGCGTCCACGCCGGACGTGACCCCGCCCAAGCGGGTGTTGCGCGGACGAGCCGGAGGCCGGCGCGCATGACCGAGAACACGCTGCGCCGTATCGACGCCCGGCTGGAGGGCCTTGCGCCGGAGAGCCTGCGCTACCGCGTTCTCGTTGCGCTGCGCCGTTTTCGAAGCTCCTGGGTGGACCTGGGGCGGCTGCTGACCGAGGTGTCCCAGGAGGGCAGGTTTGCGGATTGGGGGTACGAGGACTTCGAGGTCTACTGCGCGCGCGAGCTGGGGCTCAAGCGCCCCACGGCGCACAAGCTACTGCTCAGCTACCGGTACATGCAGTCGCGCGAGCCCCAGCGCCTGGCCTCGTACGAACAGTCCGCGCGCGAGGGCCCGCCGCCCGAGGTCCCGGAGTACCAGACCATCGAGCTCTTGCAGCGGGCCGACGAGCACGGAGGCCTGGACCCGCAGGACCAGGCGCGATTCCACCGGATCGCGTTCGACGGCGCGGAGAACGAGGCCGCCCTGCGCAAGGAGATCCGCGGCGCCCTGACCGCTGCACAGCGCACGCAAGACGACGACGAGCGCAGGTCGCGCGCGCGCGAGCTTGCGGACATCCGCCGTTCGTCCCGGGCCCTGCGCCGCAAGCTAGCAGACAGCCGGATCGTGCCCGAGGGTCTGCGCGAGCGATTCGAACGGCTGCTCACGGAAATCGAGGCCCTGGAGTAGCCAGGAGGGAGTCCCCCGCGTATGAGTGCAAAGGTGCTGATCGTGTACGACTCGAGCCACGGCCTCGTGGAGGACATGGCCCGTCAGGTGGCCTCCGGGGTGCGTGCCGCGGGACTGACCGCGGTCGTGGAGAATGTCGAGGCCTGCGCGCCCGAGGATCTCTTGAAGTACGAGGCCCTGATCCTGGGCAGCCCTTGCTACTTCGCCGGGCCGAGCGCGCCCATGAAGCGCTTCCTGGATCGGACCTATGATCTGCGGGGCCGGCTCGAAGGCAAGGTCGGCGCGGCCTTCAGCGCCAGCGACCATATCGGCGGTGGGAATGAGCTGACCGTGCGCGCGCTCCTGGACGCCATGCTCGTCCACGGCATGATCATCCAGGGCGACCCGGTGGGCGATCCGTTCGGCGCCATTGCGCTGCGCGAGGGCGAGGGCGAGGTGGTCACGGACCTGGACGGCGAATGCCAGCGGTTGGGGCGGCGCGTGGCGCAGCTCGTTCAGCGCATAGGCGGCTAGCCCCTGCCGAAGAGCGCCCGGCTCGCAACGCGGTCCGGTTTTCGCGGAGACGGCCATGCAGGGCGACCGCGACGAGGCGGTCAAGCGCCTGGAAGCGTTTCGCTCCGCAGTGGCGGGCACGGCCGGCACCCTGGTCATCCTGGGACACGACTACCCCGATCCGGACTGCCTGGGCGCCGCCGCGGCCATGCAGGAGCTCCTGCGCCGCGCCTGCGACCGTCCGGGCATCATCGCCTACGGTGGCGACCTCGGCCGCCCCGAGAACCGGGCCATGGCCGGCGTGCTCGACATCGAGTCCGTGGATCTGGACACGGCGCAGGCCGGCAATCCGGCCGGGTGCGTGCTCGTCGACACCCAACCGGGCAGCGGCAACAATAGCCTGCCCGAGGATCTGCCCGTCGTGGCGGTCATCGACCATCACGATCCTCCCCCGGACCCATACGAAGCGGCCTGGGTGGACGTGCGCGCGGGCGCGTACGGGTCCACGAGCACCATGCTCGCCGAGTACTTCGAGGCAGCCGACCTGGAGCTGGACGAGCGCCTGGCCACCGCCCTGCTCCTGGGCCTGCGCACCGACACCGAGGACCTGGAGCGCGACGCCGGCCCGGCGGACGTAGACGCGTACGTCCGCCTGTTCGGCCTGGCCAACCGGCAGAACATGATCCAGGTGATGCGTCCGCCGCTCACGGAAGAGTACTTCGGCATGCTCCACCGGGCCCTGGATCGGGCCCGTCGGTGGGAGAACGCAGTGGTCAGCAATCTGGGGCCCGTGGTCAGTCCGGACATGCTCTCCGAGGTGAGCGAGCTCTTCGCCCGACTCAAGGGCATCGAGCTGAGCCTCGCGGTGGGCGTACACGAGGGGCGGGTGTGCCTGTCCCTGCGTACGCGCCGCCCGCAGCGGCGCCTGTTGGAGTTGATCCGCACGATCGTGGGGCCGGAGGGCCGGGCCGGGGGGCACGGCCGGGCCGTAGGCGGTCAGCTCACGCCCAAGGATGGAGACGCGCTGGGCGCATCGGAGGCCCTGTGCGCCCTGTTTATCGAGAGCATCGGCGCCACGGAGGCCGGCCCGCGGCCGGTCAGTATCCAGGGGGAGGACGGGGCGACGGAGGAGGGTTGAATCGCCCGGCCGGGTTCAGGGCGCGTGCACGCGCTCGGGCGGAGGCAGGCGGATGGTGCGGCCCGGATGCAGCTCATCGGGCTTCAGGCCCGGGTTTTCGGCCACGATGGCCTGCCAGCAGGCGCCTGTGCCATAGGTTCGTCTGGCGATGGACCACAGGGTGTCCTGCTGACGGACCGTGTACACGCGCGGCTCCCGCGCCGGCTGTGCACGGGGCCGGATCCGGGGGCGCTGTGCCGACTCGGCGTCCTGGGGCTCGGGCGCGTACGCAGAGCTGCGCGCAGGAACGCGGTCCGGCCGTGCGGCCAGGCCACCGCGGCTGAGTCGGCTGCGCTCGTCCGGTGGGGCGGGCACCACGGTGGCGTCCTCGCCTTCGGCCTCCTGGGGTCGATCATGGCCCGGACGCTGTGGCTCGTCTTGCGCCGGGGAGGGGGCGGTGGCGGGCACTTCCGCCCCGATCACCGCAGTCGCGCGCCGAGAGGGGGCCTCGGCGTCCGGTTCCTCGGACGAGGCGCTCTCGGGCGCCGCGGAGTTCTCGTCCTGCTCGGAGCGCCCGGGCAGAAACCGGTCCATGCGGCCCACCAGTCCGAACAGGAACATGAGACAGGCGATCATGATGATGAACGCGCTCACCCGGGGCTGAGGCTCGCCTGCGTTGCGCTCCTGGGGGCTTGAGGCAGACATGCACGCTCCCTTTACCCTGGAGGATCCGTTGACCTCACAGGATGTTATCGACCGGACGGCGGTCTCGCTTGAGGGGTTGATTTCCGTGAAAACGGAGCTTGCGAAAGCCCTTGACAGGCCGCGGGCGCGCCCCTAGGATAACCTCGGCGGTTGAGCGTCCCGGGGCGCCCGGGCAAGGCCGAGCGCAGTGCGCCAGCAGAGCCGGCCCGGCCCAGGGCTTCCCGATCGAAGGGGGATACGACCCCTATGGACAATGCCGCTCCTCCTGAGAGCGCGACGGTGCTTCTCGCCGTCAGCGCGCCAGACGACTCCGCCAAGGAGCTGGTGCGGCGTCTGAGCGAGGATGGACGCACGGTTCATCTCGCTGCAAGCGCCCAGGAAGCCCGTGACGCGCTTGCCGAGCATACGCCCGACGTCGTGATCCTGGACGCCGCAGCGGACTACGCCAAGGAACTGCGTCAATGGCTGTGCCTGCAGGACCTCGAGCATTCGGCGGGGCTTGTGGCCCTCTATCCAGCAGGCGGCGGCCCTCAGAAGCTCTCGGGCTTCACGGTATTGGAGGACGAATCGGTCGTCGAGCCGTATGAGCTCAACGACCTGGTCACGGTCATCGACGAGGAGTACGCACGCCTGGCCCATGAGCGTAAGCATCTGCGACGCAGCATGCAGATGTATTTGCCTTCGGATCCGAACAGCGTGATGCATGCGGGGAACTTCTTGGCGCGACTCTTGCACGACGTGAACCTGGAGGAGCGCGAACGCGTGCTGTTCGTGAATGCGATTCGGGAGGCGCTGGACAACGCCTATCGGCATGGCAACCGCGCCCGCCCGGACCGCAAGATCTCCGTGGAGTATGACGTGGACCCGACCCGCGCGGTGGTCAGTATCCAGGACCAGGGCGACGGGTTCGATACCGACGCCTATCTGGGTGACGGGCTCGACGCGGATGCCGTATCTGTGGCGCGCCGAAGCGCGCAGAAGTCGGACGAAGAGGCCGGTGGGCTGGGCGTGATGCTCATGGTCCGCTGTGTGGACAAGGTGGAGTACAACCACAAGGGCAATGCGGTGCGTCTCACCAAGCGCCTGCAGGAGGTCCCGGTCTCCTGACGGGCGGAAACCCCGCACGAGACGCGTGAGAGGAAGGTCAGCATGCCAGGCTTTCAGTTCGCTACCAAAGAAGTCTCCGCGCCGGATGGACCGCAGGCGCTTCTGGTGAAGCTTGCCGGCTCCATCGATCCGACCTCCATCCAGTCGTTCCGTGAGCTGGTCAATCGCCTGGAAAGCGGCGATCAGACCAACGTCATCATGGACCTGGAGAGCGTCAAGTATATCAACTCGACCGGGATGGAGCTCATGGTCCATGAGGCCGACGCGCTCAGGAAGCGCGGGGGCGGGACGGTTCTCGCGCACGTGCCGCCGAAGGTGACGCTGCTTCTCGAGACGCTGGGGCTCAACGACTTCTTCCGCATCGCCGACGACCAGAAGGAGGCCTTTGCGCTGCTCGCGGGCAAACAGGCGGCCCCGGCGAACGTCCAGGCGCGTCTGCGCACGTCCGAGCAGCCAGCCGCGGGCGCGGAGGCTCCCCAGGCCAAGGCCGCACCGAGCGCGCGCGGGATCGCCTGCGGACATTGCGGGGTGCGTCTGACCGTGGCCGGACCGGGTGCATACCGGTGTCCGCGGTGCCGGGCGCTTCTGCAGGTGGATGCGGGATTCAACGTGCAGGCCCGCCCGGAGGCGGCCGACGGGACCGTGGAGGTGATTCTGCCCGCGCAGATCGAGTACATAGAGGCGCTTCGGCTGCTGCTGTCCGTGTCGGCCATGCGCGCGAAACTTGGTGGAGACGACCTGTCCGGGGTCAGCGAGGCGGTGGAGGGCTGCGCGCGGATCCTCATCCACGAGGCGCTCGGCGACCGCGCGACGGAACGGATGCACGTGCTGGTGGAATCTTCGGCAGACGGCATGTCGGTGTGTCTGTACGCGGCCGGCGAGTTGGTGGACCTGGCGCCCGAGGCCCTGGCCGCGCGCGACGAGCTCAGCGGACCGATCAGCCAGGTCGACCGAGTTGCCCTGGAGCATCCTGGCGAGGGGAACCTGTTTATCGTGGAGAAGCGCGCGTCCTAACGACGCGCGCGAGCAAGCGACGGGAGTCACGCCGTGGGCTTGGTGGATAAGCTGTTTCGCAGCAAGAAGAAGACCAAGCAGCCTCTCGAAATCAAGGGCGGGTTGCCGAAGTTCGAGGCCCCTCCCATGATCCGACAGGCTGCGGACAAGAAGCCTCCGCAGCCCCAGACGCAGGACCTGGACATCGACCTGAGCATGATTGAGGAGGGCGAAAAGAGCGCCGCCGCACAACAAGCCGAAGGCCAGAAGCCCCCGCAGCCCGCACCCAAGCCCGCAGAGAAAGCCTCGGCCCGGCCCGCGCCCGAGAAGGCGCGCGCACCGCAGGCCGGGCCGCGTCCCGCCGAGGCCAAGGCCAAGCAGGCGCCCGCGCAGCCCAGGGCGGCTGCGCCCTCGGCGGGCCCGGAGGGCCGCACCGTGTCCATGGGCAAGCGGCGCGGCGGCTATATCCGCAGACGCACGAGCGAGACCGGGCGGCTCATCGGCAACCTGCTGGTGGCCAATGACAGCATTACGGAGAAGCAGCTCGCCAACGCCTTGAGCCAGCAGCAGAAGTCCGGGGGCCTGGTCGGTCAGATCCTGGTCGAGCAGGGTGCCTGCACCAAGGCGCACGTGGCCAATGCGCTCAACAAGCAGCGCACCATCACCACGGTCGATCTGGAGCAGGCCAAGTTCGACCAGGCGGCCCTGAACTCCATGACGCGCAGCGAATGCGTGCGGCTGCGGTCGATCCCGTTCGAGAAGATCGGCCGGCTTATCTGCCTGGCCATGAGCAATGTGCTCGACGGCAGCGCCAAGGCCGAGCTGCGTGAGATCACCCGCGCCAAGATCAAGACCTTCGACGCCGCCTGGCCTGCGATTCTGGCGGCGATCGAGAAGAACTACCCCGAGGAACAGCCCGAGGAGGAGCCTCAGGAAAAGGAGGCCGGCGCCGAGGCCGCGGAACTGGACCTTGGCGGCGAGGAGCCGAGCGAGCTGGAGATCGAGCTGCCCGAGGAGGCGGCCACCCGCTCCGAGACGGCCCCCAAGGAGGCCCCCCAGGCGCCCCGCCATCTGGTCGCGGTCCCCGTGAGCCGCGAGTACTGGGCCCGCGCGGCGGCCAAGGGCGTGGGCATGCGCGCCCGCTGGCTGGCCGAGTGCGCGGGCCAGGTTCCCCTGCCGGCCCAGCCGGCCGGTCAGGGCGTGCGGTAGACCCTGCGTCCTTGTCCCCCATCCCCGGCCGAGGAGGGCCCATGCTCAAGGGCATTGTGCTCGCCGGTGGACACGCTACGCGGTTGTACCCCCTGACCAAAGTGACCAACAAGCACCTGCTCCCGGTGGGTAAGTTTCCCATGATCTACTACCCCATCGCCCGGCTCATGGAGGGCGGGGTGGAGGAGATGCTGGTGGTCACGAGCCGCGACCACATGGGCGACATCGTGAATCTCCTGGGCAGCGGCTCCGACCTGGGGGTGCACTTCACCTACCGCGTCCAGGACGAGGCCGGCGGCATCGCCCAGGCGCTGGGCCTGGCCGAGGGGTTCGTGGACGGCGACCCGTGCGTGGTGATCCTGGGCGACAACATCTACACGCAGCCCTTCCCCGACACGATCCGCGGCTTTGCCGAAGCGGGCGAGGGCGCACAGATTCTGCTCAAGGAGGTCCCCGACCCGGGCCGGTACGGCACCGCGGAGCTCAGCGACGACCGCAAGCGCGTGGCCCGCATCGTGGAGAAGCCCACGCACCCCCAGTCCAACCTGGCGGTCACGGGCACGTACTTCTACGACGCGGGAGTGTTCGATATCATCCGGTCGCTGCGCCCTTCCGGGCGGGGCGAGTACGAGATCACGGACGTGAACAACCGGTACATCTCCGAGGGCCGGATGCGCTGGGAGCTCTACCGGGGCGACTGGACGGACGCGGGCACCTTTCCGAGCCTGCTGCACGCCAACAACCTGGTCCAGGACCTGCCCGTCCCGGAGGTGCTGGCCGGATTGATCGAGAATCGTTGAGGGATCGCGGGGCGCGAGGAGGCACATCGATGCGCGTGCTCGTGACCGGCGGCGCGGGGTTCGTGGGCGCCAATCTGATTCGATACCTCTTGGCGTCCGCGCCCGAGGTCGAGGCGCTCGTGAACCTCGACGCGCTCACCTACGCGGGCAACCTGCACAGCCTGGACGAGGTGGAGGCCGATCCGCGCTACGCGTTCGTGCGCGCGGATATCGCGGACCGGGCGGCCGTCGACGCCCTGTGCAGGGAGCACAAGTTCGACGTCTTGATCAACTGCGCGGCCGAGAGCCACGTGGACCGATCCATCCTGGACCCCGGGGTGTTCGTGCGCACGAACGTGCTGGGCACCCAGGTCCTGCTCGAGGCCGCACGCTCGCACGAGGTTCCCCGGTATTGCCAGGTGTCCACGGACGAGGTGTACGGCACGCTCGGGCCCGCGGACCCGCCCTTCACGGAACGGACGCCGCTCGCGCCGAACAGCCCCTACAGCGCGTCCAAGGCGGGCGCGGACCTGTTGTGCCGGTCGTACCACCGCACCTTCGGCCTGCCCGTAATCGTGACCCGGTGTTCGAACAACTACGGCCCGTACCAGTTCCCGGAGAAGTTCATCCCCTTGTGCATCACCAACGCGCTCGAGGACCGAGAGCTCCCGCTCTACGGCGACGGGATGCAGGTGCGCGACTGGATCCACGTGCGCGACCATTGCGCGGGCGTGTGGGCCGCAGCGACGCGGGGGCGGCCCGGCGAGGTGTACAACTTCGGCGCGGGCGAGGAGCGCCCGAACCTGGAGATCGCCCGCAGGATTCTGTCCGCGCTGGGCAAGCCCGAGGCGCTCGTCCGGTTCGTGAAGGACCGCCCCGCCCACGACCGTCGGTATGCCATGGACGCGGCCATGGCGCGCGACGAGCTCGGGTGGCGGGCCGCGTACGCGTTCGACCAGGGGCTGGAGGAGACCGTGGCCTGGTACCGCGCGCACCGGCCCTGGTGGGAGGCCGTCAAGTCCGGCGCGTACCGGGCCTACTACGCACGCCAGTACGGGGACCGGTGACATGACGCGAGCCGTGGTGGTCGGCGCCCAGGGGTTGCTCGGTCGCGCGCTCACCCGAGCGCTTCGCGCGCGCCTGGGCGAGGCACAGGTCCGGGCGCTGGACCACGGCGCGCTCGACGTCACTGACCCCGACTGCGCGCAGAGCCCGCTCCTCGACGGCGCGCAAGTGGTGTTCAACTGCGCGGCGTACACGCATGTGGACCGCGCCGAGGACGAGGCGGCGGCCGCCTTTGCCGTGAACCGGGACGGCGTGATGCACCTCGCCCGCGCCGCGCGCGAGCGCGATGCGCTCCTGGTGCACGTGTCCACGGACTTTGTGTTCGACGGCAGGTCCCAGAGGCCGTATCGCCCCGACGACCGGCCCGCGCCCCTGTCCGCCTACGGATGGAGCAAGTGGGCGGGCGAGGAGGCCCTGTTCGCCAGCAAGGCGCGATATCTGTTGGTGCGCACGGCATGGCTGTTCGGCCTGAGCGGGCGCAACTTCGTGGACACGATCCTGCGCAGGGCCGCGGCCGGAGAGCGCCTCCAGGTCGTGTGCGACCAGACGGGCTCCCCGACCTATGCGGCCGACCTGGCAACGGCGCTTGTCGACCTGTGGCAACGGAGATGCACGGGCGCGTACCACTGTACGAACCGAGGCGCGGCGACCTGGCACGAGTTCGCCTGCGAGATCGTGCGCCGGGCCGGCCTGGACGCGCCCGTGGGCCCGGTCACCACGGACGCCTATCCGCGGCCCGCGCGGCGGCCGAGATATGCCGTGCTGGACTGCTCCGCGACCGAACAGGCCCTGGGCAGGCCCATGCGCATGTGGCAGGCAGCCCTGGCCGACTGTCTGTCCAGGCGCGGGACCGCCGACCGACCCAAGGGAGACACGGCGCCATGCGCGCACTCGTGACCGGCGCGGCCGGGTTCATCGGCAGCCACTTGGCCCAGCGCCTCGCGGCCCTGGGGCACAGCGTCACGGGGGTGGATGCGTTCACGGACTATTACCCGCGTGCGCTGAAAGACCTGAACGCCCGCGACGTGCGCGCGAGCGGGGTCGGCCTGGTGGAGCGAGACCTCGCCTCGGACGCGCTCGACGACTTGTTGGACGGGGTGGAGATCCTCTTCCACCTGGCCGCGCAGCCGGGCATCTGTGCGCACACCTCGTTCGAGACGTATCTGCGCAACAACGTCATCGCCACCCACCGGCTGGCCGAGGCCGCGGCGGACCGGGGCGAGGTCCGGCTCTTCGCGAACGTGGCCACGAGTTCGATCTACGGCGCGCACGCTACGGACCCCGAAGACGCCGCGCCCAAGCCCACGAGCTACTACGGGGTCACCAAGCTCGCAGCCGAGCAGCTGGTCCTGGCCCTGTGCCGCGAGGGACGGCTGCCGGCGTGCAGCCTGCGGCTCTTCTCGGTCTACGGCGAGCGCGAGCGGCCCGAGAAGCTGTACCCGCGGCTTATCTACAGCATCCTGGCCGACGAGCCCTTTCCCCTGTATGAGGGCAGCGAACGCCACTCGCGGTCGTTCACCTACGTGGCCGACGCGATCGACGGGCTGACAGCGGTGCTTGACCACGAAGACGCGTGCATGGGCGAGGTCTTCAACATCGGCACCGAAGAGGAGCGCACCACCGCCGAGGGCATCGCGCTCGTGGAGGAGATTCTCGGCCGCAAGGCGCGCATCGCCCGCCGCCCGCGTCGGTCCGGCGACCAGGTGCGCACCTGCGCGAACATCGACAAGGCGCGCCGCGTACTCGGGTACGCGCCCCACCGCAGCGCGCAAGAGGGGCTTGCGGCCGAGGTGGCCTGGATGCGTGAGCGCGTGTTCGGACGGGTGGCCTTTCCTTTGCCCGACGGGTAGGGAGCGCGGGATGTCCATCGACTGGGCCAAGCTGACCGACGAGCAGGCCGTGGACACGCTGTTCCACCACGCGGCCGCGCACCGGGTGGAGGGGTTCGCCATCGCGCTGACCGAGACGGGCGCGGAGATCCGGTTCGAGCGCGGCGGCCCGCCGGTGGTGTTCGACCGCATCGACGCGGACACGGCCGCGCGCATGTGCCGGCGGCTGAAGGCCGTGGTCGGCATCGAGCCCTATCAGGAGCCGCCCCAGGTGGGCGTGTGCGACCTGCGCCTCGACAGCGAGGAGTATTCCCTGGAGGCGTCCACGAGCCGCGGCCCCGTGGGTGAGGATGTGCACGTGCGCCTGTTCCGGTTGTGAGGCCGACGCGCGCTGTAGCGCCTACTCGTTCGCAGGCAGCCGCTTTTGGATCTCGGTGAAGAGCCGCCGGCTGATCTCCTCGTCGCCGAACACGCCCACGCGGATGGACAGCTCGCTGCCGGTCGTGCCGCTGCCCTCGACCACGACCTTGACCTTCTTGTCTCGGGCCGTGCGCCCCAAGATCTCGGCGTCCACGCCGGAGGCCTGGCTGGAGATGACGGCGATGTCGAGGGCCTTCATCGCCTGCTCGGTTGCGGTCGCCACGGCTCGCGGATCCGCGTTGACGCGGGCCTCCAGGTCGCCCCGCGCATAGGCCGTCCCGCCGACCCCGGCCCCCGCGCCCGCCAACAGGGGAAGGCATCCAGCCGCACAGACAAGCGCAGTGAAGCACGCAACTACCGTCGCTGCCGTTCTCATGGATCGTTCCTCCGACAGATGAGCCGCCGAGCGGCGGACAGGTTCCACAGGTTTCGATGCCATGCTACGCGGCATGGAGCAGTGTGTCAACGTGCGTTGTCGCTTTTGGCGTGGTCGCGTTCCTTGTCCCGGCGGGCTAGGCGCTTGCCGTGGCGACTGAGGAACAGGAATCCCGCGATCACCCCCACGATGACCGCGAGGCCGATCCACAGGTCGTATTCGGCCACGAACCGCTTGATCCACAGCAGCTTGTCCGGCGGGCACAGGTAGAACGCCATGGCGATGAGAAAGAACCGCGCGCCCCGGCTGCCCAGGCTCGCAAGGCAGAAGCGCCAGAAGTCCAGGCGGAACACCCCCGCGCTGATCGTGAAGACCTTGTACGGGATCGGGGTGAACCCGGCGATGGCCACGGCCCAGACGTCGTAGCGCTGGTAGTGGCGCTCCACGGCCAGGATCCGCTCCTGGCGGAACAGCCGATCCAAAAGCGGGCGTCCCCCGCCGCGGCCGAGGCCGAACCCGAACATGCCGCCGAGCACCGACCCGGCCGTGCACACGAGCGCGTACAAGGGCGCCTGGGTCTGGTCCTGGATGCACAGGGCGATGAGCAGAATGTCGGGCGGGAGAGGGAAGAACGAGCTCTCCGCAAAGGCCATGGCGAAGAGGATCCACAGCGCGTGCGGGCTGGCCGCGTAGGCCGCGACCTGCTCGCGCTGTGCGTGCCACCAACTGAGCAAGTCGTCCAGCATGTCCGTCCCCGCGGCACGCTGGACCTAGGGCGAGGAGACCAGGGCCAGAACGTCGCGCCCGCCGGAGTGCCGCAGTATCGCCCGCGGCGCGAGCAGCACCCGGTCGCCCTCCCGCGTGTGCAGGAGCAACTCACCTTGCGCGGTGAAGCGCGCCCCCAGGTCCTGGCCTTGCCCGAAGCGATGCACGAGCGCAGGCCGCGCCGACCTGGCGTGCCGGTTGCGCAGATCGGCGATCCGGTACCCGCCGCCGCTGTCCGTGTCCTGTAGGAGCAGAAGATCGGCGGCCGGTGACCAGCCCACGGCCTTGGCCCCGTCGAACCGGTCCACCGGATCGCCCGTTGCGTCGAATACCAGGGCCAGCGTGCGCGCGGGCCCGTGCGCGAACGAGACGGTCTCGACCACGAGTCCGCTTGGGCTGCGCAGGACGTTGCGTTCGTACGAGGCGGCCGGTCTCGCCGGGATGCGTTCCGCAGGAAGCAGCAGGCGGCCGACCGGGAGCGCATGGAGCAGGATGAACGCGCCCAGGGCCGCGGTAAGCCCCAGGCAAAAGCCTTCCTGGCGTGGCCGCATGGTCGGTCTCCTTGGCATGGATGCGGGTGGGCCCGTGCGCGCGAACGCGCGCAAACGCGCCCACAGGGACTATCGACCATAGGCGCCTGCTTCTGAACGGGATGTGACAGCGGTCCGCAGCGCGCAGGAAGGCGTTCCGCAGGGCAGGGGCGGCGCGGACTCAGAGCGGCTCGTTCTTCCGGAAGACCTCTACGACCTCGGCGAGCACCCGGTCGATCCGGTCAGCGGGGACCTGGCAGGTGCCGGCGCCGAAGTGGCCGCCGCCCCCGTACCGGGCCAACAGCTCGCCGCACGAGACCTTGCTCGTGCGGTTGAAGATGTTGTGCCCCGCGGCGAGGACCACCCGATCGTCGGGCCCCTCGAAGAGCCGGACCTCCACCTCGGCCTGCGGGTACAGGGTGAAGACCAGGAACCGGTTGCCTGCGGGCAGGCGCTCCACGCCGCGCAGATCGGAGATGACCACGTTCCCGTCCACGCGGGACCGCTGGCGCAGGATGTCCTTGAACGCCTCCTGCTCCTGGAGCACGCGGTCGCAGCGGCGCTTCACCTCGCGGTGCTGGAGGACCTTGTCCAGGGGCAGTTCCTTGATGTACTCGACGAGCCAGCGGAAGTAGCGCTCGAAGTCCGGGCCCGAGGCCGTGCGCGGGTCGATGGTAAGCCCCAGCAGGATAAAGTCTTGCGGATGCGTGATGTCCTCCAGGGTCAGCTGTGCGCTGTCCAGGCGGTCCGTGGCGTCCACCATGTCGGCATGGGGCTCGAACTTCGGGCTCTGGTAGTGCTCATAGATGATCCGCGCACAGCTAGGGGCGCCTCGGAACGCGCCGCGGAACCGGCCGATGTCCTTGAGCTTCGCCTGTTCGGAAACGTGATGGTCGAACCACAGCCCGCAGTCCGGGTGATAGGGCAGATTTACGATGATGTGCTCGGGGGTGACGGGCACCTTGCCGTCCTGCACATCCTTGGGATGCGCGAGGTCAATGCCCGTAATATGCTCGACGAGGGTGAGCAGAACCGAGCTGGCCAGCCCGTCCACGTCCGCGCGCGTCAGGATGCGCATTCGGGCCTCCCCCGGGCCGAATCGTCCTCTTCGGAACGATCCGCTCCCGTGTATGTATAACATGCGAATCGGGCACGTCAACCCCGGTGCTGGAAATGTCGCGTCCTTACGGGATACGCATCGTAGTAGACGCCTGGCCGCGTCTCTTGTGCGCCCTTCGTCCGGTCGACGGGCACAGCGGCTCGTCCGCGATCATTCTCCCCGGCCCAGAAGCACGGCGGGCACGGTGCGCACCAGGATGCGCAGGTCCAGGGACCAAGACGGATGCCACAGGTGATAAAGGTCGCAAATCACGGTTTCGGCCAGGTCGAGCCGGTTGCGCCCGGAGACCTGCCACAGGCCGGTCAGGCCCGGGCGGTCCGTGAGGCGCATGCGCTGCCAGGGAAGGTAGGCGCGCACCTCTTCGGGCAGGGGCGGGCGAGGACCGACAAGGCTCATGTCCCCGCGCAGCACGTTGTAGACCTGGGGCAGCTCGTCCAGGCTGTACTTGCGCAGGAGGCGCCCCACGCGCGTGACGCGGTTGCGCTCGCGCGCGGGCGATTCGGCCGGCAGCATGGAGCGGATCTTGTACATGCGGAAGGTACGCAGGTCGCCGTTCACCCGCTCCTGGCGGAACAGGATTGGCCGTCCGGTCTCTGTCCATACGGCCGCGGCCGCGAGCGCGAGCACGGGGCTTGTCAAGACGAGCGCGGCCCCCGCAAGCGCCACGTCCGCGGCCCTTCGCGCCGCGGCCCGCCAGGCGGGCATGGGACCGAAGTCCAGGTCGAGCATCGGGATCGCGTCCACGCGGTCCAAGGGCACGCGCGCGCGGGCGAGCATCCTAGCGAACGCGGCGTTCACAAGTCGCACCCGGACGTGCAAGGGGTGGAGTTGCGCGAGCAGGTCCACCACGCGCGCCACCGGCCAGTCCGGCACGCACAGGATCGCCTCGTCCGCGTTGTGCTGCACAATCGCGTCTTCCAGGCGGTCCAGGCCGCCGAGCGCCTTTTCCGGCGTCCTGGATTTGCCGCTCTCCATGTCCTTGACGACGCCGGCAATCCGGTAGCCGAAGCGCGGGGCAGAAAGCGCCTCCGCGACTCGCTGCGCGGGCTCTCCCGCGTCCACGAGCAAGGCGGTGCGCACGTCTCGGCCGCGCGCGCGCAGGCCGCGGCGCACACCTCCGCCCAGGGCTCGCGCCAGGAGCACGAGCCCGAAGCTCAGCGCAAAGCTCAACGCGCCCATGAGGAGCACCGTGCCCGGTCCGCCCCACAGGGCCCAACTCGCAGGCGCAACCACCAGGTTCGCCGCGGCCAGGGCCTTGGCGATGCGTACGGCCTCTCGGCGGAACGGGACCAGACGCCGGTCGCGGTACACGTCCACATACAAGAGCGCGAGGCAGCCGAGCACGGCGTACCCGGCCACGAGCCAGGGGAAGGGCGTTTCGAGGACGTGCGCGAATGTCCGCATGCGCAGTGTGGGTGCGGCCCAGGATTCGCCGATCCACAGCGCAACGGATATCCCCACCGCCAGCATGGTCAGGTCCGCGGCCAGCGTGGCTGGCACGTAGGGCGAGGGGAGAGGCCTTGATCGAGAGGGCAGGTCAGCAGGATGATCGTGTAGAATCTCGGGCGCGGTGTCGTGTGGATGCGGTTCGTTCTGGGACATCGGGTTGGGTCGGCGGCCCGAATCGGTCAACGGCGTTTGGCCACCACGAACAGGCTCAGGCCCGGCAGAGGCAGCCACGCGGTGAGCCGCAACAGGGGCACCAGGGTATCGAAGATCTTCAGCTGCACGCGGTCCAGGCGCCGGCGCCGCAAGAGCCGGCTGTTCACCCACCAGCCCAGGAGCCCCAGCCAGTTGAGGTCGCGCATAACCTCGACCTCGAACCCGGCGCGAAAGAGCATGCCCCGCAGCTCCAGCTTGCCGTAGCGGCGGCGGTGGCTCATGGCCTCGTCCAGCGTGCTGTACAGGCCCGGGTACTGGGGCACCTGCACGATGAACCGCCCGCCCCGGGGCAGGAGTCGGTGCACTCGCGCGGCCAGCGCCGCGTCGTCCTCCAGGTATTCGAGCAGGTGCAGGGCCACCACGGTGTCGATCTCCTGCTCGCACAGCGCGTCGAAGTCCTCGTCGCGGGTCGGGTCGACGCGGGCGATGGCCATGTCCTCGCGGCCAGCGAACAGGTTGTGCAGAAGCTGCAGCCGCTCCGGGTTGCTCTCCGAGACGATCACGCGCCGCAGGCCCGCCAGGCGGCGGCTCACGTTGCCCACGCCGCTCCCCAGCTCCAGCACGCGCTTGCCCAGGTGGGGCCGGGCAAGGCGCGCCACCCAGCGCGCGTAGTCGGTGGCCGTACTCATGCTCAGGAGCGCCTGTCTGCCGTAGCGTTCCTCATAACAGTCGTCGATGATCCAGTACTTGAGCACCACGCCCAGGGCCTTGAGCCCGTCTTTCCAGGTGATCTTCTTGCCTTCGGCGTACGAGCGTCCGCGGTAGCTGATCGGGATCTCATAGACCACGCACTCTCGCTTGGCCACCTTGGCCGTGATCTCTGGCTCGATGCCGAAGCCGTTGCTGCGGATCGGGATCGACTTGAGCACGGAGCTGCGAAAGGCCTTGTAGCAGGTCTCCATGTCGCTCAGGTTCAGGTTCGTGAACAGGTTCGAGAGGTGCGTGAGGAACAGGTTGCCGAGCATATGATGGTAGTAGATCACGCGCCGCTCCTGCGCGTACGCGAACCGGGACCCGTACACCACGTCCGCGTAGCCTTCCAGGATCGGGCGGATCAGGCGCTGGTGCTCTGCGGGGTCGTACTCCAGGTCCGCATCCTGGAACACGGCCACGTCGCCGCGCATGTGGGCGATGGCCGTGCGCAGGGCCGCGCCCTTGCCGCGGTTGCGCTCATGCAGGACCAGGCGCACCTCTGGCGATCCGCCGTCGAGTTCCTGGAGGATCTCGCGGCTGCCGTCCGTGGATCCGTCGTCGACCACCACGAGCTCTCTGCGTACGCCCTCGGGCAGAGGGGCCTCGAGCACCCGCCGCACGGCGCTTCGCACGTACGCGTATTCGTTGTACACCGGCATGAGCACGGACAACAGGGCCCCGCGGCTCAGGCGCGCCTCGGCTAGGCGCTCGGGCGCGGTGGCCTGCGCAGCGAGCGGTGCGTCCATGCAGGGCGGCGGCGGGGCAGGCTGGAGCTCGGGAGGTGTGCTGGCGCCCTCGTCGGGCGCGGGATCGTCCGGTGCCACGCGAGTCCCCTTTGGATTCGGTCCTGGGCCGGGCGTATGGTACCAATCCACGCAATCCGGCGCAAGACGCAGGCGGCACCTGCTCGGTCAAGCGCCCCGCACGAGGTCAAAGGCCTCGGTGCACTGCGCGCCGTAGTCGGGGTCCGCGAGCGCACGCCGCTCAAAGGACCGCTGCGCCGCGGCTAGGTGCCGGTCGCACCGGTGGGATCGGTAGAGGCGGTCCGCGGCCCGGTAGAAGCGCCCGTCCGCGAGCGGCCGGTACGTGCGCCGCTCGGCCAGGGGCACGGGCAGGAACACGGAGTGCCGCGTGCTTCCGCAGCAGACCCAGTTCACGGACGCTTGCGGGTCCTCGCGGTCCAGGACCAGGTACTGCGCGGAGATCGTCATCCAGAAGTGGGCCTGGTCGTCGTTGCACAGGGCATGGGGCACGTACTTGCGGTCGCGGGTGAGGCCGAAGACGTCCGCGATTCCGGGGCGGTTGCGGGCGCGCTTGAGGAGTTCGCGCATGCGCTCGTACCGGCGGCGTGTGTTCTTGTTCGGCGGCTGGGTCGCCCAGGTGCGCGCCCGGGCGAGCAGGTAGTGGTTGCTGGCCGCGTGCGTGCCGCGCGAGAGGAACTTGTAGGCCGCGTGCGGGCCCGCGGTCTCCAGAAGCAGGGCCTCGCGGGCGTCCACGAACAGGAAGATGCTTCCGCGATCCGGCCCCGCGCCGCCCGCGGCGCTCGCGTCGGCCAGCCGGTCGAACAGGCGGGGGATGTCGCGCACGCGTCCCGCGCGCTCCACGAGATACCGCAACAGGTGACAGTCGTCCAGGTACGGCCGCTCTGGCACGCGGTCGGTGTGCGAGCCCGTATGATTGCCGCCCGCCAGGCCCCGGGTGCTGACCGCGTGGGCCAGGCCCAGGTTGCCGATGTCGCGCCCGCCCTGGAGGGGCGTGCCGTCGGGCCCGCGGAGGATCAGGAACTGCTGGACCCGGTTGCGCTCGTCGCGGATCTTCAAGAGCGCGTTCTCGCGCTTGCTCACGCGCACGAATCCGGTGCAGTGCGGGGGCGCGGCCCTCTGCTCTGGGGGCGGGCTGTTCAGGAGCAGGATGTCCTCGGTGGTAAGCTCTGCGCCCTGGGCGAGGCCCCCGGCCTCGTCCAGCCAGTGGGGCGTGAGCTTCTCCACGAGCCGCGCGAAGTCGCGCACGGCCGCGTGCACGGTGCGGTCCGGGATCTTCTGCTTGCGCAACCGGCCGCGCAGGGCGCGTACGCGCGCGCGTAGCACGCCGCGCGCCGCGCGGCCGATCCAGCGGCCGGTCGCGCGCGTGTCGCCGGTGAGGTCGACAAAGGATCGTACAGAGCTCATGGGGACTCCTTCGGCAAGGCGGCGGTTCGATTCGCCGCGGATTGGGCGAGGGCGCCCTTGTCTACTTTGCCCGCGGCGTTGCGCGCGAGCGCGTCGACGAACACCACGCGCTGCGGGACCATGTACACGGCCAGCCGTCGCGTGCAGTGGCGGCGCACCTGTTCTTCGGTGAGGTGCGCGCCCGGCGCCGGGACCACGTACGCCTCGACCACCTCTCCGAGTGACGCGCGAGCCTCGGTGGCGGGCGCGCCGCGCACCGCGGCTTCGCGCACGTCGGGAAGCTCGCAGAGCACGGCCTCCACCTGCGCGGCGTACACGTTCTCGCCGCCGACCAGGATCACGTCCTTCTTGCGGCCGTGCAGGGTGTAGAAGCCCTGCTCGTCGGCGCTCGCGAGGTCGCCGGTGGGCCACCAGGTGCGCCCGTGCATCCGCACGGACGACGCTTCCAATCGGCCCGGCCGGCCGTGGTATCCGGGGATGACCACCTCGCGCGCGAGCAGGAGCTCGCCCACCTCGCCGGGCGCGGCCTCGCGGCCGTCCTGGGTCTGGATGCGGCAGTCCACAAAGGGGAGCGTCCGGCCGATGGCACGCGGGTGGTCGTCCAGGTCCGCGTCGCGCAGCCGGTGGGTCATGCAGATCGACTCGGTGAGCCCGTAGAAGTTGTGCAGCGCCACGTTCGGGAACCGCGCGCGCAGGTCCCGCACTGCGGCCGGGGGCATGGGGCTGCCTGCGAACGCGACAAGCCGAAGGGCGGCGAGGTCATACCGCTCCAGGTCGCGCACGGCCAGCATGCGCTGCAAGAGCGCGGGTACGGTCAGGCACGTGGTCACGCGCTCGCGGGCCATGGCGGCGAGCACCTTGTCGGGCGCCGTCGAGGGCGCGAGCACCAGGGGCGCCTTTTGGTAGGCGGCCACGGGCAGCTGGCTGTAGAGCGCGGTGCAGTGGAACATCGGGTTGACGAGCAGGTGCACGTCCTCGGGCACGAAGTCGTGGGCGTTCACCGCGGCGGCCACGTTGAACAGGAGGTCCATGTGGCGCATCATCGCACCCTTGGGTTCGTCCGTGGTCCCGGACGTGTGCATGAGGATGGCGAGATCGTTGTGGTCCGCCGCCACGTCGGGGGCGAGCCCCGGTGCTTGACGTAGATCGTCGTAGGCAAGCGCGCCCTCATCCGGCCCGGCGAGCGCGTACACGGCGCAGCCGGTCTCGTGAGTTGCGGGTTGAAGCGCGCGGGCCTGTCGCGCGTCGCGCGTCACAAGCACGTGCGGCCCCACGGAGGCGAGAATGCGCGCAAGCGCATCGCTCGGCAGCCAGGTGTTCAGCGGCACCATCACCCCGCTCGCGCGCTGCACCGCCCAGTACAGGAGAACATAGTCCGGGCTGTTGGGCAGGAGCGCCGCCACTCGGGGCCGACGCTCGCCCGCGGCGCGCCACAGCCCGGCGGCCAGGCGCTGGACCTGCACGTCCGCCTCCCGGTAGGTGAGCCGCCGGCCGCCCTCCACAACGGCCGGCCGGTCGGGCGCGAGGTCCACGGCCTCGCGCCACAGGTCCGCCAGGGTGTGGAGCCGCGGCTTGCGTATCTGACGGGCCGCCTGGCTGAAGATCTCCGCAAGGACCGGCTCGATGGCGTCGGCCACGTACCGGTTGCCGTATTCGTTGGGATGGTTGCGGTCGGTCCAGGCGCGCCGATCGTGCAGGATGCGCTCCTGGATGTTGGCCACATACGGGCAGCCATGGCGGCGGATGAGATCCGCTTCGATCTTGTGCCACGCGGCCCCGCGCGGGTCGGAGCCCGCGTCCTTGGGGAGTGTGCGGCCCTGTTCGTCGCGGCACGGGCCGAACACGCCCAGCACCACGGCTCGCGCGCCGGCCCGGTGCGTTTGTGTGATGAGCGCCTCCAGGTCGCGGCCCCAGGCCTGTGGCGGGCGCGCATCCGCGTGCCAGTCGTTGGCCCCGAGCTCCAGGAGCACGACGTCGGGCCGCAACGCCAGCGCGTCGGCCGCGAACCGTTCGCGCGCGGACGGGAACGCGTCGCCGCTCTTGCCCGCGTTGAGGAAGGTGTGGTCCGGAAAGCGGTCGGCCAAAATGTCGCTGAACCGCTGACCCGGTCCGGGGCATGTCGTAAGGCTGTCGCCGAAGCACACCACCCGCATCGCAGTCTCCGCGCGCGGACCGCTGAAAGCATGCCTTTATAGAACGGCTCAGCGCCTCGGTCAAGCCCGGCTCTGTTGACGGTCGGTCGACGGTCCGTATAGTCCCCTGGCAAGCCTGACCGAGGAGACCGCCATGCCCGTACGCAAGTCCGCGCCAGGCCCTCGCAAGGCTTGGTCGTTTGATCCGCGGCAGAGAACCTGGTCCTGGGACCCATACGGCGCGAGGGTGTGCTGCGTGCAGGGCGCGGACGCCGCGGTCGTGGTGGACGGTCGCCGGCTGGACGCGCCCCGGGCCGGGTCCGTGGACGTGCGCGACACCGGCCGCACGCGCGACGCGCTCGGCTCGCGCGAGGTCGTGGAGGTGGAGTTCGCCTTCGAGGCCCCCAGGGTCGCGCTCATTCTGCGGGTGGGCCTGCCGCGCAATCGACGGATGCTCTACGTGCAGGCCGTAGTCCGCAACGACGGGACTGCGCCGAAGCGCCTGGACGCGTGTGAGCTCGTGCGGGCTCTTCCCAGGCGCGGCGGGGGAATGGCCCTGGGCCCGCAACCGGGAGAGGTGCGCTGGTTCGGCTATCAACCGTGGAGAACGCGGATCGAACGGGTGGGCGCCCGCCCTGCGCGGCACACGACCGGGCTCATCGGCCAAGTGTACAACCCGACCGCCGGCCAGGGGCTCAATCACAGCTTCGTGACCTTCGATCGTCTGCGCGGATATCAGGAGCTCGGCTACAGCCGCGGGGGCCGGCCACGCCCCTTCCGGGCCGTGTGCGACTTCTCTGAGCACTGCCTCCCCGCGGGCGGGTCCATTGCCACGGAGATGCTGCGTCTCGTCCAGTTCCAGGACCCGTATGCAGCGCTCGAGGACTGGGCCGACGCCGCGGCCGCGGTGTATCGTCCGCGCCTGCCTGCCGAGACGCCGGCTGGCTGGAGCGGAATGGCCTGGCGGTGCGGGCGCAGCCAGGGGTGTCTGAGTGCCCGCGAAGACCTGCTGCGCAATGCCGACGCGATCCGCCGGCGGCTGCCCGCCCTCGGCGTGGACTACCTGTGGACGTCGCTGGGCGGGCTCAAGGGCGTGATGCCGGGCAACTGGTTCGACGTCAACCGCTCTCAGCCTCCTCGCGAAGTGAAGCAGTTCCTGGGCGAGCTGCGCAAGCGTGGATTCAAGCCCATGCTGTGGGTGGTGCCGTTCTGGATCTACCGTCAGGCACGCGTTGCGTGGCAGGCGAACCGAGACAACTTCCTGCGCCTGGACGGCGAGCCGGCCTGCCGTCCCAGGTACCTGCCCTTCACCAATCAGGCCCAGCGCGAGGACGAACGGTTCGGGTGCTCGCCCCTGGACGGCACGCATCCGGCCACGCATGCGTTTCTGCGCAAAGTGTTCGACGCGTATCGACGCATGGGCGTGCGCTACTACATGCTCGACTTCCTGGGGTGCGGCAAGGGACTGGAGCAGCATGACCCGTGCGCGTGCGCGCCCGTGGAGCGCGACCGGGCCGTCATGCACACGATCCGCAAGGCCGCCGGTCCGCACACCCATCTGCTGACCGCAGTCAACTCGAACCTGGGCTACACCGGGTGCGTGGACGCCATGCGAGTGAACACGGACTATGGCGAGGGCCGGCCGATCGGTTCCTCTCCTCCCCGGTTCGATAACGCGACATTCCTTGTGCACGATCGATGGTTCTCGAATCATCGGCGCCTTTTGCGCAATGCGGCCGCGCAGTACTTCGTACATCGGCGCCTCTGCATCAATGACTGCAACTTCGTGACCGTAAGCAAGCCCGTGCCGCGCCACGACGCCGAGGTGACGGCCACGACCTTCGGGCTCACGGGCAGCCCGGTCATGCTGGGTGACGATATCGAGCGCATTAGCGACGAGCGCCTGGCGATCATCAAAAAGATCCTGCCGCGCACCCCGCAGACCGCCAGGCCCGCGGACCTGTTCGCGCGTACGGGGCCGGACAACTACCCGCGCGTCCTCGTCCTTCCGGTGGATACGGGGTGGGACCGGTACGTGGTGGTCGGGGTCTTCAACTTCGAGGATCGAATGGGGTCCATCGAGCTCGACGCACGCATGCTGGGCCTGCGGGCGCGGCGCTGGCATGTGGTGTGGGACTTCTGGGACGAGGCCTATGTGGGCCGGTTCCGGGACGCGATCACGTGCGAGGTGCCGGCCGGCTCGTGCCGATTGTGGCGGGTCAGCGCGGCGCGGCGGCATCCGTGGCTGGTCGGGTCGGACATGCACGTGCTCGGGGGCCAGGTCGAGGTCGGCGCCTTGGCGTGGGACCCGCAGACGCGCACATTGACCGGGTCGGCCAGCCGGCCGACGGGCGAACAGGGGAGCCTGTACTTCGCGCTGCCGCCGACGTACCGCTTACTCGATCCCTGCGGGCATTGGCTGGCCAAGGACGCGCGCGACGAGACCACGATCCTGCGCCGCCGATTCGACTTCGACCGGCCGCGCAAGCGGTTTACACTGCGCTTTGCACAAGCGAAACGGCAATAGGCAATGCGATGTACTGCCCTGCGCCGAGAGGAGGTGCGCAACAGGCGTCCGCGCGAAGCCCGAAACGTTCTGGCCATCCGGCGGGAAGCGAGATAGGATAGCGGCGCATCGCAGCCGTGTGCCGTCGACGCGTTATCCCGTGGCCTCGGATGGACCCGCGAAAGGAAAGGAACGAACTCATGGCGCTATCCGCACGAATCATGCCGTGCCTGGACATGCAGAACGGCCGCGTGGTCAAGGGCGTCCATTTCGTGGAGATCCGCGACGCGGGCGACCCGGTGGCTTGCTGCCGTGCCTATTGCGAGGCGGGTGCGGACGAGCTGGCGCTCCTCGACATCACCGCCACGGTGGAGGGGCGGCGCACCATGCTCGACGTCGTGCGCCGTGTGGCCGATGCGGCCACGATCCCGTTCACCGTGGGCGGAGGCATCTCGGACGCGGATACGGCCGAGCAGGTGCTCGCCGCGGGCGCGGACAAGGTGTCCACGAGCAGCGCCGCGTTCCGCAGGCCCGAGGTGATCGACGAGATGGTGAGGGCTTTCGGCCCCGAGCGCGTGACCGTGGCCGTGGACGTGGACCGCGACGACGCGCTGCCGTCCGGGTACGAGGTGTACATCGACGGCGGGCGCACCGCCACGGGCGCGGACGCGGTGGAGTGGGTGCGCCGGGTGGACGGGTTCGGCGTGCACACGATCCTGCCCACGAGCAAGGCCACGGACGGCGCGCGCACCGGGTACGACCTGCCGCTGATCCGCGCGGTGCGCGGGGCCTGCTCGGCGGAGGTGGTCGCCTCGGGCGGGGCGGGGGAGCCGGCGCACTTCTACGACGCGGCCGAGGCCGGGGCCACCGTGCTCCTGGCCGCGAGCGTGTTCCACTTCCACGTCATCGACATCGGCGACCTCAAGGCCTACCTGCGCGAGCGCGGCGTCGAAGTTCCTTGAGGAGGGCACAGTCCCGGATCGGCCTGCGCCCGGAGAACGCAGCGGCTACTTCCAGGCCACCGCCACGAACAGGGGCGCCGCGTGCGTCGCCTTGGCCTGATGGGTGACGCGTAAGCGGCCTTCCCGGCGCTGCGCGGACAGCTTGCTCGTCTCCTTCCAGCGCCCTCTGCGCGAGAGCCGTTCCAGACGGGCGGGCTCGCGCTCATCGAACAGGTCGAAGGTGACCTCGTCCCACGCATCCAAGGTGAGGTTGAAGAACCCGAGGAGCGTCTCGCCCGTGGCATCATGCCGCATGCCCAACGGGTGGGCGCCGGGTCCGTGGATCGCGAGCGGCAGTTGCCCGCGGCTCAGCCACAGGAGCACTCTACGAAGCTGCTCGGCGCGCAGGGGGTGGCAGTACCCCGGTCCGTACGCGGTGGCAAGGTCATAGGCCTGCACGGCCACGCGGCCGCCGAGGGCGTTTTCGAATACGTGCAAGGCCACGGCGCCGGGCTCTTGGTCGGGGTCCACGAGGCGGCTGACCACAGTCGCGCCATCGGCCGGGTCCATGCGGCTCACGTGAACGCGGCGGCTGAGTCCCGGCAGGCTGGCGGTGAGGTACCGCTGCGGCGCGCCGCCGAACTCGGGATGGAAAAGCTCTTCCGCGGCGATGGGCCCGAGCTCGCTTCGCGGCACCGGGGGCTCGATGCCCTGGAGCCCGAGCTGCGGGCCGAACCCGCGCTCGAACAGCGTGTTCGCGGCCACGGCGTCCAGGAGCAGCCCGCGCTTGAGGAGGTCCGCGATCTCTTCGTCCGTGAACGCGCACAGGGTCTGGCCGCTCGTGGCCGCGACCGCGGTCTCGGACGCGCCGTAGGCCACCGGGATGCCGTGCGTCTCCAGGGCCAGGACCATGGGATAACCGTCCGCGATGAGGGCAGAAGCCCCCGCGCCCGGGGGCAGGCGGCGGTGATAGGCCTCGCGCGGGTGGAAGAGCATGCGCACCCCGCGCAGCGCGCCCGGCCGTTGGGCGCGCTCGGCCAGGGCGTCCAGGAACCGCTTCTTCTTGCGCAGCATCCGGCCCATCACCGGATGGCTCTCCATGGGCGTGCCGCAGTGGTCGAACAGGTTCATGGTCACGCCCCGGCACCCCAGGCCGAAG
>Ga0180432_10002223_pt1 | contig 29412 bp, 50 predicted proteins | sample SS_ome_10_FD_132414 | JGI IMG/M metagenome (GOLD analysis project Ga0180432, IMG submission 132414) | Hypersaline lake sediment archaeal communities from the Salton Sea, California, USA - SS_1_MS_2 metaG | ecosystem: Environmental > Aquatic > Non-marine Saline and Alkaline > Hypersaline >...
AACGCCTAGTTGACCGGCAGCCTGTGCAATTCCTAAAAGTTCATTAGTCGATACAGGAATTTCACTAGATAATTTTTGAAACTCTTTACCAAATTTTTCTAATCTTTTTCCTTCAATATTAGTTGTTTTACCTACACCTACTAAAGCAGTTTCATAATCAGCAAATGATTTAGTTACTAAAGCGATAGAGGCAGCAAAACCGGCAAAAGCTACTGCAGATGTTTTAGCTGTTTTGGACAAAACTTTTTCTAGATCTTTAGTTTCTTTTTTTACTTTATCTATTTCATCTAAAAAATCTTTAGCATTACCATTAATTTCAATAATTAATTTTTGATCTTTATCCGCCATTATTTACTATCCTTGGATTTATTTTTTTCATAACGAGATTGTAGTTCTTTTAAAGCATCTAACGCCTGTTGTTCTTGATCTGCTTCCTCTTCTTCTGAAATATCGTTAAATTTTATTCTTGGTTTAAGTTTCTTACCTTGAAGTGCTGCCTGTACTTCTAGCTCTTCATAAGATTTATCTCCTATTACGGTAAGTAACATATGTAATTGACGTAAAGTCAATTGATAAAATTGATCTAATGTATATCCATATCTTTTTGCAACTGTATCGAAATAACCTACATAGCAAGGGGTTCCTTCATTCTCTGTACCTTTTATTTCTTGAAGCTCTTTATATCTTTTTTTATTTTTAATAAGAGGCATCGATAGCCTGATAGATAAATTTAATGCCTCATACATTTTTGCTGATTTATCCACTATAGAATCTTTCCCAGATAATACTTCCTTTTTAAACTCTATTATGGAGTTTTTAAATTCTGATTTGTTTATTACTAATATCCATATAATATTAAGAAGCTCTAAAGCATCCTTCTTTATATAATTAAAAATTTCATCTAAAGATCCGTATCTTTCTTGAAGTAATACTTCCTTTTGGAGAGTTAAAAGAGATATAGAAATATCTTTATCATTAATCTTGATAACCGGATTTGAGGGGCTTAGCTCTGAAACTGTAAAACTCATCTACACTCCTATAATCAAATTGTATAATTTTTATACAAATAAAGCATGTCCTTTTTTGTCTGACATTTTGTTGACACAAAGCGTCTTACGTGATATGATGGTTTCATCAGGGAGAAATTATGAAATATAAATTAGAATTAAAAAAAGTAAATCAAGAAATAGAAAAACTAGAAAAAGAATGGGATTTAGCAGATAAAAATAATGATTACCGAAAATGCGAGAAGATAACTGAAATATTAGAAAAAAAGAATAAGCTTAAAGAAGGATTGGAATTTATAATTAAATTTAGTGCGCCATAGGAGGGGATATGAGTATAAGGTTGAAAAAAAGTAAGAAAAACAAAACAAGTAAAATAAGCTTTAGATGTTTAGAGGAAGAAGAAAATAAACTGCAGCAGAAAGCAAATATATATACTGATGGTAATTTATCGGAGTATCTACTTTTTGCTGGTTTAAATTTTGTACCTAGTAAAGAAGACTTTGAAGAAACCAATAAAAAAGGGAGAAAGAAATGAAAGTATTAGTTTTATTGTTCTTAATTGTATCTTGTGCTAGTTCAATAATACCAAAAGAACAAAGAAAATTAAGTATTATTGAAGAGACTAATAATGATTATGAGGATGCTATGATTTATATTGCTAAATCTTTTGGGGATAGTTCTAAAGCAGTTAAGTACCATAATAAGCAGAAAAGAACTATTATCATAAAAGGAAATACCGAATGCAATATATTCAGGCAGTGGGGTGATCCTAATAAATATCTTTTACAATTTACTGCTACAATTAGATTTAAAGTTGGAAAAGTTCACTTGCTATTTGAAAATCTATATATCTCTAGTAGATTAGGCCAACCGGTTTCATGGGGATATAATCAATTATCTGATGATTCAAAAGTTAAAAAATCTCAGGAATGTCTTCAATCATTTATTAATGGAATTTATCAATAAAAAGGAGGGGGTTAACCCCCTCCCATATAGTTACTTGAAATCATCCGTGATTAACAAGATCCTACACCTGCTTTAGCTCTAATTGTAGCAACTTTATCTTCGCATCCATCTTGAACAAGCTTCATAGCAAGCTCAGGGATAGCAAAAGTTTGCTCTTCAAATGGGATAGGCATACCAGAACCAACAACTCTATAAAGTTCCATCTCAAAAGTATCGCCATTAGCTCGTTTCTGGCCAAGACACAGTTGACGATGTTCTGGGAAAATTGTTGAACCTGATCCGATATCAATTGTAGAAAGACCGTTGTGTGCTGATCTAACGCTAAATCTAGCGGTATCGTCTGCAGTCATTCCAATTGTACCAGAACCACCTGTAAGTTCTACACCAAGCCCAACAATTTCAACGGCTGCGCCTGTGGTAATAGTTAAAGGCGAGTCAGTAATTTTAAGATCTTCATTAAGATACTCAAGCACATTTGTTGCGCCAAGTTTCTTGAATTCGATATCAGTTAAAGCATATACGTCTACAGTCGTTGCCGTAACTGCTTTAACAATATAGATACCGTCTTTAAGATCCTCATCACTTCCAGATTTTACCGCCACAGAAGCAATCCCTGTTGATGCATCTAGAACAGATTCATTAAGAACATTAGCAAAATCCCCTACTGTACCAGTAGCAGAAGCCGCAGTTGTTGTGACACTTGCTCCTAGGAAAAGTTCAAACATAAAATCAGGCATAGATTTAACTGTAGCAGTCCATTCACTAGAAATGGTTTTCGATTCAACTGCCCATGCGAACTTGTTGGAACCTCCGAATAGCTCCTCGAATTCACTAGAAAGTGTCATCGTACCTCCACCTAGAACTTTCAAAATACCATATGGCAATCCATCACTTATCCTAAAAGGACAAATTGAATGAATACCATAATTAATTCTATTGTAACCAAAACTCATTTTTACCTCACTGTTTAATTACTTTTTCGGTTTTAAGATTTGGCAAAAACATTTTGTGCACTTCTATAGCTTCTCCCTTCTTCAGTTCGTAATAAAACTCATTCATTTTAATTACAAAATCCTTTAAAGGCATAACTTTTTTAAGGTCACTTTTTGTTTTTACTTCCTCTTTTTCTTTTTTCACATCTTCCATAAATACTCCCTTACTCTAATTAGCAGTCACTGAGGCCGTGACTTCTAGGCCAATTGTGAGTATTACTTTTTTATTACTATATGGAAAAGCATCAGGTCTGAGGCTAGACACCAGAGGTTTAGCATAATTCCGAAATACATCGGGATTTTTCATGATAACCTGCTTTAATGCTCTTCTATATCGTAAAAGTTTATATAATGTATTTGATCTTTGCGATTCTCCTTTATCAATAGTAGCTATTTGAAATGTGATAACAACATCTTCAATAAAATTATCTACATTAGCTTCTCTTGGCGGAGTATCAACTAGACCATACTGAATCCAAAATCCTTTATAATTAAGTATCCTTGAATCTAATGTTTCAAAAATATATTTATCAGTTGGTATATGATCTAAAGTTAAAGAATCATTTTTTTCTGCATTAATACAATCAATTTCATCATTTAATTTTTCTTTAAATAATGTTTCTATATCTTTAATCATTAATTCTTCATCATAAAACATTATTTAACCTTTCCTGTTACAATTTGTTTAATATGTTCTTGTATAATAGCTTTCCATCTTTCACGTCTTCCGTAAAGCCTGGAATCTTTAGATTTATCTCCCGGCCCTCCTGTAATAAATATAAATTTACGTTGAGGTAAAGTTTTTCTAGGAGCATCACTTTGGTGAAATTTGCCGTAAGGAACGGATGTACCTATTTGAAGAGATTTTCTTCCTAAAAAGAATATCGAATATCTATGATTTTTAGATAAGGTAGAATCTTTTAAATCTCCGGTTTCTCCGAATAAAATTGGTGCCCATGGATGCCCTGTTTTCTTTTCTTTTAATGCTTCTGCCCTTTCTCTTTTTGTTTGATTACCGAATCCACTCATAGCATTGTAATTAAAGCCTCCTAGTGGATTATAAAGCCCTTCACTTTTAAGATTAAATAATTGTTTCTGTGATCGATAAAAATCAGAAGCAATTAACCTAAAAGGTGTGCGAAAATCATCAGTAAATCTTCCTAATGCATTAATAGATCTTTCAAAATCTTGATTATTTCTAATAGTCCATTTAAAAGGTTTATTATTGCTTTTTCTTACCAATTATCTGCTCCTTTCTCAAATATTCTGCCAGTTGTCGCTTTAACAGACATCTTATTCTTTTGTGTAGGAGTACCTATATAAACTGCATCGGGTAATTTCATAGTAGGTTCGCATTGACGACAAGTCTTTTTATCTTTTTCAGGAACTAGCGCTTTCATAAGCATTTCTGCTTTTTTACACCATGTAGGTTTTTTATCTGCTTCAGCATAATCATTTAAAATATCATCTACAATACAAGCAACTTTAAACATTTGAAGTTGCTTTAAAACTTTAAATGACTCGGGATTTTGTAATTCAGTTATAGGCATCTCATAAAGTGTGCCTATTTTAGAATCAATCATTGCGGTAGTATTAGCAATAAATAGATCTAAATCAGTATCATCTACTGCAGCTTCTGTGTTATCTGCAAAATCTCTAAACATTGCTTTTACATCGTCTTTAGTTGCATAGCTCATGTTGACATTCCCTTTTTTCTAATTTGTTTAATCTATGAAAAATCTCTCTTACATTTTTTTCTAATTCCTCTATTCTTCTTTCTTTACTCTCACTTCTTACACTTATTTCTGCTAACTTTACTTTAACAGCATTTAAGTCTAAAAAGATTCCTCTTAAAAAGAAAGCATTAACTGATAATCCTAAGGTACACAATGAACCCACAATACTGATAATAACAATATATTCAATTTTCATCTTCTATCCTTGAATCGATTATAACCTCAAAGAATTCTTCATCGAGGAATGTATTTTCATCATATATTTTTTTAGCTTTTGCTATATTATTACATTTTAAATTTATATAAGGAAAAACACATTTAAAACATTCAGCTACTAGTTCAAAACAGTACAGATTTTTATTTCCTATTTTAAACATATAGTCGTACTCTATATCTTTAAAACCTAAAGCAGCATCTTGAATAGCATATTTAAATTTATCATAATCTCTTATAAATGTTGGTTTACATCCTATAACTAAATCTTTGGTAGTTAAAAAGGTAACTAAATCAGTTAATACCGCTCCTTTTCCAGTTGCTTCTGCTACATATCGAATATCAGTATGATCAATTTTTCCTATGTAAATACCTGCATGTTTTATTTCAGTAGGATTAATTAAATTGGAAAGTTCTCCATTTGTTTTAGTTAAAAACACTGTACCTATTTCGATACTTTCTCTCCATTTATAATAATGTATTCCTGTTATTTTTTTATGAGTAAAAGGGAAATGCAGCTTTCCCCAAAACTTTATAAAAGGTGTTAATATTCTAAATAATAAATCAATCATAATTACGCCTATGAAGTAACTACCTCATGAAAAATTAAATTAAATCCTACAGTTTTATCTGAGGCAGTATCATTCTTATAGGTAACAATAATTTGCATGTGTTCAAAAACATCAGCATCGTAATCCGATTTATCTGAATAAAGTAATTCTGATACTACAACATCAAAACCGAATTGGTTTAATAAAATATCCGCCGGCATCCCATAAGCTGCAGCTATATTAGCATCTACAGGAGATTTAACAAGTAAGTCTACACGATCTAAAGCATTAGCATCTATAATTTCAAGCTTATTAATTTTGGCCTTTGTGTAGGGTACTACAAAGACAATATCCTTCTCTTGCCCAGCTGGAATAGTCTCTTTTACTCCATGCTTACGACGAAATAATTTAGAGCCATCCTTTAACACTTTTGTAGCAAATGGTTCTCTTGAGTAGAAACTTCCAATCTTTTTATTAGCATTAGGTAGATAATTAGCTTCGTAGTTTTCATTTTCATCCTGATCCAATGAATGTTTAAAAATTAATGGGCCGTCAATGGCCACCAATTGATACTGATCATTGGTTTTATAACTAAAATGATCTAGCAGTTTGCTATTCACTTCATTTTTCCAATCTAAATAATTTAAATTAATTGTAATCATATCATTCCTCAACTTCACCGATAAAAATACTATAAGCCTGTAAATCCCTTCTTTGACTACTAGAGTTTGATTTTGCAAAAATTTTTACACTGCTATAAAATTCCACTGGATTACTAAATCCTAATTTACAAATATTGCCACCTTTATGAACTTTTAGTGGGTAGGTAATATTTCTCCCATCTGTCAAATTAAAGTAATCTAAAAATGCATTAATGTCTTGCTCTAGTATAATAGAGTTATCAAGTTCAACCTTGAGAATGACATCATCATTGTTAAATTTAAATAGCGAAGTTACATAAATTCCCTTACCTTCAAAATTAAAAATTTCTATATAGTCGTCAGTAACTACAGGTAAGTTTATTTTATTTTTTGAAAAGAAATGTTTTAAGTTAGCACCTATATTAATTTTCATCTTAACCCACCTGGATAATACTTCCTAAATATTTTTTAGACTCACCTGTCTCAGATCTTGCCTGAATTTTTAATGAACTTGAGGATTTCATTGGGAAATTAGGTGTAAAATAAAAGACTTTCAACGCATCATTCCAACTTACATAAGTCTGTGGTTGAGATGCCGAATTCCAATCTGACACATCTTTAAATTTCTCAACATTGATATCAAAGATTTCAATACCATCAATCTCTAGCCTTACCCACACCTTTTTATTATTAAATGATAGCAGAAAACCTGATATTGTAATGATGCCAATTCCACTATATATATCGTAATAGGTTGTATCACTTAATACATAATCTTGATCATATTCTTGCAATATCTCTAATTCTGTACTTATTGATGTTTCAGAGTCAACGAGTAATCGCTGACTCCCATCAGGTTTAAGTATAACATCGGCTGCGTATTCTTCATCACGACCGACTATTCTCACACTCTCAGATTGTTTTTGCTCTTCAATATCAGCCATCTAAATTATACCTCTAATCCTAACAATGTACTGTAAACATCTTGTGCTTGATTATCACGGTTAGTAATTGTTATTCTAATTACTTCAGTGGCATTTGCTTTGCAGATTTTCTTTAGTGGTATTTCAATATTAGGCATCGAAGTTGAGTTAAATCCTACGAACTTAGATACTGCATTTACTAGTACTTCTACTTTTAACTTACCTGATCCACTAACCCAAACTTGTTCACCTAAGAAAGTTTTCGCTGCGGTAACTGTATAATCATGATTAACAGATGCATCCTTAGCAACTGCGGAACTTGTATTATAATCGCAAATTTCATCCCCAGCTTGATCGCTAACCATTTCTACAGGTACAGGATTGGAAGCATCTACATCAACATCTCCAATTTGAAGATTAACATTTGCATTTAAATTATCATGTGTTGATTGATCTACGGTAAGCGTACCCCCTGCGTCTGATATTGGTACAGGATTAGCATTATCTACATCAGCGTCACCTACTTGCAAGTTAGCATTAGCATTTAAATTATCGTGTGTACTTTGACTAACTACCGAGTTAATACTTCCATCTGCATTAACATCAAGATCGTCTGTACCATCAGTTATTATAATTTTTTCCCCTGAAGGAATACTTGCATTTACGTCAATGCTTCCATCTGCATTAACAGCTAGTTTATTCGCTGGTGTTGTTGGATCGGATACATTGATATCAAGATCTCCATCACTCTCAGTTCTTACTGGTAAACTTGAATCATAATCTGCCATGACTATTCTCCTTTAATTTGTTCTTGCAATTCTGAAATTCTTTCATCTTGCAGGTTAATATTTTCTTTTAATCGTTCAATTTCTTCTAATCTTTGAGCTATTTTAAGTTCGAACTCTGCCCTAGCAGCTTGTACTTTCATTAACTCAACTTGTTTTTTCTTCTTTTCAATATTCATTTTATGCATCCTTTAAGCTACCTATAATTTTAGCAGCATAATTATTAACTTTTCCAGAAGTATTATTAGCTTTTACTTTAATAATTGATCCTGCACTATATTCAATTCCTCCAAAAGGAGAAACAAAATCATAAGCTCCATGCGCTGTTCTTCTTTTGCCTATTATAGCTGTATCGACTAAAACAGAATACTCACTAATACTGCAGCCGCTTGCCTCTACATGTTGTAAGGCTAAAATTTTCCCTGTTGGTACAGTATAAGTAACGATATCAATCGTAGAACCTATAGCAACAGAATTCTGTTCATCAAATGCATTAATTGCTTGGCCAGCAGTAAAAATAACTGGAATAGGGTTACTAGACAAATTTGCAACATTAACATAAAGGGATGATTTATTATTTTGACTTTTATCCCATGCCTCTATTGCGTTAATTAAATCCATTTTTTACCTTGAAAAACAAGGGGGATTTCTCCCCCTTTATGATTACTTTTCGTCTTTTATGACTTTAACAGGTTTTCCCATAGGCTTTTTTTTCATTTCTTCATCGTAATCTTTTTTAGAAATTAACCAAGCCCTACAACCTTCAGTTTTAAGTTCTTTTACTTCTTTTTCATTAAGCTCAAATTCTTTAAATGTAAGTCCAACAACATGAGAACCTAATCTAAATTGCTTGGCCGGATGACGTTTTCTAAGTTTCAAAGATACTTTAACTAGTTTTTCTTTCTTTTCTTCTGCCATTTTATCCTCACAGAAAGGAGGAGGGCCAAGCCCTCCTCATATTAGGTATTAGTAACTTTAATCATTTTTTGCCATAGACCGTAGCCGAATCCTACTCGATAATCGATACCATAAAGATATTTTTTTCTCATGAATCCTGCATCACTGTCACCTTCAAGAGAATTAAACTCTGGATTTTGACGGTTTTGCTTAATAATAGGTTTCATACCATCAGAGATATCTGCAATATACCAATCATTAGCATCTGTTAATCTTGAAGAGTAAGTAATTTGAGAAATTCTACCTTTCATAGCGTTGTCACTATTATTGATAAGTCTCAAAGTATTTAGCTCAATGAATTGATTCTTCAATTGAACTGGACAAACAACTCCAATTTTAACTTCTCCTTCATTCCAAGGCTCACCTGTATCATCTTTGTAAGATAACATAGTTGCCTCAGCAGTATCAATATCAGCTTTAATTTGCGCTAAAGTTGAGCCTGTACCTGTTTGAAGATTTGATTGAACACCTGATTCCCCTTCTTGGTGAGAAGCGGAGAAAAATGGTTGTCCATCATAACAAAGCTCAGTTGTTCCATCTACTAGAGCTTCAATGAAAAGTTTTCTAGGATGGATTCTTGCTTTTCTAGCAAGGTCATTAATTCTGATTTGAACATTACCTAATTGATCATCTTTAAGAGCGTTTCTATCTACAGATAGTGTTGCTTCAAAATCTTTATTAGGAATTTCGTAATCAAATTCACCTAATGATTTAAGTTTTCTTTCATCAACCCATTCAGTTAAAGAAGGGGATTGACCAAGCCATCCATAACTTTCTTTATCTGATGTTGAATTTGTTTCCATGATAAAAGGCATTACATCGGCCGGATCTTCAGCATTATTAAATGCTTTCACAAAAGCCGCGTTTAGACCTTTTCTCAGAGTTACTAATTCTTTTCCTGCATATGTACTCATAATCTAAACTCCTTTTAATTAAACTGCGTAGTTATCAATTCTAACACGTACTTCGGTACTAGAAATGAATTCTACAATTCTTCCAACTGCTAACTCATTAGTTCCTTGAGTTGTAGAAATAGTATTATCATCAGATGCATAAGCTATAGAGCCTACATCTGCCTGAGAAAAACCAGTTCCATTCATCAAGAAAGCACCATACTTCTCTGCTCGACAAGTTAAATCCCCTGCAGCTCCTGCAGAATTATCAACTTTCTCATAAGCAATACCAGCAAAAGCAGCTCCTGCTTCTGCAGCCATTGGTGCCAAATATCCTGCAGCATTATGCTTTACTATTGCGCCTTGATAAATAATATCAGAAGCAACAACAGGATGAGCTAATAGCTTGCCTTCTTTTTCTTTTCTATCAACATTTTCTGTTAATGCAGCCATTTTTACTCCTTATTACTTGTTGTACTCAACGTACTCTTTATCAGTTAAGCCAAGTTGCTCAGCAATTTCCTTTTCTTTAGCAGAAAGTACAATCTCATCATCCTCAGGTGTCTCATCAGATCCTTTGGCTTTTGTATTCATCTTTTCATTTAAAGAAAGAACTTCAAGCATGTCCTTACCTTCATTAAGAGCAACTAGTTGCGCCTTATTAATTTTCCCCTCAGCGAAAAGCTTATCATGAACTTTTTCCTTATCAGATTTTGTAATCTTATCTTCAAGTTCTTTAACCTTATCACTAAGCTCAACATTCTTGGCCTCTTCAGCATCAAGTTTGCCTTGAACCTCAGAGACTTTGTTATTCAGTTCAACAATTTTCTCATTGTGAACTGAAAGTTCAATAGTTGTTTCTGTTGTCACTTTTTCAGCTCCTTGTGATTTATTATTAAGTTCGACAATGGCATCCATTTTCAGGAAAGGATAATTTGTTAATGCGCCTCCTACTAAGGTGGCACCAAATTTTTCCCCTGAGTGTGGATGTTTGTAACTAAATCTAAATTCAGGAGAGAAATATCTGTATTCCTTTTCGCTTAAAGCAGTAATACCTTTTGTATTCCACATGACTTGAGCATAAAGCGTTTGCTTATCAAAAGATAAGAAAACATCTTTAAACCATCCGAACGCCTCATTTTTCTTATGATCCTCGTTTATGCTCAAGTCAACGCCTGTAACTTTAGATTTAAAATTACTTTCCATTGACTCCAAATGTTCTTGTGTTATGACTAACCTACCGTGGATAGGATGCTCACCTTCTGCTACTCTTGCTATTTCAATTATGTGAGGCAACCCTTCATGTAGATCTATAGTTTTAAATTCAGAAGAAAGATTAACTTCTCCTTTATCATTGAATGAGATTTCTTGGCAGCATGGTACTTCTATAAGTTCGCCGATAAATCCTACTACATCCCTTCCAAGAGTTACTTTAGTTTCTGTAGGAGAAATTTGCTTTTCAGATATCGCTACAGCAATAAATTCATTATCATTTTCTTCAATATTATAATCCCAAAAATATTTAGATTTCAAATACTCTCTTGCTTCTTCCTCAGTTTGAAATCTTTCTTTTCCTAGAATTACTTTATGAATAATAGCTCTATCTGAAATATTATTTTCTTCTAGAAATTTTTCAATATCAGTATCTATCTCTAATATTTTCTCTTCTCTAATAAAATCTTTTAAAAAATTCATACTATCCCCTTACCTTTACAAATATGACATTCCTTTGTTTCACCATTAGGCATTTCTATAACGCCCATCCCATGACATTTCCAACAAGCTTGCTTAAAAATTCTAATTAACTTTTTCATAGCGTAATACTCTTCTTAGCTGTTGCTGATGGAGATAAAGTAGATACCTCCAACCCATCAACTCCTTTTGATGTTTTTAAATTTGCTCTTAAATATGATTTACAATTATGATGTAGAGGCGGCGAATATCTCAAGCTCTCAGCATCATTTGTATTAAAAGTTGTTCCTGCTAATTCCTTACAAATAGCAGATTTAGGTGCAATGTTTATAAATGTAAAAGAATGAATTTCCTCTAAAACATCTGGTTCAAAGAAAAAGGCATCTCTTCCTTCATTTACCATTAATGCTGCTGAGTTATTTCCTTTCACTTCTACTTGATTAGATTCAATAAATTTCTCAGCATCATCTTCCATTGACTGCCTAATAACATTTTCATCAGATGATTTAGTCTCAATACCTGAGTAAGAAAAATCAATTCTCTTTTTAAGTTCTTTTATTGAATCTTCACTAATCAAGTCAGATTGTTTTTGAATCAATACTTGAATATAAGTTGGGAGCTTTGAGGCATCATTTAATTTTATTTCATTAACAGATTCTCCATATTTTTCTACCATTCTAATCATATCTCTTTCATGATTATTAAGCTCAACATTTCTCATTGAAGGTATTTCTTTCTTGGCCATATCTATTGCTTTGAAAGCAGTATCAGTTAATGAACGCTTAAGAGATTTTTTTAAATCATTAACTCCGCTCATTTTAATTTTACTTGTGGCCAATTGTTTTTTGCTATCAGCTAATTGCTTATATCTATTCATCACATCATTGATATATTTTGCTGAGGAAAATTCTAAGGTAGCTCGAATATCATCTGCTATTCTGCTTCCTTGCTTAGCAATCAATGTTCTGGGTGTTTTCGGAGTTCCCTTCTCAGATAGTTCAACGTCATCTTGCTCTTCTTGTTTTCCAGAATCGCCTCCATCAGAATTATCATTAGAAGAACTATTAGAAGACTTCTTATTATCTTCATTTTTAGCTTCCTTGTTTTCAAGCATATCTCCATCAGCTTTTTTAGGTAGATTGTGCGATCTTCTTACATGATCTTCTAGAGGCTCATCAGCGGTAATAATTCCCTTCTCGACATAACCAGTTACAACCCTCATAAGCTCTTCGCCTGCTTCATCAGCAATACCAGAATGAATGAGTTTCGGCATAACCTCAACGGAATCGCCAAAATTTAGGCGAACAAGATTAGGAATTAAATTTAGATTAATTGTATCAGCAATCTTGTCTGCAATGTATTCTATTCCATCACGGAAAAATTCAACAGATTGTGCGGTAGAAGATCCTACTGCAGCATTCCCTCCAATACCCATTTCAAGCCACATCGCAATTATAGCACCTGCTATTTCTTCATTCTCTGCTTTAATCGCTATTTGTACTTTTGCAGGATCAAATGTATTAGCTTGATCTAAATTTAAATTATATCCATCAGGTAAAATAATATGTGCTGATTCCGCCTGAGTATATTCAGTCAAAACATCCATAGCATGTTTATATTCATCAGATTCATAATCAATACCAGGAGGAAGAGTTAAAACAGGTACACCAATAGCGCCTTTCTCGATTCCAATAGCTTGAAGCTGCTTATATAAAAGTTTTCTTTTATAATTTCCGTAAAGCATTCTACAGAATGGATAACCTGTATCATTCCCTTTCTTTTCATTGTAAAAAATCAAGAGAGTATCGGCGTCCATGTCTTCATTAACTTCTACATCACCTGATTGTGTTTGATGGATTTTCTCTAATATCCCTTCGCGGTTAAATTTCCACTTATCTAGAGTTCTTTGATCACGCCAAGCTATATTAGCTAGACCAGTGTACGGGCCAAAAGGCTTTTCAACTCTATTTTTATGCACTACTTCAAAAACAGAATGGCCGTGCCAGGGAAATGTTAAAATTTCATCTAGCTTGGCCTTCCATCCATCAGGTACATTATTGAACAGGATATGATGAATTAATGCCGCTACTTCTAAATCTTTCTTTTCATCAGATGCTGGTTCAATATCCCATTTAGCAGATTTTATAGGGTTGTTGATTGCATGATAAGGTTTTCTGATAGAAGCATCTGATAAGAGCATTTTAGCATAAGTCTCTTGACCTGCTTCTCCGATTAGGTTTTTTAGATAATCATTTTGGACTGTATCTGCTGTTATTAATGTCCCTGATTTGCCTTTAGGTTTGAAATTAGTTTTAGGAGTTTCTTTTTCCGTAAAATCTTGATCTGCCATGATGCCTCGATTAAGGGTATTAAATTTATTATTGACTGAAATCATAAAATTGTAAAATGAATTAATTTGTTCTGACAACCCAAATCAATATTTTTTTATGACGCGGAGAGTATTAGGCATACGATTTTATTTGATCGCAGAAGCTCATATTTCGATTCTAAGCTTCTCTAGTTTTGAAACGTGATGAATGAGTCGTATTTTTCTTTTGAAACGATTTACGGTAAGGTTCTGATGTTTTGTTGGTGTCTTTCATGCTACCCACGGAACCTAATTCATCCAAATGCTGAATTGCTTGAGTTGCTGAATCAACTTGATCATCATGCTTACCATTAGGAAATACCATTAATTCTAAGATAAAGTCATTTATCCATGGAGCTATCATAGGATCAGGAAAGTATATATCTCCCGATTTAAATAACGGAGCCTGTGACTGTGCGCGTTCAACTTTAGATCCATTCGGTTCAACTTCAATGATACGCTTAATATTATTTTTGCGAAGCATCGAAATGATACCTGGACCATTAGCTTTATCTTCAATCAACAATGCTTTATAGTCAGGATGTTTAGTTATAAACAATTCACATGCCTCTAGAGTTTTATCAAATCCCATTCTAGATCTAACCATATCAGGTAAAAGAAATATATCACCGGTTGAACTCCTCCCCCACTCAGTGCCTACAACAAAATCAGTCTTATTTTTTTTATTCTTAGACTTTTCTTTAAAAGTCATATCCCATGAGTGACATTTATAAACTATGTCTTTTGGTATTTGAGTATAGAATTTAAAATGTTCTCTTTTAAAAATATTACCATCTGCAGGAGCAGGACGTTGCTGCATTTGTCCTGCAAACATTTCTGCATCAGAAACTCGCATAGCTTCTAAATCATCTTCATTGTGTTTCGCTTTCCAAAGCGCTTCGCCTTTTTCACGCGGATCAAATTCACTTTTACCATCTTCATTCAATGCAGGAAGATTGAGATGATAAAATTTAAATTCACTTCCTCCATCTAAAAGAAACCCTGCTAAATCGTCTTCATGCAATCTCTGCATAATAATTATTATCGGAGTATCTTTAGAATTTACTCTAGATTTGATTGTATTATTAAATCGATCATTAATTCGTGAACGAATTGTATCACTGGCAGCGTCATCAGGCTTAAGCGGATCATCAATTAAAATTGCACCATTAAACTCAAAAGGTGCATCAGGATCTTGAACAGTACCAGCACCAAATCCAGTAATCTGCCCTCCTGTTGCTACGGCATACATACCTCCGCCCATATGATTAAACCATTTCTTTTTGGATTGTGAATCTTGTTTCAAAACCATTGGCCATCGAGATTGATACTCATCACTCGTTACAATTTCTTTAATTGCAGAACTATTATCTAACGCAAGATCATCAGAATAAGATAAATGTAAAAATTTACATTTAGGGTTACGAGCTAAACACCAACTAACAAATGCTTTAATTACAATTTCTGTTTTTGAATATCGCGGAGGAAGATTAATTAGCAGGTAGGTAATCTCTCCGCGATAAACTTTCATAAGAGCATCACAAATAGAATCATGATGCCAGTTTTCGAGAAATTCTTCTCGTTTAATTTCTCTAAACATCCATTTCAAGAATTTTTTTAAATCTTCTTCAAGCTCTAATGTATCTAATCGATGCTGTATGGATTCAACTGAAGGAATTTCTAGATTACTTATCACTTTGAGTTTTCTCCGCCATTGCTTTAAGAGAAAGCAATTCTTCCTTGGAGAGTTTTTTTAAATCAATTGAATTAGTATTTTCCATAGAACCAGTTAAATTAATATTTGTCTGTTCACGTTCTTTTCCAAGAATATGATTCACAAACCAATTAATTTGAACTTGATCCCCTCCCTCCATAGATTTAAGAATAGACTTAATTACCATTTTGTCTAAAGCAGGAGTATTAGCTGCCCGATATAATTTATTAAGTTCTGCCTTAGGGAGAGTAATATAGCGATTAAGTATATTTTTAAATTGTGTTCTAGTTTTAAGAGACAAGGCTTTTTCTTCATCAGTCATCTTCGGTCTACCAAAGCCTTTAGATTTAGTATGCCCTTTTTTAAATTGTGTCGCACGTTGTCGAGCCGCCTTCTCAGGATCTTTTGACATTTTAGATTTGCCTTTCTTTTTTACTGCCATGCGATAGCCTTTTTTATGCCTAATTACTATTTCGCCTTGAATTAATGGTATCACATTCTATCGACGATCGAAACCTCAAGTCAACTATTTATTTTTTGTTTAGACGCACAAGTAAACCTCAGATGTAAGATCGAAAAGTGAAAGTGACACTTTATCACTTTTTCTACTTACACTCCACTTTTTTACGGTACACGCACACATATATTTTATTTTTATGTATTATATATATAAAACAAAATATCACTTTATAACTTCCTTAGCGGTTTTAATGACTTGACGCGGATCTGAAATATAAATAAAGTATCACCGAGTGATAAAATTTTATCACTTTGACGCAAAACTAAGACACAATGCAAGGTAACAACTCTCCGCGCAGTCACAGTGCACCAAAACAAAAATGATTGAAGTGATACTTTTAAAAGTGACACTTTTTATCACTAAATTTTTAATTAAATGCTGTCAGAACTTTCGATTGACTCTCCGATCCCAGAGATATGGAACCCTTTATTGGTATTTTTTGTAGTAAAACCTGCATCATTCATGGCGTTTAAAAAGCTCATTTTTCCCATTTGATTTTTAGAATCAAGATAGGTTTGCTGCCATGTAGCAAACATTTTCCATATTTTTGATCTTAAAATTTTCTCTTCTTTATCCAAAAATACAGAAGTGATATGACCGTCTACGTCGATAGGTTCTTCAATAATAGAATTAATAAAGCTCCAAATACAGTCATCTTTCTTTGACCATTTATCGACATTCTCTTGACTTTTAATAGTTTTTGTATATTCACCATTATTATCTACGGCCAATTTTTTAAGGCCATTCAATGCAAAAGTAAGTACACCAAGAGGATCATTATTAAATAGATCTTTAGCAATTTCGGTATTAGGTCTACCATTATATTGCTTACTAAAATTGATAATACTGAAACGCCTTTTCATAGCACCACTATAACCTTCGCCGGTAATGGGCATCTTATTAGCGCCAAAGATATGTAGAGCAGGCAGCTTAGTATAAACATCATCACGCTTCTTAATTTCAATTCTAACGATGTCCTGGTCATCTACTTGCTTAACAATATCATCATCAATCCTACAGTTGGTTTTGATATCGCTTACGATATTCATAAGCTTACCAATCATAGAGGTCATATGAAATCCATGGAACTTATCAGGAGAAACACCACTGATATTTTTATCATTCTTATGGAGTTGCTTTAGTATTTTTATAGTTGTTGATTTCCCTGTAGATGTTTTACCTAGCAAAACAAAAAATTGAGGAAATTTAGGCATTAAGCTTGCGCCAAACATTTGTTGAACAAGGTCAAAACTTTCTTTATCTTCTTCTAGATACTCATATAACCAATCTTCAAAATCATCATTACGTCTAGAAGTATCATGAAGATAGTCACTATATTTTTGTTCAATAATAGTAGTACAGAAATCACTTTTGTCATGTTCTTTAAATACTAATTGATATTCGTTATTTTTATTTCTCTCTAGATGGAGAGTACCATCTAAGAAATTGGCCATATCATTTCGAGGAGCAAATAGATCGACATCCTCCGGCTTTTCAGGAACGTAAAGTGTGAACATTTTAAATACTGAATCAAGCTTTCTTATGGAGAGTTTATTCTTATATTTAGAATTTAACTTAGTTTTTAGAATATGAATTTTAGCTTCATCCAAAAACTGCCAGTGCTTATCTTTGTAGTAAAATAGATTCACTGCATCTTGTTTAACAATTAATCCACTACTAAATGTTTCGCTATCTTCATCAAAATCAGCGCCGAATATGTTCTCCATAAGCCATCTAACGCCGATAAACTCATTATTAAGCTTAGTAGGTGACTCAGCATTTGCAGGCATATCAACAGTAGTAGGGCGCTTCTCAGGATCTAATTTTTTCCAGATGGTACACTTAGCAGAGCAGTAAATTGATTTACATTCATCTTGACAACCAAAATTATAATTGTTATGCCGCTCATATATATTATTAATAATCGCTGTTAATTCTGATAGCGGTAAATCATTCTCAGATGCCCATGTTGACAAATCCCTTTCACATGCTTTTTGCGTTTTACCTGTACGAAAATAGTCGTTTACTATACGGAGCGCAGCATTGTTTCGACCGATATCATCACATCTAGATTCTAGCATTTTGGTAATACATATTTTTCCATCATACTTTTCAAAAGGAGATGGTTTAACTAATGTACCTGCTTTTTCCTTTTCAATTTCGTATGACTTTCGTAGTACTTTTTCATATTCAGAAACCAAAACCTCAGAGGTTTCGTTTTCCATTTCAACATACTGCATGAAATCATAACAGTGAGGCTCTTCACATTCTTCTAGAATATTATCTAACTCTCCAAGCCTTACAACATTCTTATAAAGTCCGCTCTTTTCATGTTTAGTAAAAGGAACTCTAAATTTACGATTATAGTTATAGATAGAATCATCTAGTGTAGGGAAATCATCCTTCAAATGCTTAGCTAAATCTTTTAATTGATTTGGTAAATGTTCATTTGCTTCTAATGGAAATAAACTAAAAGGAATCATTAAATGAAATCCTTTATTACCACTAAAAAATAAAACATATTGGTTGTTATTAAGCTTAAGCCATTTAATAAAATTATCTACATCGTAGAGAGCATCTGCAGGATCATCTGCATCGAAATCAAAGCTAACCATATTTAAAGCAGGTCTAGCTATTCCCTCATATTGAGTAAAGGTTTTACCATTACATTTAAATTCAGGATTAGAGGGCGTTTGACCAGATAAATGATATTCATATATGGATTTGCCTTCAGTATCCTTTTTATTTGTATCCCATTCGAGTTTTAAATAATCGTTATCTAGATCGAAATAACAGCAATATGCTGTATCTCCGTTATGATTTAGAATTTTATCATACAGATTACAGGACTTTAGGTGCCCTTGAGTTAACTTAGAATGCTTCTTGCTTAAAAAGTAATTAACGTAGTTTCTCATTTAATTTCCCTGAAAAATAATATTAGAAAGCACTTTTTTTAATTTGACAAGGAGATTTTTTATTTCTTATAATTTTAGATACTTCGATATCCTTTCCCTGATAAGATTGGTGATGAGAGTCCTTAGGCATCTGATTTTTCAGGTGCCTATCTTTTTAGTATTCAAATAAAAATAAATTTTCATATTGACAAAAAACTTGTTGACGATATCGCTTGGATATCTTTTAATAGGTTTTCAAAATTAATTATCAGGGAGAAATAAAATGAATGAACAAGAAATAATTATAAAAGATTTAAAATCAAAAATTGAAATTGCTAATCTTAAAATAGCAGAGCTAAATCAAAAAAATCAAATTATGAATCAAGCCTTAAAAAGCGAATCAGAAGAATTAATGAAACTAAGAAAAGAAAGGAAATCATTAATAGAATCTGCTGATAGAGAAATTAACCAACTAAGAGGAGATATAAAACTTCTAGAAGACGACAACAAAGCTATATCAGAACATAATATTGCATTGGAAAATAAAATAAGAGTACTTAAAAAAGCTATGAAGGAGTTATTATAATTATGAAAGCAGAAATCAATTTAGAAAACAAAGAAGAAGCAGCTAGACAAGTTGCGCTTATTCAAAAATCAATCGATGAACTTCTAGAGGTTATTGAGACGCAGAAGAATGAGCTTTTAAATAATGTTAAAGTTATGAAAGAAGCAGAAGATCATATTAAGACCTTGGAGAAAAGCACTATTGATTTGACTCAAACGATAAAGGGCATTCATATGATTCTAGGATCTAGAAAAGATAAGTTTGAAGGAGATGAAGAGATGAACGAACTTATGAACCATTTATCCGTATTCGTAATGGGATCAGGTTCAATCAAAATAGGAGTAATGGAAAATGAGAGAAAAAACAATAACAGTTAGTCCTGCACAAGCTCAAAGTTTATTCAATGTAATAGATCATTTGGTAGCTGAAAATATAGAGTTAAGAGAAGCTTTAGCGAAACAAGAAGCTAGAAATAAATTTAGCTCAGAAGATTATTATAGGGAATTAAGGAAGGAGATAGAAAATGAGTCAACAAATGGGTTCATCACAACTGCTAGATTTCAAAACCAAAGTAGACGTGGTAGTAAAGCTTTTTCCTAATGATGCTCATGCATGTGTGGATAAAGTGTTCTCTACTCCTTTTGAAGCAGAAAAATATGTAGCTAAAAAAGAAAAACAAGGATCTAATTATAAATATGAAATTGAATCTAAGGAGATAGAGTGAAATTATTAAAAAGAATATTTTTTGTTTTAACTAATTGGTTAACTATATTAACTTCGCCGGTATGGGTGCTTCCTGTATTTTTATTTCTAATTTTTACTGATTCTAATTGCGCCTATAAATATTTCTTTAAAGGTCAATTGTCTATATTTTTCGAGAAATAAAATGGGAAAAACTCAAAGAAAAATATATGAAGATTCTCGTTATTATTTATCCTTATATAATTTGGATGTTGTAGAGATAAATAAAAAAGATTCTGATTTTATTACTTTGAGATTAATAACCAGCGATAAAAAAGTTGTAGCTAGAAAAACAGTATCAAAAATAGATTTTAGCTATCCTATGCAGGTACAAGATTTAATTTTAATTCATGCTACCGATAGAGGTAATAATGAAGGCTTAAGGGAATAGGAATGAAGGTTAGAGTTAGAAAATGCGTTTCATATAGATACTATAAAGTTCCGCAACAAGATGGAGAGATAGGGATTAAAGACATTGAAAAGCTAGATAAAATAGAGTTTATTTTTAGCGAAGGAATGAGCGAGCAAGAAAAGAAACGTATATTAAATAGATGGAAAAATAAAGACATAACCATAAAGGAGTAAGTATGAAATTTGTAATTTACAGAGACAAGAAAGGCGAATGGCGCTGGCATTTAAAAGCGCGAAATGGACGTATTGTTGCGGAGAGCGGCGAGGGCTATAAGAGTAAAGCGCATTGTAGAAAGATGGTTAAAAAGATTGAAATGGGTGCTTTTAGCGCTGAAATAGTGGAAAAATTATGAATCAAATAATGAATGAAAATCCTAAAACTCTCCAAATGAAATTCGTTACCGGCGAACTTCAAGGCCTCCGTGAGGTTTTAAGTTATCTTTGGGATGGAGAACAAGAAGCTTTTAATGCTCTACTATTTATTAAATCTAACTATAAGCAATGGCCTGATATGATTAAATGGCTTAAAGATAATCGAATCAAAGGTAAAAAATTAGTTGAGCTTATGCAAAATGAATCACCTGATGGAAAAGGATATCATTTAGGTGCTACTAAAATTATCTCTATGATGGAAGGATTAAAATTTAGAGAAAGAATGATTAAAGCAAATGAGTTAATGTGATGAACAAATTAATTTTAAAACCGCTAATTAAAAAGAATGATGGAAGATTTTGTAAAATAGATTTCTATTGCAAGTACCCATACAAAACCACGATGAATCGAGAAGAGATTAAAGAGCATTTAGAGGATGGCTGGGAAATTAAAATAGATATGTCAGCGGTGGGGAAATCTATTAATTATAAATCATTAAAGATTACTGAATATGATGTTTATATGAGATTACTTACTACTTTTGAAAAAAGAATAAAAGAAGGTGATACTCAATTTTTAAATAGAATTATTAGAAATGGTGGGTTTATTAATTATATAAATAAATTGGAGAAGAAATGAAAACGAAATGCATTCATTGTGAACATGTGTACGCTTTAGATCAAAATAATAAATGCCCTTCTTGTGGAAAACAAGGAGGATATTTACAGGAACCTAAATTAAAAAAGATAGGTGATTTAGATATTCATTTGGAAGATGTTTTAATTCATACTAAAAGCGCTAATGAATATCAGGTAAAAGAAATACAGTCATCAGGTATTGTTGCGGTAATTATTAGAACTATTTTTCCACATTTAACAGGCAAAAGAGCATATATTTCAAATGTTAATATTAATGAATATGAGGTAAAATAGATGAATCAAATTAATAATATCCAAAGAATATTAAATAAAGATAAATCTGAAGCAGATAATAATATTTCTCATTTTACTATTGAGGAAAAATGTTCGGCCATAGCTAATTGGTATCAATGTTCTGAAATTAAATTTGATATGTCTTTTGTAAATTCTGTTCATGATCATTTTATAAGATTTGGGAAATGTTCTGAAAAGCAAATATATGCAGTAGATAAAATTATAAATAAATTTAAAATTGATGTTGATAGGTGGGTATTATGATTACTGTATTCAGTATAGAAATAATAGATTTAAAAACCCATAAAAAAGAGCACATATATACGTCGAATAAAAAGGAAGCAGATCAGGCAGTTATAGCTGCCTTATTTATGGATGAGGTATCTATTATTTATAAAAAAGAGAAAGTACATGAAGATTATTATAAATCAGAGCTAAGGCGTAGAGCTAAGCAATTTGAAAATGATATTATTGAGGGATTATGATGAAAAATATATTTAAATTTATAATAAAAAGTGGAGTTTATTTTTTGATCATACCTGTAAGGTTATGGTTAAGATTTGCTAAAATATTTGACTTACATATGAAGATAGAAATTAATTCATAATAGTAGAGAATAAATGACCATTACACTAAGGGATTATCAAATTGAAGCACATGAAGGGATGATTAAGCATTTTAAGCTTAATCAGAAAGTGCTTCTTTGGGTTATGGCCGGTGGAGGTAAATCAATTACTGCAGGATCATTTATAGCTAAATATCATCAATTTTATAAATTTGTTTTAATAGTTAGAAAAAGGAATTTAGTAGAGCAGTTAGCAGAAGATGCCCTTGATACTTTTGATTTAGATTATTCAATCTTTATGGCCGGACATGAGAAAATGGATTTAAATAAATCTATTCAAGTCTGTTCAAAAGATACAATGGATGCCAGGGATTATTTACCTTTTGAGGGAGAAGATAATGTTGTTGTAATGGTTGATGAATGTGATGAATTTCCTGATTATCAAAAAGAAATTATTGAGAGATATTCTGCTAGTAGCAGATTTTTTTATTTTGGAATGACTGCAACGCCTTTTAATGGTCTAGATCACTTCGATGTAGTATTAAACCCCATAAGCGCTAGAGGATTATTGAAAAAGGGAATTCTAGTGCCTTTTGATTATATAATACCAAAGCAGTTAAATTTTAAAGATGTGGAAGTAGTTGACGGTGCTTTTAAAACAACTGATATAATTAGAAAATTAGACCATCCAAAGGCCATTGCTGAGAGCTTTGAGTCATGGTTATGTTTCGGAGATAATCGCCAAACACTGATATTTTGTATTAATAAAGAGCATTCAAAAAGAGTTGTCGAATATATTAATAATTACTATGGAAAAGAAATGGCGATCCATTGTGATGCTGATACTCCAAAAGAGGAAAGAAAAAGTGCTATTGATAAATTTCGTAGAGGTACTATTAGGTTTTTATCTAATATCCGCCTTTTTACTCGTGGAACTAATATCGTGGAAATAGGATGTATATGGGATAATGCTTGCACATTATCACTAAACAATCACATACAAAAACTAGGAAGAGGATCTAGAAAAAATCCAATTTATAATAATTGTATTCTTATAGATGTAGCGAATAATCTCTTGAATAATGGGCATTTTTATCAAGAGAGAACTGTTGACCTAAAAAATAGTTACAAGAAAACTAAAACAGCCCTTGAGGTTCAACAGATGAGAGTGTGTGAGTCGTGTTTTAGGGCAGCGGAACCTCAAGAATTTGGGGTTCATAATTGCTGCCCTTTTTGTGGATTTAAAAATAAACCCATAAAAAAGAAGAAGTTATCTGATTATGCTAAGAAAAAAATGTTTATGGAGACGGCTACTGAGGAGCAAATAGAGCAGAGAAATATGATAAATGAGTTTAAAAAGCTCTTGTGGAAGAAGATAAATTTAGGTAAAAGATATCCAAAGGATATCGCAAGAGAATATGCTCAGATGGATATGTTGAAAAAATATGGGATTGAAAAAGTATTAAAAATAAGAAAATCAATTGGTTTAAAACAAGAGATTATTGATAAATATAAAAGACGTTATGAATATATACCATTAAACGGATTATAAAATGAAAAAAGGTTCAACTCTCCAACACCAAAATCTTGTTAAGGATTTCATGATAGCAGTATCAAAAGAGTTCCCTAATGTGATGATACTGCCGTATACCAATGGGATGTTTAGGGCGTTTGATAATCCTGATAGAATCATTAGAGCAGGTCAAAAAGGTGTAATGGATTTACTCGTATTAGGTAAAGGTTTTTACATATGGTTCGACGCTAAAACAGGTCATGCTCAATTTACAAAAGAGCAGCGAGCGTTTAGAGATAGATTAACTGAAATTAATGAATGGGGGGTAGCTTTTAAACTTTCCTCTATTGAATATGGGTTGAAAGTAATAAGAGAATTTCATGACTAAAAAACCATTTGATATAGCATGTGAGGATGCGGAAAAATTTGCTAATGAAAGGTTAGCGGAGCAAAAAAGATTAGCTCCGTTTTTAAATAGGAATCTTTTTCAAATATACAATATAGATAATAAGATTAAAGAGTTAGAAAAAGTTAAACAAGAAAAGTTAGAAAAATTAGGTGAACTAATGGATTTAGCTATGGTAAATACTCATTCACTTAAAAATGGATTTACTGTTAAACCTGATAATAAAAGAAAAGTAATTGTAAAAGATATAGCTAAATTTATGGCATGGCTTAAGGTCAATAAAAAACCTCAGGAGGTATTTGATTTTTTTAAAGATGCTATGAAAATATCCGCTTTAAAATCATTTTGTGAAAAAGAAGCTAATGATCAAAGAATAAAAGGGATAATGAATCCTGAAATTGATGGGGTTGAATTTGGAGAAATTACTTATAGAAGATTAACAACTTATATGAAAAAGGAGAAGAAGTGAATAGCAATAAATTAAGGAAGAAAAAGAAAAGAAGAAAAAAGATCGCACAAAAATCAAAACGTATTAACCGAAAATAAGGAGAAAGGGAATGAGCGAAGAACAAAAAGAATTATTCAACAACGAAAATCAACAAGAAGGAACTATAATTTTAGATCCTGAAATGAAAGCAAAAGTAGAAAAGAAAAGAGAAGAAGAAAAAGCTAAACAAGAAAAAATGAAATTAATAAATGAATTAATGAAAGAGACATTAACTAATTTAGAAGAAAAAGCAGGACTTAAAATTTATGTAGCCGCTTATCAACCTGAATTAGATGAAGTAGGAGTATGGAAATCTAAAAATTTAAATTTTATTGAGGAAGTAGGATTATCAAAAATAATTGATGGCCAATTTAACTAGGAGAAAAGAGATGGCAAAAAAACAAAGTAAAGAAGTTGCATTAAAAGAGGCAACATTAAGTTCAACTGCTATGGCAAAATTTGCTAATTATACTGATAAGGAAATGGCAGCTTTCAATGATATATCTTTGGATGTAGCAGATAATAATGAGTTGTTTCAAAATGATATTTTGATTCCTAAAGTATGGTTGATTCAGGCCATGAGTGAGCTTAGAAAACAAAAGAAAGCAGATGAAGGAGATTTTGTTGATTCTCAAACTGCTGAAATCTTAGCTTCTGAAGGCGAAACTCTTCAATTTGTTGTGCTTAAAACATTTAAAAGATGGCATACCTTTAAGCTTGTAGCTAATGATAAAAAAGAATTTGTATCAAGTGAAATTATGGTATTCGGTAAAAATCATGATCTTCCTTATGAAGAGACTGTAGAGGGCGATAAACTTGTTAGAAGACAAGTAATTAGTGCTTATGTCCTTTTAGAAAAAGATGCTGTATTAGGTGTTAATAAGCCTTATATTATTGATTTCGCTAGTTCATCTAAAAGAGCAGGCAGAATGCTTATATCAGATATTAAAACGCTCAATACGCCGACTCCTGATCGCCCAGGTCTACCTTGTTTTGTAGGTTACTTTAAAATGACTGCAAACGAAGAGAACTTTTCTGAAGGTTCTGCTTATGTTAAACATGTACAATTTGGTGGATATTTACCTAAAACATCTATGCCATTTTTAGCAGATTGTAGAAGACAACTAGATGTAATGGAGTCACAAATTGAAATTGATGATTCTGATGTTATCGAGTCAACTTCGGCAACTAAAAAGAAAACTAGTACTAAAGTAGGTAAAAAAGCTGATTCAACTGAAGCGAGGATATAATGCGAAGAGGAGCTAGAATTAACATTCCTAAAGAAAAAACTCGTAAAGCACTCTATGCTAAAAAATGTGATGTAAAAATAATAGAAAAAATTGACAATATCACAGAAAAAACAGGCGTAGCAAAATGGGTTGTGATAGAGAGTATTTTAGCTACTTCTTTAGGAATTAAAACAAACAACAAACTAGATTTGAAAAAATGGCTAAAAATTTAATTAACAATTTAAAAGATTTGAGAGAGGCCGTTCATGAATTAAAACAACATGAACGGCTTTCTTCAGATACTGAAACTTACGGGCCGTCGGGAGTAGGCGGCCTTTATCCTTTCCATGGAAGTAGAGCTTTTTCTATCATTTTTGCTACAAAAACTGATGAATTTTATTTTAATTTTAATAAAGATGGAATCCATAAAAGGCATAAACATGAGTTGCAAACTATTTTCGATGATCCTAATAGGGTTATATTTTTTATCAATGCTCTCTTTGATGCTACAATATTGCATTTTGATGGAATAGAAATTAAATCAAGAATAGTCGATGGCCCTAGTATTGCAAGAATTGAATACAATAAGCATGGTAAAAATCCCTGGGATAAAGAAAGTTTTTTATCTCTTGAGTATTTAGCAAATTATTATGAAGTACAGCAAAAAATTGATGCTGTTAAAAAATATATAAAAGAAAATAATCTCTATGATGAAAAAAGAGATATTTTTAATGGTAAGCTGATCCCTTTATATAATAAAGTTCCCCTCGATTTAATGTTTGAATATGGGTGCGGAGATGTTAGATCAACTTTTGATGTCTGTACAAAGATAATTAAATGCATAAATTTCAAAGATAAAAATTATGAAGAGCATAGGGGTGATACTCCTCCAATGATAGAGATAGCTAAAAACGAAATATTGCTTACTAGCGTTTTAGTAGATATGAAAATAAAAGGTATTCGTTTGTGGACTGATTACATTCAAAAAGCTATCGCACATGAATCAAAAATATCGAAAGCACTTCATACCGAAATTTCCCTACTTACAGGAGGAATAAACCTTAATAGTGGAAAACAAGTAGCAGAATATTTAATCTCCAAAGGCGTTGAGGTTCCTAGAAAAGCTCCTACTGATCACGCAATTAGTATGATGGATAAATGGCTTGAAAAGCACGATATATTGGTTGATCAAATGTATCGTGCTAAAACTGATCGACAAAAACTCTCCTTAAAAAATAAAGCACTCCAAGCAGAAGAAAAAATTAATACTTATCGTCAAGGTAACTACATAACTGATAAAAAAACATTAGCTAAACTAATGCAAAAATATCCTAATTTAGATTTCCTATCTAAGATAACTAAAGCAAAAGAAGCGGATAAAAAAATTGGAACTTATTACGAAAATTTTATGCTTTTAAAGGATGAAAAAAATATTATTCATTGTGGATTAAATCAAGAAGCTACAAAAACAGGGAGATTTAGTTCTAACTCTCCGAATCTTCAAAATCTACATAAAGAAGAATGGGATAAATCAAAAGATCAATTTTTAATTAGAAAATCTTTTATAGCAGATGAAGGGTATAGATTATTTTTTGCAGATTATTCTCAACAAGAAATGATTGTTATGCTTGATCAAGCAGGGGAAATGAGTGTTATTGAAAAGCTTTTATCAGGAGAATATAAAGATTTTTATTTAGCTACTGCCTCAGTTTTAAAAGATATTTTAAACGTAGAAATATCAAGAAAAGAAGCAAAAGCAATGGCCTTAGGTCTAGCTTATGGTCAGGGAAAAAATTTATTAGCTAAATCTTTAAATAAAACTCCTGATGAAGCAGCAGAATTTAAAGCTGCATTCTTTAATGCGTTACCTAAACTTAAAAAATTTGCTAGAAAATTGGAAAATCAAGTTAAATGGTATGGGAAAATTCATAATGCATTTGGGCGTGTTATGTATCTTGATAAAGAAGAATCATATAAGGCGCTTAATGGATACGTACAAGGAACCTCAGCGGATATTACGAAAACGGCCATGATAGCAATTCACAAAGGGTTTAAAGAGGCAAATTTAGAGTCTAGGCTTGCTTTATGCATTCATGATGAAACTGCGTGTAATATAAAAATCGGAGAAGAAGATAAAGCTATTCCTATTATTAGAAAAGCAATGATAGAGGCGTACCCATATAAACATATCCCATTAAAAGTTGATTTTGAATTTTCTGAAATTAATGATTATGGGGTTTCTAGTTGGGGGGAAAAACAGGAATATGAATTATGAGTGATGAAATGAGTTGTGAAATGAGTTGTGAAATGAGTTGTGAAATGAGTTGTGAAATGAGTTGTGAATCATGCAATCAGAATGGGCTATATTGTAACTGTTTATTTTGTGAAAAATTCAACATGTGGGAATCACTTGAGGACAAAAATGACTAACGAAACTGAATTGAAAGAGGCGAGTTTGGTTGTCTGTAGATATTACTGGCCAGATGTTAAGTGCCAACAATATATGGGCAATGGGATTGTTATAGTCACTCCATATAGTCTTAGCTCCAGCAAGAGAATTGATTGCCTCGACTTGAATTTCTTGGCAGAGGTTTGGAAGAAAATTGCCTCTGAAACAGTTAATAAAATATTTGGCATGACATTGATACACTCTGAAAATGAAATGATTATACTACCATGTAAGAATATACAGGAAGCAGCACTACTCGCCACAGACAAAGCAATAACCGAACTAAACCAAAACAATGATAGGGAGTGAGGGATGAATTATTTAGCAATAGTAGAGTTAAGTCTTTTTGCGTGTTTTACAATATTTCTTGGTTACTGCACGATCAAGCTCGGAAAAAGTGCAATAGGGCTTATTAGGACATGTGAAAAGTTAAATGAAGAATCAGATAAAATGTGCAAAGATATCGAACCTTTTTTGGATTTCTTGACAAAGGCAAAAATAGCTATGGAAGAAATCGAGAATGATAAACACGAAAAGTGTGATGCGTGTGATAAGTTGTTTAACCCAAACAATAGGAGTTGAAGATGGAAGTAAGAAGTGTTGAAAATATAACTAAACAAATGCAAGAAATTGCAAATAGAGATGATGATCCTGAAGCTGACCACTGCAAAGCAGATTATCTTCTTAGAGAAGCGCTACTATCGCTAGAGGCAAGCAAAAGAATTAGAGAATTGCTGAATGCATATGAAAAAGTACGTAAGTGGTATGCTTAAGATTTGATTAAATAGGGAGGGGAGATGAAAAAAAGAGATACAATTATATTTGATGGCGAGTATAGAAATGTAAAGTTTGAGATAAATAATTTCTTCCTGTCATACCAAGGCGATTGT
>Ga0180432_10002224_pt1 | contig 29381 bp, 20 predicted proteins | sample SS_ome_10_FD_132414 | JGI IMG/M metagenome (GOLD analysis project Ga0180432, IMG submission 132414) | Hypersaline lake sediment archaeal communities from the Salton Sea, California, USA - SS_1_MS_2 metaG | ecosystem: Environmental > Aquatic > Non-marine Saline and Alkaline > Hypersaline >...
ACATCCCCCTCAGGGCTCACCAACAACGTACGCCCGTCGGCCAGCCCAACTCCATAGCCGCTACCATCTGCCAACACACTCAGCGCGGTCACTCCCACATTCATCTCCATTTCCCACGCCGGCTCCGCAAACTCATCACTTTCTGCCTGAACATGCACCCCTCCCCCGAGCACACTCCCCCCTGCCTCTACATGCACCGACGGCCCCGCGCTGTCCACCAGTACCGTCACTGTCTCATCGCCACACTGCACAACCAGCGCACTATCATCTCCCCCCAGAGCGACCTGCGGCACATTCTCGACATCACTGGGCACCATCAGCGTCGCCAGCGTATGGCTCTCACCTGCCGCCAGCGTCCTCTTCGCCCGCTGGTGCAGCATGTGCAGCGTCAGCTCCTCCACCCCGTAGCGGAATTTGCGCCATGGTTCCTGTTCCGGATACGCCGCCGAGTTAATGCTCACATCCACCTCCTCGGAAAACATCTCATCGGCCCCCACGTTGGGCGCTTGCAGAACAACCGCCGCATACTGCTCCGTTGCGTCCATCCTCAACGCTGCCTTGCCGCTTTCAATACTCCACTCACCGAACGTCCGCCAGTGACAATCGAGACAATAGTCGCCCTCATCTCGCGCGGTCATCTCATCAATGATCAGGAACCACTTGCCCCGCGACCACAGCACATATCGCCGCCAGTCAACCCGGCAGTAATCCCGCAGGCGCGTCACGGTCCACGAGTACTGCTCGCCCTCCTGCCGGGCCTCCAGTTCCGCAAAAGTCGGCGGCACCTTACTCTCTCCATTCCGCGTCACGACCACCATGTTGTGATCCCCGACGTTCGGAAAATGCAGCGAATCCTCCGTCACTATCAACGGCCGCCCGCCCGCGCATATCTCAACAATCGAGTTGGCGTCATTGTACGAGTGCGACCCGCCTCCGGTGCCTTCCAACTGCAGATATTCGTCATCTGCATCAAACCCCGGACGAAACGAGAGCAGGTCAAACGTCTTTTCATAGGGCACATTCGGCCTCTGGATGTTGTAACGTTCCCCCAGTTGCGGCTCGTTCTCTGCCAGCCCGTAGTACAGTTCATCAAGCGGCGCAACACTGATGCCTGTCATGTCATCAGGGCACACCGGCTCGACGCCAATCTCAAACTGGCGCGGGTGCAGGTGATACTCCATATCCACTATCTCAGTTGGCAGTCGCGCCTCGCGCTGCCTGATCATGTACTGATATCGCCCGTCCCGGTACCAGTACGCCGCCAGCCGCAGCACATCGGTCGCGTAGCTCCGTAGCGTAGAATCCCCTAAGACCGGAAAGTAGCCCAGATTGTCGCTGCAGATTATTGCCCGGTCCGCCGCCAGTCTCAACATCCCGTTATCCAGAAACGCGTGGTTCCCTGACAGCAAATCATACTGCACCATCGTCGGCAGCGTCAGCAGCCAGCCGTGATCATGACAATCACAAATCGGTTTGTGATTTTCGCCGTTCCAGCGGTAGAAGCTATCTATGGTCTCAAGCCATTTGCCGGCCTCAGCCAGACCATAGTGACGCGAGAAATACAATGCCCCAAGCTGCAGACCGTAAAAAAGCAGAGTCAAGTGGTTCTGCCGGGGAGGCATCGAAGCAGCGTATTGTTGCACCCATTGATTTCCGAAACCTTCCTCGGAACGCAGCACCTGATACGTGTAGTTGACAAGCAGTCGCCGCTCCTGCTGATCAAAGAGCCCTGACGCTTCCAGATACTGCCATAAACCCATGTGCCGGTGGAACGACAGATGCACCTGAACTTCCACGGTCTGCTCCGGCCGCTGTGTCGCCATTGCGAGAAAGCCATCGTGAAATATCTGCCCCAGGTGCGCATTGCCGCTGCGGTAAAAGTACCTCCCGTATTCCGCTATGTCACGCGTCACCTCGGGAAGCATCTGCCACTCATCAGGAGTAGGCGCCTCGGCCATCTTCGCCACAAGCTCTTGCTCCCGCTCCGTCCCTGCACCATACGCTATCTCCATGAGCAAGGGCAGTGCCGGCTCCCCCCCTGCCGTCAGTTTCTCCTTCAGCACACTCGCTCCCGCCGCCGCACCGCCAGCATCGCTGCATCCGACGACCACCACATTGTTCCCCCGGCCCCAGGGATTGCACAGCGTCCTTAACACGTACCCGCCCGCCCCGGGATACTGACCATCCACCATGCACATCTGCGCCAGATACAGTCGCTCCACATACGCGTTATCCGCCAGGCAACCGATGGCGATGATATGCTCCGTCGCCTCGCCCTCGATTTCCTCCGCCCTTGCGATATCCAGCCGCTCTCCCCACTTCCGCTCTATCTCATCTGCCAACTCCTCCACAATCGGCTGGTACTCGTCATTCCCAATGACCATTAGCGTCGCTCCGGCTGCCAGTGGCGTCTGCGCATTCAGCAGCCGCGGCTTCAGTTCTGCCGTCTTCTCCATCGCTGCACTACCTCGCATGTAATGCTGACTAAACGCGTCTAGCCGACCTCAATCACCGACCCCGCAATATGGCGCGTCCCGTCATCAATGCTCATATAGTAGACAACCAGCATCCGGTCATCTGCCATCCGCACGGCCCACGGATATCCCAGATCCCCGCCACCTCCGTCGTCGCGAATTACGAGTTCCTCCGCTTCATTCAGGTCTTCGCACTCCGGCTCCAGCAACCGGCAGCGGATCCCAAACGGCTCCCGCCGGTAACCGTACGCCAGCAGTATCCGCCCGTCCGGAACCGTCGCCGTGGTGAACGGATGCCCCCACACTTCAGTACGCTCCCACTGCGAAAAGCTTTTCCCGCCGTCAACTGAATGTGCCACCGCCAGATACCCGTCCATGTCGGCGGTCCGCATAAACGCCATCAGCTTACCGCCGGCCGTCATCTGCAGCGTTGGCTCTCCGAACTTGACCGTTGCATCCGAGGCTATCTCGCTGAAGTATTGCCAGCTCTCTCCGCGGTCAGCCGAGCGGTACAGAACCGCCGACCTCAGCGTCCCGGTCTCCGGTGTGCAATACGCCGGTAGCAGCACCGTACCGTCATCCAGCTCGCACATCCGACCTCGGCAGTACGGACGGTTGGGCGCGCCGGCAAACCATTCCGGATAGCTCGGCACCGGCTCCAGCTCCACCGCGCTCGACCAGCTCTCGCCGCCATCCTCCGAACTCACCACGCTTCCGCCCAGGCACATCATCCACCAACCGGTGCCTCCCCCCTTCCCGGACCTTACGCCCTCCAGTTCGTACTCGCCTACGCTTTCGCATAGCAATTCCCACGAGAACGTTGAGCAGAGCAAAGTCCCGTCCGCCAGTTGCGCCAGGCACGGGTCCTGGTTCCCGGCTCGGGGATGGATGAATATCGGCGTCGGCTGCTCACTCCACGTCCCACCGTTATCATCCGACACGACCTGTACCAACCAGCTATTCGGGTCCGAATGGGTGACACTACCGCCAGGTCTCGTGCGCCGCTCCGGGGCCCGCCGAAAAGCCAGTACCAGACGCCCATCCGGTCTGCAGATGACCGACGGAAACGATGAGTAGTGCTGCTGATCACTGTATATCACCATGTCCTTCACCTTGCGCAGATCCATCTCACATCATCCTCTCTTCTCACATCTGGTGCTGTCGGTAAGCAATCCGGTGTAGCCTTCTATGCGCAACCCCGGATTACCTCGTCATATTTCGAGCCTTGGGGGATGACTGCAATCGCGCCCGTGCAAATGCAAAAAAGCCGAGGCGCATATTCCGCACCCGGCTTCATCGCTCGGTTCTTATCCAGTCGTGGCTTTCTAGAAGTCCATCGTGTATGTCAAATTGCCTCTCACGTCGTCTTCCTGATCAGGACTTTCATTGGCACTCGTCGCGCGCTGCAGCGACAGGCTCAGCCGACCCTGATCGCCCCATTTCCGCGTATAGCTCAGGTTCAGCACAGACCGAGGCAGCAGCACTCCTTTGTTCAGCTTCGGCACTAGCTCGCCCGAAGCAAATGACAAGGCTACCTTCCCGCCTCGCTCCTCACTCCCCCCGTCAAGCTTAACGTCGTAATGCTGATCCACCATGCCATCCTCGAGGTAGTCGCAATACAACAGCCGGAACTGCAGGTTCAGGTCCCCTAATACCTCCCGCTCATACATCGCGTCATACACATCGGCATGTCGGACAGTTTTCCCGTCTCGGCCCAGCGCATTCTGCGAATAGCCCAAAAACATGCTGCCTCCCAGAGCGCCGAACGCAACACCTAATCCCCGCTCTGCGTCAATGCGTCCCTCCTGATCCTCGTACTTGAGCTGCACCGACCGATCGGAGCCGGAACTGTGCTTCAGCGTCACGGCGATTACCGGGTCTTCCTCCCATACCGTCAGCTTCTTCTGGTCGTACTGGGTGTACAGTGCACTAAGCAGAATCGCGCTCTCCTTGCCGACACTCAGCTTGACCATCGGTGCCGGATCGCTCTCGACACCCTCTGCACCGTAGGTCAGATAGCCCGCACTGACGGCCACCCCGGACGTCTTCTTCGGATTTCTCACCAACTCGATATGACGCAGTATCGCCGGGCTCTGTTCCGCTATCTCGCTTTCAGTGAAATGGTACTTAAGCTCCAGAGCATCATTCAAAGCCCATGAGCTGTGGAGCACCCGCGACTTGACCGCGATACCTGCAGCTTTGTCGTCCTTCAGTTGCCACCGAGCGTCCAAATTCAGCGGGTCAAGCGGCTGCACGTTGAAGCTCATGTTGGTAATCTGCAGTGGCTCTTCCCCGACCGTCTCCGTTGTCGTGCGGTCTGCCCTGAACTTCACGACGTCGCCGATGCGGAAGTCCGGCGTCTTGATGATCAGCCGCCGCTGCTTCCACTCCTCATCGCCGTCCATACGACTCTGCACTTGCCGGTGCAGCACTGCAGTACCACCGTTCAACGGCACGCTCAGTTCTGTACGGAACGTGTCCGTACGCGTCCCGTCAACAGTCTCTTTGACCATGCTCTGCTTGTGGCCTATCGTTTTGCCCCACAGCCGGAACGGCGCAATCAACTCCGTGGTCTTCTTCTCCGTCAACTGCGCCTTTTTCAGCTTGGCCTCTATCTTGTGTTCCAAGCTCCCCTTCTCTCCCTGCAACTTCAGGGGGCTGGCCAGCCTCGTCAGGCGCGTCTTTTCCTCGCTGCTTCCGCGCTTGTAGTCTAGATGGTGCTCAAATATGGCATCGCCACCACTCACGCTGAATGGTGCCGTGAAATCTATCTTCTCCGTCTTTGAGCCGACGCCGTTGAGCACCTTTCGTGTACCGGACAGAGCCAGCTTCGCGCTGTTACCGAAAAGCGGCGCTGTGATGTTCCCACTATAGGTTCGGGACCACAGTCCGCCAGACTTATTCGCCTCGGTGTCAGTCAGATTCATGCCGAAGGCCCAGTCCTTGGCCACGTCCGAAGACAACGAGTACTGCGTCAGCGTCGCCTTGTCGTCTGGCCCAAGGTCCTGTGCCTTGACGGTCGTCTGCCGCCTGAAACCCAGCGTCGTTGCTGAGCTGCCCCCGCCAAAGCCCTGCTGCAACCCCATTGTCCGCACTTCGGTCGCGTTGAGTAGGGCATCCGTGAGGTCTCGCGTACCACTCGTCTCAGACGTGAAGTTCAACTGCGTCTTGGCAGAAGGGGCCCATGTGACTTTTGAGCTTGTCGTTTCCCTGAACCCTACCGCCAACGGCAGATATTCGTGGGCCACTGCCTCGCGAGTGAAATTGCGTGACAGATCCAGCCCACTCAAAGCCTCAAACTCAAACACATACTCGTGCGGATCGGGCGTGAAGTTGGCGCTCTCAGTGCCACCTGTAACTCCCCGCATCAACCGGCCGTGTACTGACCATAGCGAATCAAGAAAAACAGGGTCCACCTCTTGCGCCTGTAGCGCAAGTGTGCACCCCAATAGTCCGGCTATCACTGCTGCCAATCTCATTGACCGCAACACAGTATCGCCTTCTCGCCCGCCGGTTTTGGATTCCCATACGACTAGTACCCACGACTCACAATCCGGCGCGTACTTAGCATACTCGACAGCAAGTCCGCTGTCAAGGGATCAGGGCACCTGTCTGCGATTCTCCGGACCATAGCGGAACACTAGTAACTCTTCTTCGCCCTGTATCATCCTTCGTCACATCCGCCTGGAGCCTTGAGCGGCATCTTTGTTCTGCCGAGGGTGCAGTTGAACCCACAGCCCCGTCCCGGTCTCCAGACGCGGTCGCTACATGACGCTCTTACTTGCCGAATAGTCAGACCTGCTTTCCCTCATACGCCCTATCCCATACCTGACAATGCTCCGCTACTGTCTTTGCGTTTGGCTGTTGTCGTCAAGGATCAGGAGTATCTAGCCACAACCATTGAAGGATTGACCGGTCTGCGTCAGTCTGATTTTTCGAAAAAAGTGACTATTAGGCATTGACAACATTAGCGCGCTTTGTTATAATACCTGACAGTAAGGGACTAAAGGGGCTTGTGCCCTTAGTATATAGCTTGTTACTATTTACAAGGAGGTACTTACTATGTCCATCATCCGTTGGCGGCGCAGGCAAGACCTGCCGAGTCTCTTCGAGCACATGAACGCGATGCTCGGAGACATGATCCCCGAGGGCGTCGATCCCACGCAACTCTGGCAGAGAGCTACCGGGGAAACCGGTCTCGCCGTAGATATGTATGAGACCGAGACCGAAGTTGTCGTTCGCGCAGAACTCCCCGGCGTGGCGCGCGATTCCATCGAGGTCAATGCCGAAAAGAGCACCATCGGCATCCGAGCCGAGGCGAAGAGAGAAGAAGAATGTGAGCAGGCCGGCTACTACCGGCGCGAGCTACGCTACGGTACATTCTCCCGAACACTCCCGACACCTACTGATATCAAGCCTGATGAGGTCTCGGCGAAGTTCGAGGACGGCATGCTTACCATCCGCGCGCCGAAAGCCGAAGAGGAGCAGGCCGGCCACAAAGTACAAGTGGAATAGCAAATCTCTCCAAGCTCCGCCCACCAGCTCAAAGGCCACGGCGACTTGCCGTGGCCTTTCTCTTTGCCCTTTCGTGCCTCAGCCATACACGCAGCCCCAATCAGGGCTTCCGCGCTGCCCGCCGCTTGCCTTTCGCTTGACAAACCGGACAGAGATAAGTGGTGCGGCCCGCCATCTTCAGCGCGACTATCTCTCCACAACAACCCTCAGCCTGACATTGCTCTCCCTCGCGGCCATAGACATGCAACATCTGCCGGTACGCGCCCCACTCCCCGAGAGCATTCTCATAGCCACCGTCTGCCAGTGTCGTCCCACCGTGGTCAATCGCCTCCTCCAGGACCTCCCGTGTCACTTTCAGCAGGTGGCTCATTTCCTCCGGAGTGACGCGTCTGGCTGGCGTCGCCGGGTGCAAGCCTGTGTGATGGAGAATCTCGCAGACATAGATATTGCCTATCCCCGAGATATGACTCTGATCGAGCAGGAACGCCTTGATACCGATGCCGTGGCACGCCGCGGCTTTGAGGAGGTATTCCGAGTTCAACTCATCTGAAAGTGCGTCAGGACCGATATTGCGCAGGAGCACGACGTCATCGAGGTGCCGCAGATCCAGTAATTCAAGCCGCCCGAAACGGCGGGTGTCGGCATAGAGAAGTTGGCGCCCGCTGCTGAGCTTCGCAATGAGATGTGTGTGCCCGGGGGCCTGGGCGGTGCCTGGCACAAGCAGTAACCGCCCGCTCATGCGTAGATGCACTCCAATGCCGGCCCCGTTATCCAACTCCAGCCATAGCACCTTACCCCGACGCCCGGTGCCTACTACGCGGCGACCCGTCACGGAAGCGACGAAATCATCCGCCTCGCCGCAGATGATATCGTTTCGCCTCAACACAATTTCTTCTATGGTGTCTTCGACGAGATGTTTCTGTAGCCCCCGCCGGATGGTCTCCACTTCTGGAAGTTCTGGCATTATCCTTGCATTCTCACCCGAATGTTCTCAGCTCTTATCATCATCATCGTCGTGCGCAGAGGGTACGAAGGGGAGCTGCGCCCGGGATGGTTGCGGCCTATCTGCACCGGCTTCGTCCCCCGATACATCCGGCGTCTCATCACCCCGTATCATCCGTTCACTATACCGGAAACCTGCCTGGTTCGCTCGGAACCGCCGCACACAGATGAGAATCAGAATTACGGGGCTGACATAGTAAATGAGTATGTGATACCACATCGGGTCATAGCCCAAGAATATACGCGGCCACCAGGCGACTATCAGAAGCAACATCACGATCCATTCGGCCAGTTCCCATCGGCTCATGCCTCAAACACCTGCCTCGCCACTCGGTTCCAACTGACGGATGGCAACCAGCGCCTCGTAGATGCTCAAACGTATGCAGTCGTCTACCGGCAGGTCGGCCAGCGGACATGTTGGCGTCAGCAAGCCCGGATCAACCTCACCCGTCGGCCAGTTGGGATCATCACTCGCGGCCGACGAACCCAGCCGCGCACGGAACGCCGCAATCCTCTCCAGCAATTCCTCAGCCATCTTCTCGAGGTTATACATCTCCATGGCCACCGGATTTGGCGCCGGGCTCTTACGCCGAACCCGATCGAGCCAGGTATCATCTGCCGGCGGGAGCAGATATCCCTGCGCTGTCAGTCCGATGCCAACATAGTTGCGCAGATCCGAATAGATGCTGCCGCGTTCCCAGAAGCTCATCTCCTGGCGCATCGCCTTGAGTGCATTCTCCAGCAACTCATCCAAGTTCACCCATTGTTCGTCCTCAACAAGCGCATTCTTCCCGTTCCGCTCGGCCTGTTTTAGCCGCTTCTTATAGACCATCTCGAAGGCAATATTGAGGCTGTCACACAGCGGGCCACTACCGAAGACCTCGGTCTGCCGCAAGCATAACTCCCAGCACTTGTGCGGGAAGGGAGGCATAAAGCTGGCCTGTCTCGGTACCGCTTTGAACTCGACATGCCCTTGGGAGTAGAGATCAATGAGTGTGGCGTACACAATCTGCTGTGCGAGGTCTCGCGGATCAACTTCATCACCTGTAGTCAGGTCATACGCCCGGTCACGCGGTATCGAGCCCAGAGCACGCCTGGGCGCCTCCTTAGCGAACTTGCCCGCGAACATGTAGACGAGGCCATCATGACCGAGCTCGCCCTCCGGTTCCACTCGCGCAGGCGTCTCCTGTTCCGCACTGATATCGTCCGTACCTCGCGACCTGCCCAGGCCCTGTACCATCTGTAACAGACGCCAGAACACGTATATCCCGGCCCCCGTCAGTACTATGCCGATTGCCGCCTCTATCATTTAGATGTCTCCGTACTGCGCGTATGCGTACGCCGTATGATTGTGTATCGACTCGAAACTCTCGCACTCCGTAGAACAGCCCACGACTTCGCTCTTCTCTTTCAGCGCCAGAATCGTATCGCGCACTACATCCTCAACGAACTTCGGATTGTCGTAGGCCTTCTCGGTCACCAATTTCTCATCCGAACGCTTCAGCAGCGCGAAGATTTCACAGCTTCCCTGTGCCTCCAGCATTGGTACGAGGTCCTCAAGCCAGAGTATCACTCCACTTCTGCAGTTCACCCGCACCGACAGCATCGCTCTCTGACTGTGCGCCCCACGGTCCGAGATCTCCTTCGAGCACGGGCACAGCGTGATAATCGGCACGGCAACCCCAAGCAGGAAGCGGAACTTGCCGTCCTCAATACTACCCTCAAAGCTACAGTCATAGTCTAGTTGGCTTACCTGCCCCGAAGCCGGCGCAACCTTCGGGAGAAAGTACTTGAATGTCAGCAGTATGCGGGCAGCCGGCGCTGAGAAGTCACTGATGATGCGCTCCAGTGAATCCTCCATCACATCCAGCGATACTGAGCGTTTGCTCCATGACGACAGAATCGCGACGAAGCGGCTCATGTGCGTACCACGCTGCACCTCCGGCAAGCCCACACTCGCCTCGACGCGGCCGAGCACGCGCGCGTAGCCCCCGTCCTTCTCGCGTATTCGCACCGGCAGATGCAGATCCCGTATTCCCACGCGCTCTAACTCGATACCCCGCGCGTCCGTCTCCGACGCGACATCCTTCATGACTCGACTCGTGCCTCCAGCCCTTCTCGCCGCCTATCTACAACGGATACTCCACCTCAACCCAACCGTCCTGCGCCAGACTACGCCTGACCGCATCATCCACTGCCTGCGTCCTCACACCATCGTAGAGCGTCGCCATTCCCAGTCGTCCCTCACTCATCGCCGCCAGGAAATCATAGATGCTCTGCGTATGGAAACGCATCCAGCCTACCGGTAGCTTCGGCGAAGGCAGTGACGATGGCTGCGGATAGCGCTGCACACACTCGATCTGCTTGTACCCTCTGTTGCCGCCGAGATCCCCGGTCTCATCGCGAGTATCGTAGGCATACAGGAAGTTGGGGTCCATCATATCAAATTTCAACGACCCGTACTGGCCGTATATCTCGAAAGTGAGCCCATCCTGAGTGCCGGTAGCGAAGCGGGAGGCCTCGATTAAACCATGCCCACCTCCGACCATCTCCGCTTCCAGGCACACGTAGTCATCCACTTCCACCGCCGCCATCTCCGTCGTGCCCTTGGCAACGGGGCGTTCCTTTATGTACGTAGCCGTCGCTCCGCGCACCTTCGAAATATCCCCCAACAAATAGCTCATCAGATCAATGATGTGGCTGCCTAAGTCAGTCAGCGCGCCGCCACCATACTTCTTCTCCAGCCGCCATGACATCGGCCTGGCAGGATCGGTATATCCGGCATGGTAGTATGTCGCCCGATAGTGATACAACTCGCCCAGGAAACCATCTACTATCAGCTCGCGTGCACGCATCGTCGCCGGGATGAAGCGGCAATGAAACGCCATCCCATGGCAGCGCTCAGGGTGCTGCTGCGCACTTGCCGCTATCGCCTCCGCCGAGGCCATATCCACAGTCAGCGGCTTGTCGCAATAGACATGTTTGCCCGCCTCGAACGCGGCGATGATCTGCTGTTTGTGCAAGTGATTCGGAGTACAGACATCTATCACATCAATGTCGTCGCATTCCAGCAGTTGCTGGAAGTCGCTCGTGCCGAAGCTGTAGCCGCCCACCTCCGCTGCCGCCTCCGCCGTCTCCTGCCGACTGGTGCAGACTCCGACCAAATCAGCCTTCACGGGACACTGGTCAAAAAACAGCGGCAGGCTCTGGTAGCTGTGTGTGTGTACCTTTCCGATGAAGCCAAAGCCGACCATGCCAATGCCAATACGTTTGCTCATCCGGGCTCAACACCTCTGCTGTCAGTTAGCATCGAGACGCACGTCGTTCGCCGGTTACTTGCGGCTGCGGTAGTAGTCGGCCACTTTCTTGATGCCTGCGCCAATGATTTCGGCGTGCTCGACCGTATGGCCCTCGGTCCATTGGGAGGCGAAGACATTCTGCTGGCCCCACAACGTCCCCGGGTATTCGTTCACATCGTATTCCGGGTCGCGTCCGTAGGGCGGCTCCCATGGGAACTCCGAATCACCATATGCTACATGGTTGGCGATGCACGGTGTCGCCACCATCGGCGTACCGCCTCCATAGCCCGTCGAGAACGGCATTCCCTCGGCCGAGATCGCCCGCGCGAACGTATCCCTGTCAACTCCCAGCACGTTCTCGTCAATGGTGAATGAGAAGCGCCACCACGAATGTGCCGTCGTCTTCGGATACATGTACGGCGGGTTGATACCCTCGATGTCCTCCAGGAGCTCGACCAGCCGGCCCGCTGACTTCCGCCGCCTCTGCAGGATGCTCGGCAGCTTCCGGCACTGGGCCAGCGCCACTGCGCCGGTGACCTCGTTCATCCGGTAGTTCATCCCGATGCGCTCGACGATGCGCCCTTCCGTCCGCCCGGTCCGGTCGTAGTACTTGTCATGGAAGTCGCGTGCCCGTGCATACAACTCCTCGTTGTTGGTTACTACCAGGCCGCCGTCGCCTGCGGTAATCTGCTTGCTCTGCTGCAGGGAGAAGCAACTGGTGTCGCCGAATGTTCCTACCAACTGGCCGTCATAGCTGGCTCCATGGGCCTGTGCGCAATCCTCGACCACAAAGAGATCATGCCGATTGGCAATCTCCATAATCTCATCCATCCGGCAGGGCTGCCCAAACAGATGCACCACCAGGATCGCGCGGGTCCGCTCCGTTATCCGCTGCTCAATTGACTCCGGGTTCATGTTCAGAGTCAGCCTGTCGCAGTCAGCGAAAATGGGGATGCAGTTGCACTGGACGATGCCGATGTAGGTGCCCATGTCCGTGACCGGACTGGTGATGATTTCATCGCCCGGGTTGAGTTGCAGAGTCGCCACCGCGGTATGCAGCGAGGCACTCCCTGAGGTCACCGCCTGTACGTACTTGATGCCCAGGAATTCCGCATACTCCTTCTCAAATTGCTCGACCATTGTGCCGGAATAGCGGAACATCTTCCCGCTCCGGATAACCTCAGTAACCAGCGCGATTTCCTCATCGCCAAGGTCCCGTCCACTGGCACTGCCGGTTGACGGAAATCCCTCCGTTGCTGTCTTCGGCCCGCCATTAACTGCAAGTTCTTCTGCCATCTGCAATACCTCCAATTGATTGGTTCTATCGTAAGCGAAAAAGCCTAACCGCTTGTCTGAATGAGCCGCCGGCACAGCGCCCGGTTGTCTATGTGGCCCGTCCGGTACGCCACCACATGCGCCTGCAGTGGCCGACCTAACAAGTACAAATCCCCCAGCAAATCCACCAGTTTATGCCGCGCAAAGGCGTTCCCCGCAAACGGTCGCTCAGAATACCCGTTCTCATGCACGATGAGGCAGTTCTCCTCACTGCCTCCGCCGATGAGCCCTGCCTCCCGCAGCTTCCCCAACTCATCATCTGTCACAAAGGTCCTCGCCGGAGCCAATTCCTCGCCGAACTTGTGCAGCTCTGTACCGAAGTCCGCAAACTGGTGCCCGATCGTCGGGTGCGGATGCACGAGCGAGTACGAGAACCGCCCAGATTCCGCCGGAAGTGCAATCAGCGCCTTCTCTCCATCCACCTGAAAGATCGGCTCAGTAACGCGAATTGGCTCAAACTCGCCAGCTAGTGGCTGCACTCCGGCTTCCTGAAGCATTATCCAGAAGGGCAGCGCGCTCCCATCCAGCAACGGCAACTCCGGCCCATCAACATCTATGCGCACATCTGAAATCCCCGCCGCCCACAGCGCCGCCATCAGGTGCTCGACGAAAGCCACCTCACCCCGCTGGTCACCGATGGCGCTGCAGTTCGGCACCGGACGCACATGCTCCAGGTCAACCGGCCAAGTGATATCGAGGTCACTGCGGGTAAGCGTTATGCCGCAGCCGGCCTCCGCAGGCACCAGCCGCACGGTAATCTGCTCCCTGCACCGCACACCCAGGCCGGCGATCTCTCCTACCGACACGATTGTCTGCCGCTGCAGGCTGACTTTGCTCACATTCACTCAGCCCCGGTAACTCGCCTGCAGCAGGCCCATCAGGTCTGCGCGCGTGGTCTCACCCGGGGTCTTGCGCACGCCCCCGATCATGTAGCGCAGCGCATCATCGGCGAGTGTCCCCAGCATGTCCTCCGCAATGCCCAGGTCGGCAAGCGCCACGTCCATGCCGACCGTGCCCAGGAACTCTTTGAGCACGCCACTCAGCTTCGCCGCCGCCGAATTGTCGTTCGCGTCCTGGATGCCGAAGATGCGGGCGACTGTGGCGAAGCGTTGTGGGGCACGGTCCCACATCTGCTCTGCCCAGGCCACGAGTACCGCCGCCAGGCCCGCTCCGTGGGCAATGTCCGGATAGTGCCCACCCATCGGGTGCTCCAGGGCATGCATGACATTCCCGCCGGCTTGTGCGAGCGTGTATCCGGCGAACGTATTCGCCAGCATCATCCCGCGCCGCGCCGAGATGTTCTCGCCGTCGGCGACCGCCTTCGGGAGATGCTCCGCCACCAGCTCCATCGCCTTCAGTGCCGTATGGTCTGTCAGCGGCGTCGCAACCGTGGATATGTAGCCTTCTGCGGCATGACAGAGCACATCAACCCCGGTCGCCGCCGTCACCTGCGCCGGCATGGTGTAGGTCAACTCGGGGTCTTCAATGGCAATGCGGGGAAAAATGTTGGGCCCGGCCATCGCCGGTTTCGCATGCGTGTCAGGCACGTTTATGACCGCAAACGGGGTCAGCTCGGACGAAGTCCCAGCCGTCGAAGTCACTGCAACGATCGGTAGCGTAGCCTCGCTCGGCAGCCGCTTCTGCCCGTTCTCATCGGGCAGCAGGAACTCCCGCATGTCACACTCATGGCTCGCAGCAACCGCAATGGCTTTGGCGGCATCCATCGCACTCCCACCGCCGAGGCCGACCATCACCTCGCAGCGCTCGGCACGCGCGAGTTCGGCACCCTCGAGTACTGCATCCAGCGTCGGGTTCGGCGGTATCTCGTTGAAGACAGTCACTGCCACGCCCGCGCCTTCGAGCAGGTCCTTAGCCCTCTGCAGGTAGCCTGCCTTTTCCATCGCTGAGCGTCCGGTGACCAGCATTGCTCGGCATCCGAGCGGCGCGGTCAACTCCCCGACCCGCCCGAACGTCCCTTCACCGAAAGTCAATTCCGTCGGATTATGGTAATAGAACTCCATCCATCTATCGCTCCTCTGTTTCCTCGCCGTCTTCGGCTTTTGCGGCGGACGCTTTTTCAGCCGCTTCTCTCATGCTCTCCTGCGCCTCGGGTGAGCCGTCAATCGGCACGCGGAAGGTGATCGTCGTCCCTACACCTTCCTCACTCTCGACCCGTACCGTGCCGCCATGTGCGTCAACCGAGTTCTTCACGATTCTCGTGCCCAGGCCGGTGCCCATAGCCTTGGTGCTCACTGCATCGTCGGTGAAGAGCTTCTGCCGTACGTCTTCCGGCATTCCGCTGCCGGTGTCCTCAACGGCTACTTCGAGGTACGCGCCATCCGGGAATTCGCCATCGCGCACCGTCCGCGCATGAGTGGTGATTGACGCTCCCTCCGGACATGCCCCCAGCGCGTTGTTTATCAGGTTATAGATGGCATTGTACATCAGCTTCGGGTCCATCACGGCCTGCTCCACATCTTCCGGTACGTCTTTTACCAGTTCGACCTTGTGCTTCTCCCCCATGACCTTCAGCATCGGCAGCACCATGTCAATGACTGTGTTGATGTCCTCATAGTGGAAACTGGGCTCACTGACCATACCCTTGACCGCGGCGGAGACTTCCGCCATCTGCACTTGCACCGCATCGCAACCGCTCTTTATCATCGCAGTCATTTCAGGCAGCAATTCGCGCAGGCTTGCCAGCGTCTCCAGCGTCACTTCCTTCGGCTTATCCGGCCACTCGGCGACCATCTCGTCAACCTGCTCGAACGTGTCGTCGGCAATGAACGCCAGCGTCTCGGCACCCGTCTGCACCGGCGTCATCATGTTCTTCACATCGTGGCTGAGGTTACCGATGAAGCGAACGATTTCCCCGAGGCGGGCCTCCTCATTGAGCCGGGCCGTCTCCAGTGCAGCCGCTATCTGCGAGGCCAGAATGTCAAGAATCGCCACATCTGAGCCCTCAAAAATGCCCTCCGTCTTGTTCAGCACCTGCATGACGCCGATTGCCTTGTCCTCGGCGCTCTTGAGCGGTACCGTCACCATGTTCTTGGTAAGGTAATCAATCTTCGCCTCGACCTTAGTGTCATGTTCCTTGCGGGAGAAAACATCCTCACTGACGTCTATCTCGCCGCTCTGGAATACCGCGCCGGCAATCCCCTGCGTCGGCTCCATCTCCATGCCGGTCAGCGTATCTGCTGCATCTCCCACAACATAGCGGAAGACCAGCTTGTCGTTGTCGCGATCATACAGAATCACCGAACCCGCTTCGGCTCCCACGCATTCCAATGACACATCCAGCGCTTTCTGCACCAGTTCCTCGACCATCGTCACCTGAGAGAGCGCCGCACTGATGACCCGGACCGCCTCGATCTGGGCATCGCGTTCCGCAAGCTCCTGCGCCAGCACATCCATCGCCTGTTGGTTTTGCTCGCCCATCGCCACTTCACCTCCGACGCACGATTCCGTTGCTGCAAGCATGTGTCTTCTCGCCTCAACGCAGCTAATGGACCACCCCTGCGCCGCCCCTCCGACTATCCTCTTCCGGATGCGCTCGCTGCCTACCGCGACAGCATCACCCCGACTTCCTGCTCACATGCCTGGTCATAAATCAACTGCGCGGTGACGGCATCATCTATCGCGATACCCATAAGAATTGACATCGTCCGCTCGTCGGCGCTTTCGCGGCCCGGCTGCTTGCCGGCCACGATCTCTCCGAGGTCCGCGTAAGGTTTCGGCACGTCGGCGAAATAGCCCTTTGAGCGGTAGTACTCCATCTGACCGTGGTCGTCGGTTATCAGCTTGTCCACCTTTGCCGCCAACTCGCCCTCCCACGCTCCCATATAGTCCACCGGCGCTGCCATTGCCCCCGCCTTCAGCCACTCCTGTCTCAGATAGGGCGTCGGGCTCTTCGGACTCGGCCCGGCTGTTACGACTACGTCTGCGCCCTCGACAGCCTCCCGCGGCCCATTCACCGCCACCACTTCGGAATCGTACGCTTGCTCTGCCTCCTTCACAAATGCTCCCAATGCCTCCGCCGACACGTCATAGCACCGCAACTGCTTGATCTCCGGATAGTGGGTGTGCATGGCGAGAGCATTGCTGCGCCCCTGCACGCCGCAACCGATGACCGCAACTGTCTCCGCACACTGCGGCCCCAGATACTTCATCCCTACGGCGTTGGCCGCGCCCGTTCGCATCATCGTCACCCAGCCTGCATCCATTATGCAAATCGGGAACTGCGTCTCCGGGTCATTCAGCACGATGACACCGGATATGTTGGGCAGGCCTCGCTTCGGGTTATTCTCATTGCCGCCCACCCATTTGATGGCTGCGGTGTCCATGCCTCCGACGTATGCAGGCATCGCGTGGAGGAATGTCTCCCCGGGCCGCGCATGGATCGCTGTCTTCGGAGGCATCTGCGTCTGCCCCATCCCCTTCAGTCTGAAGCCCTCCTCGACAACCTCGATGACTTGTGCCATCGAGATGTTGAGGCTTTCCACATCCGCCCGGCTCAAGTAGCGTATGTTCATTACTGTTACTCTTCCTCCATCGTATTGCCCGGCTGGGTCGTAGTCCTTATCCGGGGTGCGAATTTGGCGGCTGTCTCGAAAGCTCTCGCCGCACTCTCCTTCTCGCCCATGTCATCGAGGATCTTGCCCAGGCGGTACCAGATACGGTAGTTCTGGGGGTGATCAAGAGCAACCTTGTTCATCTCCTTCGCCGCCTCAAGTTTCTCGCCCATCTTAAAGAGCGCCCATGCCGCTGCCGAAGCCGCATTCCCGTCTCCCGGTTCGAGGTTGTCCGATGTGGTCGCCCAATTACGGGCCTGCTCCAGTTCCGCCTTCGTCACATCATTCTTCCCGATGTACAACTGCGCCAGCCGCATGTAAGCCAGTGCATGTTGCGAGTCTATCCGCAGCGCCGCACGGTACTGCTCTTCAGCAAGCTTCCTCTCATTCTGCTCGATGTAAATGTCGCCCAGCGCAAAGTGCGGCGTCCCATCATCCGGCGCCGACTCGATGGCTTTCTTCGCCGCCTCCACCGCCTTCGGCCAATTCTTTTGAATACTGTAAGCGGCAGCCAGATTCAGCCATCCCAACGTGTATTCGGGATGCTTTTGCGTCGTGCGCTCAAGCATTGCCGTCGCGTCCCTCATGCGCCCCAGGCGCAAGAACAGCCGCCCCTTCAGCTCCATCGGTTCAACTGCCTCCGGCCGCTGGGCCAGCGCCAGATTCACCCAGTCCAGGGCTTCGACCTCATTTCGCAATTTTGCATTCGTCTGCGCCAGGCCCAGCAGAACACCATAATCATCAGGGGCCATGTCATATGCCTGCTTGAAGGCAACGAAGGCGTCGTTATATTCTCCCGCCTCGAATTGCTCCTGCCCTCTCGTCTTCAAGCTGTCCAGCTCCGTAGCCGAAGACGCAGGCGCGCCGGCGCTCGGCAGCCCCGGCTCCGGCTTTCCCCTGCAACCTGTCACACTCAAGGTCGCAATCAGGCAACCGCACGCTATAATGGCACCGAATCGCACGATAGGCAGCCCCCTTCGTTTGACCTCCACGACAGGACAATCATCATTTCCTCTAGCCATAAGTCAGCTTCACCGCTTCCTGCAGTCTGCTCAGGCAGTTGCGTCATCCTGGGGCGCATACTGGCACGCAATTCTGGCAGGGCAGGACCTGCACCACGGGCCGGTGCAATGGGCAAATTCACCTGCACGAAGTTCCTGCAGTAGCGTGACCGTCTCCTCCACAGCCGCCTGCACAGTGCTCTGAACAGGTACATCGCGCGGGCCATCCGCACTCAGATACACCAGCGTCGCCTCGACCGGCAGGCGTCCTCGACTTCGCCGCAGCGCCTCACAATATAACCCGATCTGGAATTCATAGGCCGGGAGGCCGTGCTCTGCTCTCGGACTGCCGGTCTTGTAGTCCAAAAGATGCACCTGCTCGTCCCCCATCTCCGCAAGCGCATCAACCTTGCCCGCGATGGCGACACCTTCGATAGCAAAGGAGACTGGCACTTCCGAACGCAGGCGTTCGGCACTATTGCTTATTTTACCATAAGTCGGCGTGCTCAGGTAGCCCTCCACCCACTTGCGCACCTGCCCCATCTGATCTATTGTGAGTTTGCCACCGATTTCAGGCGACCTGTTAGCGATCTCCATCGCCTCGTCAAGGCCCTCGCTGCCGCGCCGGCCGATGATCTCCAGCACCCCGTGCGCGAACGTGCCGACAACCGTTTCTGCGGCACCCACCTCGAGCTGTCCCAGGCCCCAGTGTGCATCCATCCTGGGCACTCCCTTGATGACCTCCAACTCGTAGGCCAGCCGACAGCGCCGGTACAGCGCCAGCGACGTCACTGTGAGCGCCTCGATATCCGCTGGTGCCACACCTGCATCCTTCACCTGGCGGCGCAGAGCCCGCTCAACCGCCGCTTCACCGATGCCCTGCCCTGAAAGCACTGCGGCCTCGTGCGTTTCTGCGAGTGGTGCCCGGCGCGTTGACGCTCTCGGCAAGGGCGACGGCTCCAGCGCCTCCACCTTCATCCGCCACGAACCCTCCGCAATATCAGGATACACTCCCTCTGCCAGGTCCCAGCCACACGCCTCCGCCAGCCAGCCTAGCCAACTCTCCGGCGGATAGCTCATCTTCTTGTTCCGGTCTATCGCCGCCGACAGTATCAGATAATCCTGTGCCCGCGTCGCCGCCACATAGAACACGCGTTGGGCCTCAGCTAAATCCCGTCGCGCTTCCGCAGCCCTTATCAACTCCCCGATCGCGCACTGGGCGCTGCTGTCGGCGTCCCGCCCCACACGCGCACAGATACCATAGTCATTCGAGGTCACCAGTGCCTTCTGCGAGCCCCGTGACCCGCGCCCTATGTCAGGAACTACCACCACCGGCCATTCCAGCCCCTTGGCCTTGTGGATGGTCAGTAGCTGTACTGCGTCGGCCTCGGCTCTGCTCAGTGGCGCATCGCCCTCCTGGTCCGCCTCCTCGCTGACTGTTTCCACGTAGGACACGAACTCCCCCAGTGTGTAGTTGCCGTCGCGCTCAAAGCCCCGCGCGAGGTCAGTTAGCTTCTCGATATTGGCCAGAGATCGCTCGCCGGACAGTTGTGCCGCCATTGCCGCCGAGTACCCAGTCTCGTCCACGACTCTCTGCAGCAGCACCGACAACGCCACCGTGCCGGACAAGGCCCGGAACTCAGCCAGTTTCTCCGCTGCCCAACAAGCCTTTGCCACCGTAGTATCGGCGACAGGTAGCTCAGTCTCGCCTCTGCCCAGCGCTCCTAGTCGCTCTAAGAATGTCCTTTTCTCCCGGCCATTACCCACCAGCGCCACATGGTAGAGCTCATTGTCATCAAAGCCGAACATCGGGGAGCGCAGGACCCCTGCCAGCGCCACGCTGTCCTTACGGTTGTCCAGCGCCCGCACCATGTTCAGCAGGTCCATGACCTCCGTGCGCTGCCAGAATCCTCTCCCCGCCACTGTGTAGAATGGTATGCCATACCTGTGCAGTGCCCGCTCGTACTTGTTGATGTCGGTCATCGCCCGGAATAGCAGCGCGATGTCGCCGTACTCCACTGGCCGCAGCACCTTGTTATCTCCAGCGACTTCCAGGCCGTTCTCTACGACGTCATGCAGCCGGCGCGCAATGCTGGCTGCTTCCGCCTCCCGCCGCGATTCGGCGTTCCATTCCTCATCACCATTGCCGGCCTCGTCAGCATTCCCCACATCGGTGATGAGTGTCTCGCCGCTCAAGCCATCATCCCGACCGCTGCGCTGTGCCTCCACCGGCTCAAACTTCGCCGCGTAGTCGGGCTTGTCGCCGGTACCCATCACCGCCTCATGTGCGAATAGCCAGTTGTGGAACCCGCCCAGGGCCGGCGTGCTGCGAAAGCCGGCTTCCAGGACCAACTCCTCCACGCTGGGCGGTCCCTCCCCAAATTCTTTCCGCGTCTTCCTGAAGATCCTTACATCGGCATCGCGGAATCCGTAGATGGACTGCTTGGCATCCCCGACCACGAACACCCGAGGGCCTGGACGGTCAGCGTTCGTGCTTTCAAAGCCGCTCACTGCATAGACGATTTCGCGCTGCAGGTCGTTGGTGTCTTGGAACTCATCCACCATGATCTGCTTGTATCGCTTCCGGCATTTGTCCACTACATCCGGATTCTCCCTGAGCAGGCGGGCCGTCTCCAGCTGCATGTCGGTGAAGTCGAGGGCCGATCGCGCCCGCTTCGCCGCCTGGAACGCATCCGAACACGCCGCCGCTTCCTGCCAGACCGCCGCCGTCTTGCGCGCCGCCTCTACCACCGCGTCATCTTGTTCAACGCCGCTGGTCATGTCGGGCAGCTTGCTCAGGCACTTTTTCACCTCATTGAGCGCGTCCTTGACGAGCTGGAAGCTCTCCGCCCCACCCCAGTCATCCGCCCTGCCCCCCCTTTTGGGTACGGCCGCCGCCGCGTACGCTTTCGCGACCGCCGTGCATACAGCCTCGAATTCCGTCTCAGCCGCCGCGCGCTCCAGACTCCGCAGTACCGTCTCGCGCTCATCGGCGAATTTCGCATCCGCCGCCACGGGCGGGTTCTCATTCAGTATCCGCGCCGCCTCGCACAGTTGCTGGGAGGTCAGCACACCGTTGAGGCTCTGTCCCAGAAGTTCCGGCTCGATCTCTTTCCAGTACGCCAGCACATCTTCCGCCGAGGGAGGTGTGTCCAGCCACCTGGCGAAACGCTCCCGCGATTTCAGCACGTCCTGGAGTATCTGCTCACTCTTATGTCGGCCGTACTCCCCCACCAGTACCGTGGCGCTCTCCACACCATCTGCGAGTCGCTCCAGCAGCGTGTCTCTGACTACCCTTCGGCGCAGCAGCCATGTCGGCCGCTCCTCCAGCACCACGTACTGCGGGTCCAGACCGCCGGTGATGGCGAACTCCCGCAGCAGCATCCCGCAGAAGCCGTGGATCGTAGCGATCGGCGCCGTCTCCAGTTGCCTCTTTATCCGCCGCCAGTGCCGCGCCTCTTCACCATCGCCTGCCGCCACCCTCTGCTCGCATTCCTCACGCAGCCGCTTGCGCATCTCCGCCGCTGCCTTCACCGTGAATGTGACCGCCACGATTTCGTGCGGCGATATCCCCGCCTCGAGCGCGGCCATGTATCTGCCTACCAGCACCGTCGTCTTGCCGGTGCCTGCACCGGCGGCTAGGAACACATCATGGCTCAGGTCCAGCGCCTTGTCGCGTACATCCTGATCCGGGGGCTCCTCCCGCTCATTCATCGGCAGTCCCCCCCTTCTTCTCCTTCTTCTCGCGGCACCGCCACTGCACATACCGGCATACCGAACGGAAATCGCACGATCTGCACACGTCTGCAGTCTTCGGGTTTACCGGGAAGCGGCCGGCGCGGATACTGCCTGCGAATTCGGCTATATGATCTTTCGCGGTGCCGAGTATCTCGTCGCGCTTGTTCCTGCCGTCCGGGGTAATCTGTGGCTGGCGTTTGGCACCCCCGTTGACTACCTTGTAGTACGCCGCCAACAGGCACTCAAGCCCCCTGTTATCATCCTCCAGCATCTCCTCCCCGGCCATCATGTATATCGCCAGTTGCAGGTCCGTCCCACTCATCATCTCCTTCGGCCCGGGCACGGAACTCCCTGTCTTATAGTCAAACACCGCGAACCCGACGACTTCTCCATTCGCATCAACCACCAGGTCAAGGCGGTCAATCCAGCCTCTGATGCGGACTTGCTCGCCCTCTCTATCATTCACCAGTGCCGGCTTGTTCCCATACCCGTATCCGACTTCCAGCCACAACGGCTCATAGACCACTTCATCCTTGCTCGCATTCGCCTGCGCCTCGGCGACCGGAAAAGCCGCCAGGTCCGTTCGCAGCTCCTCCTGCGTCATCTCCCAGAGGCGTTGATGCGCCACCAGGTTCTGCCTCTCGTGATCCGCAAAGACCCGATCAGCAGCCTCTGCCAGCGCAGTCTCGGCGTCCGCTAGATTGTCCTCAAGTATCGCCCTGGGGTGGCTGTCATTGTTCAGCCAATCGGTCAGGAAGTTCTGCAGGATTCGATGCGCCAGCAGCCCTCTCTGGCCTCTATCAATCTCCTCGTCGGGCTCCTGGACGCTATCCAGTTCAAGTACGCGCTCGAGGAAGAAGCGGAACGGGCACTTGCCATAGCTGCCAAGCTGGCTGGCGCTGTAGTCATGCTCTGGCCCCCAGTCCTCCCTCATCCGGGCGATCAACGCTGCATCATCCAGCACCCCGTCGTGATGGTCGAACGGTTCGCGGCTGTACCGCCGTGTCTCGGCTGCAGCACCCAGCGCCGCATGGGGCACGATTTCGGCATCCAGCTCACACAGCAGGTTCCAGGCCCTGAGGCCGTCCTGCTCCTGGTCATCGTTGAGCGCCGGTGCGTGAAGCCGCCAGAACGCATACTCCCGCAACTGTCTGACGCCGTATGTATCACAGGCCCTTGCCGCAACCGTTGTCTTCGGCCGCTTTTTCATCTTCACGCGCTCATCGAGCACTCGCCTGACATCATCGAAGTACGCCGAAGCAAGCACCGGATTCCCGTCGTCGCCGGCATTCGCATAGCTCAGATAGAGACGCTTAGTCGCCGCCGAGACGGCTTCATGGAACAGAAACGCTTCCTCCATCTCATTGTTCGGCCTGCTGCGCAGATCGAAGCCGGCTCGCTCGGACAAGCGCTTCCGCTCGATCTCGCTGTAGAAGACATCCTCGCGGTATGTGGCCGGGAAAGACCCCTCCGCGACATCCGCCAGGAAGAGGTACGGGCCCCGCACCTGCCGGAGATCATGAACGTCCACGACCTCGAGGCGGCCCTGCTCCCTCGTTCCTTCCTCGAACTCCACCTGCCTGACAAGCTGATTGAGTTCCGTCACGAACTCAGGCGCGCTCATCTCTGTCCCCGACTCTGTCAGAGCAGCCATCTCACGCCACTCGTCCAGTGACTGACACAGTGCATCAAATGCCCGCATGTTCGCCGGATTCGCCAGCGCTCCGCGCGCTCGTTTGGTCAGGTCGGAGCTGCCCATCCCGAACTGCTTCAGCAACTTCGCCAGCGCCTCCACATGCTCCGCCACGGTGCCTGTCTGCGGCATCCCATCGAGAGCTTCCATCAGCCGTGTGATAAGCCGGCCCACGGCCTCCGCGTCCTGCAGCGATGCCGCCACTTCCTCCTCACTGCTTGCGGCCCTCTCAGACGCATCTGCATCATCCGTGTCTAGCCCCTTCTGCGCGAGACGTTGCAGGTCTCTCCGCAGGAGCCGCTGTCGTAGCGCCAGGGCATCTGTCCACTGCTGCCGGCCTCGCACGATGCCCGCGTCACACGCCACCGCAAACACCGTATCACTGTCCGGCTTTCCGTCATCTTGCAGACTACTCAAGTCAACGAGTTCGCTGCGCAGGAAGTTGACGACATCCTCCCGGCGATAATCACCGGTGGCGATATTGAGCAAGCTCATCACGGTCTGGACCAGCGGCTGCCCGACGATGACGTCTCCGGTCGAGAAGCAGTACGGCACACCGTGCTCATCGAGCATCTGCGCCAGCAGGCTCCGGTATTTCGCCGACTGCCGGAAAGCCACGCAGATATCCGCCGCGCGTACGCCGTCCAACAGCAACCGCTTCACCTCAGCCGCAATACCCGCCATTTCCGCTCGCGGGCTGTCCGCCTCGACAAGCTCGATCTGGTTGGCCGCATCCTCCGGAGGATCCGATGGCTCAATCGCGAAGAGCTGGCTGCGCAGATGCGCGAGCGCATCGTTCGGACATGAGCTCAACTGTGCTTCCTCGCACGCCGCCTCCGGCATAGCCTCCTTGATGCGTTTCAGCGTCTGCTCGGGCAGGCAGCGTACCTCCTCACGAGCCTCACTATCATCATAGGGCAGACTAATCGTCGTCTTCCGCGCAAATGCTGCCAGATGCGCCAGCACCTGCAACTGCGTCGTCGTGAAATCCGCAAAGCCGTCAACGTAGAGTGTCTTCATCTCCCCCAGAGGGTTCATCTTGCCGGCTTCGAGCAAGTCTCGCGCTTCCCAGAATTTCCCTGCTGCATCATAGAGCTGTCTCTCCGTCAGGGCCTGCTGGTAGCGCGCGTAGACGGCGCAGAGGTCCTTGTCAAGCGGTCGCTGCAGGTCCGCCGCTCGCAACCCCCTGGCGAACTCGTCGGGGCGAATTGCCGCACGTTTCAGCTCCTCGATGAAGTCCAGCAATGCCCGTATAAGGCCCGGCGTATCCAGCGACGCTCCCAATACTGCCAGGCCATCCGCAGTATCAACCTCTACAACCACCCGCCGCATCACGAGTTCCTGCTGTAGCCGCGTCAACTCGCGCGCCGCCACGTGATTCGCCCGCAGCAGACTCTCCGCCAAATCTGGGAAAGTAAAAATGCGCGCGTCCATCAACCCCGCGAATACTTTCTCCGTCAGGAGTCGCCGCGATATGCGCCGGGCGACACGCGCCGAGGGCACGATCAGCACCGCAGCATCAAAGCCGCCCTGCCGCACATCCGCAACATAGCGGCTCAGCATCTGCTCCGTCTTCCCGCATCCCGGCGGGCCACACATTATGCTTATCTCGCCCATGATATCCGCACCGCTACTCCATATCCTTGCCCGACTACTCCGCTCAACCTGCACCCGAAACGGACAGCAATACCAGGCCACCGACTACCAACAACGTGCCTACGCCCTTCGGCCATGTGACCGCCTCTCGCAGAAATGGCACCGCCAGGAACAAAGTCAGCATCGGGTAGCCCGAGCAGAAAACCACTACCGTTGAGATCTCACCATGCTGTACTGCGTAGAAGTAGGCGATGCCACCAATGCCAACACCAAAAATTCCGCTGATCGCCAGATATACCCAGGCCAACGCAGGCACCCGCCGCAACTCCTTCAGCGACATCGTGACGCTCAGCCAGATGCCCAGAGCCACCAGTGCCATCGTCTGTCGCACCACTACGGCGCTCGTTGCCGGCATGTCCGGCATCGAATCCAGACCAAGCTTGTCAAACACCCCGCCCAAACCCCACGAGACCGTCGTTATCAGAACAGCGATCAACATGTGCTTGCTCACGGTTCCTTAATCACCTGCTTGCCACTCCCAAAAGCGGTCAGGACAAACAGGCCGCTAACCGTCATCAAGGTTCCGAGCACCTTCAGCCACGTCAGCGGCTCCCCCAACAAGCTGATAGCCACCGCCACCGTCACCAGCGGATATCCGGCGGTGAATGCAACAACCTTCGAGACCTCCCCCGCGTTGGCCGCATAGTAGTAAGTCACTTGGCCTATTACAGCAGCGAACAGTGCGCTCAATGCCAGGTACACGAATGTCATCGGCCTCATCGCGATGATGTCCTCGCCCACGCCGCTGAAAACCCCGACAACGCAAACCGCCGCGACCGCGAATATCATCCGCACTACGACCGCTGCGAGTGGCGACACCCCACGCATCGCATTCAAGGCCAGTTTATCGAATATGGCCGCGCTCCCCCACGCGGCCATCGCTATCAGCGCGCCCGCCAATACGTAACCGGTCATCGCCTGCCTCGCCTACTCCTGTGCGCGCAGTTCATGGGCCAGATTTGAGATCGCCGGCCATGCGCCCATATATATCTCGAAAAGCTCCGCGTACTTCTCATGTCGCTGCCAGTCAGGCTCACAGCTCTCCCGCTCCTCCACCAGCACATCTACGGCATCCTGCAGCCCCTGATAGACTCCTGCCGCCACGCCGCCCAGCATCGCCCCGGCCAGGCATCCGCTCTCTGTCACATTCAGCGTCACCACCTCCCGGCCGGTGATATCCGCCTTGATCTGAAGCCAGACCGGGCTCCTACTGCCACCTCCGGTCGCTCTCAGCCGGTCTATCTCGACACCGCCCTCAGCCATCCGCGTCAGGTTCAGATGTAGCTCGTAGCACGTGCCTTCGATAATCGCCTTCACAATAGTCTTGCGATCCGCTGAAAGGGTCAACCCCAGGAAAGCCCCGCTGGCCTGCGGGTCCAGGTATGGCGTGCCCGAGCCTGCCAGGTACGGCAGCACCAACACCCCCGTCGGCTCAGGCGGCAAACCTGAAAGGATCACATCATAGACATCCATACCATTCCGCTCCGCCTCAGTGGACTCATGGAGTGCGAAGTTATCCCGATACCATCGCAACAAATCGCCCGACGTATAGTTGTACCCCAGCGTCACGTACATGTCTGCCACCACATGCGGATAGCAGCAATAGTTCCATTCCCGCATCGGCTCGGTCAGGACCGGCTTATCCAGCGCCGTCGTCACACACTCGACTGTGCCCATCCCGTCTACTGCCTGCCCTGCCTGTGTCACCCCTGCGCCCAGCGCATTCATTGGCTGATCATGCCCGCCCGCCACTATCAGACATCCCGCCGGCAGTCCCGTAATCTCGGCACCCTTGCTCCCCAGCTCTCCTACGACTTCTCCCGAGGCTATCGGCTCGCCAAGCAGTTCCATCTCGATACCGGCCGCCTCCAGCATCTCCTCCGACCAGCGTTTCTTCCGGATATCGAATGCCATCGTCCGTCCGCACAACGTATAGTCAACCCGCGGCCTCAGCCCCAGCTTCCGCATCACCACATCCGGCCACAACAAATACTTGTCTACCTGCTCATGTACATCGGGCATGTTCCGCCGCATCCACATCAGCTTATTGAGCGTGAAGCTGGGATGCAACGGCATTCCCGTTATCTCAAAGACCCGTTCCGACCCGAGCGTTCCCCGCCACGACGTCGCTTCATCCAGCGCCCGACTGTCCGGCGATATGATGCTATTGTAGAGGAATTCCCCGCCCCCACCGACCGGCGTGAACGTCTCCCCCATCGCCGACATGCACAACGACTGCACCGGATCATCGCCGGTCGCCTCAGCCACTTCATTCAGCACCGCGACAATGCCGTTCCAGACCTCAGCGGCATTCAACTCCAGCCATCCGGGCTTCCCGTGAACCTCCGGGTACTCCCGATATGCCTGAGCCAGCATCTCACCTTCCAAATTGAAGGCGACCGCCTTCACACCCGTGCTGCCGATATCCAGACCCAACAGTGACAAATCCGCCGCCTCCCTTTCCCGCAACTGCCATCCGACATTCGCGAACAGGTCCGCGAAATGACCTGACCTGAACGCTCCACCAGACGGGTGGCTCGGCTTGATCTTCGCGTCGTTTGCGAAGGTCAAGTAAGAACGGGCCGTTTACCGTTCTCAGCTTGCACCGAATCCCTTTCCCATCCCTTCCCAAATGCTCCATCCTGGCAGCCCTAGCCCAGCGACCCCATCAGCGCCTCCAGCCGCCTTTCGCACTCAGCACAGACCGACCTCGTCTTCTCGGCAGCGATGCCGCTGTAACCGTGTGGGTCCTTCAGCATCGCCTTTTGTTCGTCGCTCAATTCTTCCAGATACGTCGCGATTTCATCATCCTCGCTTAGCAACTCCCACAACGGCCGCCCGTTCGCCTGAGCCTCGAGTGTCAGCCGCCGCATCGTCTCGTGAGCATCCGGGTGCCCCTGCGCCGCGAGGAGTATGTAGGCTGGCTCCGCGGCCACCATCCCCGCCGTCATGTTGAAATTCTCTTCCATCCGCCCCTCATCAGTGACCAGCTTTGACATCACCCGCTTCAGCCGCCGCACGCTGTCCATCAACCCGACAATCACCTCCGGGCTGAACCGCGAGGAGGCCGAATTGCTCAGGTCGCGCTGGTGCTCGCTGAGTTGGTCGGCATATATCGTCACCATGCGCGGCATGAAAGTCTTCCACATGCTCTTCACGTTCTCAAAGTTCCACGGATTCCGCTTGTGCGGCATCGTCGAAGAGCCCACCTGCCCCGCCTCGAACTTTTCCCCGACTTCGGCGATCTCAGTCCGCTGCAGGTGCCGCATATCGTCGGCTAAATCCGCCAGCACCCCGAAAGTCGAAATCAGCGCATGGTAGTAATCGGCCATAAATTCCGGCTCCACGATCTGCGTCGAGGTCGGCGAAGCTTCCAGGCTCAGGTGTGCCAGGACATCCGCCTCGAACTTCTCCGGTTGCGAAAAGAACAGGCGGCCGGCATTGTATGCGCCCACGGCTCCGCTTACCTTCCCGCGCAGATTGTCCGCCGCCGCCTTGATCGCTGTCATCCTTCCGTCCAGCCGGCTGATGAACCCCACCAGCGCGAAGCCAAACGTTATCGGCACCGCATGTTGACCGTGTGTGCGGCCCATCTGCACCTGCTCGGCCTCCCGCCGGGCCAGCTCGATGAGCACATTCTGCAATTCGCACAGTTGCGGAAGTACCACCTTATACGCAGCCTGCTTTAGCCGCCACGCCACCGCCGTATCAATGACATCAAAGCTCGTCAAACACAGATGCACGTATGGTTTGGCCTCATCGCTCACCTTATTGCGTAACACGTTCACCAGCGCGCGGATATTGTGATGAATCCGTTCTTCCTCAGCCGCGACTTCCTCCGCGCATATCCCCTCAGCGGCTGCGGCCACCTCAGCTGCCACCTCCTCCGAGCACACGCCCCATTCCGCAAGTGTCTTGACTGCCGCCGCCTCGACCATCGCCTCACTCGCTACCCGCCCTCGCTCCGTAACATACGGCCCCAGCAACTCCTTCAGCGTCTCATCGGATCCGTAGTACCGGAAGTCCAGCGGCGACACATTATTGAATCGTGATTCAGACATAGCATCCTCCTGTGGGGCGTACTTCCAACGTCGCTC